>Ga0335081_10005659_pt1 | contig 19806 bp, 22 predicted proteins | sample Lox_Sample_35_FD_206713 | JGI IMG/M metagenome (GOLD analysis project Ga0335081, IMG submission 206713) | Soil microbial communities from Loxahatchee National Wildlife Refuge, Florida, United States - Lox_Sample_3.5 | ecosystem: Environmental > Terrestrial > Soil > Wetlands | place: USA... | reverse complement strand
CGGCCGTGATCCCGGCCCTGGGCAAGCTGAACATCTTGCACCTGTACAGCCCGAAGTCGGCGATCACCTCGGCGATCATCTTCAACGCGCTGATCATCGTGGCGCTGATCCCGCTGGCGCTGCGCGGGGTGCGGTACAAGCCGGCCTCCGCGTCGTCGATGCTCCGCAGGAACCTGCTGATCTACGGCGTCGGCGGGCTGATCATCCCGTTCATAGGCATCTGGGCCATCGACCTGATCGTCCAGCTCATTCCCGGATTTGGTAAGTGATCGGCATGAACCGCCTTCCCGTCATCATCAGGCAGCACATCGCGGCGTTCCGCGCCCTGCTGGTGTTCACCGTGCTGTGCGGGCTCATCTACCCGTTCGTCATGGTGGGCGTCTCCCAGGTGGCTTTCCACAAGCAGGCCAATGGGTCGATGGTGACCTTCAACGGCAAGACCGTCGGGTCCAGCCTGCTCTGCCAGGAGTTCGCGGACGCCAAGGGCAACCCGCTGCCGCAGTACTTCCAGCCACGGCCGTCGGCCGCGGTCAACGCCTCGGACAAGACCGACTACGGCTGCGACCCCGGGTTCTCCGCGGCGTCCAACCTCGGGCCGACCAACCCGACCCTGATCCAGCAGATCCAGCAGCGGCAGAAGCAGATCGCGGCGTTCGACCACGTGCCGGTCTCGCAGATCCCGCCGGACGCGGTGACCGCGTCCGGTTCCGGGCTCGACCCCGACATCTCGCCGCAGAACGCGGCCATCCAGGTCAACCGGGTCGCCGCGGCCCGGCACCTGCCGGTGTCGGTGGTCAAGAACCTGGTGGCCAAGTACACCTCGGGCCGGGTGCTCGGTTTCCTCGGCGAGCCGACGGTGAACGTGCTCGAGCTGAACATCGCGCTCGACCAGCTGTCGGCGAAGTCCGGCAGCTGAGGCCGGTGGCTGAGCTCGCCTCGGTGCCCCGGCCGGGAGATCCCCGGCCGGGGGCCGAGGGCCCGGGACCTGGGGGCCCTCAGCACCGCAGCGGCATCCTCATCGTCGAAGACGAGGCCGAACTGGTCCGCGCGCTGCGGATCAACCTGCGGGCCCGGCAGTACGAGGTGATGACCGCGGGCACCGGCCGGGAGGCGCTGGCGGTGGCGGCGAGCCACCCGCCGGAGGCGATCATCCTCGACCTCGGCCTGCCCGACATCGACGGCACCGAGGTGATCGTGGAGCTGCGCCGGTGGTACCGCGCGCCGATCATCGTGCTGTCCGGCCGGACCAGCCCCGGTGACAAGATCGGCGCACTGGATGTCGGCGCCGACGACTACGTGACCAAGCCGTTCGCCATGGCCGAACTGCTCGCCCGGCTGCGTGCGGTGCTCCGCCGCGACGACAGCGAGCCAGGCCAGGGCCGGCGGTGCGAGGCCAGGATCGGCCAATGGGTGATCGACCTCACCGCTTACCAGGTACGGCGCGCGGCGGCCGGCGAAGGCGGGGAGGAGGAGACGCTGCGGCTCACGCCGACCGAATGGCGGATCCTGGATATCCTGCTGCGCCGCCCGGGCCAGCTGGTCGGCTCGGCGCAGCTGCTGACCGCGGTCTGGGGACCCGGCTTCCAGCAGCGCACCAACTATCTCCGGTTCCACATGGCCCGCCTGCGCCGCAAGCTGGAGGACAACCCGGCGCGCCCCCGTCATCTGCTCACCGAACCGGGGATGGGGTACCGTTACCAGCCCTGACCGCCGTCAACGTGGCGTGGGTTTCTTCACTCGTTCGGCCATAATCGGGCGCATCGGCCGCACGCGGCCCGGGGTGCATGCCGCAGAATGAAGCGCGGGACTACTCCACGGGGAGCTCACGATGAAGGCACTGGCCGCGGACGATCCGCGCGTGATCGGCGAGTACCGGTTGCGCGCGCAGCTCGGCGCGGGCGGCATGGGCCGGGTCTACCTGGGGCTCTCCCCCGCCGGGCGGGCGGTGGCGATCAAGGTCGTCCATCCCGACCTGGCCAGCGACACCGAGTTCCTGCGCCGGTTCGCCCAGGAGGTCGCCGCGGCGCGGGCCGTCAGCGGGATCTACACCGCGCCGGTCGTGGCCAGCGGGCTGAACGAGCGCCCGCCCTGGCTGGCCACCGCGTTCGTGCCGGGACCCTCGCTGGACCAGGTGGTCACCGAGCACGGGCCGCTGCCCGAGCAGGCGCTGTGGCCGCTGCTCGGCGGGCTGGTCGAGGCGCTGCAGGCGATCCACGCCTGCGGGGTGGTGCACCGCGACCTCAAGCCCGCCAACGTGCTGCTGGCCGCCGACGGGCCGCGGGTGATCGACTTCGGCATCTCGCGGGCCGCCGACGGCACCTCGCTGACGGCGGCCGGGGTGGTGTTCGGCACGCCGGGCTACATGTCACCCGAGCAGGCCGAGGGCCGGGGCGCCGGGCCCGCGAGCGACGTGTTCGCGCTGGGGTGCGTGGTCGCGTACGCGGCAGCGGGGGCGGGACCGTTCGGCACCGGGAGCGCGGCCACCATCTTGTACCGCGTGGTGCACGCCGAGCCCGTCCTGGACGGGGTATCGCCGAAGCTCAGGGAGGTGATCGCGGCCTGCCTGGCCAAGGACCCGGCGGCGCGGCCCACGCCGCGGGCGCTGTCCGCCGCGATCGCCAGCGGCGGGGACGCGACCGGGCCGTCCGCGGTGGCGTTCTGGCCGTCGTCGATGGCCACGCTGATCGGCGCCTACCAGGCCAGGCTCGAGCAGGAGACGCGTGGCAGCAGGCCGCCGGAAGCGGGCGGGTTCTCCTGGGCCACGGCCGTGCAGCCGCGGACCACGCCGTCGGACCCGGGGAGCAACCGGCCCGTGCCGCCGCCGCAGCCGCCCTCGCCGCAGCAGCCGCCGTCGCGGCAGCCGCCGCCATCGCCGGGTCCCGGGCCTCGCTGGCCGTACCCCGGGGCGGGCGGGCAGGCTCATGCCGGTGCGCAGGCTCATGCCGGTGCGCAGGCTCATGCCGGTGCGCAGGCTCATGCCGGTGCGCAGGCCATCCCCAGTTCCCAGGGTTATCCTCAGCCGCAGGGATACGGTGGCGCGCAGGCGTCACAGGCCTACCCCCCGCCGCGCGGCTACCCGCCCGCCAACGGCGGGAATCCCGGCGCGGGACCTTACCCGCAGCCGTACCGCGCCGCCTCGCCGGCCCCGGCCGCCTCGCCGGCGCCGGCTACCCCGCCGGCCAGCGTGCTCACCGCGATCAGGCTCATGTACGCGGGGGCGGCCTACGCGGTGGTGTGGGCGATCGGCGTCATCGCGATCTGGGCCGGCATCGTCAGGAACCATCCGCTCGCCACCGCTTCCGGCGATCACCGGCTGGCCGGGGTGGTGGCCCTGGCTGTTTTCGTGGCCGCCGTCGACATCGCGCTGTGGCTCGGGATCGCGCGGGCCTGCCGCAGGGGCAGCAACTGGGCCCGGGTGGCCGGCACGGTCCTGTTCGGCCTGCACACGCTCGGCGTGCTCAGCGTGGTCGTCAGCTCCCAGGCCGGCCTCGGCCCGGCGAAGGTGCTGACCCTGATCGGCTGGCTGATCGGCTGCGGCGCCGTGGCGTTCCTGTGGCAGCGTCCGTCCAGCGCATTCTTCGGCGCCCGGATGCCGGCCAGCCGTTAACGCCGGTTTCCGCCGCCTGGTAGCTGCGGGGCGAGATCGAGGAACGGCCCGCGGCGACTGAGCCAGCAACTGGGTGATCGCGTCACCGGTACGGACAGTCGCCCGTCGAATGGTGCCCGGCGGGCTGGGCGAAAGACCTTCCGATACCTTCCCTTAGCCTCTGGAAGCGCCGGGCGGGACGTGATGCCATGAGGCTGGCGGGAGGCTGCGTATCTGGGAGGCGGCCATGATTCGCTATGTGACCAGGGATCGGGCTGCAATTACGGCCGCGGTGGCGGCGCCCCTCGCGGCGGCGGCGATCTTGCTGCCGTGGCGCGGGAACTGGCCGAACACCAACGTGGCACTGCTGCTGGTGGTGGTGGTCGTCGCGGTGGCCGCGATCGGGAATCGCATGGCCGGGGCGCTGGCGGCGGTGGGGGCGGCGGTCTGGTTCGATTTCTTCTTCACCGTGCCCTATGAGCGGTTCGCGATCCACAGCTCGTCGGACGTGACGACATTCGTCCTGCTGCTGGTGGTCGGCGTCGCGGTCTCGCAGCTGGCTGCCCGTGCTCGCCGCTTGAAGGTGATCACGATCACCGATGCCAGGTACCTGGCCCTGATCCACGAGAGCGCGGCCCTCGCCCAGTCAGCCGCCTCCCCCCAGGCCGTTGTCGATCACATCCGGGAGCAGCTGATCGGCCTACTGGACCTGCGGGACTGCCGGTTCGAGTACGGGATGCTGATCGGTCACCCGCCGCGGCTGGAGCAGGATGGCACGATTGTCACGAGGTATGGTCATGTGGACGTGGACCTCGCGGGGATGCCTGGCGAGGAGGTGGAGCTGCGGACGTTCGGCAACGGCCAGTACTACGGCCGGTTCATGCTGACGCCCAGGCCGGGCTCCAAGCCGACGCTGCAGGCCCGCGTGGTAGCCGTCACGCTGGCCGACCTGGCCGGGCGCGCGCTCGGAGCCTTGGCGCCCTCGCGCTGACGCCGGACACAGTCGCGCTCCGTCTCTAACGGCCCTCGGTTCTGGGAGCCGGGTCGCTCTGTCCCGACGTGCTTACCTCAACGAGGCGAGATTCTTCCGCGCCACGCGGCTCCGATCGTCCGGCGGGAGGCGTCTTGCGCAACGCGATGACGTGGACGTCGATGCCGAGCGGGCCCGCCTCCCTGATCACCCGGGCCACGTTCGAGCCGCCGCCGGTGAGCTGCTGCCACCGGCTGCGACGGCTGGACCCGATCACGATCTGGGTGATCTGGTGCTCCTGGGCGAAGCCAGCGATGGTCCGGGCGGGATCGTCGCCCTGGATCTCGTGCCAGCGGGCGCCGACGTCGGCCGCGAGCTCACGGAGTTTCCCGATCGCCGGGCGGTCCGCGGGCCGGGTCGCATCGCTTGAGGCGACGTGGACCACGTCCAGTTCCCCTTTGAGCCTGGACGCCATCCGGGCGGCCCGCCGCAGCAGGGCATCGGTTCCTGGTGCCGGGGTGACGGCCACCATGACGCGCTCACAGGTCTCCCATACCGCGTGGGACTCGTGCCGCCGCAAGTGTTCCAGGAGCTCTTCGTCGGTCTCATCGGCGAGGAACCGCAGCGCCAGCTCGCGCAGGGCGATCAGGTTGTCGGTGCGGAAGAAGTTGGCCAGGGCCTGGGAGACCTTCTGCTTGGGGTAGATGTTGCCGTGCAGCATCCGGCGGCGCAGCTGCTCCGGCGAGGAGTCGACCAGTTCGATCTGGTCGGCCTTGCGCACCACCCAGTCCGGCACCCGCTCGCGGACCCGCGCCCCGGTCATGTGCTCGACCTCGTCGGCGATGCTCTCCAGGTGCTGGATGTTGACGGTGGTGATGACGTCGATCCTCGCGGCGAGGATCTCCAGGACATCCTGCCATCGCTTTTCGTTCCGGCCGGATCCTGGCACGTTCGTGTGGGCGAGCTCGTCAATCAGGGCGACCTTGGGATGCCGACTCAGCACGGCGTCCAGGTCCATCTCCTCCAGGCGGCTGCCCCGGTACTCCACCACCTTGCGCGGGACGACTTCCAGACCAGCGATCATCTCCTCAGTCAGCCGCCGGCCGTGACACTCGACGAACCCGACGACGACGTCGGTGCCCCGCTGCCTGCGCCGGTGGCCCTCGTTGAGCATGGCGTAGGTCTTCCCCACGCCGGCGGCCGCGCCGAGGTAGATCCGGAAGTGCCCGGCCGCCTCGACCGCGTCGGCGACGTCGCCGACCGTGACTTCGCGTTCGGCCGCAGTGGTGCTCACCGTCTCATTCTGATTGCTGCCGACATGCTTGGCCAGCAGGAAGTTGCTTAGAGTCGGGACAAAACCGCATGGAGTCCGTAAGGATCCGCGGCGTCCGGCCCCGCCGGTCGTAGCGTCGTGACGGGCCTGTTCCACGCGATCGAGGATCTGGTGAGTCCATGACCCTCACCGAGGGCATCCTGCTCGCCATCTCCATCGCGGTGTTCATCTACCTGGGCATCGCGATGTTCATGCCGGAGAGGTTTTAGTGACGCCGGCATGACCGACATCGTTCTCATCGCCGTCATCGTGGCGTTCTTCGCCGCCGCCGCCCTGCTGGTCAAGGTGATCGACCGGATGATCGCCGGTGCCAGCGAGGAGACCGACACCCGCGAAGAAGACGGCACTGAGCCCGAGCCGGGGAGCCGGTGATGACCGAGCGCGCTATCCCCGAGATCCCGGTCGCGCCGCCGACGGGGATCCGGCCGCCGAAGGTCCGCACCCGGCCGACCTCCTCGTTGTTCGATGCGTCGATCATGCGCCGTGCGGTCGGTGAGGCATTCGTCAAGCTCGATCCGCGCACGATGATCCGCAACCGGTCATGTTCGTGGTCGAGATCGGCAGCGTGATCACCACGGTCGAGTTCTTCGCCCGGCCCGACGTGTTCGTCGGGCTGGTCACGTTGTGGCTGTGGGCCACCGTTCTGTTCGCCAACTTCGCCGAGGCGGTGGCCGAGGGCCGGGGCAAGGCCCAGGCTGACACCCTGCGCCGCGGTCGCAAGGAGACGATGGCCCACCTGCTCCGGCCAGATGGCACCACGGAGGAGATCCCGTCGACCCAACTGCGGGCTGGCAACCTCGCCGTCGTCACCGCGGGCCAGGTCATACCAGGCGACGGCGACGTGGTGGAGGGGATGGCGGTCGTCGACGAGTCGGCGATCACGGGCGAGTCGGCCCCGACACCGCCGAACCGACGTTCATCGCGTTCCTGCTGGGCGTGATCGTGATCGTCGGCGGACTGATCTACTTCCCCATGCTCATCCTCGGCCCGATCGGCGAGCGCATCGTCGGATGAAACGACGCCGGGCCGTCGTGCGGTAAGGAATTCCTGGCCTTGCTACCGTGCTTCACAATGGGGTCAGCGGCCAGGAGTCACGCTGGCTCGATAGCGGAGAAGAGATGGCTGACAGCGACGGCCGGGCCGAGACGGGCAGGCCGGACCAGAACGGCTCGGGGGCCTCACGGGTGCCCGCGGCGCCTGACACGGTGAGCGCGGACGGCAGCTCCGCGGGGCGGTCCGGACGCGGCCATCTGCGGATCTATCTCGGATCGGCGGCCGGCGTGGGCAAGACCTACGCCATGCTCGGCGAGGGGCACCGCCGCGCCGAGCGCGGCGCCGACGTCGTGGTGGGGTTCGCCGAGGCGCACGGGCGCCCGCAGACCACCGCGCTGCTCGACGGGCTGGAGACCATCCCCCGGAAGAAGCTGGAGTACCGCGGGACGACCTTCGAGGAGATGGACCTGGGCGCGGTCCTGGCCCGCCGGCCGCAGATCGCGCTGGTGGACGAGCTCGCGCACACCAACGTCCCCGGTTCGCGCAACGAGAAGCGCTGGCAGGACATCGAGGAACTGCTCGACGCCGGGATCGACGTGATCTCCGCGGTCAACATCCAGCACCTGGAATCCCTCAACGACGTGGTCGAGAAGATCACCGGCGTGCCGCAGCGGGAAACCGTGCCCGACGCCATCGTCCGGGCCGCCGACCAGGTCGAACTGGTCGACATGACACCCGAGGCGCTGCGCCGCCGGATGGCGCACGGGAACATCTACCCGCCGGAGAAGATCGACGCGGCCCTGACCAACTACTTCCGCACCGGGAACCTCTCCGCGCTGCGCGAGCTGGCCCTGCTCTGGCTGGCCGACAAGGTGGACGAGGGCCTGCAACGCTACCGCAGCGAGCACAAGATCGAAGGCGCGTGGGAGGCCAGGGAGCGGGTGGTCGTCGCGCTCACCGGCGGGCCGGAGGGCAAGACGCTGATCCGGCGGGCGGCCCGGATCGCCGCCCGGTCGGCGGGCGGGGACCTGCTGGCCGTGCACGTCACCAAGTCCGACGGCCTGACCGGCGCGGACCCGGCCTCGCTGGCCGCCCAGCGGCGGCTGGCCGAGTCGGTGGGCGGCACCTACCACCAGGTGGTCGGCGACGACATCCCGGAAGCCCTGCTCGCCTTCGCGCGGGCGGAGAACGCCACCCAGCTGGTGCTCGGGGCCAGCCGCCGGTCGTGGCTGAGCGCCATGCTCACCGGCCCGGGCATCGGTTCGCGGACCATCCGCGGCTCCGGTGACATCGACGTGCACATCGTGACCCATGCGCATATGGGCCGGGGCCGGGGCCTGCCGAGGCCGCGCGGTGCGATCACGCGCCGCCGGAAGATAACCGGATACGTGCTGGCGGCCGCGCTCCTGCCGGTGCTGACCCTCGCCCTGGCGGCCCTGCGCAACAGCCTCAACCTCACCAGCGACGTGCTCATGTACCTGGTCGCGGTGATCCTGGTCGCGCTGGTCGGCGGGTTCGCGCCCGCCGTGCTGGCCGCCGTCGCCGGCTCGCTGCTGCTCAACTACTACTTCACCCCGCCGATCCACCAGTGGACGATCGCACAGGCCAACAACGCCCTCGCGCTCGTCGTGTTCGTCGCGGTCGCGGTGCTGGTCAGCTCGGTGGTGGACATCGCGGCCCGGCGGACCAAGCAGGCGGCCCGGGCCAACGCCGAATCCGAGCTGCTGACCACCACGGCGGGCAGCGTGCTGCGCGGCCAGCAGGGGCTCAGCGCCCTGCTCGACCGGGTGCGAGAGGCGTTCGGCATGGATTCGGTCACCCTGCTCGAGTGCACCTCGCCCGACGGCCAGCAGCCCGGCGGCGCCTCCGCGGGCCGGGTCAGGAGCACGCCGGGCAGCTGGCATGTCGTGGCCAGCCGCGGCGAGCCCGCCGTTACCCGGCCGGACGAGGCCGACGTCGAGGTGCCAGTCGCGGACTCCCTGTCGCTCGCCCTGCGCGGCCGGCCGCTGCCCGCCGCAGACCGCCGCGTGCTCGGCGCGTTCGCCTCCTACGCGGCGGTGGCGCTCGACCAGCAGCGCCTGGCCGCCGAGGCGCAGGCGGCCAGGCCGATCGCGGCGGCCGACCGGATGCGGACCGCGCTGCTCGCCGCGGTCAGCCACGACCTGCGCACCCCGCTGGCGTCCGCCAAGGCCGCCGTGACCAGCCTGCGCTCGCCGGACGTGCACTGGGACGCGGAAGACCACGACGAACTGCTGGCAACCGCGGACGAATCCCTGGACCGGCTGACTCACCTGGTCGACAACCTGCTGGACATGAGCAGGCTGCAGGCCGGCGCGCTGTCGCTGTTCCCGCGGCCGGCCGGGCTGGAAGAGATCGTGTCCCGCGCGCTGGACAACCTGGACCCGGCGGCCCGGGGCGTGACGGTCGACATACCGGAATCGCTGCCCGAGATCAACGTCGACCCGGCCATACTCGAACGCGTCATCGTGAACCTGACGGAGAACGCGCTCCGCTACTCCCCCGCCGGCCAGCCGCCGCTGCTGAGCGCCAGCGCCCTCGGCGACCGGGTCGAGCTGCGCGTGGTCGACCGCGGCCCGGGCATACCCGAGAAGGACAGGGACCGGATGTTCGTGCCGTTCCAGCGGCTCGGCGACACCGACAACACCACCGGCGTGGGACTCGGCCTGGCGCTGTCGCGAGGACTGACCGAGGCGATGGGGGGCACGCTCACCGCCGATGACACTCCCGGCGGAGGGCTGACCATGACGGTATCCGTGCCGGCGGTCACCGATCCGGGCTACGAATACGAGCCCGGCCACCGGGAACGCGAGTCTACGGGGGGCAACAGCCAGTGACCCGGGTACTCGTGGTGGACGACGAGCCGCAGATCCTGCGGGCGCTGCGGATCAACCTGAGGGTGCGCGGCTACGAGGTGCACGTCGCGGCCACCGGGACCGAGGCATTGGAGGTGGCCGGCCGGTATCCGCCCGACCTGGTGATCCTCGACCTCGGCCTGCCCGACCTGGACGGGGTGGAGGTGATCCAGGGCCTGCGCGGCTGGACCAAGGCACCCATCATCGTGCTGTCCGGACGAGCCGACAGCGTCGGCAAGGTGGAAGCGCTCGACGCCGGTGCCGATGACTACATCACCAAGCCGTTCGGAGTAGAAGAGCTGCTGGCTCGCATGCGTGCCGCGGTCCGGCGGACGGGAACCGCCGAGGACCTGCCCCGGATCCGGCTCGGCGAGCTGGTCGTCGACCTGGCCGCCAAGCGGGTCACCCGGCAGGCCGCCGTCCCGGCGGGAAGCGCCGGCGCGGCGGACGCCGGCGGGGATGACATCAGGCTCACCCCGACCGAATGGCACCTGCTCGAGGTGCTGCTGCGGAACCCGGGTAAGCTGCTCAGCCGCAATCAGCTGCTGACCGAGGTGTGGGGGCCAGGATACGCCGACGCCACCGGCAACCTGCGGCTATACATGGCCCAGCTGCGCCGCAAGCTCGAGCCGGACCCCCACCGGCCGCGCTGGCTTATCACCGAACCGGGCATGGGCTACCGCTACCAGCCGAGCCCGGAGCCGGACGCCGGCTGAGGAAAGGCGGCCTCACCAGGGGAAGAGGCTCACCAGGGGAAGGGCTGGCTCACCAGGGGAAGGGCTGGCCGTCCCGGGTGAGGGTGCCGGTGGGTCCGCCGTTGGGGATGGTCACCGCCCAGATGACGCTGGCCGCGGCCTGGCTGAGCGACCGGCCCTCCGGGTGGCGCTCGCTGGCGGGCCAGCCCGGGCAGACCGCGTTGACGAGAATGCCGTCCCTGGCCAGCTCCGCGGCGAGCAGCCGGGTGAGCGCGTTGAGCCCGGCCTTGGAGACGCCGTAGGCGGGCGAGCCGCCGCTCATCACGGCGATCGAGCCGCCCTCGCTGCTCACGTTGACGATCCTCGGCCGGGTGCTCGAGCGCAGCATCGGCAGCAGGGCGTGGATCACCCGCCAGGGACCGAACAGGTTGACGTCGATCGCCTCCGCGACCGTGCCCAGGTCGGCGTTGCTCGCCGTCGCCCACCGGTCGTACATGGTCGACGCGTTGTTCACGAGCACGTCGGTCCGGCCGAACCGGTCCTTCACCCAGTCGGCCATCGAGGCGACGCTGACGGAGTTGTCCACCTCGAGCTGGCAGGCGACGATCCGGTTTCCCTCGGGATCGAGCTCCTTCGCGGCCAGCTCCCCCTTCCGCAGGTCACGGGAGCCGAGCACCACGGCGAAGCCGAGCAGGGCGAGCTGCCGGCACACCTCGCGGCCCACGCCGCGGTTGCCGCCAGTCACCACCGCCACCGGCAGGTCAGCGTACACGCGCATCACCGGCGCCAGCCACGGCCGCGACGATTCTCATGGCTGTCATCTTGCCATCCGCCGATCACCGCCCTGACCCCCAATAAGCCAAATCGTCATCTAAACGACGGGGCAAGGGAGGGGATACCCGCAGACGACGGGGGGTGGGAAAGGGGGATGCCTGCTCCCGCGGACCGGTAGCCGCTTGGCGGCCGGGCCAGGCGGGTCTATCGTCGTAATCAGGTGAGCCGGGAAGCCTGGTCGGCACGTTCGCGAGTATCGACTTCGTCCACCAGGAGGCACGATGAGCACACCGAACGGATCGGCTCCCGCCCTTACTGCCGCGGGCATGCCTTCGCAGGCAGGCGCACCGCCGCGGCCCGCCCCGCCGAGCTGGCCGTGGCGCCGCGCCGCGCTGTTCCTGGCGGGTGCCGCGCAGCTGATCACGATCTCGGCGCTGGTGGGCGCCGATCCGCTGGCCGTCACGTGGTGGTCGCTGCTGCTGGCCATCGCGCCGGCGCCGGTCATCGCGGCGGCCGCGTTCGCCCCAGCCCCCGTCAACCGGCTGGCCGCCGCAGCGGGGTGCTGATCCTGGTCGCGGGCATCGCGGGGGGAATCCTGCATACCGGGCTGTTCTTCGTCCCGGCGCTCGCGACGCTGGCCGTGGGCACCGTCAAGCTCTGGCGTGAGCGGCCCTGACCGCGGACGGAGGCGCTCGCGATGTCTCGTTACCGTTACCTGAGCCGGGACCGGATAGCGGTCATCGCCGCGCTCGTGGCGCCGCTGGCGCTGGCCACCAGCCACCCGGTGGACCAGAGCTGATCGGCCTGTTCGCCGCGGGGGTGGCGGTGAGCCTGGCCGCGAGCTGGCTGCTGGTATCACGGCTGGAGCGGCTCGGGGAGCGGGCCGGGTTCTCCGAGGCGTGGCTGGGGCTGGTCGCGGCGCTGGCGGCGGCAGGAATCGCTGCTGCCCGGGTGGAGCGTCGGGCGCCTGTGGAAGCTCAGCCTGATCCTGAGCGCCGTGATCGCGGCCTGCGACGCGGCCAGCGGCCCGCACCTGATCCTGATCGGCGTGCTCATCGCCGGCCCGTGCTGCGCGCTGCTCACCGCCCGGTGGGCGCTAACCGCCGCGGCCGGTGTCTTCGCCCTGATGCTCGGGGGGCTGCTCGGCGTGCCTGACCAGATCTTCGCCACCCTCACCCAGTACGTGCACCTGGCCGCCGTCGCGGCCGTCGGCACGGCCGCCACCGCCGACGCGGCTGTCCTCCAGCGCCGCCACTCCTGAGGCGGCGTCGCGGGGCGCGAACTGCTCGAGCCGGTAGCGCAGGCGGCACAGCACCACGTTGGCCGTGCCATGCCTGATGGCCCGGTCCAGGATCGCGCCGCGCTGGTTGAACAGCAGGTACTCCCAGAACCTCGGCGGCTGGACTTCGGGGATCAGCACGACCAGCCGGTGGTAGTGGTCCTGCGCCTCGATCTCGCTGAGGTACTTCACGATCGGCTGGGAGATCGAGCGGTGCGCGGTGCGCAGCGTGATCAGCGGGACGTTCGGGTGCCATTCCTCCCAGCGGTCGCGGAACGAGACGTCGGCCGCCTGGTCCTCCGGGTCGGCGAAGCAGACCGTCACCGCGACCACGTCGTCGCCGAGGGAGGGCGCCGCGTTGATGCCCTCGGCGGTCAGCCGCGACATCGAGGCGACCGGGACGACCACCAGCGACCTCTTCTTCGACGGCGGCTTCGGCGTCTTGCCCAGCTCGAGCAGCGCGCCGATCCTGGCGTACCGGCGGTGCACCCGGCTGAACAGCACCACCAGGCCGGGGATGACGAGCACGATCAGCCAGGCACAGCCAGACCCGGGCGCCGTACAGCGCCGGGAACGCGGAGGTGAGCGCGGCGATGCCGGCCGACACGCCGACCGCGGCGTTCAGCACGTAGTCGACGATCAGCGACGCGGCGGCCACCAGGCTGGCCTGGACGCCCAGGTGGGCCTTGGCCACCGCGTACGCGCCGCCGCCGCCGGGGAAGGCCGCGATCACCTGGCGGTAGGACACCACCAGCGCGGCGAGCAGCAGGACGATCGCGCCGGTTATCGGCAGCGAGTAGTGCAGCGCGGCCGTGCCCGCCGCGACCAGGACGACGAGGATGGCCTCCGGCCCGTAGGCCACCGACGAGAGCGCGTCGAGGGAGAGCGCGGCCAGCCCCTGGACCGCGGTCAGCCGGTGCTGCTCGTCATGCCCGTGAGCATGCTCCGGGACGCCGGCCTCCAGCGGAGGAGTGGTCATGGCCCCAGGATGCCACCGGGGCTCTTCTGGGCTATTGCCAGGTTCTGGGCTATTGCCAGGTTCTGGGCTATTGCCAGGTTCTGGGCTACTGCCAGGTTCGGAGCTACTGCCAGGTGACGACCAGGCCGTCCTTCTCGCCGAAGCGCTCCAGGTGCCTGCCGGTCACGTCCTTGACCCGGTCCAGCGTCTCGGCGTCCTCGGCGTCGGCCCGCATGATCAGGGCATCGGGCTCGACGGTGAGCGTCGTCGTGCCGCCGAACCCCCACTTGAGCACCGTGCCCGACGGCTCCTCGGCGACCTCGATCTTGTTCCCGAAATGGCTGGCGAGCTGCTTGCGGTAGCGCTCGCCGCGTTCCGTCGCGACCCGCGACGTGGCGGTAACACTCATCCCACCAGGCTAGGGCCTGCCGGGCGATGGGGCCTGCCGGGCGAGGGGCCTGCCAGGCGAGGGGCCTGCCAGGCGCGGGGCCCGCTAGGCGAGGGCCACGATGACGATGATGATGATGATGATGATCGCGATGACCACCACGCCCGCTACGATCAGCATGGCGGGAGATACCGGCGAGCGCCGCCGCCGCGAAGCATCCTCGTCGCCGCGTTCGACAAAAGCCCGGAAGCGCCCGGTATTGGCACTCGGATCCTGCTCAAACTCCGACATGGGCACGACTTTAGCTGGTCAGCCGCCGCCTATATATCCGATTCAGCGCAACGGTGCCAGTGCGTCCGCCCGGTCGACCAGCCGGGAAAGCACGATCACGCTCCTGGTCCTGACCACGAACGACTCGGCGCGGATGCGCTCCATCACGTCCTCGAAGTGCCTGACGTCGGCGGCCCTGATGTGCACCAGGGCATCGGCCTCGCCGGTGACCGTGCACGCGTCCACCACCTCGGGGTACCGGCGGACCGCCGTGGCGATCTCCTCGGGCGAGGTGCGCCCGCCGCAGAACAGCTCCACGTACGCTTCGGTGGTCCAGCCCATGGCCGCCGGGTCCACCCGGGCCGAGAAGCCGGTGATCGCGCCGGCGGCCCGGAGCCGGTCGACCCGCCGCTTGACCGCGGGGGCGGACAGCCCGACCTCGCTGCCGATCAGGGCGTAGCTGGCCCTGGCGTCCCTGATCAGGGCGGCCACGATGCGCGCGTCGATATCATCCATGGTCCCGTGCCGCCCCCTCAGGTTCAGTCGACGCCGTCGTACAGGGCCGGGATACGCGGCGGCTTCACCTGGGCGAGATTGTCCTGCGCCGGGTGCGTGCGCCCGGCGGGACCCGCCGCGAAGGCCCGGAGCAGGTTCTGGGTGGCCCGGTCGACGAACCGCTCGGCGGCCCGGTTCAGGCCATGCCCGCAGGACTGGCCGCGCATCGCGCATACCCAGCGCATCGTACCCGACGCGAACACCCCGGCTCCGCTGGCGACCGTGTAGTACACCGAATCGGAGAAGGTGGAGAAGCCGTCGCAGGTCAGCGGGGAATGCGCGAGGACCTGCATCGGGCGGGGGAACGGCACGGCCGGGTTGAGCCGGTCGTACTCGGGCCCGACCATGCCGGGGAAACTCTCTCCCTTATAGGCGCCGGTGCCGGCGAAGATCCAGCTCGACGGGTCGTAGACCACCCAGGGCGCGCTCACCGGGTTGCATTCGTAGAACACCCCGGTGATGACGCTTTCCGGCCGCGGGTCGGGCGGGTCACGCCACTGCTGCGTGGTGTCCGCGTCGTCCTTGCCGAACAGCGGGTCGAGGGTGGCGACCTTGTAGCAGATGATGACACGGTCCCCGTCGGCGAACCTGATGTGCCGGTAGATGGCGTTCGCGCCGAGGAAGGCCAGGTTCGTCCCGGCATCCCGGGCGGTCAGCAGCGCCGAGCGCATCGCCTGCGAGTAGTACTCGTCGTGGCCGAGGGAGATGACCGCGTGGGCGCCGGCCAGGATGCCGGGGTGCTGGTCGACGTCGACGTCGGTCTCGTAGGCGAGCGGGATCCCGGTCCGTTCGGCCAGCGCGATGGTGGCCTCGTCGAAGGCGAGGAACCGCGCCGCGCCGTCGCCGTCGTAGGGGCGGTCGAAGCTCACCGCGTAGCCTCGGTCGGACGGCAGCCCGTCCGGGCCCTGGTAGAGGCTGTACCCGCCCCAGGCGTTGTACGCCTGCCAGGTGGTGTTGTCGTTGAGGATGACCACCGCCCCCGCCGTGCTCGCCGACCGGACCGTGATCGGCACGTACCGCTCGGCCCCGCTGGACGCGTCCAGGCGCAGCAGGTAAGAGCCGGCCGGCCAGTGCGTGGTGGTGATCGTCATCGACGGCCGCCACGGGGCGGTCACCATGTGGGTACCGGGCGCGATGCTCACCGCCGTCTGCCGCTGCCCCCGGACCGGCGCCGACTCCCAGACCAGGCGCGCCTGGTGACCCGAATACCAGCCGAACCGGAACGCGTCCACCCGGAACGACCTCGCCGTGGTCGACACGTACAGGCGGAAGCTCTGGCCGGGCAGGACGCTCTGCTGGTCCGCGTATCCCTCGATCGCGTCGTCGGGCCCCAGGTCGGCGATCCGCCACGCCGACGTGCCCGGCAGCTTGTTCTCTGCCACCGGGAAGGGAGCCGCCGGCACCGTCGGCCGGGCCACGGCCGACGGCGCTGAGGTGGGGGAACCGGGTCCGGCACCGTGCCCGGCCGACCCGGACCCTCCGGTGCACGCCGCGGCCGCCAGCGCCACGGCAAGGGCCACCGCCACGCCGGCCGCGCGGCGCGTTCGTCTCCGCTTCGATGTGACCAGGCTCACGGAATTCCATCATGGCACTGCCGTGCGGCATGGTCGCCCGGAGTTATGACGATCCGCGAACGGCGGCCCCACGCCGCCCGCCCGTCCGTAGGCTCGGTGCCTGGAGTCACACGTATGGCGCCTGGAGCGGGTCCTCGGAGCGGGTCATCGCACACCAGGAGGATCGACAACGTGTACCACCGAGGCACCGTGAGAGGCCCCGCCGTGCGGGCGGCAAGCCTGCTCGCGCTCGCGTGCGCGGGGCTGTTCGGCGCGGGACTGTTCGGCTTCGCCGGGCTGTTCGGCCTCGCCGCCAGCGCAACCGCCGCAACCGGCACGACCGGAGCCATTCCCGCCGACTATTCGTGCAGCCTGGCCGCCTACGGCCAGGGGCTTGCGCCGCTGACCATCCCGGCGGCGCTGTCCGCCCAGAGCACCGGCCTCACCGTGACGGTGACGCTCGTCACCCAGCCGGTTCAGGTGCCGACGGCCACGGCCGCGGCGCTGCCCCAGATCAGCTACCTCAACATCGCCGGCACCGCCCAGGCCAGCGGGATGTCCGGCACCGCGGTGAAGCTGTCCGGCCGGAGCGGTTCGCTGGGCGCCGCCGCGGACAGCATTACGCAACTGCCCGCCATGACCGCCACCGGTACCGCCACCCAGATGGGCTCGGGCCCGGCGGCTGTGGTGATCCCGCAGGCCCTCACGCTGACCCCGGCGGGCTCGGCCCCGCCGGGCGGCGCGGTCCCAGCGGGCGGCGCGGTCCCGCTCACCTGCACCACCTCGTCGACGACCACCGTCCAGGTCACCGCGACGACGGGCACCGCGGCCAGCACGCCCGGCCAGGTCTACACCTGCACGGTGACGGTCGGCACGGCCAGCACGACCGCCAGCCGGGTTCCGATGAGACTGACCGCAACCGGACCGGCCGCCGTGGGCAGGCCGGACATGGTGATGCTTTCCGCGCCCGCGAGCACGCTCGGTTCCGCGTTCCCGGCCAGCGCCTCGCCGATGTCCGTGTCGGGCCTGGCCGCCCTGGGCGGAACGGCGGGGGGAAGCGTCCCGCTGACCGGTCTGGCGGACCCGGGGAACGGGATGTTCCGGCTGACCGGGCCGTGGATGCCGCATACGGCGGGCATGGTCCGCATCTTCGCGCCGCACAGGTTCGCGGCGCGGCTGCGCGAGCAGACGGCCGTCACGGTGACCGTCGCCTGCACGGCGGTGACGGCCACCACGACCACCACCCAGGTCATGGTGCAGGCGGCCGCGACTGCCGCCGGCACCGCGGCGGCCTCCCCTCCGGCCGCGGCGCCCGGCGCACCTGACACGGGCGGCGGCGGCAGCCTGCATCCCGGCAGCGACCTGCCGCTCGCGGCGGGCGGCACGGCCGCGGTGCTGGCCGGGCTGGGTATCACCCTCTTCACGCTCAGGCGCAGGCGCGGCCCGGCCAGCTGAGGAACGGACATGGCATCCCCGCGACGCCGGAACCGCAGCCAGCCCACGGAGAGCCTCCTGCTCGGAGCACCACGCCGGGCTGGCCGGCATCCGGGCTGGCCAGCCCCGGGCCCACACCAGGCCCCGGGCCCACACCAGGCCCCGGGCCCGCGCAGCGGCCGCAACCTGCGCGGGTCCAGGAACCCGGCGGGGCGCGCCGACCCGCGCGGGCGCCTCCCTGCTGGCCGCCCCATGCGGCCAGGCGCCCGCGCGGCGGCGGCGCTCGCCGGGCTGGTGCTGGCGGCCGGCGGCACGTTCGCCGTCTTCCAGGCCGTATCCGGATCCGCCCGCACCCTGACCGGAGGCGCCACCATGGTCCCGTCCTCGGTGCGGACGGTGCCGCCCCGGACGGCGGCTGAGGTGGCGGCGGCGCTGCGGCCGTCGGCGCCGGTGCGGATCATCATCCCGTCGCTGCGGGTAGACGCGCCCGTCATGCGGCTCGGGCGGGCCGCCGACGGCTCGATCCAGGTACCGCCGCTGGCCGACCACAACCTGGCGGGCTGGTACGACCGCAGCGTCACGCCAGGCCAGGACGGCACGTCGATCATCCTGGGGCACGTGGACACGGTCACCGGGAGCTCGGTGTTCTACAGCCTCAAAAACCTGACCCGCGGCGAACTGGTCGAGGTGGTCCGCGCGGACGGCAAGACCGCCACCTTCTCGGTGGACGGGGTGCAGGAGGTCGCCAAGGCGACATTCCCGTCGGCTGAGATCTACGGCAACACGCGCTACCCCGAGCTGAGGCTGATCACCTGCGGCGGACCGTTCGACACCGCGACCCGCCAGTATCTCGACAACATCGTCGTATATGCGCACCTGGTGGGCTGACGGACCAGCGATCAGGCCCCGGGCATACGACGAGGCTCGGCGTCCCGCTTTCGCCGAGCCTCACTAGTTGAGACGCGGCGCCTGCCGTCCTGGTTGACGCGATCCGCATAAAACGTAGCGATTTTACGTTCACGCGGCTGGCGTTCTGCTCAGGCCGGCCGCCGCGCCCCGATCGTACCTGGCCATTCGCGCCCGACCGGGCAACCTTCAGAGCACGGCCGGGGTGTCCCCCGCCAGCCACGCCGCTGCAGGATGCGTGCCTGCAGGACGGCGGTCTGGCAGGCGCGGCCGTAAACGTCACGCCAGCCATAGCGGACCGTCTGGATACCCTGCGCACCCGCCTGGATGTCCCGGTGGCTGTCCCGCCAGCGCTCCTCGTCCGGATGCGCCAGCCGGCCGTCGAGTTCCACGGCGAGCTGGTATTCGTCGTAGTAGGCGTCCCGGTATACGGCCCTGCCGCCGATGACGACGCGCACCTGGTGCCTGGACCGCGGCAGGCCGTGGGCGCGCTCGACGTCACGCAGGTACCGGTATTCCAGCGCCGAATGGATCCCGTCACCGGCGGCCGCGAGAACATCGTCGAGTTCGGGCCGCCAGCGCATTTTCTTACGGGCCGCCAGCGCGTCCCGGAGTTTTTCCTCGGTGGTAAGCCACCGGGCGCACGCCCGGGTAATCCATGTGCAGGCGTCATCGAACGTCGAGGCGAGCTCAACCAGATCGAGCACGGTCTCCTCGACGCTCGTCCGGGGCGGCTCGCGGCCAGGCTGCCTGGCCTCCTCGATACGCCGTGACATGCGGACGATGATGCCCCGAGTAGCGATGCGCCTGGTAGAGGGAACGGTCACGAAGATCGCTCCCGCCGGGGAGTCAAGGAGCCCGTGCAGCTCAGCCGCGGTCAGGTGGCTCAGCACGGCGCCCGGACCCGCGCGGAGCACCGCCGCCCACAGCCAGCTTTCCCGCGGCGGCGGCCCCGTGAAGACCGCGTATACGCCCCAGTGGAGCTGCTGCCAGCGGTCACGCTCAACGCGTCGTTTGATCATTTGAGCGCTTAAGCCAGCGTCAAGCAATTGTCGCCGCGAAATCGCTCCCGATTGCCATTGCGCTATCTGAGCCGCTGCAGCAGGAATGTCGTAGCTCATGCTCGCATGGTGTCCCACGGCACTGACATTTTCATGATCGCGAAGGATCTGGTACTCGTAGCCGTACCAGATCCTTCATGATCATGAAATTCCTGGAGCGCCATGGGGGGTGGGCGCT
>Ga0335081_10005657_pt1 | contig 19807 bp, 17 predicted proteins | sample Lox_Sample_35_FD_206713 | JGI IMG/M metagenome (GOLD analysis project Ga0335081, IMG submission 206713) | Soil microbial communities from Loxahatchee National Wildlife Refuge, Florida, United States - Lox_Sample_3.5 | ecosystem: Environmental > Terrestrial > Soil > Wetlands | place: USA... | reverse complement strand
CAGTTGGAGGGTCATAAAGGGCACAAAACAGGAGTAGCGGAGCACAAAGGGAGCACACTGCCACCGGGCTGGGAACAGTAGGTCAACGATGTGTCCTCCCGAGCGCCAACTACCCGCGCCGGTACTTCAGCCGCCGATTGTCGAAGGCCGGGTAGGTGCCTTCAAGGATGTCCACCACCTCCCTGTTGACGTTCGCATCCTCGATGGCGCCGGCGATGAAGCTGAAGTCATTGCGGTCCTTCTTGTCGATGAACACGCGGACGATCTGCTCGGCGTCGGCGACGACCGCCAGGTTCGGATTGTGGGTGGCGATGATGATCTGGCGGCGCCGCTTGGCCCGTTTCAGGAACCTGACCAAGATCTCGTACACGCTCTTGTTGTCGAGATTGTCCTCCGGCTGATCGATGATGAGCGGGATATCGCGCTTGTCGAGCATCAGGTAGAAGATGAGCAGCAGGCCGCCGCGCTCACCCGACGACAGCGCACTCAGATCCTTGCCGTCGACCTTAAGGTCGTACTTGGCCTGCAGAAACTCGAGCCCGAACAGAAAGTCGTAGAAGGCCACCGGGTCCTTCCGATTCTGCTTCAGCTGTCCCTCGACATCGCGCTGCCGGGACTCCTTAGGAAGCTGACTCCTCTGATCGACATCGAGCGCCTCGACGATCTCATTCAGGGCGCCACAAACCGCCGGCTCGTCCTGCCAGTTGCTGACTCTTTTGACGATGTCCCTGAGGCGGGTCTTACCCTCCTCCGTACCGTGAAAGCTGCCCTTCGCCGACTGGCTAACGAAGCCGAAGAAATCCTCGTGAAACGACGGCTCCATTCTGAGGCCCGCATCGATCGCGATCGCGTAGTCCTTGAGATCCGTTCCGAATGAGGCGATCTCGCCGTCGATCCGGCTCTTGATGTTGTCGTAGAAAGTCAGGAGACCCTTCTTCTTGCCGAGAATGACCTGGCTGGTTTCGAGGCGCCGCTGCCTCGCCTCGAGCAGCTGGTTCGGATACACCTCGTCGACGCGCGTGAGCTCCTGGCGCAGCCAGTTGACGGTACCATCCACCGGATCCACGTCCGCGCCGACCAGCGCCAGCTGGCGGGCTTGCCACTCCTTTTGCCTGAGGACGGAGGCCTGGTAGTCCCGGTTGGGCTGATCCAGACGGTTGGCAAGGGCCTGTCGCTGCGTCTTAAGGCGGGTGCGCTCGCACAAGAGGCTCGCGGCGCGGGCGGCGGCGGCCTCGGGGCCCTTGGGGCGCCTGTCGATTTCCGCCTCGGTCGCAAGTTGCCGCTTAATGGCGGCCAGGCGTTCCTTGAGCTCCGTGACGACGCGGTCGAGATTCCCGAAATCGAGCGATACCGTCACCACGTCGGCGAATTTGAGGCCCTCCCGCTCGAAGAGCGCCTGGTAGGTGGGCGCCATGGCGTTCAGCTGATTGACGTGGCGCTGGATGGCCTGCCGCGCCTGCTGCAGCTCCTCAGCTCTTTTCCCGAGGCTGAGCTCATCGTCCTGCGCTTTCGCGATGAGCTCGTCGAGCTCCGAGATGCGCGCGTCCGCGGCCTGGATGGCCGCGGTGGTCTCCGCCGCCGCGGGGTCGGAGGCGGAGGGCTGGGGAACGACGGGCGGCTGGACGTGCGCGAGCACCTCCGCCTCCCTCTCCGCGAGTCGGGCCGCCAGGTCCTTGCGGTAGCCCGCCGCGCGCTTGCGCTCCAGCGCGACGACGACTTCGTTGCGCGCATGCAGCTCCGCAGCCGCGAGCGCGATCTCCTCGGTGGCCTGCTCGGTCAGATAGTCGACCAGCTCCTGGAGGCTGCGCTTTCCGAAACGCTCGGGTTCAGGAACGTACTCGAAGATCACCTCGTTCAGCTTCTGGCGGAAGTCGTCGTCATCGATGTTTGCGCAGATCTTTTCCAGGTACTTCTGCGGGAGGTACTCGACCTGTTCGGGGCGGTCGGTGTCGACGCTGGCATTGAGGCTGGCCGTGCTCGAGGGCTCGGAATACCAAATGGCTTCGGCGACGAAATTAGCCGCGCAGCCGTCTTTAAGGAATTTCTCACGGTTGAGGAAGGAGAACAGCTCCTCGCTCCGGGCGGCGTAGTGCTGGTTGTGGGTGTTGCCGAGTAACCCCAACGTGTCTGTGAGCGCGCTCTTACCGGAACCCTTGTTGCCGATGATCGCCACGAGCTCTGGGTTGAGGTCGATCTTCTCGCCCTGAAACCACGCCCCGAATCGCTGCCGGTAACCCGCGGACGCATCGATGCGCAAGGTCTTGAGGTAATGTCGCGGACGCTCCCGGAGGCGTACCAGGACGTCCGGCTCCTCACCGATGTGGACGCGCCCCTCGGGCTCGAACAGGATTTGCCGCAGCCCTTCGAAGGTGGGCTGGGCCTTAATCCAGGTGCATTGCTTGAAGACCTTGCCGTTGCGCGGCACCACGTGCCCCAGCCACTCCTTCAGGTCGTCGAATGAGTGCGCGTCACAGCCGCTGACGACGGGCTTCGGATCGGTCGTCTGGTCGGATTCGAGCCGGTCGGTCTCGAGGAAATACGCGGTGTTGCCGGAGTTGCCGAAGAAGCCGTCGCTCAGTTTGTCGAGCTCATCGGATATCAGCTCGCGCCGTCGCGCGCCGCGCTGCGCGCGGATGCCATCGTTGTTCACCGCCGAAAAGAGCAGGACGTGCTCGTTCCTGTCCGTGTTCGTCCCGAAGGTCTCGGCGATGGCTTCCTCGATGAAGGCGCGTGTGGTGGTCGCCTCCTCGTAGTCTCCGGTCTCGCTAAGCTCGGAGGCCGTGATGTTGCGGCCGCGCTCGTCCCTCTTATTGGTCTTGAGGCGGGTAAGAAACTCGTTGACCTTCTGCGGATAACGCGGATCGAAGATGGCGTGGACGTTGACGTGCTCGTTACTCTTGTTGACTATGTCGTTGATCGCCATCTCGACGTTGGGGAAGAAAAACCGCGGCGTGCCGGGGTAGCGCTGCTCGAACTCGGCGACCGCCCGGAAATATCCGTCGGCGGAGAAGTAGTCGGTGATCCCGAAGGCGCAGACGCCGGATTCATGGAGGATGCGGCAGTACTCGGCCCAGACGTCGCCGGACTCGATCCGATACTGATCGCTCTTCTTGGTTCCGGGAGCATGCAGGTGCAAGTCCCATTTGCGCCACTCTGAGCCCCGCATTGAACTGACAATCTCCCTTGACAGACCGAGCCCCTCGCACCGCGCCTTCCCTACTACTTCTGTCACGAAGTGGAGACTTGTCTCCCTTCGCAGCCGTAACAGAGGGCCCCATGCGATGCCGGGCCGCAGTGCCTCAATCTCCCTTGGTGCTTTCCTTCTCAGCCAATTTTTTCGACACCGGCCGGTATACTGGCAATATCACTCCGCTCAGCCCGACCCGGCCGGTGGCGGTCTGCACCAGCTCTCGCCAGTAGGGCCAAGCGTTGTACGTGCCGTTGAGCTCGGCAAAGTGCTGCAGACATTCCGATTCGTACTTAGCCTCGAGCGGCAGCGTGTAGACCAAAATGAAAGTCGCGTCCAGTTTGAGCAGCGCCGCCTCGGCCGCCGCGCCTTCCCCACTGCCATTGCGCGAGGCCTGACAGCGGAATTCGACGCTGACATGGATCTCGCGCGCGTTCTCAAGCGAGAGCTCCTCAAAGGTACAGCGGTGTTGCTGCGTCACGCTGATCGGATCGGAGACCGGCTCGCCCGCGGGAATGAACGAATCCACGTGCGCGCTTCGCAAGGCAATCGACTTGAGCTGCACATGCTGTGCGACCTGACGTGCCAGTTGAATATTGGTAGTCACTATTTCGATCCGACGACCATCAGATCCATCTCGTTGCAGGTGGAGCTCTTCAGACCTGGCTCTTGGACGATATTGACGACGCGGCGGGGCAGTTTGAGCACGATCGCGGGGCTCGAGATGAACTCGCCCGTTCTCAGCGGCTCGACCTTGACGCAGACGCGTACGCCGCACGCCCAGGCGAGATCGGAGAGCGTGCGCAGGGTCACGTTTCTCGCGCCCGAGAACGCCTGCGTAATGTTGGCGCGACTCGTCCCGAGCGAGCGCGCGAGATCCGCCTTGGAGAGACCTTTGCGCTCCATCGCCTGGTAGATCTCGTTGAGCGCCCAGGCGCACAGGCGCTCGTACTCGTACTCGCGGCGCGCCTCAGGCGTCCTGTCCTGCCGGTCGGCCCACTCCTGGTTCGTGGTGTTCATGGCTCGCTCCTGTCCTGGTCGAGATACTTCTTCATCAGCTCCGCTGCATGCTCGAGGTCCCGCCGCCGATGCTTGTCCTTTTTCTTGCGCAGCGCATGGCAGACGACAACGCGCCGATCAGCGGTGTAAAAGCACAAGAATCGCAGCTGATGCCTCTTGAACTCGAAGAGATCGGTTCCCTCGATCTTCTTGAAATGCTCCTTGTTCGCTATGTGTCCCGTAGTGCCCAAGAGCTCGAACAGCACGTCGATTCGGCGGCGCTCCTGCTCCGTTAGCTGCAACAGAAACTCGCCCACGGGGCATGACTCGTTGTCGAGCACGAGCAGTTCGATGGATAGGCGATGGCCTGTGAATTCGCACTTCGTTCGCAACTGCCGGCGCTCCGTGCTTGACCGGCCCGCTGCCCTCATGGCCATGTCGGAAGCAGAGTGTTTACTTATACATTAACGACGTCAATCAGGATTTGGCGAATTTGTGAGTCGGCGAACGCCATTCCAAGCGATCATGTATTCGTAACCAATTGACTTTGATACGGTTTATGTGGGAGACCGGGGGGGCAGCCTGCCGCGTTTCATGCCGCAGGTGGTCCTCCTTGATCGCGTGGTCGTGCCGGCTCCTGGCCAACAGCCTGAACCGGAGGTGGCCGGCCTTCGCGAAAGTGGGCTGTCAGCGAGACACAGCGAGGCGCCGGCGCGGTGCGCGGGCGGGGGCTCGAGCTGCAACGGCAGCCGCACGGTGCGGTGCTTGCCGGGGGCGTGGCCGTCCGTCTCGCGCTGCTCCAACACGATTGATCCCTGGGTCTGGAATCCGTCCAGCCGTGAATTTCATCCTGTGCACTGGGGATTGCTCCACTGAGGTGCTCCCCGCGAATAGTACGGTGAGGGAGTAGAGTCCGCCCACATGGGAGCGGACGATGAAATCAAAGCGGTTCACCGAGGAGCAGATCATCGCGGTCCTGAAGGAGGCCGAGGCCGGGGCGAAGACTAAGGATCTCTGCCGGAAGTACGGGATCTCAGACGTAACCTTCTACAACTGGAAGGCGAAGTACGCCGGTCTGACGGTCTCCGAGGCACGGCGGCTCAAGGAGCTCGAGGCGGTCCGCCGCTGCTCGACTGCGCGACTTTTCTCGGGCTGTTCAAGTGACCCGTGTGCACGTAGAAGAGAAACGTACGACTTCAATCATAATTCTGTATCGGCGGGAGTCTTCAACACAATCACTTCCGCATTCGTGATCCCTGGGAGCGTCGCCGGAAATTTGATTTGCACCGTCGCGCGTGCGCCGCGCCTGCCAACGATATAGAACAGATGGTAGAACCGATCCACTGGCCACTGCGTGCCACCGCCAAGTGAAACGTTCGAGATATTCGTGCCTTCTTTGTCACTGGACACGAGTCGAACGGAGAAGCCGCTCTTATCTGCCGTAATCAGTTTCCACGCATCGGGCCCGCACCGAATTCCAACTTCATTCGGGCTGCCGCCACTCAAGGAGCGGATATCCACGGTTACCGGGTCGGTGCCTTGAATCTTTATCGGGATCGTCTCTGCAATGTACTGCTGGTCCGGTGACATGCAGGATGATAGCGCCCATATCGAAACGCCGACGGCGATCAACTGTGTGGGGAGCCTCATATCGGTACTAAGGGTGAGTGAACTCAGAGAGCCGGAACGGGGACATCCTGGAAGTCAAATGGATCGAAGTTCCAACCCGTTGCGCCGGGTGGACTTGCCAAACCATTTCCTAAGCTGCAATTGCAGTGATCGATCATATGGTGTGCGTAAGTGTTGGAATTCGGGCCGGAGGCAAAGTAAAGGGGTGGCGTCTCGGTATCGTGGTAGCTTTGCAGGCACTTTTGGACGTCGTCGCAGGATTGACAACCGCAAGTAACCGGATACTCTCGCTGATCGGGCTGCATATCGTACGGCTGATTCACATAGGGCCCAGCAGGTCCGGAGATCCGCGAAAGAGCCCCGCCGCCGATGCCAAATTCAGTTCCGTTTGGTGCAAGCACGCCACAGTGCCAACCTACCTGAACTAGGCCCCACATCGCGGTGACGGGAGTGCAACGAAGCTTAATGTTGCAAAGACCTAGTGGATCGCTGAACCTAATCGGATTGTCAGAAACGTAGGCTTATCGCGCGCTTATCCAGCCGTCTCACCGCAGGTCCATCAATTCGTCGGCATCGTTCCCGCGACGCTTGTGAACTACTTCCTTAACTCGTACTGGACGTTTCGAGTGATCGATGATTCTAGCGAATGAGAGCGTGAGCCTCGTCGACCGGCGGGAGCGGATACACACGGGCCACCGCTCTCGACCAGTGGAGCATCGCCGAAAACATGCACCCCGACCTGCTGCGATCGACATGAGTCTCCCCCGTTGCCATGCTGCTGACCCGCGACCGCCGGCTGCCGCTCCTACAATACTGTCAGTAGGGACTCGGTGGTCTCAGCATGCCCGCTCCCTTTGATCCCTGGCACCCGGCGGCACCTTCCGGCGAGACCGCCGGCTGGGGATCATCGTTGCCGCAAGAGCGCCGCGCGCTCGTCGCCAGCCGCCTCTGCGCCCGTTCTTGTTGCAGTGCAAGCTATCCCGACTTAACGCGCGAACCAAGGCTCGGGTGAGATTGATGGACCGCTTCATACAGATAGCCTCTAGATAACCAACCTCCAGCCGTCCCGCGGCCAACAGCCATGGCGTACGGGTCACGAGTCGGTCATGGAGGCGGCGCAAGGTGTCACACACTGAGCCGAGAACCGGGGGCGTCGATCATGGCTCTGCATGGCTACGGATTGCTGATTGGCCGCATCACTGGATTTCGTCGGCCACAAGGTCGAAAACCGCACTGGGTGCTGATGGTGCAGTCAGCCGACCCACACCTGCCCCCCTATCGCGTTGCGCTGAATGTTCCCTCGGAACAGCCTGCGGATTCCTCGGAAATCGAATATCAGATAGTCGATCTCAGCCGGCATCCCTTGACCCGCAAACTCCGCCAACAGGCGAGGGTGAACGATGGCGCGGGAACGCGAAACTTCCTCATTGCCGAGGAGAACCCCGGCCTTCCGCGGCTGAGCTATGAGAGTGGCGATGTCGTCGATCCCATGAGGTTCCCGGCAGAGGCTCGTCGGGATCCGAAAGTCGGACGCCGCCCCGCCGCCCCGCAATCGCTCGGTCCGCTCCACCGCGCCCTTGCGAGCGCGACGCGCACCGGGGAGCTGGTTGCGATATTCGGCACCGGCTACCCGATGGATCACCGCTCGGGCTTCTCTCCCGCCACCGGATTCACGGGGGTGGACAACGTCCACATGAATCAAGGCGCGTTCAATCGCACCAACGGAACGCTGCATTACCTGGAAAATGCTCGCGACCAGGATGGCGCATTGATCGTTCTCGGAAAGGACTGGGCTAGCGGCATCTTCATCAAATTCAAGTCGCAGACCATCCATACCGACAACCGGGGGTTTCCGGCGATCACGGGGATCCGCGAGATCGATTCGGTGCCGCCGCGAGTGCGCAAAGCACTCCTGCCACGTCTGCCCCCCTCACTGAGGCAAGTACCCCCTGAGCGGCAACTTCGATCACTGAGCGCGGCCGCCGTGGGGGATCAGCCGAACGGAGCACCCGGTCTTCCGAACCGACAGGGGTTTGTATTTGCTGATTTCAACCCCGGGGATGCCTCCGGCCAATACATCGCGGACGAGGACGCCAACACGTACCAGACTCCCATCGTCCAGTCCCAATCGTTGGGCCATACGCGCGGACCGGTGCCCACCCCACGCGTGTATCCGACAATGGATCTGACCCAGGTCGTGGGCGCGAATCCGCCTGGTTACACAAATAGCGGCGGAGTGGAGGGCATCGCCTTCGACATCATCGGGGACAGCGGAGCTCCCTCGGCAAGTAAGCTGAAGGGCTACGAGTCCAAGGTCGCCGACCTCCTGGCGCAGGATGCGGTCACCTCGCCCCCGACGTTCATGTATCACGTCGGCGACGTCGTCTACTTCTACGGCGAGCGGGCCTACTACTACAGCCAGTTTTACGACCCTTTCCGCGCCTATCCGGCGCCGATATTCGCGATCCCGGGCAACCATGACGGCGTCATCTACGAATCGTCCCAGATCTCCCTCGCGGACTTCCAGAGCGCCTTCTGCGCCAAGAGCCCGGGACGCTGGCCGGGCTCCGGCGGGATTCTCCGCAGCACCATGACGCAGCCAGGCGTTTACTTCACGCTCAATCATCCTCTCGTCTCGATCATCGGACTCTATAGCAATTGCGGTGAGTCGCTCGGATGGCTCGATGAGCAGCAGCTCACGTTCCTCTACAAGGAACTCGTGCGTCTCAAGGCTGCAAAGAAAAACGGGTTGCCCGCGGTCATCATGGCGATCCACCATTTCCCGCGTTGGTTCCCGGGCCAGTCGAAGCCGGACCCCAACAGCACAGCCATTGACGCGGTGTACGCCAAGGCCGGCTTCTGGCCAGACGCGGTGATCTGCGGACACGCGCACCTGTACCAGCGGGTTGTGCGTCAAAATGCGGGAACGAGCGGGAAGCAGGATATCCCGTACGTGATGTCGGGGGCCGGCGGCTACGGAATCACGCCCCAGGAGGAGGTGGGCAAAGCCTACATGCAGAAGATCGGTGCGCAAGCCGCGGGGAACAAGTTGGGCTGCGTGGTGAACGAGTCCGGTTACACCAGGGCAACGGTGTCCAGCCCCCGGACCGGCTCCGCAACCCTTTCCTTCGAGTATCGCAGCGTGGCACCAAAGGGGAGTCAACCTGACGATCGCTGCGTAGTCGACCTCGTCGCGAAGCGGCTTGCGACTTAGTCGACTCCGGCAACGAGCTCGAACCAGAAGCTAGACCATTCTCAGAGGCACGACTTGCCCCTTTCGCAAGGGGACAGACAGGCGAAGCCTTTGGTGCGGATGAGGCAGTTCTGATCCCGGGGCCGGGCTGAACACGATGGGCAGTGTCATGACGGCGCATGGATTTCGAAGCAAGGCGTCGACGCTGTTGAGCGAGCAGCAGGCCTGGCATCCCGACGCCATCGAGCGCCAGCTGGCTCACGCGCCTCGAAACAAGGTGCGTGCGGCCTGCAACCACGCCGAGCACCTGACCCATACGTGGCGGCTCGTACGCGAAGGACAGAACAGCGTTTTTCCTGCCGTTATGAAGAGCGGGGATGGCACGAGCCCACATCATCGTTGCAGCAAGTGAGAGTCGTCGCAGTACCTGGATAAGTGATGAGGTGAGATGCTGATTGCTGCCGGATAGGAGGCTATGTCATGAATGGTGTGACGCAATGGACGTTGATCCTGTCGGCATTGGTATTCGTCCTCGGCTTCGTAGCACTGCTCTGTTCGAAGATCTATATCGTCGACAAGGGCGGCGGCAACCAGCCAACTCAGGTGGACCTTCCCTTGATCGGCAAGATGAAGACCAACTACCCGGCGCTCGTTTTCGTCATCGCGGGTACCGCGCTCGCCGTCTATACGCTCAACCAGTATTACCAGTCGATCACGCACCCGGTCTTGTGGAACATCAAGGGTCACCTGCAACAGCCGGGGCACGACATCTCCGACTGGCGTTTGGGAGAGCTCAAACTGGTCGCCCTCGGCCCCGACGTTCAGATCAAGGAGGACGGTGAGTACGAAGTTAACGTAGAGATTCCAGCCGGCGAGACGTTCGAGTCCGCGGTGCAGCAGATCTATTACACCGCAGCCAATGGTAGCGCGATGCTCGTGCCCAGCAAGGCATACGAGGACTACCGGACCGATCCCTCGAAGAGTCAGCTCGAGACGGTGACACCGACAACCCGTGTCTATCGGCCCACGCCGGTCACGATCATTCCGAACACGGGGGGCTTGCAATGAACAGACTACTGCTGCTGCTCATGAGCTGTGTCCCGGTGGCAACTCAGGCTGACACGCTGCAATTCGAAGTTGGCAGGGGCGGTGCTTTCGCCAGCTATGCGCACGTGGAGGTGTGGACCATGCAGGGACAGCGGGTTTACGAGGGTACCGCCGACGGGTACGGGCGGATCTCTGCGCCTCTGGCTGCCGGAGACTACAGGGTGAGCGTGACGACCCGCGCTGGTGCCAAGTCCTCGAACGTGCATCTCACCGGCGGGAACGTGCTGCACGCGGTGACGCTCTAGCGTGGTCCCTTGAAGATTGCCTTTTACGTTGGCGATCAGGTGACTGATTGTGCCGGTCAGTGCCAAGCGCCCTATGACAAACAGAAGGTTGGGCAGTCGTGCATCCGCGGTCGACAAGGCACCTCCGGATAGAGTGCGAAGAATCTGGGTTGTAGCCTCGTTCTAGTGTGGGGTAGGACTGCCCTGTCGGAGCACTATAAGTGTGTACAAGATAACCAACGCCGAAATCACAGAGCCCACCGCACCGAGCGATGTGACGATTTGCTTTGCGCGCTCCGCTGTCAAGTTGAATATCCACTGAAAGGCGAGTGCAAGAAGGGGGCCCGCCTGCGCAACTATTACGATCATGTACGTGGTAACTACAAACAGTGCTATGAGCTTCAGTCCTGACTTGATGGACCAGTCCCACGCTATAGATGAGAACTCTGTGATGCCGTATAAATAGCTCCCGACCAGTTGAACTGCGGCAAGGGCTCCAGCCGGCTGCGCCGCAAGTACGAGAAGCACCTTGAAGTGCAAGGCTCCTGCTAGCTGGATTACGAAGCCCGCTGCGAGCACGAAAAAAAACCAAATCATCATTGCAGAAGTCTGATCCTGTCCGGTATTTAGCTCTGTAAATCCCGCAAGCACTGCAATCACTGTGGCCGCAGCGGCGGCGGTCTGCGGGGAGATATTAAGACCGTCATTCACTTGTCGAGCTCGTCGATTATCTTTTCGATTCGAAGCATACGCGCGGCGGCGTCATCGCGCGGTGAAAACGGATGATACATCCCGGCGAGGATTTCAGTCGGAATGCCGCGGCTGCTGGCCTCACCAAAGAGTTCACTAGCATCATGCCATGTGACGTTGTGGTCAAACTCGCCTCGAACAATTTCGAGCCGCGGTAACTGTGCCGCCGCTTGGATCCTGTTAACAGGGTCTAGACTGGAAGGACACGAGAACCAGTCATGATTAATCAGGAGGAAATGGATCCCATATCGGGGAATCCGAGAAGGCGTGCCATCAAGTACCAATATGCCATCCTGGCTCGCGATCTTATCCAGCATCGACAACGCAACAACCCCGCCCTGAGACATTCCATAGAGTGCCGTTCTGCTCTGTGGATGTTTGGCGGCGACCCAGCGCCAGAGAGGCGCAGTGTCCTCCTCCAGCTGAGCGATCGAAGTCGTATTGCCCTCGTTCTCACCATGCCCGCGGTAATCAAAAACATAAATACCATGGTGCACCTGATTGAGTGGAATCTTGCTTATCACCGAGCGGGCAGCCATTCCGTTGCCTGGCGCAATCAGTATCGACGCCGAGGCGCCTTCCGGCTCAAATGCATACCCGTGGAGCAGGGTCGCGTCGACCATCGGCGCCGTGACTTGGTGGACTGCGGTGGGCAATTGCACGGCCTTCACGTTGTTCAGCGATTGATGCACCGCACTAATCGTGTCCTTGAGATACTCTGATTCGCCGGTGCAGGTCGGCGTAATCTGATCTGCCACTACCGACCTGCAGGAGATGAGGAGCACTATGCTAAGTACGTTGTGCAGAGCGCAAGGCACGTGAGGATGATAAACCTCGTATCGCGATGGCATCGCTACCCTCTTTAGAGGAGCTATAAACATCATGAAATCTCCTAGCCTCACACTTTATGCCGCGATCGTCGTCGGTGTGGTTTTCAGCTGTATGGGTTGTTGTTGCAGGATCTTCACGCCCTCGGCCGATCATCACATGCAGTCGAAACCCGCGATCGACGGACCTCTGGTTGCGAAGTCCCTAGAGAGCGGACATCTCTCCCACGACAACTGAGTCTCCGGTTCGCAGGCTGTAGTCTTCTCGGCAGCAACACTTAGGTCCGATCACTGCTGGGAACAGTTCGACATCGCTCGTAAGACCGGCTACAAGATTGAATCTCTCCAATTCAAAGCACGTGCGGTTTCTTTGGATATTGCCCATCACTCCCGATGAGGAGAGGTACTGTCGCCAGGCAGGTGTGGAAGCGCTGGAGCGTCTGTTCGAGCAAGTAGCCAGCGATTTCGTTGAACCCCCGACGGCCGTCGGTAATTGTGGACGGTGCGCACCGTCTTTGGGTGACGGGTGCAAACTAGAGGCAGCACACCGAGTCGGTGCGAACACGAGAGTCGCGCTTCTGTTAATCGGCGTCAACCGCGCCCCGTAAGAATTATCTCTCCGATCGACCGCCTCGCGGACGTTGACGAGCACAAAGTCCAGACAGAGTCCGATGAGGGCCAGCAGCAAGAGCCTGCCGCCGAGACGGTCATCCCACTTGCCTCCGCCGGTCGCGAAGAGTTGTTGGCTCGCGACTGTCAGGATCGTGAAATAGAACCCGAATATAACCCGCGCAGACCAGATATTAAGTAAGTCGCTTCCCTGACCGCGGAGAGATCGCCGCGCGAAGAACCCCTGTAGGAATGCAGCCAGCAAGCCCGAGTCTGCAGGGGGCGGAGGTTGGAGGCGGAACCTGCGAGGTACTCCGGTCTTCGGGTTGTCCCGTAGCTGACATCAGGAGGGCTCCACTGTCATTCGGGCCAGCCGGTCTGTACAGAACTTGACGAACTGACTCCGACACCCTCAGGACTTACCCGTCAATGGCAGCTTCGCCGCCGTTTTCAAGTTGACCCCCGTTACCAGCAGAGCGCCGGTGAAGCTCTTGCCCGCCGCCGTGGGCGCGAACTTGATATCCACGAACTTCGACGCGCCCGCTTTCAGTTCGGCGAGCCCGGCGAACTGATTGGTCACGATCGAAAACTCCGGGGCCGAAGTGCTATCCAGCGCGACATTGGGAGATTGCACCGAGGCTTTGCCCGCGTTGGCGATCTCAATGCTTATGGTCGGGGACCCGCCCGCAGCCACCTGGCCGAAGTCCCAGGCGCTGGCGGGGTTGCCGGCTTGCTTGAACGTCACCGAGGGTTGGTCATTGCCCGGCGTCCCCGGCTTCAGGATGAGATCGGTGACGCGCTCAATCAACTCGCGGAAGGTTTCCTCCCGATAGCCCACTAGGAAGGCCAGCACGTAATAGATGATGTAATCCTTAGGGGCTAGCTTGACTGCAGGGTTCGGGTCCAGGATGGGGACGCTCGTTCCCGCGCTCCCAAGAATCAGAATGAACAGGAAGTACGCGACGATGCCCAGCACCGCACCGAAAAGCGGCCGGCCGATGTGCCAGTAGTTGTAACGTTTGTCCCATCCCTGATCGCTAAAGAAGAAAACTCCCGAAAGGCTGATAGTCACCGCCCCCAGAGCGCCAAACCATGGCACGGCGATAGGGAGGATTCCTCCCAGCATGAACGGCCTGGGCGTGTTCGATCCACTTTCGAGAGCATAGAACAGGCCGATAGCGAGTAACAGAATCAGATACCCGACACCCAGCCAGAAGAAAAATGAAGTGGGCAGGGTCGAGATGGCGACAACCTGGCCGGCAGCCCGCTGCGCGGCGTGTACCAGCAGCATTGCGATCGCCGTGATCACAAAGAGCAGCACGAGCACGAATAACCACACGCAGGCGTTGCCGCCGCGAACCCATTCGAGGCATGTTGCGAGGTCACCGACCGCTGTCGTGCCGGCCAACGTCGGCGTTTGCGCTGAGGCAAGGCCGCTCAGTTCGAGCGCGACAAGAGTTCCCCAGCAAACGATCACTCTTTGCAATCGCCGAAACCGATTCATAGCCTCCTCCGTATCACAGCGAATGATCAGCAGCGTTGCTTCGTTCTCTAGGGAGCCGGCTTCTGCTCTGGCGACGCGTCACTCATTGCTCTCTGACGCCGCAGGAACCAGAAGAGCAGGAGCAGCAGGAACAAGCCGATGATCAGCAGGACGATGCACAGGCAGTAAGCGCACAATCCCATCGTCGCGCCGGGTTGGGAACCGCGGTCCTTTAACTTGCGTATTCCGGCAAATTGATAGTAGACCTTCGAGGTGACGGGGCCCACGACATAGGCGTGGGTCGCAGCGTCAAAATGCTTGGCGTTTGGGTCAACGAAGGTCGCGATCACGTAAACGACGGCAGACGGAAACGGGTCGAACTGCTCACCGGCGCAAATTGGACCTTCATAGTCGGGGATGAGAGTCGAGTCCTTCGCCGCTTCCGTGGCGAGGTTACGTTTCGAGCTGCAGTCGATGACCCCCGCCTCTCCTAGGCGATGTACGACGCTGACGTGCGGCTGCTCCGTGCGGTTAGCAACGAGGCACCTCGCGCCACTCTCCCCGAGCGGCTGTGCCTGGCACACGGCCGCCGACCAGGGACGAATCGCCTGCCGATCGCGGCCAAACGGCTGGCCAAGGCCGACCATGGCATCAATGGTCGCCAGGCGCGGGAGCTGAAGGATCGCGGCTCTCTCGAGGCGCATTTGTGCCGCGCCGGGCGGCGCGTTGAATTGCAAAGTGAAGTCCCCGCTGGCCGCATCGAGCGTACCGGCATCGTAGGAAGGCAGACGCGGATGGAGCTCCAGGGCAGTCGAGGAAGCATCGAAGAGGGTCACATCCTGAATGATTATGGGATCGGGCGCGTTGAAGTCGACTCCGGTGAACGCGGCGCCGATGTGAAACACTGCGCCTCCTGCCAATACGCCTGGCGAGGGGTTGTTCCAGGTCGGGTTTCCCGCGGACCAGGTGATGCGATATTTGTTGTAGGTCGTGCCCTTGAATACTGCGGTACCGGTCGGCCCGCTCACCGCGGGATTCGCCCAGGGGCTCAGAGGACCGGCGTAAGACCAGGTGAGGTTCAACGATCCCTGAGTGCTCAGAAAATCCACCGCGAGACTCGATGCTGCCTCGGCGTTCGGGTTCACGAGATCCCAGTTGTGCATGGTCTCTATGGACAATCCCACGTTGGTCGCGAGAATTCCGTAATCGCGGTCGCTGAAATGCCGGCGATAGTCGGCCCGGTCAGGTCCGGTGAGATCGTATCCGGTCGGCATGAGGTGCCGGTTGAAAGCATCCTCACCGGGCGCCGGGCCCAGACCGGCTTGCCCGGTTGGGTCGTTGGGTGGGTCGTCGTCCGTGTGCGCGAGGCCATAGGTGTGGCCCCCCTCGTGCGCCGTAGTCCCCCCGATCGCCTCCGCCCAGTGTGCTTGCGTTGCGTTGGCCCCCGTCAGAGCGCCCGTCGTCGAGCAACCACCTGTGGTCACTGTAGGACCGACACCCCCCTCACAGTTCACGTATGTCCCGGCCCAGACGCGCGCAAAGTCGACGCTGATCGCATCGCCAATATCCACCTCTTGGGCCTCGCCCCAGGTAGTTCCATTGCTATCGGAACCGATCGCGACAGTCGAGCGTCTCGACGGCGGATTCGACATCGTCGCGGGATTGGTGGTGGTTGCCAGCACCTGCACGTTGAATTCACAGTAGTCATCGACCACGATGGTATGGATCGCACCGATCAGCTGAGTCGTTGTGCCGATGTTCGAGCTGAGAGCTGTCGCATCAAAAGGTTGTGCCGGACTCACGTTCGTGTCGTAGGCGGGAAAAGTCGCATCCGCAGCCGTCGGAAAGTAGAGAAAGAGCTTGTTGCTCTTGGCGTTGTCGATGGCCGGATCCTCGGTCGGACAGCTCTGCGCAAAGGCTGCGTGAGTAAATCCACTGACGAGGATGGCCCACAAAGCGAGGTTTCTGGCTTTTTTGTCGCGCATTGCTCCCTCCCGCGTCTGGGCACACGAGCTGCCGCATTGCAGCAGCTCGCTGCCGCAGATGGCTGTTAGATAACTGTCTGCGGGAGCTGAGGAATCCCTCCGGGAACGCCCGAAATCTCCTCGCAAGGACAACATTGACGTGAGCGTCAGCGTGGCGTGAGCGTCGAACACCGGGCCTCGGCGCTTCGCGGAGCGTCCCCACTTCGCTGCGATTACTGCGTGGGCTCTTACAGATACATACATGAAGTGCGGCGGAACAAGCCGCTCGAGATGCTGCGTATGGCCAGCGCTAAAAGCTGGCGACCTACGGCGTTCGACCGAGGAGCTTCTGGAAGCCCTGCATTCGCGGGCGTAGCGGAGCGTTTGCAACACTTCGGAAACGACCCAGCCGGGCAACATGACAGTACGACAGCTCTAGACCCCCCCCTCGCGGAGCGTGCGAATCACTTTAGGAGTCCTCGATGAGAGCGATGCAGACAATTGAAATGCGGCGCAGCACCCGATCCACCGCGTCCGGGGCGGTGGGGCTGATCGCGGCTGCTTTGCTAATAGGGTGCCAGACAACCCCGACCCGGGCGCCTACCCCAGCGCCCGCGACGGCCTCGGCCCTCCACGGCAGGTACGCCGTCACCGCCACCGGAAAGCAGGATGATTTCGTTGAACCGGCAGATCGAACAGCGATCACTGCGGTTCTTGCGCGTGGGGGTCACGCAGGTGATATCTTCGCCGGCACTGATCGCGGGGACGCAAAAACATCGATCGCTCCGGGGGCAAACGAGGGGCATTCAACTATCGCCGCCGTGCGATCCACTCTTCCGACCGACGCGCACATGCTCGGACTCGGGATCACCAAGGCGCGCGACTCTCCGCGCACACCGGATGAACAACGTAACGTCACCGTCGGAGCGGTGATCTACGCCATCAGCAAGGAAAGTGATAATGATTTCCACCTCATCGCAGGCGACCCCAACTGTCGCGACGGCAGCTGCCGGATGAACGTCGAGGTATCCGGTCTTCCGCCGAGCACCTCGGCGAGCTACTCGACGCTTAAGGCGGTTCGCGATAAGTTTCTCGCTTTTTTTGATGGTACGGACCCCGGAACCTCCGGGGGATACGACAAGTTCGATCCTCCCATTTCGGTGACGCTGACCGGGTCGCTTTTTTTTGATGTGGATCATAAGGCGGGAGTGGTGGGCCCGACAGGGCTGAGGCCAGATTCGGCGTGGGAGATTCATCCAGTCACAGATATCACCTTCGAGCCCTAGCGAAGGTCAGCCAGCAGGAGCCCGGCCGTGACCGATCACATCGCCCTCGTCAGTGAGACGCCAAGCGTGAGTCTCGACGAACTCACGCAGGTTGCCGCCGCGGTCCAGAAGCAGGTCACGCGCGATGCCAGTCCGATCTGGAATCTCAGCGCGACCGTGGATGGCTTCGGCAAGTTAGAGGATGTTCCACCCGGCTACTGGCACGTCCTGATCCGAGACGACGTGCCAGGCGACGAAGCCGGCGTTCACCAGCTCGATGGGACGAACCAACCTTATGCCTTGGTCCAGTTCGGAACTCAGTGGTCCCTTACCGCGAGTCATGAGGTGCTCGAGATGCTGGTCGATCCGTTCGGAAGCAGACTGTCCGCCGGCGACTCGCCGAAGCCTGATCAGGGGCGAGTCCAGTTTCTGGTGGAAATCTGCGACCCCTGCCAGTCCGCCGCGTTCGCCTATACGGTGAACGGAGTCCTGGTGTCCGACTTCTGCACCCCCGAGTACTTCGCGCCGACTGGAACCACCAGCGCACAGTATTCGTTTACCGGGGCGGTCAGCGGGCCCCGACAAGTCCTGGCCGACGGTTACCTGACCTGGGTCTACCCTCCCACCGGCCATCTCTGGCAACTCTTGATGGAGGGCGGGGCGCGCCGGCTGACTGACGTCGGTCCGCAGGCGGTGGCGACCGCCTGCCTGCGTCAGGCCGCCGACCGGCCTCGGGCTGCGATGCGCGAGCGCGCGTATCGACAAACGCCTCGCCCCGGACTCAAGGTGCATCTAGGCGTGGGCAGGGCCGGGCCAACGGTCTCTCAGGACCCGGCGGCTACCGCCATTGCGGCGGCGCTGCGGCGGCAGGTGCTAAGACAGCTGCAAGCACCCACTTCAGATGCCCCGCCTTGAGGTGGGCGAGAAGCTGCACAACCGGCCGTGGGCGACAAGCGCAGTGGTCCAGTAATTCGGCTCATCTTAGCCGAAGAGAAACATCATGCCCAGAAACCTCGTAATCTGTTGTGACGGCACGTCGAATGAGCCTGCGCATGACATGACGAATGTTGCGAAGCTTTTCTTCGCGCTCGAGACGGATCCGTCGCGGCAGATCGCCTTCTACCACCCGGGACTTGGCACCATGGAACCCCCGGGTGCGCTGACGCGCACTGAAAAGTTTACAACCGTGACCATGGGGCTCGCTGTTGGTCGAGGGCTCCCGGACGACATCCGGGACGCTTATGTCTTTATTGCGGACTATTACCAGCCCGGCGACCAGGTCTTCATCTTCGGATTCAGCCGTGGAGCGTACACCGCCCGTGCGCTCGCAGGGCTATTGAAGATGTACGGCTTGATCGGTACCGGTAATGCACCCCTCGCACCGTATGCGATCCGCATGATGTTTGCCATCAACCAAGCGGAGCTGAACCGCGACGATCAAACCGTCCAGCAGGTTTTCGAGCTCGCCCAGCGCTTCCGAGACACCTACTCGAGGGAGTGCAAGCCCCACTTCGTAGGACTCTGGGACACGGTGAGCTCCGTCGGATGGCTTGCCCATCCGACCCACCTCCCGTATACGGCGAACAACCCGGACGTCGCGATCGCCCGGCACGCCATCGCGATCGATGAGCACCGCGCGTTCTTTCCGCCCAATCTCTGGCGCCCCGCCGACAAACCTCCCTCAGGGCCCATCGATCTTCAGCAGGTCTGGTTTCCGGGGTCGCACTGCGACGTGGGAGGAGGGTATCCCGAAGGCCCGGAGAGCGCTCAGTCCAAATACCCTCTCGCCTGGATGATGAGGGAGGCGAAAGCGGCCGGCCTCTGCCTGGTTCAGTCCAGGGTGGATGAGATTCTGGGCGTGTCACCCGGATCTCACTACCAAAGCGCGAGCGTCGCTTTCCCCCTTCATAACTCCTTGACGGGCTGGTGGCGACTGGCGGAGTTCATTCCAAAGCCGCGTTATGACTACGCAACGAAGCAGACGACCTGGCGCCCCAACCTCTTCGCGCGGCGCATGCTTCCGCCGAACGCCTGGGTACACGAGTCCGCCTATCTGCGCGGGACGGAGTACACCAAGCGACTACCAACAGGCGCCCAACAGGTCAAGTAGATGCCTGAAACCGTACATTGCCTGCAAGAATCGAAATTCGAACACATGGGCGCGATTCCCCGTCAAACTCGCGCCGCCTAATCCGATCGACGAGACTCTCAAGCCTCGAGCGGCGGTCGCTGGCTCAAAATGCCCGACACGGCAAGAGAGAGATCAGCACCATCTATTGTCCCAACGTGCCACCAGGGCTCCAAACCGTCGCCCGAGATAGACATGCGATGAGGTCCACTGGCTGTGCCTGCGAAAGTCACAGAAGGAACGGCGTCGCCCAGTCGACCGGTAGAATAGCGATGCACTGCAAGGGTTGCCCTGAGAAGGCCGTCCGTCTTGATAGTTAGCTTCTCACAACCAGGGGCTGTCCTTACGTCATCGCCTAGCAGCGCGAATGGCATTGCGTCCAGGGACCCCTTCTTGGAAAAGCAGACGTGATATTGCTCACCGGCGCGCCCAATCCACGCGT
>Ga0335081_10005656_pt1 | contig 19807 bp, 14 predicted proteins | sample Lox_Sample_35_FD_206713 | JGI IMG/M metagenome (GOLD analysis project Ga0335081, IMG submission 206713) | Soil microbial communities from Loxahatchee National Wildlife Refuge, Florida, United States - Lox_Sample_3.5 | ecosystem: Environmental > Terrestrial > Soil > Wetlands | place: USA... | reverse complement strand
GCTCCCAGGCCGGCCCCGAACTCCGGGGCGAAACTGCTGGTCAGGATATTGACTTCCTGAACTGCTTCCGACGAGGACTGCGTCTCCATGGTGGCTCCGCCAAGGCGTGAGCTGGTGGGGTTCATGGTAGAGCCATCCAGCCGAGTCGCAAGTGAATTATTCGGCGTGCCGTTGATGACGGTGACGGTGATGGCGTTGCCGCTCCCGCCTGAGGGGCAGGTCGCGCTATCACAATACTGCACGCCCGGCAGCAGGCGCGACGCTGAAAAATAGTCGCGGACCCCGTCATTGGTTGCGCCCACCGTGAGAAGCGGCAGGTCGTCCAGTTGCTTCAGTGTGAAGTTGCCCGACACTTCGGCGCTTTCGGTTTTCAACAGGGAGGCTTCCGCCTGTACGGTTACAGACTCGGTGGCGTCGCCGACTTGCAGCGCTACGTCTTCGCGCATCGTCTGGCCGGCGGCCAAATGGAAATTCGTGTGGGAATATTTTTTAAATCCCGGAACGGTGACGTCGAGGCCGTAGTCGCCAATCGGCAACTGCTGCACCGTGTAGTTGCCGGTATCGGAGCTGGCCGCTTTGAAGACCGCTCCAGTTTCCAGGTTGTGGACCTCGACGGCAGCGCCCGCGATGGCGGCTCCCGACGGGTCGGCGATGGTTCCGGTGATTGTGGCCAAGCTGGTTTGGCCAAAGGCAGCGGACGCGGACAGAAGTAATGCAGCTAGAAGCGAAACACGCATCACGTTAGGTTCTCCCTTGGAAATCCGTCAACACGGGTGAACGAAAGGCAGGCTTCAACGGCGAAATTTTCACCTAGTCGACTTAGACCCCTCTATTTCCCTGAAAAACAGTATCGGTTAATACTTTTTGTCACAGTTCTTGAACACAGTCAATCAAGGAGCGTTGATAGTGTGGATCAATGGAATTGATTTTGGATCGCGCGAGGCACGGGGTGTAGTTTTTCGTTCCGGTCGCATTGTGGGCCGGCCAATCGAGACCGCAAGCCGGCCTCCCGGCCGGCTGGACACGCTGACAGCGTGTCCGCCTGCCCCACAAATGAGACGGCCCGCAGCGCTTTTGCGCGGCGGGCCGTTTGCAATGCCTGCTTGTTTTGAATTAGCGAGCGAGCGGGTCGGGGCGGATCTGGAAATGCACGATCTTGCCCTTGGTGCCTTTTCCGCCTTCAACATGCCAGACGAAGTGCGTGCCGTAGTTCGACCACAGACCTCGTCCTTTCCATCCGGCGTTTGGATCGTCGATGCGGCCGTCCATACCGCGCATGTAGAAACCCATCGGATACGGAACGCGCAGGTACGTCCAGGTCTTGGTGTTGGTATTGAGCGCCAGGAGCGCGTCCGAATTGGATCCGGTCGCGAAAGGAGTATCCTTTCCAAGCCCCGATACGTTGAATTGGTCCACCCAATTGTAGTAGTGGAAATCGGCTGGAATATCAGTGCCTTTGAGCTTCGGGCCGTCGGTGTCATACACCGTCCAACCTTCGCGGCACTGGCTGCCGTCGATCTTGGCGGGGCCGTTCAGGTCTTTGCACTTGCGGACATCAAAGCTGGCCAACTGGCTGCTGGCCGCCATCGCGGTCCACACCACGCCATCGCTGGCGATGTCCACACCGCGCGGATCCAACGCTCCGTTGGGCACGCGGAAGACGGTGGTCTTGCAACTCTCCGGAGGATTGGTGCCGCGCTGCAGGCGGACGAGGAAGCCGGGATAGGTTTCGCTGATACCCCAGACGGAATCGTCGATCGGGCTGGGGATGACCGAGTACATGCTGTAGCTGACTTCGGTGTCGAGCTTCGGATCGAACGGCGTCTGGCCGCCGCGTGCCGCGCGGAACGTGCCGGCATTGACGCCGCCAGTGTCGCCGGCGTAGAGAGTGGCATCTTCGCCGCCACGGCCCGGACGTACGACGTTAAACGGCTTGGTGATCTTGCCGTCGCCGTTGGTGTCGAGCACCTGGCCACACCAGCCGGCCGCCTTCTGTTCGTCATGCGTCTCGTCGTAGACCTTGGTATCGATCCAGCCGAAGATCGGGCCGATCAGTTCGTTGAAGTAGACCGTCTCATCCGGATCATTGTCGAACTGGAGGTGGTGAGTGGAAAAGCAGGTATCGATGAGGGTGAACTGGCGCGTCTTGGGATCCCAATAAGACGCCTGGCGGCCGCTATTGCGCAGGGGGAACCAGGCGGCAAACTTGTTGGAAGGATCGCCGCACCACTCCGGATCCTTATTGGCGCGGATCTTCGAAGTCATCCACACGCGCCCTTTGCTGTCGATCATCGGGTTGTGCGGGTCGGCCGGATCGTACGGCGGATTCGACCACAGGTGCTCCTCACCCCAGTGCAAGGACGGCCGGTTGGGCGGCGGGAATCGCGACGGAACCTTCGATTTGTCGTCGCGGGTGGGGATATCCAGCGCGAAGGTGCTGTTCTCCCGCGGGTCCAGCACTACGAGCTGGCCGTGTCCGGCGTTTACCGCGTACGCGCGCCCATAGCCATTCACGGTCGGCTTTTGCTTATCGGTGGAGATTTGATCGTGCATGAAGGAGTGGTCGTCGCCCACATCCCACAGGGTTGCCACCACGTTGCGCTCGATCCCTTTTGGCCGGGGCGGCGCCGGAGGCACTTCGCCCTTCTCGATGCGAGTGGTCCAATCCGCCCATACTTTCAGCGTGGGGTCCTTGCCCTGCGTGGTCAGCACGCCGTACATCGAGTTGCCGCGCACACCGGTGCCAAGACGCCACTCCCAAGCTTCCTCGGGGGTCTTCAGGTCGGGCTTGGCGGCGAAGACGTGTTTGAGATCGCGTGTTTCGGCGTTGCCGAGCTGGTGGCAGAAGTTGCAACCCGATTTGAGCTGGTAGATCCAGTGATTCTGGTCGGTCATGGTGACGCCCATACCGTTGCCCTTAGGCCCGGTGCCTGGAAACTCGTCCTTGGGCGGAGGCGCCATCATCGACAGCCAATAGTTGGCCGGGTAGACTTTCGCGGCTTCCTGCGGGGTCTTGGCGGTGGTGGTCTTGAGGGTCACGGAATTGCTGCCCGGCTTCATGGTGATCGGCGTGGAATCGACCAAGCCATAGCCGCGCACCCAGACCTTGTAGGTCGCGCTCGGCAACTCGGGCACCATGAACTTGCCCTGGTCGTTGGTGACCACGATCTTGATGAAATTCGTCGGTAAATCTTTGGTCTCGGCGATGACCCAAACTCCCGCCTCCGGCCCTTTGTCACTCTGGACGGTGCCGCCGATGTAGCCGGTGGGGGCGCCAGACTGCTGCGCCCGCACGGGGTGGGCGGCAAAACTGGCGATCAGACCAAGAACGCCGGCGCCGAGCACCGCCACCTTGGCCTTCGAACTGGAACTCTTCATGGAACTCCTCCTCACAACACTTCGCACAATGGCCATCTCATTATCGCGGAACGATCCAGTATAAGAAGGCACGTCCACGCGGCGCAACACAGCGCGCGGCCCCTCAGCCTTCGGGCTGGTTCCGCCTTCCCCGTCTTACCGAACAGGGAAATTATACTATTTCCGCGCGGCTCGGCGGCTCACGAGCGGACCGGCCGGGTGAAGATACACTTGAATGTCAGAGACGCTTGATGCGTTTACCGATTGCCGCAGCGGTTTGGCTTGCCGGATTCTGCGCGTTTGGCCAGATGAACACTTCCGAAGTGGGTGGGCTGGTCCAAGACGCCACGGGCGGAGCTTTGCCGGGCGCGACGATCGTATTGCGCCAGGCGGAAACCGGCCAGCAGTTCGCCACGACTTCGAACACGGCGGGCGAATATCTGTTTGCCCAAGTCCCTGTGGGCGCGTATTCGATGACGGTGACCGCGACGAATTTCAAGCAGGCATCATTGGCGCGGCTCGAGCTCCATTCCGCAGACCGTGTGCGGCGCAATTTCGTGCTCGAGGTGGGCGATTCAAGCGAGGTCCTGACGATCAACGCGGACGTAGACGCGGTCCAGTTGGAATCGGCAGAAATCCGCGATGTGGTTCAGCGGCGGCAGGTAAACGATCTACCGCTGAAGGGCCGACAGTATCTGGACCTGGCGATGTTGAGCGAAGGCGTGGTCCGGCCGCCCGGCGGCACCCGCGGCGATGCGATGCAGCAGGCAGGCACGTTGATCAACGTGCTGGGCCAGCGCAGCGGCCACAACCTCTATCTGGTGGACGGCGTGGCGGTGACCGATGAGCACTTCAACAACTCGGTAATCGGGCCGTCGGTTGATTCCATCCAGGAAGTCAGCATTCAGAAGACGTCGTACGCGCCGGAATTCGGCGGAAAATCGGGCGCGATCATCAACGTCGTGACGCGCTCGGGGTCGAATGCGGTGCATGGCAGTCTGTTCGAGTTTGTTCGCAACAGCGTGTTCGATGCGAAAAATTTCTTCGATTCCGCGGGCGCACCGATTCCGCCCTTCCGCCAGAATCAATTCGGCGCCAGCTTCGGCGGGCCGGTTGTCAAGAACAAGACATTCTTCTTTTTGAGTTACGAAGGCGAGCGGATCCGGAAGTCGCTCACGCAAACGGCTTCTGTGCCGACCGCCGCGATGCGCGGCGGAGATTTTTCCGGGCTGCCGGCCATCTACGATCCCTCCGGGGCGGCGGGCGCTCAACGCGCGCCCTTCAGTGACAATCGGATCCCGTCTATGCGGCTCGATCCGGTCGGTACGGCGCTGCTCGCCCGCATCCCGCTTCCTAACCTGCCTGGCATCGCGCAAAATTTGCGTTCGACGGAGCTACAAACCACGGGCGGCAACGAAGGCAGCGCCCGCATCGACCATCAGATTTCCCAGAAAGACACGACGTACTTCCGCACGTCTCTATTCGACATACGCGAGTTCGATCCGTTCGGGTCCGGCATTCTGCAGGAAAGTCTGCTGCCGGGGTTCGGCCGCACGTTGAGCACGCATTCGATCAACGGCGTGGCCGGCTGGACGCGCGCCTTCAGCGCCAGCGTTGTGAACGAGCTACGCTTCGGGTTTCTGACGGTAGCTGGGGGGCAGGCCAGCCCCAATGCCGGAGTCCCGTTTGCCGCGCAGACGGGGCTCGCAGGCGTCACCGCCGATCCCCGCGACGCCGGATACCCCCAGGTTTCGTTCGGCGGCCAGTTCAACACGATGGGCGATCCCGCTTTATTCACCTTCCGCCACAATCGCGACTTTGAGCTCTACGATAACCTGACCTGGCACACCGGCCGCCACACGGTCAAGTTCGGCGGGTATGCCATGCATTTCGATTTGCGCACCGAAAACCCGAATGGGGCGCGCGGAATTTTCTCTTTCACGCCACGCTGGACTTCCTCGGCGCCCGGTCTCGCCGACGGCAGCGCGTTCGGCGATTTTCTACTCGGATATCCAACCACCGCGCAAGCCGGGCTGGGCCGCGCGGCCATCGACGGCAGTACGAATTGGACGCACTTTTATGCGCAGGATAGCTGGCAGATGCGGCCGGGTCTCAAGATCGAAATCGGTTTGCGGTATGAATTCAACCAGAACATGACGGATGCGGCGAACCAGATCGCGGCCATCGATACATCCGTGCCAGGCGGCCGTTTCGTGATTGCCGGCGAGTCTCCGCCCGATTCGAATCCGCTGCTTGGCTACATTCCGGTACCGTACGTGACCGCGGCATCAGCCGGCTGGAACAACAGCCTGCTGGTCTCGCGGCCGTTGCGCGTGGCGCCGCGCGCGGGCGTGGCGTGGCAGCTTCCGGGCAGTTCGAAAACCGTGGTGCGCGCGGGCTTCGGCATTTACCCCAATCAAGCGGCGTACAGCATCGTGACGAATCTGGCGCAGAACCTGCCGTTCTTCGTCACCAAAACGATCAGCTCGACGCCGACGCTCTCTCCCAGCTTCAACACCGAAAATGCGCTAACCGCGAATACGGTCGGCACGGTTGGCGGCAGCGACCTGGATCACGAGTATCAGATCGAATACAACGAGGTGTGGAACTTCAACCTCGAACGCGAAGTGAGTGCGAGCACCGTGCTTACGCTCAGCTATATAGGTTCCCGCACCGTGCACGCCGACAGCGGCACGGTTTTGAACGTGCCGCAGCCCGGCCCTGGGACGATTGCAGCGCGCCGACCGATTCCGCAATTGAGCCAGATCGCCGATATCCGCTGGAACGGCTGGGCCTCGTACAATGCCTTGACGCTCGGCGCGAAGCGTCGCATGGCCAAGGGCCTGATGTTCGATGCCAATTGGACCTGGTCGCATTCGATCGACGACGCGTCGGACCCCGGCACTACTCTGAATGAAGCCAACATCGCGCAAAACGTCTACGATCTCAAGGCGGAAAAGGCCAGTTCGAGCTTTGACCATCGCCAGCGTGTCGCAGTGAGCTTCATCTATGAAGTCCCGCTGCCGAAAAATGCGGACCGTTGGATGCAGGCACTGTTTGCACAGTGGCAGGCGGGCGGCAGTTTCACCGCGCAATCGGGCGCGCCTTTCACAGTGAACGTCGCGAGTGATCAGGCAAATATCGGCGCCGGGCCGGCGCAGCGGCCCGACAGCGCGGGAAACCCCAATGACGGTCCCAGAACGCCGCAGCAATGGTTCAACACTTCGGCTTTCACGCTGCCCGCGCTATACACGTTCGGCGACGCGCCGCGGAACGCAATAATCGGACCCGGACTGGAAGAAGTGGATCTTTCGCTCCAGAAGACGATTCCGCTGCGCGAAAACACCCGCCTGCAATTTCGAGCCGAGGCCTATAACCTGTTCAATCATACGAATTTCAACATTCCGAACCGTATCGCCTTCACTCCTACCTTCGGCAGCATCTCGCGGGCAATGGATTCGAGGCAATTGCAACTGGCTTTGAAGTTGGCGTTTTGAGAAGCGGCCGGCGACGCGAGCGCCGCCGGCGCCACTTATTCGGCGAAGACCAGCCTGGTTTTGGTGCCCCCGACGTGAATTTCCTGAATGTGCATCTTGCCGTCGGCGTGGTCGAGACGGACAGTGGTGCTTCCGTATTTGTTGTCGCTGGTCTCGACTTTGACGGGAACCTCACATTCGGTTTTGGCGTTTCGAACGACGGCATTCTGATCGACAACGCTGACCTGATACTCGCCCGGAGCAAGCGTCATCGCTCCCAGAAGTGCCGGCTCGTACAACCGGAACGAATATGCTTTGGTCCCGGCCGCCGCCAGTCCAGTCGTCGCAAGTGCAAACAGTAGAAGTTTCTTCATCACAGTTCCTCTCCGAGATTGGTTTCGCGATCTGTTTTCAGGATGCGGTCCGCCGGCGGCGTTTCAGGAGTGTGGAGCGGTTAGCTTACGGTAAGCGGGCGGCGGCTATAATGGGAGACCGATTCCGCCGCAGGTACGGGAGGTGCCGATGGCCAGACTCACACTCGTCCTAGCCAGCCTGATCGCATGCGCGCCGGGGTTCGCGCAGCGGCCGACCAATCCAGCTCTGCTGATCCCGCAGAACGCACCGGAACTGGATTACCAGGCAGTGGCCGATGAACTGACGCTTCCAGCAGGGGTGACGATGGGCGCGCCCGCCGCGGTGGCGTTCGACGCCAAGCGACATATGTGGCTGCTCAATCGAGGGCCGCAGCCGGTGATGGAATTCGATGAGAACGAGCACTTCCTTCGATGGCTGGGCGAAGGGCTGTTTACGCGAACGCACGGTTTGCGCCTGGATCGCGAGGGCAACATCTGGGTGGCGGATGTGGGCGCGCATATTGTGGTCAAGCTCAGCCCGCAAGGACAGACGCTGCTTACGCTTGGCGCGAAGGGGCAGGCCGGCGACTGGAATGAGACCGAGCATCATCTCCGGGAGCCGAACGACCTGGCCTTCGGGCGCAATGGAGACATCTTCGTGGTCCAGGGGCACACGCCCGGGCGCGGCGATCCGCGCGTGCTGAAGTTCGACAAAGACGGCAAATTCATCAAATCGTGGGGCGGGTACGGCGAGGAGACCGGGAAGTTTAACGTGGCGCACGGGATCGCGGTCGACGCCAAAGACCTGCTCTGGGTGGCGGACCGCGAAAACCAGCGCATCCAAATTTTCGATCAGGACGGGGCGTTTGTCCGGCAGATCAAATTTGCCGGTTTGCCGTGCAGCCTCGCGATTGGAGACCGCGACATTTACATGGTGAACGGCTTCGCCGGCCAACTGTTACGGCTAGACCTGAATGGGAAGGTGCTCGCCGCCACGGGCAAGCCGGGCAAAGAACTGGGAGAGTTCGGCGAAGCGCACTTCATCGCGGTCAGCCCCCAAGGCGAGATTTTCGTCGCCGACACCGTCAAGCCGGCGCTGCATAAATTCGTCAGGAAGTAGGCCGCGTGCGCCGCCGATGAGGCTTGCAGTAAGCTGGAGAACATGCGCGCCATTCGCCTCAGGACTGCCCTAGTTGTATTCGCTTTGCTTCCGTTGGCGGCTGCGCCGGGGCTGCGCGCCGATGCGCCAAGCCGGCAACAGCTTGAAAATGCGACCGAGGTCCACAACGAAATCCAGGTGGTGGCGGGCAGCGAAGCGGCGGTGCCGGAGTATTTTCCATCTTTCCTGGAATACCAGGACCTAATCATGTTTCATCCCAAGTTCGGGTATTACGGGAGCGGGCGCGTCAGCTTCTCGGCGGATTATCAAACCTTTCCGATCGTGCTGTCTCCCTATTTCGGGCAAATGATCGCGCAGCAGATCTACCACATGTGGGACGGGATGCGCGGCAGCGGCAGTCTCGGCGTAAAGGATCGGTTCACGATCGCAGAATTCGGCGCGGGCGATGGCGCAATGGCCGAGCAGATCCTGACGTACCTGGAAGAGCGAGCGAAGGAGGACTCGAGCTGGCGAGAATTCTCGGAGCAGACTGTGTATGTGTGCTACGACCGCTCGCCGGCATTAAGCCAGGCACAGCGGAAGCGCAATGCGCGGTTCGGGAGCCGGTTCGAAGCGCGGGAGGCGGACGCGACCGACCCCACGTCGACGATCGCGCCGGGAAGCTTAAAAGGGATTGTGCTATCGAACGAACTGCCCGACGCCTTCAGCGTTCATAAAGTGATTCTGTCCGCGAAGGGGACGGCGGAGGTGGCGTTCGTGGTTCCATCACTGCCGGCGAAGGACTGGAACAAGATCAAGAACTGGGCGCCGCCGGCTGTAGTGGAACAGGTTATGGCAGCCAATGAAGCGATCCAAAACAAGTTCTTCGGCGACAAGCACGAGAATTCGGTCTACTTGAGCCGAGCCACTTTCACGGCTCTGCTGGAAGCGCTCGTGTCCACGAAAGAGTACGAAGCGACCGTACAGCCGCTCGATTTTCACGAAGTATATGTGCCGGCGCGCGCGATTCCGGAACTGGCCGGGCACATCCAGCGCTACGCGCATCTCTATTCCGAGGAACTGGCAAAAGCGAATCGCGGGGTGGTGACGTACATCAATCTGGGCGAAGAGAAATTCGTTCAGGGAGCCGGAAGGATTTTAGGCGCCGGATACGTGATGACCATCGATTACGGCGATAACTGGGATGGCATTATGACGGCGGACCGGGCCCACCTTCGCACGTACGGGCCCGCGCATACGGCCGAGAACGATCACGCCGAGCCGTTCGACTTCGACGCAGACGGAGAGCCGCAGGAGCGCGACACGTCGGACCCGTATCGAGGACCGACGCTAAACGATATCACCACCGATGTAAATTTCAGCCTGATGGATGCGGAAGGGCGACTGGCGGGGCTGCGCACGACGTACTTCGGCCGGCAAAAGGCGCTGGCGAGCGGTACGACGGTGTCGATCGACGTGATTCCAGCGGCCCGGCGGAACAACGACGGACTGGTGAAGGAATACCAATCGTGGCTCAAGGATTTCAAAAACGGGGACACCTTCAAACTGATGGTGCAGCAAAAGAGGAATACGGACGCATCCTATCAATACCCGGATAAGGACCCGGAGCCGCTGGCGTTCGATGACAAAGGCCTGACCGCGGCGCAGCAGGCGAGCGCGGCGGGAATCGAACGGACGATGACAGCGCAGTAACCTCTGTGTGCGCAGCCGTACGTTGGCAACATCGCTGCAATTTCGAAAGCGTGGACGTACACGAGTTACTCCTTGCGAAGCGACTCCATCGCGATCCTGAAGCCAGGCTTCATCCGGACAGGCAGAAACCGCATGCCAACCCGAAGTGTCATGAATGCCATGAACTCTGGGGCGAGTTCATATCGGCATGCTTTCAGCAGATCCAGCTCGAACGCGAGATATATTTCGTGACAATCGGCGAAGAAGGAGGGTCCGTGGCGGCGCTGGATCCGGCGGTCAAGCGGGCGAGGGTGATTGCCGACGCAATCCGCGAGCGCATCCGGAAGCATCGGCACGCACATCTGCGAACCGATCCGAAATCACAAGCCGAATCGAACTAAATACCCATTACGATTTAGGGGAGGTCCAGAAATCGTATGCGGCACGCGCGATTTCAGCAATAACGCGTTCGCGAGCGGCTTCCGGCCAGGTGCTGCCTTTGATGTAAACGGCGATTGCAACCAGACCCGCACCGCGCGGCAGGAAAATTGTTCCCGCATCATTGGTGGCGCCATTCAAACCGTTCACGGTGTTCCAGGTGCCGGTCTTGTGCGCAACCACGGTTCCCTCCGGAAGAGCGCCCTTGATGCGGGCGGGGCCCGTGGTGGTGGCTTTGAGGATTTCAATGAGGCGCGAGGTTGAGGATTGCGAGAGCAGCTTGCCGCTAAATGCACGCGCCAGCAACTGAGCGGTCGCGTTGGGCGCGCCGGTATCGCGCGGATCGCTGAGGTATCGGGTCATCCCGCTCTGGCGCGCCGCGGGAGTAGCTTGGGAGACCAGGCGGGTAAACATTTCACCGGTCCACTGCTCCCTCGGAGGATAAGGGGCCTCGACGGCATCCAGCGAGATCTGCTCCTCGCCGCGATCGATGCGGATACCGCCAATGCGCCATTGCCGAAAACGCTCGGCCAGCGCGGGCGCTCCACCGCCGAGGCGAAAACAGATCTCGACCCCGGTGTTATCGCTGCCCGCGACCATCAACTGCAGGATTTCATCGAGCGGGAATCGTGTTTGCTGCGGCCATCGTTTTGCGATCTCGCTCACAGACGGAAAAATGTCGCGAGGAAGAACTTCGATTTCCTGGTCCCGCCGAAGTTTCCCCTCGTCCACCATTGCCAGGATATGGGCGGCAACCGGCAGCTTGCAGACGCTGGCGAGCGGAAACGGATCATCGCCATTCAAGGCGGCGTGCGCGCCTGAGGACAAGTGCAGAGCGGCAGCTCCGACTTTGCCATCGGTGGAACGGGCGATCTGGCGCCACTGTGCAGCGAGATCGGCTTCGGCGGCCGAGGCTAAACCGGAACCCAATATGTACAGGGACTGGCGTCGGGTGAAATGCATCGGCCCCTCATAGTAGCGCGAGTGGGTGCGATTTACTCGTACCGGAGCGCGACCGTCGGATCGACCTGGGTGGCGCGGCGGGCCGGGATGTAGCAGGCGGCCAGAGCGACGGCGGCGAGAATTGCGGCGACGGCGGTCATGGTTACCGGATCGCGGGCGCCAACACCGTAGAGCAGGGTCGCCATGGTCCGGGTCAGGCCGAGGGAACCGCCGAGCCCGATCACCAGAGCGATGACCGTCAATGCGAGGCCGCGATAGAGCACCAATCGCAGCAGGCTGCGAGCGGAGGCACCGAGCGCCGCGCGGATGCCCATTTCGTGCGTGCGCTGCGCGACCGAGTACGAAATCACTCCGTAGATGCCGACAGCCGCCAGGATCAGGGCGACCGCGGCGAATACACCGAGCAACGCGGCTTCGATCCTGCCGGCAAACGCGGTTTCGTCTTTGATCTGATCGAGGGTTTTGATATCACTGATCGCCTGGTCTTTGTTGACGCTGCGAATGGCGGCAGTGATGAACTTCTGGAGCTTCAACGGGTCGCCGTTGGCGCGCACAACGAGACTTATCCAATACGACGGGGTCTGGTCGATTGTCACGTAGACTCCGGCGCTGCGCTCGTCGTTCAAGCCGTTCATCTTTTCATCCGCGATCACACCAACGACTTCCCAGGCGATCTCGGAACCTAATTGGGTTTTGCCGGGGATGATTTCCTGAATGAGAATGCGCTGGCCGATCGGGTTGTCGTGAGGAAATTCGCGCTTCGCGAGGCGGTCATTGATGAGGAGGACGGGGGGCGCACCGTAGGTATCGTGTTCGTTCAGGAAGCGGCCTTTCAGCAGCTTGATGCCAAGAGCGTGGAAATACGACGGGCCGACAATCTTGAAGAAACCGCCCAGACGGTTGGCGCGATCCACAATAGGGCGGCTCGCCACCTGCATCGGCATGCCATAGCACGAGCCCTGCAAGGGAAGCGCACAAGTAAGGACGGTCTCGCGAACACCGGGGATGGCGGCGACGTTGGTCTGAATCTCGCGAAAGTAATTGTTGAGCTGCCGTGGGTCGGGATACTGCTTGTCGGAAGTCGGCAGATTCATGGTCAGGATGTTGGTGGAGTCAAAACCCGGGTCGACGTTCATGAGATGGAAGAAGCTGCGCATCATGAGGCCAGAACCGACCAGGAGGACAAAGGCGACGGACATTTCGGCGATGACGAGGACGTCGCGGAAGCGCCGCTTGGCCGCGCCTCCGGTGGATCCGCGGCCGCCCTCCTTCATCGAGTGCGCCAGATCGGGGTTGGTGGCTTGCAGAGCAGGAGCCAGACCGAACACCAACCCGGTGAGCACCGAGATCGCGAGGGCGAATAAAAGAACCCGCGGGTTCATGCTGATTTCGGCTTCGCGAGGCAACGCATTGGGTGGAACCAGGTGAATCAGGTAGCGCATGGTGACGAAGCCGATGCCGATGCCGAGCACTCCGCCGCAAAGCGAGAGCAGAACATTTTCGGTGAGGAACTGCCGGATGAGCCGCCACCGGCTTGCGCCGAGCGATGCCCGGATCGAGACCTCACGCTCGCGCGAGATGCCGCGGGCCAGCGCAAGATTGGCGAGGTTCGCGCAACTGATCAGCAGGACCATGCAGGTCGCCGCCATCAAGATGTAGAGCGAAGTGCGAAGCTCAGGACCGACGATGACATCGCTGAAGCGCTCGACGACAACGCCCCAGCCCTTGTTGGAATCGGGGTAGTCGTGCGCAATGCGGGCTCCGATGATATCCATCGCCTTCTGCGCCTGCTTGAGCGATATCCCCTTCTTCAACCTCGCAAACGAGACGAACCAATGGAAATTGCGCGTCATATTCGAGGGTTCGAAGGCCAGCGGCCGCCAGAGCTGGTTATAGGCGCGATCGAAGGAGCTACCGGGCGGCAGGATGCCGACCACGGTGTATGGCTCGTTGTTGAGGAGGATGGTGCGGTTCAGAAGTGAGCGATCGCCGCCAAAACGGTTTTGCCAGAGCGCCCAGGAGAGCAGCACGACGTGGTGCTTGCCGAGTTGGTCTTCATCGGGAAGGAAGGCGCGGCCGATGGCGGCCTGGATCCCGAAGATGTCGAAGTAGTGCGCGGAGACGAGGCCGCAGTGGAGCAGAACGGGTTCAGCGGTGCCGGAGAGCGTCATATTTTCGCCTCTCTGGGCGGCCATGAAATCGAAGACCGTGTTTTGCCGCTGCCAATCGAGAAAATTCAGGGTCGAGATACCGTTGCGGGGGAATCCGGGCGGTTTTTCCATCACGCGAACGATGCGGTCCGAGTCCGGATAGGGGAGCGGCTTCAGGAGAATTCCGTCGACGAAACTGAAAATGGCGGTATTGGCGCCGATGCCGAGCGCCAGTGTGAAGATCGCCACAGCGGCGAATCCGGGGCTGTGAGCCAGGGTGCGGGCGGCATACCGGAGATCCTGGGACAGGAGAGACACGGGTAGGCTCCTTTTCGGTCGAACTAGAGCTTCAGTTTTGACGGCGAAGGCAGAAAAGAGTTGGGAGAAAAGGGAACTTTTTTTTAATTTCCTCGTCTAAGCCGGAGAAGCATAGCGGCCGAGAGGAGGCGAATTTCCCATGCCGGAGACGCTGATTCACCTGGAGAGCGTTGACAAGATCTTTGTGACCGACGATGTTGAAACGCACGCGCTCTCGAACATTCACCTGGACGTGAACCGCGGAGATTACATTTCGATTGCAGGGCCATCGGGCTGCGGCAAGTCGACGCTGCTCGCCATTCTGGGGCTGCTCGACACGCCATCGAACGGCGCGTATGTTCTGAATGGCCGGCCTGTGGAAGGGCTGAGGATGAGCGACCGTGCGCGCATTCGAAACCGCGAAATCGGCTTCATCTTTCAAGCATTCAACCTGATCGGGGATCTTACGGTGTACGAAAACGTGGAACTGCCGCTCACGTACCGGGGGATGTCGAGCACGGAGCGCAAGAAGCGAACGCGAGAGGCCTTGGAGCGGGTCGGGATGGCGCATCGGACCAAGCATTACCCGTCGCAGCTTTCCGGCGGACAGCAACAGCGAGTCGCGGTGGCACGAGCACTGGCAGGCGAGCCGTCCATCCTGCTCGCCGATGAGCCAACCGGTAACCTCGATTCGGCGAACGGTCAGGCGGTGATGGAGCTGCTAAAAGAACTGCACCAGAACGGCGCGACCATTTGCATGGTCACGCACGATCAGCGGTATGCGGCACACGCGGACCGGTCGGTGCGTTTGTTTGACGGCAAGGTGGTGGAGGAAGCGACGGCGGCAGCGTAACGACGGCGAGAGGACAGGAAAGCTGCGCCGGTCGCCTTCGGCAGGTCGGAGACTGGCCCCACTTAGACCGGCTGTTTCTTGCTGCGCGGACGCGGCGTGCGCTTCTTGCCTTCGCCGGCCGGTTTGCGGACGCGGGGGCGGCGCATGGGCTTGGGCGGCGGCTCGGGAATCGGAATCTCGCCGGTCGCGGTCGGCTGGCCAGGAACCAGCGGCTGCGGCTCATACTCTTCCTCTTCCAAGTCAGCCACGGCTGTCGGTTCCGGTTCCGGCGGCGGCGCCGGCGGGTGGAACTCGGTTCCCAGAGAAACAATCAGGCCCTTTTCTTCATCCGCCACAATGCGGACAAGCCCCTTGTCCTGCGCATAGTTCAACAGTTCACTGAATTCCTGGAATCCGTACTGGCGGGGATCGAAATTTGGATGCTCCTGGCGGACCCACTCGGACAGTTCCTCGGCGAGCGCGCCGTTGTCGGCTTCGAACCGGTGGGTTTCCAGAACATCACGCAGAACCGGGATGGCCTCTTCCGGTTTGGCACCCAGCTTTTCGGTGGGAGCCGCGCCTTTCATTCGGATCATGTAGCGGCCTTCGCCGCCGGAGACCTCGACAAAATCGGCCTTCTGTAGCTTTTCGACAAAATCGGTGAACGAGTTGGCGCCGTACGCCTTCTCGTTAAAAGTCGAGTCGAGCTGCAGCATGGTCGATTTCAGTAAGCCGAGCTGAGGGCGCACCTCGCGCCGTTCGAGCACACCGAGCGCGCGCTCGACAAGCGGCATGGCCTGGGCGAGTTCGAGCGGAGCGCGGCGGGGCTGCTGTCCGCGCGGCGGCCGTTCCTGCTGTTGAGGCTCTCTCTGCTGTTGTTGCGGCTGCGAACGCGCCGGGCGCGCTTCATCAATGATCGATTCGTACGCGATGAACTCATGACAGTTCTTTTGCAGAATCGTGCTCGTGAAGGCGCGTCCGCCGACCACGTAAACCCGTTTGTCATACTGCTTCAGCTTGTTCACCAGCGCGATGAAGTCGCTATCTCCGCTGACAATGGCGAAGGCATTGATGTGATCGTGAGTGAATGCCATCTCGAGGGCATCGAGGGCCAGGTTGATATCCGCGCCGTTTTTGTCACCGCGGGGGGAAGGATCACGCTGCACCATCTGCACCGCGTGTTCGGAAAGCGCGCGGGTGGCGAATTCCTGCCTGCCCCAATTGGCATACGCGAACTTGGTGACGATTTCGCCGCGTTCCTTCAGCGCGTCGAGCACAGCGGCAACGTCGAATTCGCGGTGGAGCGTCGATTTGACGCCGATCTCGATGTTGTCGAAGTCGACGAACACCGCGATCTTGAGCTTCTGTTCCATTTTGAAATTTCCTAAATCGGGCAATCGGTAGGGCGGTCCGGCAGGACCACCGCGCCGGGAAGACCGTGGGTCCGGCGGCTGGTTTACACGCCTACTGGCGACCATGATGCGGCCGGAACCCTCTTCCGTAGTGTATCCCAAATCGGCACCTAAAGGCGGCCGAGTTCGACGTTTTATCATCGTAGGTTCCGAAGGCGCGCGGCCAGTTCTGCCCCGCGTGCGAATTCATCCTGAAGCTGGCGGGTCCGCAGGTTTTCCCGGATGTGTTCGAGCTCCTGGATGTAGCGTTCGAGTGCCCGATCAATGTGATCGGTGTTGGTGGCGAGGATATCCCGCCAGAGGTCGTACGAGCTGAGCGCGAGGCGGGTCATGTCAGTCAGGCCTGGGCCAGCCACTTTCAAGGATCCGTCGCGCTTGAGATTCTCGGCGACGGTGGAGGCCAGAGCCGTGGAAGCCAGTTGCGCCAGGTGCGAAGTAAAAGCGACGATGCGGTCGTGCTCGTCGCAGTTCAGCACCACGATGCGCGCGCCAATGCGGCGGAGGCACGAGAGCAGATCGCGGGCGCCCGAGGTTTCGAGTTCGTCGGGCTCGTCCGGGGTAAGCACCCAGGTGCGGCCCTCGAAGAGTCCGGCCTCCGCGGCCGCCGCGCCGCGGCTTTCCTTGCCGGCCATCGGATGACCTCCGAGGAACTGGCCGCGAGTCAGAAACTGCCGGGCAAGATCGACAATTTCGGTCTTGGTACTGCCGGCGTCGGTCACCAGGGAGCCGGGACGCAGGAGCGGATCGAGGTGGCGGATGGTGTCGAGGATTCGTCCGATGGATTGAGAGAGGAAAACCAGATCGGCCTCGGCGGCGGCTTGGGCGAGCGGAGCGCCGCGATCGATCGCGCCAGCGGCAACGGCATCGGCAATGGCGCGATCGGAGCTGACGCCGATGATCGGGCCTGCAAAACCGGCCCTACGCAATGCCAACCCGAAAGAGGCCCCGATCAAGCCGGTTCCGACGATCGCAACGGAGTTCATGACGGGTTGCCGGCCTTCGGCTCCCCATTCGACTCCATCCGCAGCTTCTGGATCTGGCGCATCTCTTCGATGATGCGTTCGAAGATGCGGCGGACGGCCGCCTGGGCTAGCGGATCGTCGCTCGTCACGCTGCGCACGTTCGCGAATACGCGCTCCTCGCGGTCGGGCTCGTAGACGGGCATGTCCGCGTCGCGCTTGACACGGCCGATATCCTCAACCACGCTGACGCGCTCGTTGAGCAGGGTGACGATCCGGCGGTCAAGATCGTCGATGAAGACGCGGAGTTCCTTGAGCTTCTGGCGGGCTTCCTCTCTGGTCATGCCTGTACCTCGAAGCCCTGCTTCAGCTCACGCGTGAATGACTCCAACTCCGATTCCAGTGCTGGATCGTTCGCGTAACGCTCGATCAGGCGGACAAAGGCACTGCCCACGACGACGGCCTCGACTTGGCGACCTAACTCGGCGACATGTTCGCGCCGCGAGATGCCGAAGCCGACCGCGAGCGGCAGATCCGTCACGGCGCGGATGGAACGAACCAGGGGCGCGATTGCGTCGGAGAGCGTCTCTCGCTCCCCGGTTACGCCCGTTCGCGAAACCAGGTATACGAATCCGGTCGAGTATTTGGCGACCAACTCCAGACGCCGTTGTGTGCTGGTCGGTGCGGCAAGGAATACCGTGTCCAGGCCATGGCGGTGCATGGCGCCGACGTAATCCTGCGCTTCTTCGACGCTCGCGTCGATGAGCAGGCAGCCGTCGATGCCGCGCGCGGCGGCATCGCGAGCGAGACGATCGAGACCGTAGCGCAGCACCGGGTTGAGATACGTGAACAGCAGTAGCGGGACATCGGAGCGGCTGCGAATCTGGCCGGCGATGTCGAGCACCGATTCGAGCGTGGTGCCGGCGCGCAGCGCGCGTTCGCCCGCGCGCTGGATGACCGGGCCATCTGCGATTGGGTCGGAAAACGGAACTCCGAGCTCGATGAGGTCGGCGCCGCCGCGCACCAAGGCTTCAACCAGTGCAGGAGTCCGGGCGGGCGCGGGATCGCCGGCGGTGATGTAGGCGATCAGGCCTTTGCGGCCGTCACGCTTCAAGCAGTCAAACAGACGCCCGATTCGCGTCATGCTTCGTCGAGTTCCTTGAAGTTTTCGCGGTAGATGTCGATATCCTTGTCGCCGCGGCCCGAAAGGTTGACCAGATAGAGTTGCCCTTTGGCGGCGGGGGCGCGGCGCACGGCCTCCGCCACCGCGTGAGCGGATTCCAGAGCCGGGATGATGCCCTCGGTTCGCGACAGCAGGCGGGCGGCATCGAGCGCTTCTTTATCGGAAACCGCGGTGTACTCGGCGCGGTTCTGATCGTGCAGCCAGGCATGCTCGGGACCGATCATGTTGTAATCGAGACCGGCGGATACCGAATGCGTTGGCGCGATCTGGCCGTGCTCGTCCTGCAGAACCATGCTGTACGCGCCCTGCAGCACGCCGGGGGCGCCGCCGCGGTAACGAGCCGCGTGCTCGCCAATTCCTTCGCCTCTGCCGCCGGCCTCGACGCCGATTAATCGAACGGCGGTGTCGGGCAGGAACGCATGGAAAATGCCGATGGCGTTGGAGCCGCCGCCCACACACGCGAAAATCGAATCGGGCAGGCGGCCTTCCGCTTCAAGAACCTGGCCGCGCACCTCCTCGCCAATCACCTTGTGAAAATCGCGGACCATCATGGGATACGGATGTGCGCCCAGCACCGAACCGAGCAGGTAATGGGTGTCGGCGACGTTGGTCACCCAGTCGCGCATGGCTTCGCTGATGGCGTCCTTGAGGGTGCGGCCGCCGGTGGTCACGGCGACAACTTTGGCGCCCAGCATTCGCATGCGGAAGACGTTGAGGCGCTGGCGGCGCATGTCTTCCTCGCCCATGTAGACGACGCACTCGAATCCCATCAGCGCACAGACCGTTGCGGTGGCGACACCGTGCTGGCCGGCGCCGGTTTCGGCGATAATGCGGCGCTTGCCCATGCGTTTGGCCAGCAGCGCCTGGCCGAGACAATTGTTAATTTTGTGCGCGCCGGTGTGAAGGAGATCTTCACGCTTCACATAGATCCGCGCGCCGCCGAGCGCGTCCGTGAGCCGACGGGCGAAATACAACGGGGTTGGGCGGCCGGCGTAGTTGCGTAACAAGTGTTGCAGCTCGACCTCAAAAGAAGGGTCTTCGCGCGCTGCCAGATACGCCTGTTCGAGTTCTTCGATGGGCGCCATCAAAACTTCGGGGACGAACCGCCCGCCGTAGGGCCCGAAGTGGCCGCTCTGATCGGGTTGCGGAGTCATGCGCGGAGCGCCGCCCTGGCCGCTTGCAGAAACTCGTTCATCTTGATGTGATCCTTTTTGCCCGGCGCGCTTTCCAGGTGCGAACAGGCATCCACGCCCCAGGGATGAGCCGCCGCGATCGCCCGAGCGACGTTGGAGCCATCCAGGCCTCCGGCGAGAATGATGCGTTTACGGACCACCGCGGCCAGCCCCCAGTCGAATACCTGGCCGGAACCGCCGTAAAGTTCTCCGGCCGGCCCATCCAATACGAGGGCTTCGGCGGGACAATCATCGTACATCGAAAAATCAAAGCCGGGTGAGACGCGCGCGGCCTTCCAAACGGTCAGCGCTGTGGGATAGGCGGAGGGAAACTCGTCGCCGTGCAGTTGGGCAACGTCGAGGCGAACCAGCCGTGCGACCTCTTCGATCCGTGCCGGCATCTCGTTGACGAACACACCGACGC
>Ga0335081_10005654_pt1 | contig 19811 bp, 17 predicted proteins | sample Lox_Sample_35_FD_206713 | JGI IMG/M metagenome (GOLD analysis project Ga0335081, IMG submission 206713) | Soil microbial communities from Loxahatchee National Wildlife Refuge, Florida, United States - Lox_Sample_3.5 | ecosystem: Environmental > Terrestrial > Soil > Wetlands | place: USA... | reverse complement strand
AACGAGAATTCGCGGCGCACGTGCGACAACCCAGTCGCCGCGGACGTCAGCTTGATCTGCGCGTGCGCAATGGCGTGGACCTGTTTTTGCGTGGGCTTAGAACCCGCGTATTCATTCAAGATCTGCTTAAAAAAAAGATTTACATTCGCACTTGCCTCAGAAACGCTGACTCCAGGCTTCAGCCGCCCGATGAGATACAAAGATTGAAACAGATTCTTGTTCAGGCCTTCCCAGTTCGGTGGAACCTGTTGCTCCATGCAGAGCGGGATCCACAAATCAGGAGATTCACCCACCGTCGTCCCTGAAAACTCAGGGGGCGCCACGCCGATGATCGTAAAAACGGTCGAGCCAATGGTCAGAGTCTTGCCGACCGCAGAGGGATCGCTGCCAAAGCGCTGCCTCCACCAGGCATAACTGGCTACGGCCACCGGATAACTTCCGGGAGTTTGATCGTTCGCGGACGAAAAAGCCTGACCCAGAATCGGACTTACACCGAGTAAAGAGAAATAATTTCCTGAAACCAGCCGTGTATCGAGTGGCTCAGGGTCTTTGTCTCTGTCGATGAGAGCATGCAGCCTCAGCGCCTGGCTGTGTACAGCGGCGATTCCCGAGAACACTTGGTTCTTCTGCTGAATCTCACGGTAAAACGGATAAGAAAAGAGGTGCCAGCTGCGGTCGGGAAAATCGTTAGTGATGCCGTCCCAGTGGCCATCCCCGAAAAGAAGGAGCTGCTTGGGATTTTGAACCGGCAACCGGCGCAGCATTACCGCATTGGCCAGACTGAAAATCGCCGTATTCGCCCCAATACCAAGAGCCAGCGAGAGCACCGCCAATAGAGTCAGCCCTGGGCTGCGCAACAACGTCCGGACGCCATAGCGCAAATCCTGAATGAGAGTCTCCATCACTCGTACCTCAATGCGACCATGGGGTCGACACGGGTTGCGCTCAGCGCGGGTACCAGCGCGGCAGTAAATGCGACGGAGAGAAGCACTGCAATTCCGATCGCGAACGCCAAAATATCCGTTGGGGCGACACCCACGAGCAACGTTTTCAGCATTCGTGTAGCCGCGAAGCCTACGGCGCAGCCGATAGTTGCTCCCAACGCAGTCAGCGCCAGCGCCCGCCCGATCATGAGCCGGAAGATCCCGCTGCGTTGCGCGCCCAGGGCCAGCCGAACCCCGATCTCCTGCGTGCGTCGGCCCACAAGAAAGGACATTAGTCCGTAAATTCCCACTGCCGCCAACATCAATCCCAATCCGCCGAGCGAAGCAATCATCTCCGCCGCGACTCGCTCCCCATAAAGCTGCTGCCGCACATGATCGTGCAGAGTGACAAGCCGGAGGATGGCGGTCTTGGGATTCATACCGCGCAGCACTTGCCGGATCGGATTCGCCAGCGCGCCGGCGTCGCCCGCCGTCTTGATCGCCATTGATACTTCTCCGTAGTCGTCCCCGGTCATTGGAATAAAGAAATACGGCATCGCCGATTCTTCGAAGTCGTTATACTTGCCGTCTTCCACCACACCAACCACTTGGTACTCTTCGCCGTCGATCTTCTCCAGGCGCAGGCGCTTGCCTATCGGATCGTCGTTGGGCCAGAAGCGTTGGGCCATCTGCTGATTGACGACCATCACGCGCGCATCCGTCTCCAGGTCATGCCCATCGATTCCGCGACCGCGCAGCATGCGGGTACCCAGCACCTCGAAGAAGTGATCGCTCACCGGATCGAAATTGATCGTCACACCCTCATGGTCGGAGCCGGCCAGGCTGCCGGGAACAAAAACCTTTTGAGTTGCTCCACTGCCGCTCATGCCGAACGGAATCCTCATGCCGACCGATGTTGCGGTTACTCCGGGCAGTGACTCGAAGCGCTGGCGCACTTCCTTAACAAAGGCCTTATCTTGCACAGTGCCGCCCGTATCCGGGGTGAAGTCGAGCACCAGCATCTGCTGATGAGCATTGAAACCGGGATCGAGTACCAAGGCATTCCAAACAGAGCGGATCAGCAATGCAGCGGAAACCACCAACACCATCGACAGAGCAGCCTGTCCCACCACCAGAACGTTGCGAGCCACGGTCCGCGATCCACCGGCTTCGACACCACGCTGTTTGAGCGCGCCGGCAGGCATTGTCCGTGCGGCAAGCCACGCCGGAACCATGCCAAAGAGAAATACCGAGACGATGGAGACCACGAAAGCTACCACGAATCCGCGCCAGCTTAAGTAGGCGTCGACACCTACGTTGAAGCTCACCTGCGGCATCAGACTGGGCAGCGCTTGTAATAAAAAGTTCCCCAAAGCCAGTGCGGCGACGGTTCCGAAGATAGCCAGCAAGGCCGTCTCGATCAGCAACTGCCGCAGGATCCTTGCGGGCTTGGCTCCCAGAGCGATGCGAGTTGCAATCTCGTGACGCCGATACTCGGTTCGCGCAATCAGTAAGCTGGCAACATTCGAACACGCGATTAGCAACACCAACGCGGCAATACCGAGCAACATCAAGCCAAAAGAAGCGATATTCCTTCCCCGGCTTTCAGACTCGGGAAATAGCGTGAGCTTTCGTCCAGCGTTAGTTTCCGGGTATGCGTTTGCCAATTGCGCGGCAACCCCGGAAAGCTCAGTTCTTGCCTGCTGAATCGGGACGCCTTCTTTCAGGCGTCCGAACAGATCGAAGTAACGGACGTCCCGCGAAACCAGCTGCTTCTTTTCCGGCCGCAGTTGCTGCCAGGTCGATATTGGAATCCATAGGTCGCGGACAACCATCCCTTCTGTTCCACGAAAACTGCGCGGCAGAACTCCCACGACGGTTACATTTTGGCGATCAACAATGATCGATCGTCCAACGACGCCCGGATCTGCGTTGTACTGGCTGCGCCAGAAGGGGTAGCTCAAGACAACCACCGGAGCGTTCGAGTCGTGCAATTCGCCTTCGGTCAAGGTTCGTCCTGCTGCTGGGATCGGCTGAAGAACGTCGAAAAAATTGTCGGAAATGAGGGAAGCAAGAACCAGCTTGTTCTGCACGCCATCGTCGATCATCGCCCCGCGTCCCTGGTAGGCTGCGATGCCAGAGAGCGTTTTCGTGCTGCGGCGCAAGTCCTCAAAATCCGGATACGAACTCTCCCCACGCTCGATGCTGCCACCGCTACTGGGATTGCTGGTGAAGATCCGGACGAGCCGACTGGCATGTGGCACCGGCATTGGCCGCAGCCACAGTTCATCGACATAACTGAAGATAGCGACATTCGCGCCAATTCCGAGAGCCAGAGTGATGACCGCAATCGCCGCAAAGCCCGGGGACTTGCGCAGCATCCGCAAGCCGTAGCGCACGTCTTGCAGGAAAGATTCCATCTAGCCAACCTCGACGCTCTCCTCAACGACGCGCCCGTCGAACAGGTGAATCTGCCGGTCGGCGTGTTTGGCGAACCGTGGATCGTGCGTGACCATGCAGATCGTTGCGCCTTCGCGATGCAGATCGCGTAACAAGTCCATAACGGCTTCCGCATTGCGGGAATCGAGGTTTCCGGTGGGTTCGTCAGCCAGAAGGATGGAAGGAGATCCGGCCAGAGCGCGAGCGACAGCCACGCGCTGCTGCTGACCTCCGGAGAGTTGCGAAGGATAGTGCTTGGTGCGGTGGTTCATGCCCACGCGCTCCAGGGCCGTCTGCACGCGCTGCTTGCGCTCCGACGACGGCATGCCGCGGTAGGTGAGCGGCAGTTCGACATTCTCATATACGTCGAGATCGCCGATGAGGTTAAAGCTCTGAAAGATGAATCCGATTTCGCGATTACGGATGCGAGAACGTTGGCTGGTGTCGAGATTGGCGACCGCCTGGCCATTGAGGATGTATTCGCCCTCGCTGGGAGAATCGAGCAGACCAATGAGCGCCAGCAGCGTCGATTTGCCGGAACCCGACGGCCCCGCGATCGACACATACTCTCCTTTGCGGATCTCCATCTGCACTCCGGACAGAGCGTGCGTCTCGACCTCATCCGTGTAGAAAACCTTGGTGATGTTTTCCATCCGAATCATCGTTCCATTTCCGGTTCCTGGCATCGCAATTCCTTTCCCTTTTGTTGTCATGCCGGCTTGTTGTCATCCCGAGCAAAGCGAGGGATCTGCATTTTGTTACGGATTCCTCTTGGCTTCCGTTCCTCGGAATGAGAAGACCTAAATATCGCCTTATTCCAATCGAATCCGATCGAAGTTGTCCCAGCGTGACATGTCTGAAAGAATGACCTGGTCCCCCACGTTCAGTCCTTGCAGGATCTCCACCGTATTAACCGAGCTGCGTCCAAGCTTCACTTGAGCACGCACCGCGTTCGATCCATCCGGCTCCAGCTTGAACATGCCGACCGTGCTCTGTTCCTGCCCGAACGCCGGCCGTCCCACATAGAGCACGTTTTCCATCTTCTCCAGATCGATCGTGCCGTCCACGCTGAGGTCAGGACGTGCGCCCTGGGGCAGAGCGCCATCCAGCGCCACATCCACCGTCACGGTTCCATTTACAACAGACGGATCAATACGCACAACGTGACCAGAAATGACGCCGTTATGTGTGTCCACCGAAGCTGGCTGGCTAAGCTGGATGTCCTTGGCCTGGGTTTCTGCGATCTTCAGCTCGGCTTTCAGGCGTTGCGGCTGTACGACTTTCGCCAGGGTGGTCCCAGGCGTGACGTATTGTCCCACTTTCAACGTCTGCTCCTGCAGCACGCCGTCGATTCCCGCCCGGACGCGCAGATTGTCCACCTGGCTTTGCTTCAGCTTGGCGAGAGCGCGGAACTCCTCGACCTCTGCCGCCTTTGCCACCAGCTGGGCTTTCAGAACCTCGGTGCTGTTATCGAGACGCTGCTTCTCGATATCGTTCTGAGTGGAAAGTTGTTCCGCTTTCTGGTTGGAAACTCTTTCACTCAGCTGGGAGATCACTCCCAGCTTGGCAAGCTGGGTATCGATGTCCGCCTGCATTTTCGCCTGGCTGTATTCGGACTGCGCCTGGGCAGCGACCGACTTCTGGGCCAAAACCTGGCTCGCCAGGCTCACCTGCAGGTTTTTGTAGTCGGCTTCTGCGGCCTTCAGCTTGAAGTCAGCATCAAGCGCCTCCTGGCTCAGCTGAGGATTGCTCATCTCGAGGAGGATGGTGTCCGGCTTTACCTGCGCTCCTGGAAGCTGAAGGATCTTTTCGACGCGGCCCTCAGTGATGGCTGGCAGAAACTGGATAGAACCTTCTATCGGGACCAGCGTTCCCAGGCCGCGCACCTGGCGCAGCACCGAACCACGCTTCACGGTATCGATCCAAACGGTGGAACGTTCAACCGTAGGAGCGGCCGGTTTGAGCCGTGACAAGCCCATCGTGACCAGCGCCAGAAGAACTACGCTGATGGCGACGTAGATGATGCGGCGGCGGCGTTTTTGACGTGCAGCGGAAGGGCGGGCGATATCCATTTGCCATCAGAATCGCACGCTTTCTACCACTGGGGAGAGAGGATAAATCCAATCAATTCCATAACTTGCCGGGCGGACGACATTTGTGTAGCTGTTCCGGTTGCCCACTCATGGGAAGGAACTGTTCGAATCTGAACAGTTTCCGCGTTCGACCCAAGCAGGCTTAGGCGGGTACGCCGCGACCGCACTCGACAGTATTCTCAGCGACTGGCAACGCAACGATGACCGTGGTCCCTGATTTATCCGAGCGGATGTCGAGTGTGCCCCCTACTTGGCGTACGCGTTCCCGCATGCCGGCGATTCCCACTCCGATGGTGCTATTCGCTTCCTGGAAACGCTTGAGCCGATCCTGCTCAATTCCACGGCCGTTGTCACATACCTCGAGTCGAACCTGGTTGTCTTCCAGCGTAACTTTGATGTTCGCTGCCGAAGCATCCGCATGGCGATGCACGTTGGTCAGACTCTCCTGCAAGACTCGGAACAGCACCAATTCATACTCTCTTGACCATCGCTCGCCAGTTTCCGGCAGTTCACATTGCACCTCTATATTGCTTCTCTTGGCGAAGCCTTCCAGGAACCATCTTGCAGCTGAACTGAAACCAGCTTCATCGAGCAGCGGGGGATGCAATAGGTAGGACGTGGTCCGTATCTCTCTCAGAGTCTCGTCCAAGAGGCCATTCATCTCTTCGACAAGCGGCAGTAGTTCCGGTACGGCAATGGCCTGGCGCCCCACTGCGGCTACGACCATCTTGAGTGCGGCGAGCATCTGCCCGGCCGTGTCATGAAGGTCGCGCGCAATGCGCCGTCGTTCCTCATCCTGCAAGGTCATAAGGCGAACTGAAAGATGCCGCAGCTGCTCTTCCGCCCGTTTCCGCACTTCGATTTCAGATTCCAGCCGCATCAGCGCATGCGAAAGCTCGGACGTACGCTGTTCCACACGTTGCTCTAACAGATCACGGGCCTGACGGAGTTCCTCTTCCGCATGTTCGCGTTCATGCGCTTCCTTCGTCAGTGCCACCACGGTCTCATTGAGCCTGAGCTGTTTTTTTCGGTTCGCATCGCCCAGAGCGACAAGAACAGTGCAAACGAGGAAGAAACCGGTGATTCCGTGGATTTCGGCCGGGGTCGATAAGGATAGTGAGTTGCGAGGATCGACAAACCAATAGAAGACACCCAGAAAACCCACCGAAGCAGTCAGGACGGCAGGGACAAGACCGCACACCAGCGCGCAGAACGCCACGCTCATGTACACGGTTGCGTAAAAGGCGACGTGACCCAGAACTGGATCAAGGAGGCCGCGCAACAAAACCGCGAAGACCGCCATTACCAGGGCAAGAGCATAGCGCTGCGGAAGTCGCGCCTGCGGCAACGGAATGAACACTTCCCTTAGCCGTGTAAGTAAGAGTCCGGTCATCTCAGCACCTTTCGCTGAGTTCGGTAGCTTGTTTGCTCACTTCGCAGATGCTAGGCGAACGCGTTAGTTTCCAGTTTGAGACCGGCAGCCTCACGCTGCCGAAAGAAGCGCGTGCACGCTATCTGCACACTTGACCGCATGTTCGCATGGTCTATTTTGCAAGATGCAAGCCGGAAAGGAACCGTTGCATGGTTTTTTGACAGCCACATTACAATCGTTGGGTGAGCGTGGTACGCAATCACGTGTGAACGGATTCTGCACAGCCGCTGTACGCCGCCTAAGTGGCAGGAAACCACAGTTTTTAGTTCCGCATTTCGTCAGGGGAGAGACGTATGAAATTCGCGTTTGGGATGCTAGCCCTGGTGTGGCTATGTGCTACTTCTGCCTTCGCGGCCCAACTGGACCGCATTCCTCCCGACATTAATAGCAATCAGATAATAGTGCTCCAAGGCAGCGTGCACTCCAAAGCGCAGCCGCGTTTCGATCGCGGCCCGGTCGATCCGTCGATGAAGCTGCCCTTTATCACGATGCTGATGAAGCCGTCGGCGACCCAGCAAGCTGACTTGAACCGGTTGCTCGCGCAACAGCAGAATCCGTCCTCTCCCAACTACCACAAATGGCTTACGCCCGAGCAGTATGCCGATCGATTCGGCCTCAGCTCGGACGACATGAAACGGGTCTCGGCCTGGCTGCGCTCGCAAGGCTTCAGCATCGTGCAAACTGCGCGCGGCAGAGACTGGATCGCCTTCAGCGGCACCGCAGCAACCGTAACGAACGCTTTCCACGCCAGCATTCATCGTTTTGATGTGAACGGGGAAACCCATTTCGCGAATGCCACCGAAGTTTCCATTCCGCAGGCTCTCTCCGGAACGGTCGTCGGCTTTCGCGGATTGAATGACTTTCGCTTCCGGCCGATGAGTACGGTCAAGTTCTTCCCCGCGGGAGTGTTTTTTCCGGCCGTAGTTCAGCCTTTCTACACGTCGGGTGGCAGCCACTTTTTGGCTCCCGACGATATAGCAACGATTTATGACATCACGCCGCTTTATAACGCCGGGATCGACGGCACCGGAATGAAGCTGGCAGTGGTTGGACAGGTAAATGTCGACCTTTCGGACATCGAGGATTTTCGATCCGGGTTTAACCTCACGGCAAACGATCCCAAAGTAGTCACGGTTCCGGGAAGCACGCCGGGCAATAGTTCTGGAGATGAGGTTGAATCCGATCTGGATCTCGAGTGGGCGGGGGCGGTGGCGCGCAATGCGCAAATCCTGTTTGTCACCTCTTCAGATGTGTTCGATTCGGCGCTTTATGTAATCGACCAGAATCTGGCGCCGGTGATTAGCATGAGCTATGGCGGTTGCGAGTCGGTCAATGCGGGCTTTATTCCGGGGAACGAACCCTCGATGCAAAAAGCCAACACGGAAGGCATCACGTTCGTCGCATCCTCCGGTGACACAGGAGCGGCTGCCTGCGATGCCGGCGACAAGCCTCCCATTCAGACCGCCACTCACGGCCTATCGGTAAATTATCCCGCCAGCAGTCCGGAAGTGACCGGCGTGGGCGGAACTACTTTCGACGAAAATGGCGGTAACTTCTGGAACGGTAGCAACGATCCGAACGGCGGATCGGCGGTCTCTTATATTCCAGAGACCTCATGGAACGATACTGTAGAACGAAACGAATTGGCGGCTACCGGGGGCGGAGCCAGCAGCTGCGGCCTCGCGACTGGCAACACTTGCAAGGGCGGCTTTCCCAAACCGTCGTGGCAGGTTGGTACCGGCGTTCCCGCAGATAAAGTTCGCGACGTGCCTGACGTATCCTTCAGCGCCTCGCCCGACCACGACGGTTACATGATCTGCAACGCCGGCAGCTGCGCCGGCGGCATTGCTCCTAACTTTGTTGTTGGTGGTACTTCCGCTTCCACACCGGTATTTGCAGGTATTGTGACCTTGCTCAATCAATTCCTGGGGAACACCCCGCCTGCCGGCCTCGGAAATGTGAACCCGCAGCTTTATCAACTAGCCCAGGACCCGACGAATGGGGCGATTCACGATGTAACTACCGGCGACAATAAAGTTCCTTGCACACAGGGAAGCACGAATTGCCCGAAGAGCGCGCCGTTTGTGATTGGCTACAGCGCGGGAACCGGCTACGACCAGGTTACCGGCGTGGGCTCCGTCGACGTTAACAGCCTGGCCTGTAATTGGACGGGAAAGCTTTGCGTCATTGTCTCTCTTGACGTCGTGCCCACACAGATCGCTGTGGGATCCAACACGCCAGTGGTCTTGACTGCGACCGTGACGCAGGGCTCAGGTGCCAACGTTCCGACTGGCACGGTCACCTTCTTTGAGAGCTTCAACAACAAAGAGAGTCAGGTCGGCCAGGGCACGCTCTCCAACGGCACGGCAAGCATGAATTACGACGCCAGCGGCCTCGCTGCCCATCGTTATGCGATGACGGTCGCTTATGGCGGCGACTCCAACTTCGGTGCCGCAACTTCGCCGGCGGTTGAGCTCACCGTGGGGACGCCGACCACTGCGTCCTTGAACATTTCAACGGCAAACGTACTTATCGGCTCGACCACGCCCATCACATTCACGGGAACTGTGACTGCGAATTCGGGCACTCCGACCGGTAGCGTGAGTTTCCACGAAGGAACCAGTCAATTGGCAATGGGAACCCTCTCCAGCGGCACAGCTAACGCAAATTACGACCCGAGTTCGTTGACTGTCGGCACGCACTCGATCGTCGCGACTTACAGCGGAGACACCAATTTCGCCGATTCGGACTCCACCGCGGAAAAACTGAACGTCCAGGACTTCACCGAGGTGGAGACGCCGACCACCGTCTCAATCACCGGCCCCGGCGGCACCGGAACAGCCACGATCACCATCACCCCGGTAAATGGCTTCAACCAATCGGTAACCTTCACCTGCTCCGGATTGCCGTCCGAGTCGTCCTGCGCCTTCAGCCCCGCGAGCGTGACTCCGAGTGGCGGGCCTGCCCACACGACACTCACCATTTCAACCACTGCGCCATCCGCGCACATGGCTTATCCGCTCGGCCGCGCCGACAAAATGACCTACGCGATGCTGCTGCTTCCGGGACTTCTTGGAGCAGTCGCGCTATCTTCGTGCCGAAAGAAGAAGGCAAGATGGCTGCTTATGATGCTGGTCCTAGGCGTCTCGACTGTGTGGCTCCCGGCTTGTGGCGGCGGCTCCGGCGGCAACACCACGCCGAGTGATCCAGGCACGCCTGTAGGCGCTAAGACCATTACCGTCACTGCATCAACTTCGGGATCAAGCCCGCTTACTCATAAAGTCACGTTCACGCTCTCGGTTTTACAATAGAACACGATCAGGGCCTGCAAACCGTTATCGGACCGCAGGCCGGGCCCCACTGTGAAACTTCCCGAACCCAACTCGCGCACCGCAGTTGTCACCCTGCAGCACTTCCGCGACATCCCGGAGGCCCTGTTGGCCAAAGGGAAGCTTGAGTCCGCCGGCATTCGCTGCGTTCTCGCCGACGGCAACCTGGTACGCATGGATTGGCTCTTGTCGAACGCGATCGGGGGAATTCGCTTGCAGGTCGCTGAGCCCGACGTGGAAGCCGCGAAAGCCTTGCTGGAAGAACCGATTCCTCCTGACTTCACGGAAGAAGAGGTCGGGGAACCCTATGAACAGCCTCGCTGTCCGCGCTGCTATTCGCTCGATATTGCCTTTGAGCGCATTGACCGCTTCTGGACGTACGGGCTCTGGCTGTTGCTGTCGTTTCCTCTGGTAATTCGCAAGAACAACTGGAAATGCCACACCTGCGGGATTGAATGGGCTGACGACTAGCGAGCCAGCTTGCTGCAATCGACCTACGGTCGTCCTTTTCTGAAACCACGGTTACTTCTGTGCAAAAATACGGCCTTCGGGGACTTGCGCGATTTTGCTGAACAAGGTTAGGATGATTATGTTCCCTAATGGCCATGCTTCCTAGCTGGCTTCCCGCGCCGATGGCTGCAGGCGCCTGATACGGACAAAGATCATTCAGGAATCAGTCCTAACGGTACCGGGGTTTCATGTATCTAGGTCCAAGCGTGCGTAGGCCAAGCGCTACCCAGGAAGCAGCCCAACGGAGACGCTGAGTTCGTGCCCGGCCAGTCGACGGGCAAAAACCAAAACTGAACCAGGACGATACAAAGAGATACCTTATGAATGTTGGACCCGGACATCCCTCCGGAGGTGGAGGGAGAAACAGGCGTCGGCGGGGCCGTCGCCCATCAAACCGCGGCGGTCCAGGAATGCGCGACCGCCAGCACAGTGGCATTTACACCGCCCCCATGGATCACAGCTACCGCGCTGCCTTGAACGGTGACAAGGGACGCGGCCGCGGGCGGGGCTTTGGGCCCTCTTACTCACCTGCCGAGCCTGAACCGCTACCGGCGTCCGAAGACGCAAACTCCCGCATCTTTGCCTTTGTCGAGGACCTTTTTTTCCAGGCCAAGATTCAGGAGACGGCACGCAAGCTGAACGTCAAAGTTGAGTTCGTCAAGACCGACAAAGATCTGCTTGAGCATATGCATCAGAACGGCGACGAGCGGCCTTCGCTGATCATTTTTGACCTCAACAACGCCAATGCCAAGCCTTTGACCCTGATCCCAAAGCTGAAAACCAAGCTTAAGAAGAGCACGTCGATCATTGGCTTCTTATCGCACGTGCAAGGCGATTTGAAACAAAAGGCTCACGAAGTGGGTTGCGACATGGTTTTGCCGCGCTCGGCTTTTTCGCAAAATCTTCCACAACTGCTGCGCCGCCACGGCGCTCCGGGTGAGGAAACCACCACCCAATAGTTCACGCCATCGCCGCGAGGGGTACAAAAATCGACACGTCTCCTATAGTCGTGTCTCCTCGACGCCGCTTGCCGTTATCCGGGAGGCCAGTGCAAATGGCGGCCACCAATCAAGTGCACGTGCAGGTGAAAAACCGATTGTCCGGCTTTAGGACCTACATTTAACACTGTGCGATAGCCTTCCTCGATGCTGCGCTCGCGGGCAATGTTCGCCGCCGCGAGGTGACAGGTTCCGATGATCGCGGCGTCTCCCGACTCCGCTTCTTTCAGTCCACGAATGTGTTTCTTGGGGACCACGAGGACGTGGGTGGGAGCCTGCGGATTGATGTCTTCGAAGGCATAGACTTGCTCGTCCTCGTACACTTTTTTTGCGGGAATTTCTCCGCTCACAATGCGGCAGAACAAACAATCTTTCATGATGCATCCATAGTTGGACTTAACTGCACCAGGGATCGACTTCTTGAAGGAGTGAAACGCCGACCACTATATCCCAACCAGGCGGAAAATTGCACAGCTACCGCGATTTGTTCTGGATTCCGGATCGAACCAACGTTCGAGTTGGGGTTGAGACTAGGATTAATCCAGCCGGACCAGGAAAATGTCACCCTCGTTGGTATGCGTATCGCGTGCGACCTGCTCAGCTCGCTTGCGGTCATCGTCCTGGACGCGCACCCGCACCCACCAATCCCCCACCGGGCTGCTGAAACACAGCACCTTTGCCGTCTGATAGCGCCGTGACAGGTGATCGGCGAGTTTGTCGGCGGCGTGTTCTTTTTCGAACGCGCCAATCTGCACTGCCCAGCGCCCGCCGCTATTGAGAGACACGGGGGAACGCAGCACTTCCAGCCGCACCATCGCCACCCCCGCGCCCCAAACATCAGCTTTCTTCGCGGCCGCCTGCGAGAGATCAAGAATACGTCCCGCAACAAAGGGACCGCGATCGGTAATGCGTACCACGACGGAGCGGCCAGTCTTCAGGTTCGTGACTCGCACCACAGACTCGAGCGGAAGCGTGCGATGCGCCGCCGTCATGGCGTGCATGTTGTAGACTTCGCCATTCGAGCTGCGGCGCTTGTGATAGGGCCCGCCATACCAACTCGCGAGCCCGGTCTCCACGAATAGAGGTTTGCTGCCCGCCGGAACTCGAAGATCCTCTTCCTCGCTTTCCTCGCCGGAGGGGCCGCGTTTCGTCCTGGTTGTGTCGTTATCGGCTGGTTGCGATTCGGCTTCGCTTTGAGCTTCTGGTTCGCTGATCGATGGCGGTGGTGGGACGCTTAGCTTTGCCTGCTTGTGGCCGCCACATGCAGTCAGGATACAAACAATGGCGAGCAGCAAGCCCGTATTGGCGATTGCACGCAAACGACTCACCCTTTTGGCGGACGCTGGCTCTCCAGGTAGTCGGCCATGCGAGCCAACTTCTCTGACGCTATCCGCAGCGCTTTGGTGGAATGCTGGCGTACTGCTGGCACGACCTCGTTGTTCAGATAGGAAATCAGCTCCGCGCTCTCCTTTTCCAGATTGGCCGCCACGTCGGCGATGGATTGATTGAGGCGCGAGGATGCCTCCTCCACCTTGCGGTTGAATTCGTTCATAGCCATCCTTCTTGAGCGCGCTTGCCGCCACCAGCAACTTGCGGACACCAGGCTTAGCTATTATTTCGTGACCGGAATGGAGGGTCAACGGGGAGGCATCTGTGGTCTTACTCCCGCCCATCTTTCCACATCGAGTTGGCAGCGTGTTCCAGTAGAATCGCATCGTCTAAGAAGCCACCTTCAAGAATGCCACTCTTCGAGAAAAAACACTTTCAACGTTGCCTGCTTAGATGGTTCGACCGCCACAAGCGTGACCTGCCCTGGCGGGCTGACAAAGACCCTTATCGGGTATGGCTTTCGGAAATCATGCTGCAGCAGACTCGCGTGACTGCGGTGGTGGAACACTATCGCAGGTTTCTGAAACGCTTTCCTGCAATTAATAAGCTGGCACGGGCGCGCGAAGCCTCCGTGCTGGCGGCCTGGAGTGGCCTCGGATACTACCGCCGGGCCCGCATGTTGCACGCGGCGTCGAAGAAGATCGTGAACGATTACGGCGGCAAGTTTCCGGCGAGTTCAGCAGAACTGCAGACACTCACCGGGATCGGTCGCTACACCGCCGCCGCCATCGCCAGCATTGCTTTCGGGGAGCCCGTCGCCGTCGTAGATGGCAACGTAGACCGGGTTCTGCAACGCTTTTATGGCCAACGGATCAGCGGGGAAGCATTGTGGCAGGCTGCGCAAAGTCTGGTGAACGAGCGGCGTCCCGGCGATCACAACCAGGCACTCATGGAACTGGGCGCAACGGTCTGCCTTCCCCGCGAGCCAAAGTGTCCCGCGTGCCCGATTTCAGCCCTGTGCACAACCCGTGGCGAACTCAGTAACAAAAAGCAGCGTTCACTGCGCCAAAGAAAACGCCAGATCGCTTTTCTGCTCGATCGCCGCAATGGTTCGACCTTCCTCGTCCGACGGCTATCCGGAGAAACACTCATGCCTGGGATGTGGGAGTTGCCGGAAGCAAGCGAACCGCATGGCACTCAGCCGCTTTTTACCCTGCGGCATTCCATCACGGTGACCGATTATCGAGTGGATGTGCTGGGCGGCACAGCCATCGATCATGCTAGTGGCCGGTGGATTCCAAACTCGCGCTTGAAAAAGTTACCTCTAACCGGCCTCGCCCGAAAAATCCTGCGCACGGCAAAGGTCATCTAACTGGGTATGATCAAGCTGGTCTATTGCATCACCAAGAAATCAGGCTTGAGCGACGAAGAATTCTTTCGCTACTGGAAGGACGTTCATGGCCCGATCGGGGCCCGGATTCCCGGCCTCCGGCGACTGGTCCAGAGCCATCGCATTTCGGTCCCTGACGATAAGCTTTCGCCGAATTACGATGGCATGGCGGAGCTCTGGTTCGATGACGTGAATGCTCTGCTGGCAGCGCGTCAGTCTCCAGAGTGGAAGGCTTCGACGGAAGATGAGTTGAACTTCATCGATCACGAAAAGGTCGCCTACTTCGTCTCGCAGGAACATGTATTAGCCAGCCGCTAAAATAGAAAGTGGAGATTGAATATGCCCGCACTTGAAACTGGAAAAATCGCACCTGATTTCACCCTTCCCACGGCCGATGGGAAGCAGGTCTCTTTGAAGGAATTGTTGCTCCGCGGCCCTGTACTGGCTGCATTTTTTAAAATCTCGTGTCCGGTTTGCCAGTATGCCTTTCCGTTCATCGAGCGGATTTACCAGGCGTCCGGGCAGGATGGCGTCAGCATTATCGGGATTTCCCAGAATGACCGGAAGGATACCAGCCGATTCATCAAAGAATTCGGGATTACTTTTCCCGTTCTTCTCGACGACACCTCGAGTTACCCCGCTTCCAACGCCTATGGATTGACCAACGTGCCGACACTTTTCTGGATCGAGCCAGATGGCGAGATCGCGATCTCCAGCGTAGGCTGGCTGCGGAAAGACTTTGAGGAAATTCACCGCAAAGCTGCCAAAGTCAATGGCGCGAGCCCAAAACCGTTGTTTCAGCCCAGTGAAGATGTTCCCGACTTCCGTGCCGGTTGAGGCTCCAAAAATTAGCCCGCGGTCGCGGGCAAGACAACTCAGACACGCTGGTATCAATAAATTCAAGTCGAGACCTGTCCCAGCGCATACCCGTTGGCCTATGACTCCGGTAACCACGCCTTTTGTCACTCACACCTTACAATGAGGTTACCGTAAGCCATCGAGGAGCCTGCCTGCATGCGCAAGGGTGTTGTCGTCTCTTTTGTAATCATTCTGATCTTGACGATCTGCGCTGCAGAACCGTCGCGCGATCCCGATCACTCCTACTCGGTGCGCCTGCCCGGCGGCGCGATGAACGCTTTGCAGAAGATTAACCCCGAGCGCATTCGCGCGCATGTGCGCTTTTTGGCTGACGATTTACTCGAGGGTCGCGGCACCGGCCAACGCGGCGGGGACATTGCCGCCGAATACATCGCAACCCAATTCGCGCTCTATGGCCTAAAACCGGCGGGCAACAACGGCACCTACATGCAAAAGGTGCCCCTCGTGGGCATCGCGTCTGATCCGCAAACCACATTCTCGCTGGTCCCATCGCATGGCCACACAATTGATCTGAGATCGCTTGATGACTACGTAGCCTATGATCAGACGCAACAGAGCCGTTCGGACGTGGATGCGGAAATCGTTTACGTCGGCTATGGGATCGACGCTCCGGAATATCAATGGGACGACTACAAGGGCGTCGACGTGCGCGGCAAGGTGCTTCTGATGCTGTTGAATGAACCACCTTCTGACGATCTCAAGTTCTTCAAGGGCGCGGCGCTCACTTACTACGGCCGCTGGACCTACAAGTTCGAAGAGGCTGCCCGCAAGGGTGCGGTAGGCGCGATCCTGATTCATCAGACAGAAATGGCGAGCTACCCCTGGGATGTGGTTCGCAACTCGGACTCCGGCGAGAAAGCGGCACTGAGGCGCGAGGACGGAGCAGCCCTCAAGGTCGCGTCATGGATACAGCTAGACGTAGCCAAACAACTCGCTGCTAGCTCGGGCACGGACATTAACAAGATGTTTGCCGACGCTCGTTCCCGCGACTTCCACCCCCAAACGCTGCCGGTGCATTTGAAAGCGCACATGGTGAGCAAGGTGCGCACCTTTCAGTCGAATAACGTCATCGCGATCCTGCCGGGCTCCGATGCAAACATGCGAGACGAAGCGGTGCTTTACACCGCGCACTACGATCACCTGGGTACTCGTCCTGACATGCCGGGCGACAACATTTACAACGGCGCGAATGACAATGCAACGGGATGTGGAATTTTGTTGGAGCTCGCCCGCACTTACGCCGAGGCCGGCCAGAGACCGCATCGTTCCATCATCTTTGCAGCGGTGACGGCGGAGGAACAGGGACTGCTCGGATCGGAATACATGGGCAAGCACCCGCCGGTGCCGGCAGGCAAGATCAGTCTCGATCTTAACTACGACGATCTGCCGCCGCTCGGTTCGCCGGAGGAAGTGGAGGTCTCCGGCTCCGAACGGACCACGTTCTATCCGACGGTCCAGTCGCTGGCCAAAACATTTCGGTTAACCATCCGTCCTGATTCGCACCCATCCGCCGGGAATTTCTACCGTTCCGATCATTTCAGCCTGGCGCGGGTGGGAATTCCCGCGTTTTCTATCGGCGAAGGACTGAAATACAAAGGCCACGATCTCGCCTGGGGAAAGCAGCAGGCCGACGATTACACGGCGAAGCGCTATCACCAGCCGAGCGATGAATACCGTCCGGACATGGATTTCACTGGTGATGCCGCCATGGCCCGCTTCGGATTTGCTTTGGGCTGGGTTGCCGCTTCGCAGTCGAAGGAGATCGGCTGGAAAAAAGGCGATGAGTTCGAGCCCACCCGGCTGAAGACCGCGTCTGGTTCCGATTAGCGCCGTGAAATCGAGGGAACCAGTCTAACTCTGCATCTCTCGGAGACCAGCGCTGACGATCAGTTCCGGCTCAGTGGCGCGCTGCACGTCATCGGGCGTTAGTCCTGGCGCAACTTCTTCGAGAACCAGGCCTTCCATCGTCACTTGGATCAAAGCCAGCTCGGTGACAATCGTATTCACCACGCGAGCGCCCGTCAGCGGCAATGTGCATTTCCTGAGAATCTTGGAACGTCCCTCTTTGGTCGTGTGCTCCATGGCAATGATGACGCGGCGCGCTCCAGCAACCAGATCCATCGCCCCGCCCATACCTTTCACCGTCTTGCCCGGCACCATCCAGTTCGCCAGGTTGCCTTCCTGATCCACTTCCATAGCGCCCAGAACACTCAAGTCGATATGTCCACCGCGAATCATCGCGAAAGAATCAGCGCTGGAAAAATACGCGGTTCCCGAGATTTCGCTGACGGTCTCCTTTCCCGCATTAATAAGGTCAGCATCTTCCTGGCCATCGATCGGATAAGGGCCGATGCCGAGCATGCCGTTTTCGCTTTGCAGAATCACGTCCATGCCACGCGGCACGTGGTTGGCCACCAGAGTTGGCATGCCGATGCCAAGGTTGACGTAAAAGCCGTCACGCAGTTCACGCGCGATACGCTTCACGATGCGCTCGCGCTTCTCGATATCTTTGCCGGGCTTGTCCATGGAACTCTTCTGTTCGCGCTTTGGTCCTGGGCTCTAGGTCGTAGGCCACTCATCGTGGTCTTTCACATCGACGTCTAGGGCTTGAAGCCTAGGACCTACGGCCGTCGGCCTAGGACGCCTTCCTTACCGTCCTTCTCTCGATCCGCTTCTCGTACACTTCGCCCTGGAAGATTCGGTTCACGTAAACACTGGGAGTGTGAACGTTGTCGGGCTCCAACTCGCCGACTTCTACCAGGTGTTCTACCTCACAAATAGTGACGTTGGCCGCCGTGGCCATCATCGGATTGAAGTTGCGCGCGGTCTTCCGATAAACCAGGTTTCCCCATTTATCGCCCTTCCACGCCTTGACCAGCGCAAAGTCTGCCTTGAGAGCTCGCTCCATCACGTAGATTCGGCCGTCGAACTCGCGGGTCTCCTTGTTTTCCCCCACTACCGTGCCTACACCCGTAGGGGTAAAGAACGCCGCAATCCCCGCGCCTCCGGCGCGAATCCGCTCCGAGAAGGTTCCCTGAGGAACCAGGTCGAGCTCGATCTTTCCCTGCAGGACCATCTGCTCGAGCAGCTTGTTCTCGCCCACGTAGGTTCCGATGTGTTTGCGAATCTGCCCGGCGGAGAGCAACAGTCCCATTCCGAATCCGTCGACGCCAACGTTGTTGCTGATGGTCGTCAGATTCTTCACCCCCTTGCGCACCAGGGCTCGAATCAAATTCTCCGGGATTCCACAAAGCCCGAACCCGCCCACCATGATCACGGCACCGTCGAAGACGTCGCGGACAGCCTCATCGGCATTGGCAACCACTTTATTCATGAATAAGAAATTCTAAATGAATTTGCTTCACGGCGTGGTGGCGTGGCTCTCTACGTCTTGCTCGTTCACTTTCCTGGCGGCGCTTTCCGCAGCTGGTGGGCCCTCTCAAATTCGTATGCCAGCTCGCGCGTGTCCAGGCTCTCGCGGATGTGCGCCAATCGTTGCTCAAGTTTCGACAAGGCGTCTGCCAGGTTCTCTTTATTGGTCAGCGCAATATCGCGCCACATCGAATATGGACTACTCGCGACACGGGTCATCTCGCGCAACGCGCGTCCGCCAGCCTCTAGCAGCGGCGCGTCTTCCCCGTACTCTTGCACCAAAGTGGCTGCCAGTGCAGTAGAAATCATCTGCGGCAAATGGCTGATCCAGGCGCAGAGCCGGTCGTGCTCGCTCGCGCTGACGCTGGCAATCCGGGCTCCCAATCGCTCCACCCAGTCGAGAAACTCTCCGCTCATACCTTCGTAAATTTTCTGTCCTGCTACGGGAGTCACGAACCAGGTGCATTGTTCAAACAGGTCGGGATCGGCAAATTCCAGTCCTGATTGTTCCTTCCCCGCCATGGGATGGCAGCCCAGAAAGCGCGCTCCAACATGCTTTCCGAACACTGCATTTGCTCGCCCGACGATCGGAAGCTTTGTGCTACCTACGTCGGTCAGCAGAGTGCTTGCAGGAAGAGCCGGACCAAGCCGGTCAATCAGGTCAACAATCGCCAGCACTGGAGCGGCGAGAAGCACCAGCTGGCTGCCCTGCGTTGCTTCGAACGGATGCACGCGGCCATCATCAATTACGCCGCGAACCGTGGCCCGTTCGAGAACCGCGGTGCGATCACAACCGATGATCCGGCCGCGAAATCCGCGCTTGCGCACCGCCATGGCAAACGATCCACCCAGCAGACCCACGCCGACGACAGTGATCTGATGGATGGGCATCAAGCCATCCTGCGGCCCACGGCCGGCGCGATAATGCGAAGCTGCGCCATCAACTCGAAGAACTGCTCCGGATAAAGCGACTGCGCGCCGTCGGAAAGCGCCTTGTCGGGATCGTGGTGAACTTCGATCAGAAGCGCATCCGCACCGGCTGCCACCGATGCGCGTGCCATCGGCGCCACCTTGTCGCGCCGTCCGGTACCGTGCGAAGGGTCGCTGGCGATGGGCA
>Ga0335081_10005653_pt1 | contig 19813 bp, 21 predicted proteins | sample Lox_Sample_35_FD_206713 | JGI IMG/M metagenome (GOLD analysis project Ga0335081, IMG submission 206713) | Soil microbial communities from Loxahatchee National Wildlife Refuge, Florida, United States - Lox_Sample_3.5 | ecosystem: Environmental > Terrestrial > Soil > Wetlands | place: USA... | reverse complement strand
CTGGCGGCATTTGCAAAGCGTCTCGCCATTAGGGATGAAATCGGGAACACCGATGTCCTCATGGCGCAGGCCGTTCACTCCTTGCGCCTTTCACGCGGGATTTTAGCGGCCAAGGCCAGCAACTCCGCTCTCGAACATATTTTCGAATTGCAGGCAGCCATGTTGCGGGCGCTTGCCACCACGGATCCCCATCTTTGCGTCGATTTTCTCAATGGCGCTGAAGGTTCCGGCTTTTTCGAATTTTCAGAGCAAAATCGCGCTCTGGTCGCAGCCATGGGGATCGCGGGCGTCGACGCCATTCATGATGGTGAAGTCGAGCAGGTCGAGCGGCCCCCGCCGAGCGAAATGGATTTCGAGGCACTCGAGACGGCGTTGCGCGGACGGGGACTCGACACCCCGGAGATTGAAGCGTTGCTCGATGGCAAGATGAGCAATCCGCCCATCCCGGACGCCAAAATGTGCCGTGCCGGTCAGGTCTACCTCGAGACCCTTGCCGCGCTGCCAGAAGCAAGCCGGCTGCGTATTTATGGGTTCGCCGTCGAACTCATGGCGCGTTCGTGATGCAACCCCGGTTCTTCCGAGGAGTTTCAGGCGTTTCTTTCAAACGCCTTTGCCGCACTACCGCCTTAAGCTTGATGTTTAAACGGCATGACTCGGCGGCGCGGCATATGGGGACTCACGCCTCGAGCGATTCTCGGGGGGACAAGTCGCATGTCGAACGATCGCGAAGCGCGCCGGCAGGAAATCAAAGCCCGTCTTGAACGCGCCGAAAAAAACCTTTCCGCCACCCGCAGCTCGGCCGATGGCCACAGCCGTGCGATCCGGCTGCATCTCGAGCGGGAAATTCACGCGCGCAAAAAAGATTTGGCCTTGCTTGATGAGCAATCGGCCGACGAAGCCATCGCTTCCCCGAAAATGAAACAATAGAGGGCGGATTCTAAAAAGTTGCAAGAAACAACACAATAACGATCAGCATCGAGACTCGTTGACGCGCCTATCACTTGACAATAAGCACCGGACACGGGGCAAGCCGCATGACGCGGTCCGCACGGCTCCCGATCAAGCGCTCATACAAACTCAATTGGCCTTTCTCCCCGATCACAAGCAATTCCGCTTTAAGGTCGGCCGCGAGATCGACAATGCTGCGCACCGAATGCACCGGCACGCCATGGGTGTGGAGGTCCACCTCACTCTTTTGGGCCATTTCACGGGCGCGCCGTAGAACATTGTGAAAGCGCCTGGCGGCTCCCGTTTCTTCTCTTACTTCTTCCCTTGGTGTTTCGAACTCCGGCCTGTAACCAGCCTTTCCAACCGATACCATGTGAAGCTCTGAATGGTTCTGTTTGGCGATCACAAGCGCCAGTTCCAGAGCGCGAAACGCATTTTCCGATCCGTCGTTGGCATGGAGGATTCTGCCGAGCATTCCGGTCGAGGGTAGCGGGGCCGTTTCTGGTTGCGGTTCAGTCACAAAATCGGGCAGAAAAAATGCGTTTGCGATGATGGTGGGAACGAAGGCGGTGCCGACGACGGCCGCCACAATGGCTGAATATTGGCTGGCATCAATGATCCCATGTGAGCGGCCAAAGAGTGCGGCAACCATTCCAAGGGTGAGCCCCGTCGACATGAGGAGACTCGTGTAGGCTGCCGACTTGTTTTCCGAGCCGAAATATTTCGATAACGGAAAAACTCCAATGAATTTGGCAGCAACTTTGGTGACGACGAAAAAAAGGAAGGCGCCAGGCGCCGCGATTAACGCGGGAACTGAGATGAGGGAGCCTGCGAGGATAAAAAAGAAGGGCGTAAGCAATCCGAAGGTGAGGGTGCGTAGCCGCCGGATGAGCGCGTGATCCTTCCCGACACTTCCAGCAAGCACCATGCCGGTCGCATAGCCAGCGAGCACCGCTTCGCTTTCAGCCCAGTTCGCTAGCGCCCCCAGTCCCAGAAGACAAAATAGCAGAAACTTTGTCTCAAGTTCAGAAAGCAAGCCGCCGAAACGCTTAAAGAAGCGAGGCGTGAACCAAGGCAGAATGAGCAAGACCACGGCTGCCATCCCTATGGCTATCGAAGTCTTCATCGTGAACGGCGTGAAAGTGAGACCAAGAGCGACGACCGTCGCAACATCGGTTATGAAGCACGCGGCCAAAATCGTTTTGCCGTATTCGGTTGTATTCAACCGAACTTCGAGTATCACGGCATAGATGATGGCCGCCGATGTCGTCGAAAGGGCGATTCCCGCGAGCCAGCTCTGGACCAATCCCCATCCGAGAGCGTAATGCGCCCCTGCCGTGCATCCAAGAAAAGGGAGAAGGAAGCTTGCCAACCCCACAGCGCTGGCTTCCTTCCATTTGAGTTTGAACACCGTTCGGTCGAGTTCGGCACCTGCCAAAAATGTAAGAAGGATCGCGCCTGCAGCCGAAAGAAAGCGTACCCAGTTATCATGGGTGCCGAGAATGTCCGTGCCAAGCAGCGATTGCGCGATCATTCCCGTCACGATTTCGGCCAGCGCGCTCGAAACACCCAGGAAGTTCGAAAGTAGGCCTGCGAGCAGTGCGAGACCAAGCCATAGGGCAGGAATGAACAAGGCGCCGGTCATGATCTATCTTATTGTTTGGTGAGAGGACGCTGGGAGCTATCTACTTGGACCATAAGACCCGGAAAAGAAGGGCGACGCCAGCGCCTTGCAGCAAAACGGAGACGGCGGCGAGCGCTGGAACGGACCAATCGTAAAGGACGCCGAGCAACGTGCTTCCGGCGAACCAGGCCATGCCATAAGCGGCGTTGAAAACCCCATAGGCGGTGCCGCGCCGCGAAGCCGGCGCCAGCGGCGCGATTGCCGCGCGCATCACCGATGCCTGGGCGCCCATGCCAATACCCCACAAGATGAGGCCGATCGCGGCTGCGGCCGGTGGTCCAAGGAAGGCGAGAGGCGCGCTGAGTGAGGATGCGAGCGTGGCAAATATCATGACGGCCATGCCGATCTTGTCAAATAAGCGGCCGAGCAGGAGAGCCGACGCTGCTTCGGCCGCCATGGCAAGCGAATAAGCAAGCGGAATCCAAACCGGTGTGATCATGCCGGTCTTGCCAAAATGAAAGGCGATCAAGGGAAAGTCGGCGTAGCCTGCCGCGATTAAGGCGGCGGCGGCAAGATAGGCCCAAAACCGGCGCGGCAAATGGCCCGCTGTCAGATCGGGAGGTGCCACATCAAGATCATGCGGGCGCGGATAAAAATGACGCGCCGCAAAGAGCACCATCATCGCGAACACCGCCGGGATCGCGAGAATGGCGAAACCACTCTGGTAGCCGCCCTTCCAATAAAGGGTCGCGCTGACGGCCAGAGGTCCGAGAATGGCGCCGGTCTGATCGAGCGCACCATGCAAGCCAAAAGCAAAACCAAGGCCGGTTTGGCTGCCCGCATGCGAGAGCATCGCATCGCGGGCGGGAGTGCGGATCGCCTTGCCCGCCCGCTCGGCGAGAATTAGGAGAATCGCAAGCTCCCAGCGGCCGGCCAGCGCAAGGAGCGGCACCGCAAGGAGGTTGATCCCGTAGCCCAAGATGGTGATCGACCAGTAGCCGCGGGTGCGGTCGCTAAGATAGCCGGAGAAAAGCCGCAGTGTGTAGCCCAGGAATTCGCCAAACCCAGCAACGAAACCGACAACAGCAGCGCTCGCTCCAAGAACGCCGAGATAGGGGCCAATGACACTGCGCGCGCCTTCATAGGTCATGTCCGCGAAAAGGCTCACGACGCCAAGCAACACGATGAATCGCATGGCACTCGCCCGGGAGAGATCCATGCCAGCGGTCGAAGCGCTCTCTCTCATCATGAAGATCCGTTCGCTCCGGCGGGGGGAAAGGGGATGAACCCACTCTGCGCCGGCTTCATGCCTTGGCAACACCCAAAATGATTTCCTCGGCCGGACGGGCAAGCACAAGCATCAAGCCCGCAATCGCCTCGATGTCGTCAAGATGGACATGCGGCAAGTGGGCAGGAAAGCCTTCTTTCGCGTCGGTCGCGACCGCCGCAATGCCGGGGTCGCCGGGGTAGAGCCAAGGCTTTCCGTTCGCTGTGCGATGAACCTCAATTTTTATATGGCCGTCGCGCTTAAATCCCTCGATGATAATAAGGTCGACTGGACTCATGCGCCCCAAAAGCTCGGCAAGACGTGGCTCCTCAGCTCCGCGCAATTCATGCATCAAGGCAAAACGCTGGTCCGAGGAGACGAGAACCTCGCAGGCGCCGGCCTCGCGATGGAGATAAGAATCCTTGCCCGGCTGATCGACATCAAATCCATGATGCGCGTGCTTGAGCGTGGAGACGGTAAAGCCGCGCTCGCGCAAAAAAGGAATGAGCTTCACAATCAGAGTCGTCTTGCCTGCGCCGCTATAACCGGCAAGGCCGATTACTCGCATGGTTCGAACTCCCCCGAAACCCTATCTTGCCCCGGCCCGGAACTTGTCCGTGCCTCGGCGATTGCCTGAAATTCCTTTTCCGAGTAGCGCAAATCCGTCGGAAATCCGTTGCTCAGAATGTTGCTGTCGACAGTCACGTGGCCACATTCAAGATCAAGAACGCGAGCGGTTCGGCGGCCGTGCAACATCGCTCCAACGCGCGAACCAAATTGGAAAGCAAAGAGGTTCCCATGCGGTTTGTTGCCCTTTTTGGAAGACTTAAGAGCGTCCAATCTAATCGGATTTTTCATCCTCATCCAATGGCGGCAAACACAGAATGGCCGGGACTCCTTCAATTTCTCTCGATTTGCGCGGTCTCAACTGTCCGCTGCCGGTTCTGCGGACCCGCAAAGTGCTGCGAACGCTGGCGCAGGGCGAGCGTTTAGTCGCTGAATGCACTGACCCGCTCGCGGCCATCGACATTCCCCATCTTGTTCGCGAAACTGGCAATACGCTGGAGCGGCAGGACACGTCGAATGGCATTCTTATATTCCACATCAAGCGGGGCAAGGGATAGGAGATCTCAAAATGTGGCGGGTTGCTTTGCTTTGCGAGCCGCGCTGGCGTCAAAAGCGGGGCGCGGCAGTGGTCAAAATTCGTGCACGGTCGCCCTTGACGAATTCCCTTGCCCATGTGCCATGCCCAGCATGGTTTTTCACTGCATCAGTCCCGGGGGACGCCGATGGGTTTGAATGTCGCCGTCCAGATGGACCCGATCGATAAAATCAACATCGCAGGCGATTCGACTTTCGCTCTTTTGCTGGAAGCCAGTGCACGAGGTCATAAGCTCGTCTACTACACACCCGACAAGCTTTCGCTCGCCGGCGGCCGTATCCTGGCAATCACGGCACCGCTCGAGGTCCGGGATGTCGTGGGGGATCACTTCACCCTTGGTAGCCCGACATCAACGGATCTCGCCTCGCTTGACGTCGTCCTCCTGCGGCAGGACCCGCCTTTCGATCTCGCCTATATTACTTCGACGCATTTGCTTGAGCACCTCCAGCCGGACGTGCTGATCGTCAACGATCCGGCGAGCGTGCGCAATGCGCCCGAGAAGCTATTTGTGATGAACTTTCCGGAACTTATGCCGCCAACCCTGATCACGCGCGACAAAGCTTCCATCGAAGCCTTCCTTGACGCCCATGGCGAGGCTGTCATGAAGCCCCTGCATGGGCACGGTGGCGCCGCGGTCTTCAAAATCACTCGCAAGGATCCAAATCTCGGCTCGCTTTTCGATCTTTTTGCCACGAGTTTCCGCGAACCATGGGTGGTGCAGCGCTTTTTGCCGCAGATCGCCAAGGGCGACAAGCGCGTTATTCTCGTCGATGGCGTGGCGGCAGGTGCCGTCAATCGGATTCCGGCCGAAAATGACATTCGGGCCAATCTGGTGCGCGGCGGCGCGGCCGCGCCAGCAGAATTTACGGCCCGAGAACGCGAAATTTGTGACACAATCGGACCCGAACTCAAACGGCGGGGTTTGCTTTTTGCTGGAATTGACGTCATCGATGGTAATCTGACCGAGATCAATGTGACCTCGCCGACTGGAATCCGGGCGATCAAGAGACTGGGCGGTCCTGATCTCGCTGTCGTGATCTGGGATGCCATCGAAGCAAAATTGAAACCAAGCTCCGCCTTGCCGTCCGGGGGACGACAACCCAATTTAGGGGAGGCTGCAAGAGCCTCCGAGAAGCAGCGGGGCGTCCGCTCATCGCCACCATCCCATCAGAACCCATGAACATCACGCTTGAGTCAGCGTCGCCGCTCCGGTCCTGGCGCCACCGGACCAATTTGCCGCACGGGGCCTATCTCCAGCGCGCGAGCCTGCACGCCAAGATCGCGGCGCTGCACGCCGACCACCGGCCGGCGGCAGAAATGCGCCGGGAAACGGTCGCTTTGTTTCGAAACGCGCTGGGCGAGGCCCGCAGGCTTGCCCACAGAACATTCCTGGCCGATGGCGGCGGTCTCGCCTGCGCTGGCCGTCTCGCCCATATCGAGGACGAGCTGATCCGCGAGATTTTCGACTATGTAACAACCTATGTTCATCCAGCCGAAAACGGAAAGGCCGAAGACCTCGTGATCGCCGCGGTCGGCGGCTATGGCCGGGCAACCCTAGCGCCCTACTCCGACATTGATCTGCTCTTTCTGCTTCCTCCCAGGGCGCGGGGCCGCGGGGAACGGATCGTCGAAAGCATCCTTTATATGCTTTGGGATGTTGGCCAGAAGGTCGGCCATTCGACCCGATCGGTCAAAGAATGTCTTGTTGAGGCCCGCAAGGACATGACCGTCCGCACAGCACTCCTTGAGGCACGCTTGATTCTCGGCGAGCGCGCACTTTTTGAAAATATGCGGACACGCTTTGAGCGCGAACTCGTGCAAGGAACCGCAGCCGAATTTGTCGCCGCCAAGCTCGCTGAACGCGATAGCCGCATCGTCCAGGCTGGCCGTTCACGCTATCTCGTCGAGCCAAATGTCAAGAACGGAAAGGGTGGCCTCCGCGACCTCAACACGCTGTTTTGGATCGCAAAATATGTCTATCGGCTGCGTGAAGCGGCTGGTCTCGTCGCTGCTGGCGTGTTTTCCCGTTCCGAATATGCGCTTTTTTGCCGATGCGAGGAATTTCTGTGGACGGTCCGATGCCACCTGCATTTTTTAACCGGCAGGCCGGAAGAAAGGCTGAGCTTTGACCATCAGCGCCGGATTGCAGCCCTGCTTGGCTATTCGGCGCGCGGCGGTCTTGCCAGCGTCGAGCGGTTCATGAAACATTATTTTCTGATCGCCAAGGATGTCGGCGATCTGACTGCGATCGTCTGCGCGGCTCTCGAAGATCGGCAAGCCAAGCCATCGCCCCTTCTCGCCCGGTTTGCGCCTTTCCGGCGCAAGAGGGAGGTGATCGCGACAGGCGATTTCGCAATCGAGAATGGTCGCATCACGGTTGCCGGGCCCGAGGTTTTCGCCCGCGATCCCGTCAATCTCGTCAGGCTTTTCTGGGTTGCTGACCGCAACGGTTTTGCAATCCATCCTGACGCAACGAGATACGTCACCCGGTCCCTCAAGCTGATCGACGCGAATTTGCGCGCCAATCCTGAAGCCAACCGGCTATTTCTCGACATATTGACGTCCCGCAACGAGCCAGAAATCGTTCTTCGGCTCATGAATGAGGCCGGTGTTCTCGGCCGCTTCATTCCCGAATTTGGCCGTATCGTCGCGCTCATGCAATTCAACATGTATCACCATTACACTGTAGATGAGCATCTCTTGCGCGCGGTCGGCAATCTCGCTGAGGTCGAAGCCCAAAGGCTTGCAGCGGAACTTCCTCTTGCAAGTGAGATCATGCCTTCGATCGCCAACCGGAAGGCCTTGTTTCTTGCTCTTTTCCTCCATGATGTTGCAAAGGGGCGCATGGAAGACCATTCGAGCGCTGGGGTCGAAGTTGCGCGCCGGATCGGTCTGCGGCTTGGGCTTTCGGAAGCCGAGACCGAGACCGCGGCGTGGCTCGTTGCGAACCATCTCGTCATGTCGGATACCGCGCAGCGGCGCGATCTCGGTGATTCAGCGACGGTCACAAGCTTCGCCAATCATGTGCAGACGCTCGAGCGCCTCAAGATGCTTTTTGTTCTGACCGTTTGCGACATCCGTGCCGTAGGTCCAGGGGTTTGGAACAATTGGAAAGGCCAGCTTCTCCGCACCCTCTATTGGGAAACCGAAGTTGTGCTCGCCGGCGGCCACTCGGCACTTGACCGCAAGGAGCGCGTTGCAAGGGCTCGCGAGCAGCTGCGCCTTGCGCTGCCGCAATGGTCTAGCCTTGACTTTGAGGCCTATGCGGCGCGTCTTCCCCAAGCCTATTGGCTCAAAGCCACCCTGGAGCAGAAGCTGCTTCACGCCAAGCTTCTGAATATGACCGAGGTCGAGGTCACCGCGCCAATCACCCATGTGCTCGCTGATCACGAGCGGGGCGTCACTGAACTCACGATTATCGCTCCGGACCACGCAAGGCTCTTGTCGATCATCGCCGGCGCCTGCGCGGCAACGGGTGCCAACATCGTCGACGCGCAGGTTTTCACCACGGCTGATGGTCTGGCCCTCGACACAATCTCCGTTTCGCGCATCTTCAGCTACGACGAAGATGAGTTCCGCCGTGCCGACAGCATCTTGCTCACGATCGAGCGCGCGCTTCGCGGACAAATCAGGTTGCAGGATATGATTGCCGCGAAGACCCGGCAGGCCGAAGAAAATCGCAATGTGTTTCGTATCCATCCGGAAGTCACAATCAACAATACGCTTTCCAACCGCTTCACGGTTCTCGAAGTGACTGGCCTTGACCGCCCAGGTCTGCTTTATGAACTGACTGCGATATTATCCAGGCTCAACCTCAACATTGCCTCGGCCCATATTGCGACATTTGGTGAAAAAGCGGCGGACGTGTTTTATGTGACAGATTTTACCGGCGAGAAAATCACTTCCGCACGGAAGCAAGGGGCGATCCGGGACGCGATTTTGAGAATTTTTGAGGTCATCAAGGATGCAGTCTCTGCAACTGGCACGGGACACCAGGGGTGAGGGCGCTTGGCCTCGGCGTCTCGCCTCCTCTATCTTTGCCGAAGCCGCCGCCGGGCGGCTGGCGGAACTTGATTTTGGTTGGGGGAAAACTGATATCCCGGCGTGACATGTCATAGAGATTGGGCATTTCCTAGAGCGATCATGAACGATTCAAAGAAACCAGAGAACGATCTCGCCACGGCGAACACACCGGACCCTGCCCTTGTGGAAGTGCAAGCGGCATCCACTGGCGCAGCCGGACAAGCCGGGGCCGGTGAACCGGATCCTTTTGTTGTCCTCGAAAACCTCCAGCGCGAAAACGCGGAGTTGAAAGACAAGGTCTTGCGTATCCTTGCCGAGATGGAAAACCAGCGCCGACGCGCGGAGCGCGAGATCGCCGACGCAAAAACTTACGGTGTGACCTCATTTGCCCGCGATATGCTAACTTTGGCGGACAACTTGCGCCGCGCCGCCGAAAGCGCACCGCAGGAGGCCCGCGAGCAAGGGGGAGCTGTGCTCAAAACCTTGATCGAGGGCATGGAACTCACCGAACGGGACTTTCTCTCGCGGCTTGGCAAATATGGCGTGAAGAAGCTCGAACCGCTCGGCGCAAAATTCGACCCCAACATGCATGAAGCCTTATTCGAGGTGCCCGACGAGACGGCTCCCAATGGCACGGTCGTACAGGTTGTGGAGGATGGCTACGCGATCGGTGATCGGGTTCTTCGCCCGGCGAAGGTCGGGGTCTCCCGAGGCGGCCCCAAATCCGGAAACTAGAGCGTTTCGCATTTAGGTTGACTTGTATCCGGCATTTACGAGGTAGTTTGAGCATTCCTGTGGTGTGATGGTGTCGAGGTCTTCAGCGACGGCGTTTTCGACAGCCTCGACGCTTCGGCTCATGGCCTTTCGCACGCGTGTTTGATTTTTGCGAAAGCCTGCTCGATCGGATTGAGATCGGGACTGTAAGACGGCAGGAAGAACAGCCTCGCGCCGATCGCTTTGACCATGGCGCGCACTGCCTTGCCCTTGTGACTGTTGAGATTATCGAGAATGACGATGTCATTAGGCTTGAGGGTCTTGAGGAGTTCGGCCCTCACATAAGTCTTAAACGCCTCAGCGTTGATCGGACCATTGAGCACCCAAGGTGCCTCGATACGGTCGTGGCGAAGGGCGCCGATGAAGGTCATGGTCTGCCAGTGCCCATGCGGCACATGGGCGATGAGTCTCTTGCTGCGGTCTCCCCAGCTGCGGAGCGGCGCCATATTGGTCTTGATCCAGGTTTCGTCGATGAAGACAAGGCGGCGCGGGTCGATCCGGTCACGATAGTGGATCCACCGCCGGCGCCGCCGCGCCACGTCAGGCCGGATCTGCTCGGCGGGCAGAACGATTTTTTTTAAAGCTTTTGCGTTCGCGCGCAAGAAAGCGCCTGACCGTTGCCGGATGCACTTTGAGAGCGCCCCATCAAGGCCTCGGACAGGGCCTGCAGCGTCATATGCGGTGTCTTCTCGATTTCCCGTAGAACAAAAGCCGGTGTTCCCCGCTGATGGAGAAGGGGCGATGACCGCCCATGCGGCCCGGCGCGGCGCTGCCGAGCTGCCGCCGCAAGCCGCGCCATCGCCCGCTCGCGCAAATCCATCGAATAAGGCTTTGCCATCCCTGCCGACCTCCCCCCAATCCGCAGGTTTGAATCTGATTTGGGATGCTTTGGGAAGCCCGATTCAAGCAAAATGCGACACGCTCTAGCGCGAAATCACACAAGCGACCGTGCCCCCGCTATTCGAGCGGCTGGTCATCCTCCGCATCCTCAGCGGGTTCCGGCTCCTCTCCGGCCGCTGGGTTGCTTCCCGCTTTGGCCATCTGCGGCGCTCTGGGCCCCCACCGCCGTTTGGGCGCGCGCGACCAAGGCCGGTCTTCATCCGCCGAACGCCCGCCCCGCATCTGCACACTGTCCTTCCCGAAAGAAAGCGTGATGGCCCCGGTTTCCTTAAGCTTTCCGCGATCAATCACGATTCCGGCGGCGCAGCCTATCGGTGCGAGGAGCGGCGTCACGATGATGTCGGCGCGCGTACAGTCCTCGGCGAAGGCCGCCCGGTCAAGAACGAGCGAGACCGTTTTGCCTGTGGCGGTGTATCCAACACAGCCGAGCTTGTCGCAACCATCTCTGGTCAGAGCCTCGGTGGCCTGGCGTCCATCGGCATCGGCGCGCAGCCATTGCTCGGTTGCAAATTGATTGCGCCCGCGTCCGATCACCGCAAGCCTGCCATCGGCCGCGCGATAAGCCACGGCATCCCCCGATGGCGCCACCGCCATATCGAAAGAAGGGCCAGCGGCGGCGCCCAGAAGGCCAATGGCCAGAAGCGGCAGCGCCGTTGCGCGCAAAAGCGCGGTCCGCCAAAGCACGGAAGAAAGCACCGCAAGGCTGAGAAAGACAATCGCCCAGGGCGCGAAGGCCGGCAGATGAATGGTCGCGCCCGGCCAGCTTCCAATCTGGCGCGCCGCCCACATCACACCATCGATGCCAAGCCCCACATAGCGCCACACAAAGGCATCGAGCCCGAGCGGATAAAGTAGTGTGCCGAGAAGCGCGCCCGGCACCGCGAAAATCTCGATGACGCTAAGTGTCAGGGGATTGCCGATCAGTACATAGGGGCTGAGTTCATGGAAATTATAGGCCATGAAGGATGCGGTCGCCGAAGTTGCGCAGAAGGTCGCAAACAAGAGGCCGAGCGGGCCGCGCCACAAATGGAGCTTGAGAAAATCGAAGGTGCTATGGGTGCCGGGGGTGGTGGAACGCGCGCCCCAGCGAAGAGTCTCCGCATGGCCCGGTGCTAATGCCGCCATGCGCGCTTCATAGACGGCAACGAGCGCTGCCACCGCCGCGAAGGAAAGCTGGAAGCTCGCGCCCATGATGGCTTCCGGCTGGATCAGAATGACAAGCAATGCGGCGATCGCAAGATTGCGCATCGTCAACGCCTGCCGGTCGAGCAGAACCGAAGCCAGCATGATCAAGGTCATGAAGAGCGCGCGTTCGGTGCCGACCCTTGAGCCTGTCGCAAGATCATAGAAGATCGCGCCCGCGATTGCGAACATCGCCGCCCATTTCTTGATCGGATAGGACAGCGCGAGCGTCTCGTTCAAAGCAAGGAGCCGCCGCAAGCCGACGAAAAAGATCGCGGCAACCAGCGTCATCTGCACGCCGGAAATGGTGATGATGTGAAAGATCCCGGCCTCGCGGATGATCTCTTTGGCTTCATCGGAGAGGAGGTCGCGTTTGCCAGTGACCATCGCCGCCGCGATGGCGCCTGCGTCGCCGCCGACGATGGTGTCGATGCGATGGGCGAGCGCATTGCGGCCGCGATCGATCGCCATCATCGCGGAGGCGATGAGCCCTGGCGCGGCGGGCGGCGCGATGACCTCGATGCGCCCCAGCACAGTGCCGACGGCGCCGAGCTGCACGAACCAGGCATCGCGCGCGAAATCATAGCCGCCGGGCAGGCTGGCGCGGGCGGGCGGCAGCAGGCGGGCTTTGAGGCGCACGGTGGCGCCCGCCTCGAAAGGGCGCGCGCGTCGGATCGAAAGCCGGACGCGGATGGGCGTCTCATCGGGCGCAAGGCCGCTCGCGAAATCGACCCGCAGCAGGAAGCGCGCACCGGTGCGGCGGTAATCCATCTCCTCGATCATGCCTTCGAGCGTCGCGATCGTGACCTTTTCAAGGACCGGTGCTGTGATCCGCGCCGTCCGCCAGGCGGCCGAGAGTTCCCCCGCGAAGAGGGCGCAGAGCCCGCAGAGGACATAAAAGGCGGTCCGGTTGGCCCGCGCGAGATAGGCAAGAATGCCGAGGGTGAGCGTCGCGGGCGCGATTAGCCAAAGGGAAGGCTCGCGGTCGGCGCAAAGGTAAAGAACGACGCCGCTGCCCGCGGCGACCGGCAGCCACAAAAAAGGGCGCCGCAGCGCCGCCTCCATCTCGAAGGCTTGTTTGAAGAGGCCGAAGAGGAAGGCGAATTTAACGGCGAGCTTGCCCGCAAGGCTCCCCGCTTTGCCCCAGCGCCCGGAGGCGATTGCTGTTTCCGACACTCCCGCCATGCGGGCATGTTAGATGGGTTTTGAAGTTTGTGGAATTGAGAAATACCTTAGTCATCACACGCGGAAAAATCCATTCTCGTTCGCAGGAACCGAAGCCTTCACCCTGAGGAAGCCCGAAGGGCTGTCTCGAAGGGCGAGGCTTTTCTAGTCCCAAGCCCCGATCGCACTCACGCGCATCCTTGACTCATACCAACCAACCGGTATGATACCGATCAGTTGGTATGAGTATGGCAAAACCCCAGACCCAGCACGAGTCGAAAACCAAGATCCTGCACGCGGCCCTCTATGTGATCCGCGCGAAAGGCTATGCGGCGATGACGATCGACGACCTCTGCCAGGCCGCTGGCCTCACCAAAGGCAGCTTTTTTCATCATTTCAAAAGCAAGGAAGAGCTGGCGCTCGCCGCCGCCGGGCATTTCGCGGCGATGGCGGACGCCCTGTTTGCGCAGGCGCCCTATCGCGCCCTTCCGGACCCGCTCGAGCGGCTTCTCGGCTATGTCGATTTCCGGCGGGCGATCCTCAAAGGCAGCCTGCCCGACTTCACCTGCCTCCTCGGCACCATGGTGCAGGAGACCTTCGAGACCCATCCTGCGATCCGGCAAGCGTGCGATCTTTATATCAGCGCCCATGCGGCGGAGGTCGCCAAGGATGTTGCGGACGCGAAGCGCCTCTACGCCCCCGATGCGGCGTGGACCGCCGAGAGTCTCGCCCTCTACACGCAGGCGGTGATCCAGGGCGCCTTCATCCTCGCCAAGGCGAAAAATGGACCTGAGGCCGCCGCCGACTGCCTGACCCATCTGCGGCGCTATCTCGAACTGCTGTTCAATCCACCCAAAGGGAAGGAGTAAGCGCGTATGGCTCAAATCCAGAAGATTACGCCGTGCTTGTGGTTCGACCGCAACGCCGAGGAAGCGGTGAACCACTACACATCCATCTTTAAGAATTCGCGGCTTGTTAGCCAATCGCACTATGGTGAGGGCGCGCCGCTGCCAGAAGGTACCGTGCTGACCATCGTCTTCGAGCTTGAGGGCCAGAGTTTTATGGCGGTGAATGGGGGACCGCATTTCAAATTCACCGAGGCCCTTTCCCTTTGCGTCAGCTGCGACACGCAGGATGAGCTCGACGATTTCTGGGAGAAGCTTTCCGCCGGCGGCGAAAAGGGCCACTGCGGCTGGCTCAAGGACAAGTTCGGCTTGTCGTGGCAGATCGTGCCCTCGGCCTTGGGCGAGATGATGCAGGACAAGGATGCTAGACGCACCAACCAGGTCATGGCGGCGCTCTTGCGCATGAACAAACTCGAAATCACGGGTTTGAAGGAGGCTTATGACAGCTTGGCTTCATAGCGGCGCCCTGCCTCAGAATGTCGCAATATTCTGCGATTATCGTTCAATCACCAAAAGAAGGGAGATGGATCATGCCGCAATCTGCAGGAAAATTCGTCTGGTACGATGTGATGACGAGCGATCCCAAGGCCGCTGAATCCTTTTACTGCAAGGTGATCGGCTGGGAGGCGAAGGACGCCGGCATGACAAATCACCCCTACACGCTTTTCTCGGCGAGGCCGGTGATGATTGGCGGCCTCATGCCAATCCCGGACGAAGTGCGCGCGATGGGCATCCCGCCGCATTGGACCGGCTATATTGGGGTTGATGATGTCGATGCTTATGCGGCGCGCGTCAAAGAGGCAGGCGGCGCGATCCACCGCGCGCCCGAGGACATTCCGGGGGTTGGCCGTTTTGCCGTCGCCGCCGATCCGCATGGCGCGGTGTTCAATCTGTTCAAGGGAATGGGCGGGCAAGGGCCTCAGCCGGTTGAGCCGGGAACGCCAGGGCATGTCGGCTGGCATGAATTGCACGCCGGGGACGGCGAAAGCGCCTTCGCGTTCTACTCGGGTCTTTTTGGTTGGACCAAAGGCGAAGCGATCCAAATGGGCGAGATGGGTGTCTATCAGATCTTCAAGATTGATGACACGCAAGCTGGGGGCATGATGACGAAGATGCCGCAAACACCCCAGCCGTTCTGGCTCTATTACTTCAACGTCGACGCCATTGATGCTGCCGCCGCGCGTGTGAGAGATGGCGGCGGCCAGATCATCCATGGCCCCATGCAGGTTCCAGGTGGCGCCTGGATCGTGCAATGCCTCGACCCGCAGGGAGCGATGTTCGCGATGGTGGCGCAAAGCCGCTGAGCGTTCTGCAGGCTTACGGCTGCGGGGGCGGAAGCAGCAAAGGCTCCTTGAGTTTGATGTTCTGGCGGGCACCCTCGGCATCAAGGATATCGATGCTCGCCAGCAGTCCATTTCCTTCCTCGATATGAATATCGCGCGGAGCACGGATCAAATGGTCGAGCCCCTCAAGAGCCACTTCGATCACATCGTCCTTCGGGTCATAGACGAGGCCAATGAGCGGAACCCAATTGGCTTGCACTTTAGCCCCCACCGCCAGCGACGTAACGTCGATTTCCACCTGGGCGCCGAGAAGCGTCTTTGAGAGATGGTTGAAAAAAGGACCCCACTCTGCCTTTTCGAGCCTTCTAACCGTCATGATAGCCTCCTGGTCATGCGTCTTCGCCGCGCGGCGCTTCACGGAGACGGCGTCTCCATAAGCCTTCCTCTGCTTGGAGCGTGCTGATACGAAGAATATGGGTGACGGCAAAGCACATTCCAGTCCGGATGTTCCCTCGAGGCACGCGCAAACAGGAGGAAGAGGTTCCTTCGTCACAACTGCAGATTTCCCCATGATCTCGCCAGCCCGGCATGATTGCCAATCGAACGTCTGCTGGCAAAGGTTGACAGGCTTGGGGAGCCGCATTATCTGGGAATCGATAGCGGTATTCGATAACGTTACAACCTTCTCTACGCCGGTCAGATCCGGCCACGCTTTCCTCAGGCGCTCGCCGTGTCAAAGCTCAAAGTGCAGCAATTGTTCTGCAAGTTATCTGAAGATGATCCCGCGGAGGGCCGATGAGCTGGAGGACTCTCATTGAAACGCGTGCCTCCGGATGGATGATTCTCGTTCGCGCATCGGTGGGTCTTGTCGTGTTCTTTCCGGAAGGGATTCAGAAGCTAGCTTTCCCTGACCTTCTAGGGGCGGGGCGATTTGCCAACATTGGCATTCCATATCCCGCCTTCATGGGACCTTTTGTTGGGATCGTCGAGATCACCTGTGGTGCACTCATCATCCTTGGCCTGCTCACGCGCCTCGCCGCACTCCCCCTTATCATCATCATGCTGGTGGCGATCGTCTCGACAAAGGTGCCGATTTGGCTTGGGGATGATTTCTGGATTTTTCATCTGCCGAAGCTTGCGCGCTATGGCTTCTGGAGCATGGCGCATGAAGCCAGGACAGATTTCTGCATGCTGCTCGGATCCCTCTATCTGCTGATCGAGGGTGGCGGCAAATGGTCCGTTGACGCGGCCATCGCAGGTAAAAGGAGATGCTCATGAGCAAGTTGGACAGTACCCGGAGGCGATTTGTCGCCGGCGCGGGAGGAGTGGGGCTGACGCTTGCAACGGATGCTTCGGGGATCGTCGAGGCCGCTGAGAAGCACGCGGCCGCTCGCAAGGGCGGCGAAAAGGAGGTGGGCGCGGTCGAGGATTTGATGCGCGAGCATGGCATCATTCGCCGGGCGATCCTCATCTATCACGAAAGCGCCCGGAAGCTGCGGGTGAACCGGGATAGCGTCGATCCGGACGCACTGCGGCGCACGGCGTTGCTCTTCCGCAGCTTCGGCGAGGATTATCACGAGAAGAAGCTCGAAGAGGCGTATATTTTCCCGGCATTGAAGAAGGCTGGTGGGCCTGCCGCCGATTATGTCGATGTTCTTATCGATCAGCACCGGCGCGGCCGAGAGATTACCGACTACATCCTCGCCGTGACAGGCAAAGGTGTGATTGGCAGCACCGATGTGGACGTGCTGGCGAAGGTCATGGACGGCATCGAGCTGATGTATGAAGCCCATGCGGCGCGCGAGGACACAATCGTGTTTCCCGCATGGAAGGATGCGCTCTCTACCAAGGAGCTCGACGAAATGAGCGAGAAATTCGAGGACATCGAGCGCGCGCAGTTTGGTAAAGACGGTTTTGAGGACGCCGTGGCACAGATTGGACGCATCGAGCAGACCCTTGGCCTCGCCGACCTTGCGCAGTTCACTCCGCCACCGCCGCCGCCGCTGAAAAGGTGAGGTTGCGGTGGGTCCAGGTCTCAACGCGGTACCGGCGCGCGGGGCCTCAATGCTTCTCGACGTGCTTTGGATCTTTCTCCGGCTCGGGGTGACGAGCTTTGGAGGGCCGGTCGCGCATCTTGGGTATTTCCGCGCTGAATTTGTGGAACGCCGCAAATGGCTCGACGAGGTGGCCTATTCGGACATCATCGCCCTTTGTCAATTCTTGCCCGGCCCCGCGAGCAGCCAGGTCGGTATCATCATCGGCATGACGCGGGCCGGACTGCCGGGCGCGCTTGCTGCCTGGTTTGGCTTTACTATGCCTTCGGCGCTGGCCCTCATCGCTTTTGCGTATGGCCTCGGCCATCTCGGAGACATTTCGCATCTTGCCTGGCTGCACGGCCTCAAGATCGTCGCCGTCGCGGTCGTCGCGCAGGCGGTCTGGGGCATGGCGCTGAGGCTTTGTCCCGACCGTGAGCGGATCACCCTTGCGGTTGCCGCGGCTTTGCTCGCGCTGGCTGTCCCCTCGGCCGCCGGCCAGATCGGCGCCATTGCGGCAGGGGGCATCATTGGCTGGCGTTGTCTGCCGGGGGAGGACAAGGTGGAAATCACCCCGCTCGCGGTTCCCGTCCGTGTTTTCCCGGCAATCGCCTGCCTGGTCTTGTTCGCAGTCTTGCTTCTGGGGTTGCCGCTGGTCGCGACGGTCACCTCCGACCGCGCGATCGAGTTCATCAGCAATTTCTACCGCTCCGGTTCGCTTGTGTTCGGCGGCGGCCACGTCGTGCTGCCGCTTTTGCAGCAAGCCGTCGTCCCGTCCGGCTGGATCAGCAACGATGCCTTCCTCGCAGGCTATGGCGCAGCGCAAGCGGTGCCTGGTCCCCTTTTCACCTTTGCCGCTTACCTTGGTGCGGCGATGACGCCTGCGCCGAACGGATGGACCGGCGGTCTCATTTGTCTTGCCGCGATCTATTTGCCCTCTTTTCTTCTGCTCATGGGCGTGCTGCCGTTCTGGGACGGTCTGCGCCGCCGCGGGGCGGTCCAGGCGGCGTTAAAAGGTGTCAATGCATCCGTGGTCGGCATCCTGCTTGCCGCTCTCTATTCTCCTGTGTGGACAAGCGCGATCTTCACAAAGGTGGATTTCGGGCTCGGGCTTGGGGCCTTTCTCCTTCTGGTCTTCTGGGGGATGCCGTCTTGGCTGGTCGTGATTTTCGGCGCTTGCGGCGCGACCGCTCTTGCTATGGTGTCATGACCGGTCTGGTGCCGTGACCGCCAGCGGCTTCTTGGAACATCCACAGGCTTCCTGGTCTATTTCTTCTTTTTCGTGTTACACGGGCGCCCCAAAACCGTTCTCCCCGTTATCCCAAGTTTAGAGCGGTCTCGAGCCGCAGGATTGTATCGATGCCAGATCCGGTGATTACCCGCTTCGCGCCCTCCCCGACGGGGTTTTTGCACATTGGCGGCGCCCGCACGGCGCTGTTCAACTGGCTCTACGCGCGCCATGCGGGCGGCAAAATGCTGCTGCGGATCGAAGACACCGATCGTGAGCGCTCGACCGAGGCAGCGATCGCCGCCATTCTCGACGGGCTTTCCTGGCTTGGTCTCGACTGGGATGGCGATGTCATTTACCAGCAACAGGGTGCCGCGCGTCACCGCGAGGTTGCCGAAAGCCTGCTCGCGTCGGGAAACGCCTATCATTGCTACGCCACCCCCGACGAGCTTAATGAAATGCGCGCGAAGGCCCGCGCCGAAGGGCGTCCGCCGCGCTATGACGGGCGCTGGCGCGATCGCCCCCCCTTAGCTGCGCCGGCGGCGGTCAAACCCGTCGTCAGGCTTAAGGCGCCACAGGACGGCGAAACCGTCCTTGACGATAAAGTCCAGGGCCGGGTCGCCTGGCCTAACAAGGATCTCGATGACCTTGTGCTGCTCCGCTCGGATGGCACGCCGACCTATATGCTCGCCGTCGTCGTTGATGATCATGACATGGGCATCACCCACATCATTCGTGGCGATGATCATCTCACCAACGCGGCGCGCCAGATGCAGATCTATGAGGCACTCGGCTGGACGATTCCGATCATGGCGCATATCCCGCTTATCCACGGCGCCGATGGAGCTAAATTGTCGAAACGCCATGGCGCGCTGGGAGTCGATGCGTATCGTGCCATGGGTTATTTGCCTGCGGCGCTGCGCAATTATCTCGTGCGGCTTGGCTGGAGTCATGGCGACAGGGAGTTCTTCTCGACGCAGGAAATGATCGAGGCCTTTGATCTCGCGCATGTCGGCCGCTCAGCGGCTCGCTTCGATTTCGTGAAGCTTGAGAGCATGAACGGTCACTATATGCGGGCGAGCACGGATGACGAGCTCCTGGTTGCACTCGAATCCGCCTTGCCGCATCTGCCGGAGGGCGACAAGGCGCTCCGCAAGCTCGATGTTTCCATGCGGGAGAAATTGCGCGCCGCCATGCCGGGCCTCAAGGAGCGCGCGAAAACCTTGGTCGAACTTTTGGATGGCGCGAATTTTCTGTTCGCGGACCGGCCGCTCGCGCTAGATTCCAAGGCCGCCGCCATTCTCGGGGCGGGAGGCCGGG
>Ga0335081_10005652_pt1 | contig 19814 bp, 14 predicted proteins | sample Lox_Sample_35_FD_206713 | JGI IMG/M metagenome (GOLD analysis project Ga0335081, IMG submission 206713) | Soil microbial communities from Loxahatchee National Wildlife Refuge, Florida, United States - Lox_Sample_3.5 | ecosystem: Environmental > Terrestrial > Soil > Wetlands | place: USA... | reverse complement strand
CCAGAGTCGCGCGTTTCGCTTGGGCCCGCACCCGTGTGCTCCCTGGGTCTTGACACTGGGTTGGGGCGTCAAGGTTTCGAGCAGGACGAGCGTTTGACCGCTACCGGTACCTCAACGGCGTAGGCCTGAGGTCCAGCCCGGGAAGCGGTCGAGCGGAAGTGCGTAGAGCAATGCTCGCCGCCGCGTCGGCGACCGACCAACGGCGGTCGCACGTCCTGCGGAGTTGGACTCCGTGCGCTCTCATGGTCGGGTGTTCGGGGCACGGAGCGCACCCGGGGAGCAAACCCAGGGAGCAAAACCCAGGGTCTTGACGGGTGCGGTTTTCGCACCGACCGATCAGGGTTAGCGGCGTCATCCATCACCCCAAACCAAAGGAGGACCGACATGGCTGTCACCGCCGACATGTCATCGGCCGCAGTGGTGCGGCCGTCCACGGTCGAGATCCCAACCTGATCCACTCAACGAGGTCGATAGAGGCAGGCACTTTGCCGCCTGGCAGGAGCCACAAGTCTTATCCGAAGAGGTCCGCGCAGCGTTTCGGTCGCTGCGCTAGCAGAGCTCACCACACGAAGACCGATCGAGGTCTTCTCTAACGCAACCAGGAGGTAGCCATGCGCGTCACCGAAACACACGAGCATGCGCGATCCATCGACTACGAGAGTGGGATGGACTGCCAGGAGATCGTCGCGGTGCTCGAACGGGAGGGCGTGGAGAAGTTCGCGAACTCGTTCAGTGAGCTGATCGACGGGGTGGCTGACAAGCGGCAACAGCTCGTGGGGGCCTGAGCGATGGCTGACGCGAGCTTCCGTCGCGAGCTCGGCCAGCAGTTGCGCGTGGACTCGGTCCGCGCCAGCGCTGCCGCCGGCTCGGGGCATCCCACATCATCGATGTCGGCCGCCGATCTGATGGCGGTGCTGCTCGACGGTTACCTCCGGCTCGACTTCCGGGCCTCCGACGAGCCTCGCCGGGACCACCTGATCTTCTCCAAGGGCCACGCGTCGCCGCTGTACTACGCGATGCTGAAGGCGGCGGGCGCGATCACCGACGAGGAGCTGCTCACGTTCCGTCGCTTCGGCAGCCGTCTCGAGGGTCATCCGACGCCGCGTATCCCGCCGACCGACGTGGCCACCGGCTCGCTCGGCCAGGGGCTGCCCGTCGGCGTCGGGTTGGCGATCACGGGCAGGAAGCTTGACCGGCTTCCGTACCGCGTATGGGTCCTGTGCGGGGACTCGGAGATGGCCGAGGGCTCGATATGGGAGGCTTTCCAGCACGCCGGCTGGGAGGGACTCGACAACTTGACCGCGATCGTCGACGTGAACCGCCTCGGCCAGACCCGCGAGACGATGCTCGGGTGGAACATGGACGGCTACGCGGAGCGGGCACGGGCATTCGGATGGCACGCGATCGTGATCGACGGCCACGACGTCGATCAGATCGACGTCGCGTTCCGCGAGGCGATCGACACGCACGGTCACCCAACCGTCGTGCTCGCGCGTACCAAGAAAGGACGCGGGGTCCGGGCGGTCGAGGATCAGCCCGGCAAGCACGGCAGGCCGCTCGACGATCCGGACGAGGCGATCGAGGAACTCGGCGGCGAGCGCGAGCTGACCGTCCGTGTGGCCGCGCCGCCCGCGGATGGCGAGCCACACCGGTTCGAGACCTGGGGGGCCGAGCTGCCGAGCTGGCAGGTCGGCCAGGAGGTCGCGACGCGGGAGGCGTACGGAGAGGCGCTGAGGGCGCTCGGCCACATCCGCGGCGACGTCGTCGCGCTCGACGGGGAGTTATCGAACTCGACGCACTCGGAGCTGTTCGCGCACGACCATCCCGACCGCTACTTCGAGATGTTCATCGCCGAGCAGCAAATGATCGCGGCCGCCGTTGGGATGCAGGTCCGCGGCTGGGTTCCGTTCGCGTCGACGTTCGCGGCGTTCGTGTCGCGTGGCTACGACTTCATCAGGATGGCGGCGATCTCCCGCGCCAACCTACGCCTCGCGGGGTCGCATGCAGGCGTCTCGATCGGCGAGGACGGCCCGTCGCAGATGGGGCTGGAGGATCTCGCCGCGCTCCGGGCCGTCCACGGGAGCACCGTGCTCCACCCCTCGGATGCGAACCAGACCGCGCGCCTCGTCGCGGAGATGGCCGATCGTCCCGGAATCTCGTACCTTCGCGCGCTGCGGCCGAAGACGGTCGTGCGTACCGGGCCTGACGAGGACATCCACATCGGGGGCAGCCGAACGGTGCGGGCCTCCGACGGCGATGAGCTGACGATCGTGGCTTGCGGGATCACCGTCGGCGAGGCCGAGAAGGCGGCTGATGAGCTCGCCGCCGACGGGACGCGTGCGCGGGTGATCGACTGCTACTCGATCAAGCCGATCGACGCCGGCACGCTCATCCAGGCGGCGCTGGACACGGGCGGGATCATCACCGTCGAGGACCACCGGGCCGAAGGCGGGCTTGGCGAGGCAGTGCTCGCGGCGCTCGCGCAGGAGCCTGAGCGCCCGCCGGTGACGATCCTTGCGGTGCGCGAGATGCCGCTGTCGGGCAAGCCGGCGGAGCTGATGCACTCCGCGCGGATCGACGCCGGCGCAATCGTCGATGCCGCGCGCAGGCTGGCCGGCGTCGCCGCTTGAACAGTTGTGGCGGCCCGCCTTCTTGCGGGCCGCCACTAACTGGTGACGCGTCGTTCCCTTGCTGCCTTGCGTTCATGCCGTGCCCCTCGGTGCGGCTCGTCCTCGTCGCGCGATAACGACGACGTCGCGATGCACATGCAGGTCGACTGGCACGAACACGTGCCCGAACTCCGTAGCTCCGACTTTGACCACCAAGTCGAACGAGGATGCGTTCAGATTGAACCGTGAGGGCGGGCCGGAGTGCGGCGGCCTCGCCTTGACCCGCCCCGCAGGCGCGGTCAGGATCGGGATCGCAGTTGCCTTGAAGCGCCGAGCAATCGAGGGGAGTGTTCCATGGCCGTATTGCAGGACGAGGTCGCGCTCATCACGGGCGGCGAGAGCGGGATCGGCCTCGCGACGGCACGCCTATTCATCGCAGAGGGTGCGCGGGTCCACCTCGTCGGCATCGATGAGCCGAAGCTGGCGTCGGCCGTCGAGGAGCTCGGCGAGGACAAGGCACTGGCGTCGGTGGCGGATGTCACCGACGAGGGGGCCGTAGTGCGGGCCGTGTCCGAAGGCATGGATCGCTTCGGGCAACTCGAGATCGTAGTGAGCAACGCCGGCATCAGCGGAGACGTGAGCGAGATCGTCGACTACCCGTCTGACGTGTTCGCCCGGACGATGGAGGTACATGTTCTCGGTGCGTTCCACGTCCTCAAGCACACGATTCCCCATATCAGCGACGGCGGCAGCATCATCATCACATCGAGTGTCGCTGGCCTGATCGGGTTCGGCGGGCTGTCGGCGTACGTCGCGGCAAAGCACGGCCAGGTCGGCCTGATGCGCTCGGCGGCGAAGGAGCTGGCGCCGCGGCGGATCCGCGTGAACACCATGCACCCAGGTCCCACGTCGACTCCGTTTCAGGACGACATCGAGATGCGGGCCACCGGTAAGGCTCGTGATGAGGCTGCGGAGGTCTTCAACGGGCTCATACCGCTTGGACGTCACACGACACCCGAGGAGATCGCGCAGGGAATGCTGTATCTGGCGGCGGACGCGAGCGCCATGGTCACCTCGCACACCTTCTCGATCGACGGTGGTCTGAGCGGCTAGGCGGCTCAGATCGGTGACGACGGCCGTGCGAGGCCTTCGGCGAGGTCGCCGAAACCTGGCGCCACGACGGCTCCCGGCTGGGCGATCAACTCTTCCGCCACCAGGGCCTCGGTGGTCAACAGCAATGCCGCCACCGACGCAGCGTGCTCGAGGCTCGACCGTGTCACCCGTACCGGGTCGAGCACGCCCTTCTCGAACAGATCGCCGAACTCGCCCGTAAGCGCATCGAGACCGTGCGTGGCGAGCATCGCACGCACCTGGTCCACTGCCGCTTGGCCGTCGTAGCCGGCGTTGGATGCGATCCAATACAGCGGCTCAGACAGCACCTCGCGGATGATCTGGACCCCGCGCGCGTAGTCACCCTCGAGCTCGACGGCGTCGAGCGCCGGAGCCGCATGGAGCAGGGCGCTGCCGCCGCCGGCCACGATCCCCTCCGCAAGCGCGGCCTGTGTGGCGGCGAGCGCGCCCTGAGTGCGCCGCAGCCGCTCGTGGCGAACGGTGTCGGTCGGCGCGCCGACCTTGATCACGGCGAGTCGGGAGGCCAGGCGCGCGATCCGCTCCTGCATAATTTCGATATCGCGCTCGTGCACGGCCCGCGCCAACTCGGCGCGGATCTGGGAAAGCCGCGCCTCCACCTCCTCGGTGCTGCCCGCGCCCTCGACCAACGTCGTCGAGTCGGCCGTGACGATCACGCGCCGGGCGCTCCCGAAGTGCTCGCGTCGCACGTTGGCGAGCGAGAGTCCGGCTTCCTGGGCGATCACCGTGCCGCCGGTGAAGGCGGCGAGGTCGCCGAGGTGCTGGATGCGGCGGTGCCCGAAGCCCGGGGCGCGCGCCGCGACGGCCTCGATCGTGCGGTGCTGGGTGTTGGCGACCAGCATGCCGAGGGCGGAGCCCGACACGTCCTCGGCCAGGATCACCAGCGGCCGCGGGTCCTTCATCAGCGCGTCGAGCGCCGGCATCAGGTCGTTCGGGTGCGTGACTGAACGATTGGTCATGAGGATGCATGGGTTCTCGAAGACCGTCTCCATCCGCTCGGTGTCCCGCACCATGTATGGGGACACCCAGCCGTTCTCGACCACCATGCCCTCGGCGTAGTCGACCGCGATCCCCGGTGTTTCGGACTCCTCGATCGTGACCACCCCCTCGTGCCCGACGCGATCCAGCGCGTCGGCAACGGCCTCACCGATAACCGGATCCTCCTTGGCGGCAATGGTGGCTACGTGAGCCATCTCGTCGCGGCTCTGGACGGGGCGGGCGACGCGCCGCAGCTCGGTTGCAATGCACGCCGTCGCCTCCTCGATGCCGCGGCGCAGCAGCATCGGGTTTGCCCCCTCGTCAATCGCCGTCATGCCTTCCCGGACGATCGCCTGCGCGAGCAACGTCGCCGTCGTTGTGCCGTCGCCCGTGAGGTCTGACGTCTTGTTGGCGACCTCACGCACGAGTTGCGCGCCCATGTTGCGGTAGGGGTCCGTCAGCTCGATCTCGCGCGCGATCGACACGCCGTCGTTGCTGATCCTCGGCGGCCCGGTGAGCCGCTCGAGCACCACGTTGCGTCCCTTCGGGCCAAGCGTCACCTTGACCGTATTGGCCAGCGCGTCGACGCCGTCCTGCAGCAGCCGGCGTGCCTCCTGGTTGAAGTACAGGCGCTTGCCCATGAGACCTCCTAGGCGGGGACGAGGATGCCGCGGCCGTGGTGGTCCTATCGCACCGGCTGGAGGTCGAAGCCGATGTGCTCGGCCGCGTCCTCGGGGTTCGCGAATAGCACGATCCGATCGTCGAGAACGACCATACGCCCGTAATGGGTCGACATGATCTCCTCGAAGTCATCGTTACCGAACTCGTCCCAGCCCAGCGCCTCCGCGATCTCCGCGTAGTCGAAGTCGATGTTGTTCATACCGTCGATGCGGATCATCGACGGCAGCTCCGTCACCGTGACGCCAGGCTTCCCACGCATCACATTGGCGACCACGTATCCGACCTGGCTGTTCATGAGCGTCACGCCGGCCATGTTCGTCGAGGTCCGGTTCTCGGGGAACTGGGTCATGCCATGACTCCTTCTCTGGGGGTGATGCCGATGTTCGACAGGAGGCTTTCGAAGCGCTCCTTCGCGTACTCGAGGGAGTCCTCGAACCGGATTACCTTCTCGGACGGCTGCGACCAGATCGGTTGCAGGTTGCGCGCCGCGTGGACTGCCCTGGGTACGTAGGTCGCGAGCCAGGCGTGCATGGTCTCCTTGTTCGCGTCGGCGTGCGTCTCGTCGTCGGTCAGCATGCGAAACAGCGCTCGCGCCGCGCGCTGGTCGCGGGCCGCGTCGGACTCGCCGGCCCCCATGATTGTCGGCGTGACGAAGTCACCCTGCGGCGCGGCCGCCTGCATGACGAAGCCGGCACGGAATAGCTCGCCGATGATCGGCTCGAACACCACGGTGGTGGCGAATAGCGCCTCGCCCCAGTCGCGGATTGCCGTGAGTGTCTCGACGAGCTCGCGCGTCGGCTGCCAGATCGGGTCGGTCTGCCATGCCTCCTTGTGCGCCGCGCCGTCGAAGCTCTCGACCTCCTCGGAGAGCGCGAGGTTGTAGAGGATCAGGTCCTGCGCGAAGCGCAGCTTGTGCAGCGCGCCGACGGCGATTGCGTTGTTGATCATGTTCGTCGGCGCGTCGCGCTGGGCGGGCATGTAGACGTGCAGCCCGATGCCGTGCTCGGCGTGCGCCCAGGCGAACACGTGGCGCTCGAGCACCCGGACCCACGAGCGGCTCATCTGCGAGAACACTTGCGCGGTTCGCCCGTGCTCGATGTTCTGGGAGATCTGGCGGACGACGTTCGCGTTATTGCGGTAGATCGTCTGCTCCCACTCCTCGTTGGGATCGAGGAACTCGTGCCAGCTTGAGCTCTTGAGCGCGGTCGACTCCGGGGCATAGCCGCCGATCCCGTTAGGGAACTCGTACATCCAGCCCTGTGTCATGTGCCGGGCCGGGTCGGGCTGGACGTCGACGGTGACGTCTTCGTAGACCGTCGCGCGGCGCTTGCGCGGAGTGAAGTAGTTGAAGCTGCGGCTCTGCCAGGACGGGAACTCCCTAGCCCCGGCTTCGGCGTCGGTGAAGGCCGGCTTCGGGACGCTACGTGCCTTGACCTCCGTGGCCATGTTTCTCCTCTCTCAGGCGTCGGCGCTGGTCGTGAACTTATCGAAGTAGATGTGTGATTCGGGGACGGCTTTGGACTCAAGCAGCGCGATCGCCGCCTCGACCATCGGCGGCGGGCCGCAGACGTAGGCGTCGACGTCGGTGATGGCGTGCTCGAGGCGCGCGACGACGTCAGTGATCAGCCCGGTCTCGCCTAACCAGCCGGTCGAGTCCCCGGACAGCGCGGGAACGAACGTCACGGGCAGTCCGCCGAGCTCGTCGAGATAGAACAGGTCAGCCGCCGTGCGGGCGCCGTAGTAGTAGGTGGCCTCGCGGTGGTTGCCGCTCTCGGATAGCGAGCGCAGCAGTGCCAGGATGGGTGCCATGCCGGCGCCGCCGCCGATGAACAGCAGCCGGCGCGGTGAGCTCGCACGCAGCGTGAAGAGGCCGTAGGGGCCCGTGATCTCGAGCGTGTCGCCCGGCTTGATCGAGCCGTCGCTGAGCAGGCCCGAGAAGCGCCCATCGGGGTAGAGCTTGATCATGAACTCGAGCACATCCCGCTCCGCCCCCGCCATCGAGAACGAGCGGTGCTCGCCCGGCTGGCCAGGGATGCCAATGTCGACGTACTGGCCCGGTTTGTACTCGAGCGGCTCCTCGGGGCGCACACGTAGGAGCCGGATGTCGGCGGTGAGCGGCTCCACGGCCTCGACGGTTGTCGTGATTGTCCTGATCGGCGTGTCGCCGCGGAGGATTTCCTCGTCGTAGTGGATCAGCTCGACTTCGAGGTCCGATGCCGGGTGGGCCCGGCACAGCAGCGTCCACCCTTCGGCTTCCTCGAAGTCGGGGAGCGCAAAGGTGGAGTAGCGATCGAGGTCCACCTCGCCGTTGAGCAGGAACGATTTGCACGCCGAGCATTGACCCTCTTTGCATCCGTGCATGAGCATGAGCCCCTGCTGGAATGCTGCGTTGAGGATCGTTTCGTCCTCGTCGACCTCGATTTCGAGACCAACTGGCTCGAAGCGAACGGTGTAGGTAGCGCCCAATGGCCCGAGCAGGGGCCCGCTGGCCCGGCTCCCAGTCGTCCTTCGCTACGCGGCTCCCGCGGGGCGTCCGGCGGGGCCACCTCGCCTGTATTCCGCGATGTGCGCCTCGCGCTCCTCGGGGGACATCTGGTTGAGGAGCACGTTGGGGCTTTGAAGCGTGAGCCCCCGGCATTCGTCAAGCGTCCACATTTCCTTCGGATCGAGACTCAGATGCGGCTGCTGGACGAGCGTGTGCCCGTCGTCGCGGACGTAGCCGAGGTCCTCGATGATCTCGGCGAGGTCCTTGCCGTGATGGAGGGTTTCCCACTCGCGCCTCCCGGCGAGTCGACCCATCGCGGGCGTCGGCCGGCCCTCGTACTGCGGCCGGAACGCGACGGTGTCGGTCCAATGGCAGGTCTCCGAGCAGTAGGTCCGGACTTGCCCGTCGACCTCGTCGACGATCGTGTCCTCGCGGATGAAACACGGGACCATGCAGGTCCAGCAGCGGTGCGGATACTGGTAGTTGGCCTCGGGCTCGAACGCGATCGGCCCATGACCATTCTTCTTCGAGAACTCCGTGTACTTCTCCCACCAGCGCCCGTACTTGTCATACCAGCCCGGGTACTTGTACTCGAACCACTCGAAGTCGTCGTCGTCCATGCCGTCCATCCGCCAGTAGCCAAGGCACCAGCCCGTGCCGAAGAACTGCGCGGTCTCGTGGATGTAGCCCTTGTTCCAGATCCGGTCCCAGGCCGCCTCGACGAGGTCATGCGGGACGGAGAGCCCGTACTTCTCGAGCGGAACCAGGTAGGAGCGGTAGTAATCGTCGTAGATCCACCGGCGCCAGGCCTCGGCGTAGGAGTCGCGATCCTTGCGGCGGTCCTTGGTGCCGTACTCGATGAAGGTGCCGATCGCCGCGTCGATGACCGCGTGGTTGTTCCACCACGCGTAGCGCAGATCGCGCTCCAGCAGCGGGCGGTTGCGCTCGTCGGCGAGCGCCATGAGGATGATCGAGTACCCGTTCGAGATGTGCCGCGACTCGTCCGACTGGACCGAGTGGAACACCGTCGGCAGCAGGTAGTCGCCGTTGGCGGCGGCCTCACCCGGCATCGCCACGAACAGAACGTTCGTGAACGCCGTCTCGGCCACGATGGTCAAAAAGACGTTGGCGGCCGTGATCGCATCACCCGTCATGAACCCCTCGCCCAGAGCCCGGCCGAGCACGCCGGCGTAGCAGTTCGCGAACCCCTTCTCCGTCAGGTCGAAGCCGGCCGGATCGATGTAGTGGTTCATGTAGAGCCGCTTGAGGTTCATCTGGATCGTCGAGTGACGAACCTCATCGATCATCTGGATCGCCAACCCGTTGTGGATCTCCGGATTGGGCACCGCGTTGATGGCCAGTGGCATCGCGCGCGCGGCGGAGATCTCCGGGAACGGGATGATGCTCAGGAACAGCTTCTGCCACTCCATCCAGCGCTCCTGGACCTGCCGGAACATGTTGCCCCGGATCGCGCCATCCATCGCCCCGAAGACGCGGTTGTCCTTCTCCTCCTCCATCGGGAAGTAGGACCGAAGGACCTGCTTGAGCGGGTCCTTCTTCGGGGCCTTCTCGAACGTGTAGTCGGTCGGGTACTTGTCGACTGGCTCGATGAACGTCGGCTCCCACGACAGCTCTTGGATCTTCGCGTGGGCCTTCGTGATGCTCGCTCGGCTCAAAGCCAACACCCTTTCCTTTCCAGACGGCGTGACGCCGCCGTCTGCCGGCCGACCCTAAGCGAGGGTCGGAATCGAGTGCAAGGACGGCGCGCACATCCGCGGATCATTGGAGTCGGATGACGTCGGGCACGGACTTCTCCAGCGCCACGCGCTCTTCGTAGAAGCAGCGAAATAGGGTCGTCAGCGTTACTCACGACGATCAGGTGGAGGGTGCCCGACTTGGCCCCGTGCGGGGATCAATTCACTCGAGGTCGGCCACCGGCGTCGCCGACTCGGCACACACACACACCTCTCTAGTCTCGGTCCGGCGCACGCAATACGCCCCGTTCGAGGCCGTACACAATACGCTCCGTTCGAAGCGATTGGGAAGTTTCGGCACGCTGGACACGCGTCGTTAACAAATCGGTTCGGTCGGAAGTGAACGCAGAGCATCGCCGCGCGCTGGGAAGTGGTGATCGAAGGACCGCTGGCTGGCCGATCTGACACCCCACAACTGGGATGCTGACGCCCCCACAAATGGGATCGACATAGCGGGGCTGGTGTCTTAAGATCACGCATTGCGGATGGCTGTCCATCCTCAGGGACCGGTGGTGCAGAGCGGCCTGCGGGGTCGTGAGCAAGAGTGCGCTCTGCTGGACGGCATGGTCTCGGCGATCCGTCGCGGCGGGGGCCGGTCGCTGCTGCTGCAGGGCGAGGCCGGGATTGGGAAAACAGCGCTGCTGGAACACCTGGTCGCCTCAGCATCTGACCTGACCGTCGTCCAGGCGGGGGCGGTGGAGCTCGAGATGAAGATGGACTACGCCGGCCTGCAGCAGCTGTGCGGTCCTCTGCTCGATCGACTTAAGAAGATCCCGGCGCCCCAGCGGCAGGCGATCGAGGTCGTGTTCGGCTTGAGCGCCGGTGAAGCCCCGGATCGCTTTCTTCTCGGGTTGGCAGTGTTGAGTCTGTTCGCGGCGGCCGCTGAGGAGCGTCCGCTGCTGTGCGTTATCGACGATGCGCAGTGGCTGGATGAGACCTCGGCGCTGACGCTTGCGTTCGTTGCCCGTCGCCTGCTGGCCGAGCCGGTCGGGATCGTGTTCGCCGCGCGAGAGCCGGGCGTCGCGCTTCGAGACGTGCCACTCCTGGAGGTCAACGGTGTGGATGACGGCGACGCTCGCGCGCTGCTCAGCACAGTGGTGCGGTTCAAGATGGATGAGCGCGTCCGGGATCAGATCGTCGCCGAGACACGGGGCAATCCGCTGGCCTTGCTCGAGCTGCCACGTGGCTTGACGGCCTCTCAGCTCGCAGGGGGGTTTGGCCTGCTGAACGCAGAGGCTCTGACAGGACGGATCGAGGAGAGCTTCATCCGGCGACTCGATCCACTCTCTGATGAGACTCGGCGCCTGCTGCTGGTCGCCGCCGCGGAGCCGCTCGGCGATGCGATGCTGCTGTGGCGGGCGTGCGAGCGGCTGTCGATTCCGGCAGAAGCTGCGGACGCCGCGAGGCTCGAGGGGTTGCTAGCTATCGACCACCGCGTGACCTTCCGGCATCCGCTGGTGCGCTCGGCGGTGTACAAGGCAGCGTCGGCGGCGGATCGTCGGGCCGCCCACCTGGCGTTGGCCGAGGAAACCGATCGTGAGGTCGATCCGGACCGTCGCGCCTGGCATCTCGCTACGGCCACGGCGGGACCGAACGAACAGGTAGCCATCGAGCTCGAGCGCTCGGCCGGCCGCGCCCAGGCACGCGGAGGGGTCGCCGCCGCGGCGGCGTTCTTGAATCGCGCCGTCGCGCTCACCGATGATCCGGCCAGGCGAGCGGAGCGTGCTCTCGCCGCAGCCGAGACGAGCTTGCAGGCCGGTGCGTTCGACGCCGCCCTTGAGCTGGGAGCGACGGCGGAAACCGGGCCGATCGATGAGCTCCAGCGCGCCCAGGTGGCCCTGCTGCGCGCCCGCGTGGCCTTCGCCGACGGTCACTGGAGCGATGCCCCCCCGCTGTTGCTGAAGGCAGCAAGGCGCCTGGAGTCGTTGGATCTTGATCCCGCGCGCGAGACCTACCTGACCGCCTGGGGCGCAGCGGCACTGTCCGAGGATCTCGACGCGCACGGCGTCCTACTGGAGATCTGCCGCGCCGTCCGAGAATTGCCGACACCGGTCGCTCCGCGGCCGCTTGACGTGTTGCTCGACGGTCTCGCGCTGATGATCACCGAGGGCCACGCCGCCGGGGCGCCCGTACTGCAGCGGGCAGTCGGAGCGCTCACTGACATCCCTATCGACGACATCGTCGACTGGGGCTGGCTGGCCACAGGCGCGAGTGTCGCCGTATGGGACTACGACGGCTGGCACGACAGCTCCGCGAGACATGTCCAAGTCCTCCGCGAAGCCGGCGCGCTCGCGGCGCTGCCGGTCCACATCACCTATCTCGGGATGGCGATCGTGTGGGCAGGCGACTTCGCGGGTGCCGCCTCGCTGATTGCGGAGATCGACAGCATTTCGGCCGCCACCGGCAGCCGCCTGCCGCCCTACATCCTGCTGAGGCTCCGAGGAATGCAAGGGAACGAAGACGAGGCCTCCGCGGCAATTGCCAGTGCGATCGAGCTGTTCGGTGGCGAAGGAATGACGGCCGCTCGGGCCCACTGGGCTGCCGCGGTCCTGTACAACGGTCTCGCGCGGTATGCGCAGGCCGCCGCTGCCGCCCGGCGCGCCGCCGACGTGGCCCAGCACCACTGGATGTACATGTGGGTGTTGCCCGAGCTCGTCGAGGCGGCCGCCTACACCGGCGATTACGAACTCGCCCGTGATGCGGTCGAGCGTCTGGCCAGGACGACGCAACCCTGCGGCAACGAATTTGCGCTCGGCATGGAGGCGCGCAGCCGGGCGCTGGTGAGCGACGGGGAAATCGCTGACGATCTCTTCCGCGAAGCCATCGAGCGGTTGGGCCACTCCCCAATACGCCCGGAGCTCGCGCGTGCACACCTGCTCTACGGCGAGTGGCTGCGCCGCGAGAATCGCCGCGCCGACGCCCGAGAGCAGTTGCACGCCGCACACGAGATGTTCGCGGCGATTGGCATGGAGGCGTTCGGCGAACGCGCGCGTGGTGAGCTTCTGGCGGCCGGGGAGAGGGTGCGCAAGCGGAGGGTCGAGACGCGCGATGATCTGACCACGCAGGAGTGGCAGATCGCGCGCCTCGCCCGCGGTGGCCTGTCGAATCCGGAGATCGGCGCCCGGCTTTTCCTAAGTCCTCGGACGGTTGAGTGGCACCTGCGCAACGTGTTCAACAAGCTGGACATCCGCTCTCGCCGGGAGTTGGCTGGTGCGCTTCCCGACGCCGTTGCCGAGACCGTTATGGGATGAGCTCGGTCCTGCGCGGGCGGGCCAGCGAATGCGCAGCGCTGGACGGCCTTCTCAGGGACGTCCGGGCAGGCCAGAGTCGGGCTTTGGTGGTGCGGGGCGAGGCCGGGATCGGGAAGACCGTGCTGCTGGAGTACTTGATCTCCTCGGCGTCGGATCTGACTGTCGTGCGGACAGCGGGGGTGGAGTCGGACATCGAGCTGGCTTACGCCAGTCTGCATCAGCTGTGCGTGCCGTTGCTCGACTGCCTCGATCGGCTACCGGGTCCGCAGCGGCAGGCGCTAGAGATCGTGTTCAGCCTCGGCGCCGGCGCTGCGCCGGATCGGTTCCTGGTTGGGCTGGCCGTGCTGAGCTTCTTCGCCGCAGTGGCGGCCGAGCGTGCTCTGCTGTGTGTCATCGACGACGCGCAATGGCTTGATCAGGCCTCCGCCCAGACGCTCGCGTTCGTCGCGCATCGCCTGCTGGCCGAGCGGGTCGGGCTCGTGTTCGCAGCGCGGAGACCGGGGGAGGAGCTTCAGCATCTTCCCGAGCTGGAGGTGCATGGCTTGGGTGACGCTGACGCGCGCGCGCTGCTGAGCTCGGCTGTGCGGTTCAAGCTGGACGAGCGGATCCGGGACCGGATCATCGAGGAGATGCGCGGGAATCCGCTCGCGTTGCTCGAGTTGCCACGTGGGCTCACCGCGACGCAGCTCGCCGGCGGCTTCGGCCTGCCAGAGGCGCAAGCCTTGACGAGCCGGATCCAGGAGGGCTTCCTGCGACGACTCGAGCCTCTGGCCGACGACGCGCGCCTGCTGCTGCTGCTGGCGGCGGCCGAGCCAGTCGGGGATCCGCTCCTGCTCTCGCGCGCGGCGGGGCGGCTCGGCATCGCGGTGTCGGCGGTTGATGCGGAAACCGACGGACTACTGGCCCTGGGCCGGCGTGTGACCTTTCGACACCCGCTGGTGCGCTCTGCCGTATACCGATCAGCAACGGTGCGCGATCGACAGGCGGTTCACCTAGCGCTGGCGGAAGCGACCGATCGGGAGGTCGACCCCGATCGCCGGGCGTGGCATTTGTCTACGGCTGCGGCGGGGCCCGATGAGGAGGTCGCCTCGGAGCTCGAGGCCTCTGCGGGTCGGGCGCAGGCGCGGGGTGGCGCCGCCGCGGCGGCAGCCTTCCTGGAGCGCGCCGTAGCGCTGACTGCGGATCCCGGGCGCCGCGCGGATCGCGCCCTAGCCGCTGCGCAAGCCAGCCTCCAGGCCGGCGCGTTCGATGCGGCTCTCGGGCTCCTGTCCACGGCGCAGACCGGGCCGCTTGATGACGTCCAACTCGCCCGGGTGGACCTGCTCCGCGGCCATATCGCCTTCGCCTCGGGCGCCGCCAGCGATGCTCCACCGCTGCTCCTCAGGGCCGCCAGGCGACTCGAGCCATTCGACGTGGAGCTCGCGTGCGAGACGTACCTGACCGCCTGGGGCGCGGCGGGCATGGCGGGGCAGGGAGACGTCATCGTGGAAATCTGGCGCGCCGTCCGGGCGCTTCCTTCGACGTCCGGTGACCCGCGTCCCCTCGAACTGCTGCTTGAGGGCATGGCTCAGCTGGCCATCGAGGGACCCGCTGCCGCTGCGCCGACGTTGCAGCGAGCAGTCGAAGCGCTCGTTGAAATGCCGGCGGAGGACGCGCTGCGTTGGGGTTGGGCGGCCATCGGGGCTAGCACCGCGGTGTGGGACGACGAGGGCATGCGCGCGATCTCGGCCAGACAGGTCCGGCTCGTTCGCGACGCGGGCGTGCTCGCGCAACTGCCGCTGCACCTGGCCTCCTTGGCCTTATCAACTTCGTGGACGGGCGACTTGGCGGGAGTCGCCTCGCTGATCGCAGAAGCCGAGAGCGTTGCGGCTGCGACCGGAACCGCCTTCGCGCCCTTCACCTTGATGAGGCTCCGGGCTCTGCAGGGGCGGGAGGCCGAGGCCTCCGCGCTGATCTCGGAAACGATCGAGCACGCAAGCTTCGGAGGTCGCGGAATCGCTGCGACGAACGCGCACTGGGCCGCCGCGGTCCTCTACAACGGCCTCGCCCGCTATGACGAGGCGGCAAGGGCAGCTCGGCGAGCCACATCGAATACCTTCGAGCCGTGGGTGTCCACGTTCGCACTCCCTGAGCTGGTGGAGGCAGCTGCGCGCGGAAGCGACGCCGAATTGGCGCGTGAGGCACTTGTACGTCTCGCGGCGACGACACAGGCGTGCGGCACCCATTTCGCGCTCGGCATTGAGGCGCGCTGCCGCGCGCTGGTGACCGAGGGGCCGGCCGCGGACGACCTCTATCGCGAGGCGATCGAGCGGCTGAGCCGCACCCGGCTTCGGCCTGAGCTCGCCCGCGCCCACCTTGTCTACGGCGAGTGGTTGCGCCGTGAGAGTCGCCGGGTCGACGCGCGCGAGCAGTTACGAACGGCGCAGGAAATGTTCGCGGCGATCGGGATGGAGGCGTTCGCCGAACGCACGCGCAACGAGCTTCAGGCGTCCGGCGAGAAGGTGCGCAAGCGGAGTGTCGAGACGCGCGATGATCTGACCGCACAGGAGTGGCAGATCGCGCGCCTCGCACGCGATGGCCTGTCGAATCCGGAGATCGGCGCGCGGTTGTTCCTCAGCCCTCGGACCGTCGAGTGGCACCTGCGCAACGTCTTCAACAAGCTCGACATCGGTTCGCGCCGAGAACTGGCCGACGCATTACCGAACTCCGACACCAGACTGATGTCGGGGTGATCGCGCGGACGACACGGTGGCCGAGTTCCACAGCGAGAACCACGGTGTGTTCGATCCTCTAGTCAGTGCTCGCGTGCGGTCTCGAGCACGGACTGTTTCACACCAGGCTCGTGAAACGGGCCGGAGCAAGAATCACCGATGTCAGCGCCGAAGCATCGACACAGTGTGGTCATCGGGTCCGTGTCTGGTCTTGGTGGCTGTGTCTGCTCGGCTGGCGGGCGGACGAGGATGCGGGCCGCGGCGAGGATCCCCAGTCCCACGGCGAAGATCAGCAGAGTTCCTCGAGGGCTAAGGTGCTGCAGGACGATTCCGGCACCGATCACTGGGATTGACACGCCGCGTAGCCCGCGGTGAAAAGGATCGCTACGGCGCCGGCCCGGTCGCCCGGGTTGGCGGTCGAGATGACGATCGTCACACAGCTGGGGATCATCGCGCCGATGCCGGCGCCCGCTACGGCACTGCTTATCAGGAACAGGCCGAGGCTCGGCGGTGTTGTCCAAGCCGACGCGACGAGAAGCGCCAGGCCGAGGATGCTCGGGGGGATTTCGGCAGCGAGCAGGCGATGAGCCGGCCAACTGATGGTGGTCGTCTGCACCACGACGGCGGCACCGTAGCTCAGGAAGATGGTCAACCCGATCAGCGCGGGCGAGGAGTGGTGCACGAGTTCGGTCAGAAATGTTCCCGTCAGACCGGCGAACAGTCCGCCGACGGCGAAGGAAGTGAACGCCCCGGTGATGGCCGCGATGAACCGCTGGCGTCCGCCCGCGGGTGCCGTGAGGCGCTGTGGGCGATACCTCGGCCGGGGATCCATGGCGAGGTGGCCTTCGGGCGAGACGGTCACTAGGACGACGGCAGCCAGAAGCCCGACTAGGAGGACGATGAACGGAAGCGTGAGCGCGTCTGGCTCGTAGCGGGCAAGCACACCGGCGATCAGTGCACCGAGGCCCAGGCCGCCGACGTCGGCGACCGTGGCCACGATGCCAGCGCGATTTGTAGCGACTCCCTCGGGGCCAGCGTCCAGGTCTGTGATGAACGCGGTGGCGGTGGCCACGCTGACGCCAAGGGCGAAACCGGTCAGGACGCGGGCGACGAGGAGGCCGGGCAGCGACTTCCAGACGAGGAAGACCACGGCCGCGAGTACGGCAACCCCGAGTGCCGGGAGCAGCCCACGCGCCGGCTGTACCAGTCGGACACGTGCCCGGCGAGCACGAGGGCTACCACGATTCCAGCGGCGTAGACCGCGTAGACGACCGTGATCGTGAGCGACGAAAGATGGTCGCGCTGGGCATACAGACCGTAAAGGGCTCTCGGGGCGGTCGAGAACGCCGACACTGCCAGGAGCGAAAAACCAATCCCCAGAAAGCCGATTGCCGAGGTAGACGTGCCTTCGCGCCACCGGATGCTCGCCGGCGCGATCCTTGGATGTCGTGACTCACGGGTTTGCGCGCGAAGGTTGAGGCTGGCTGATCCGTAGAAGGACGCGGTCGTGTCTGCTCCTTTCTGCGGCCAAGCCGCGTTCACGCGACGAACTGTTGGCCGCCATCGATGTCGTAGGTCGCGCCGGTAACGGCGGTGTTGACCATGAGGTGCACAGCGAGCGCGGCTACGTCCGCCGGTGCCACAACCCGCCGGATCGGCAACTTCGTCCGTAGCTCGGCGCGGCGTGCCTCGAGCCCGTCACCGAGCAACGTCGCCGAGAGCGGCGTGTCCACGAAGCCGGGGGCTACCAAGTTGACCCGGATCGGCGCAAGGTCGAGCGCGAGGCTGGCCGTGAGCGCCGGCATCGCGGCCGTGATCGCCGACACGATCTCATAACCGGGGGTGATCCTCCGACCGCCGGTGCCGCCGATGAGCACCACCGATCCGCCAGGTCTGATCTTCCCCACCACGTTTCGGGCGACCTCGATTACAAGCACCGCGCGCTCGGAAAAGGCGCGACGGACCTCCTTTGGATCCATCTCGAGCGGACGGCCGTATCGGGGACCGCCCCCACCGACCATCACATGATCGATCGGGCTGGGAAGTGAGTCGAAGAAGCCACCGAGCGAGTCCGGATCGCTCGCATCGAACGCCGCGCTGCTCACCGCTCCAAGATCCCGAGCGGCTTCTTTCAAGCGCTCCGAATTGCGCGCGGTAAGGATGATGTCAGCACCCTCGATCCTGGCGTGTCGAGCTGTCTCGAGCCCGATGCCCGTGCTACCTCCGATCACGACGACGGTCTGTCCGAGCAGTTCCGGTGCTCGCTGCGCGGGGGTCTTGAGGCTGGCGGTGGTCATGCTTCCTCCGATTGGTGGTAGTAGTTACGGTTTCGGGCGGCGAGTGTCGGACCGGGAACCGCGCAGCCCGCCCTTCGCGGATGCGGCGCCATCCGCGAAGCGCCGCAACGGCATCTGAGACGAACAGCCAGGTGATCAGCGCCGGGGCGACGTCAAAATCGCACCGTCGCGATCCGCTAGCCGTGCTCGAGGGGTCGTGACGCCCGAGCCGGTTCAGCGATCTGCTCAGATGTCGGGAAGCGCCTCCACCACACGCCGCCCGAGCGATCGTTCGAGATCGCTGTCGACGTTAAGTCCGAGTGCTTCGAGCCGCGCGTACCGTGCCTGTTGCGAGGGCCGTCCGAACAGATCGAAGAAATCAGACAGGGCCGGCGGAAACTCGCCGTCGGCCGGCAGCGTCACCCGGTCGACGTAGGACTTCGTGAGCGCCAGCGCCTCGTGGTCGAACTGGGCAAGTCGTGAGGCGATGTCTTCAACCTCGCCGTCGAGCTGGTTGTCGGCGATCACTCGATTTACGTAGCCGTACTGCTCCGCCCGCGGGCCGTCGAGGTCGTCAGCTACGAGGAGGATCTCGAGCGCTCGGCCCCGTCCGGCCAGCCGAGAGAGCCGGGCCATTGGACCGCCACCTGGGACCAGGCCTGTCGCGACCTCGAACTGGCCGAGAAGAGTGTTCTCGCGCGAGGCGAATCGCAGGTCACACGCCAGCACAAACTCGCTCCCGGCGCCGCGGGCGCGTCCGCGGATCGAGGCGATACTGACCACCGAGGCTCGGGACAGACGGACAAGAAGATCCAGCCAGGCGTGCAATCCGGTCGGCCCTCGTGGCAACGCGGCGGTCCGGCCCGGGTCGTGCTCGGTGTCGTAGTGCGCCAGGTAGAAGTCGGAGTTGGCGCTGTCAAAGACGACGACGTTGAGGTGCGGGTCCAGCTCGATCAGGCCGACAAGCTCCTGGAGCTCCGCGACCGTGGTCGCTGTGATCGTGTTGATCGGAGGGTGGTCGAACGTCACCCGGCAATAGCCGCGGTTACGACGATCCACCCTGAGGTGCGTCCACGACGAGGACCACGAATCCGAACCGCGGCCGTTCGTAGAGCAGCTGGCGTCGAAGGCGGTCATGGCGACCTCCTGAGGCTCGGCATGGCATTTAGCGACTGACGTGGCTGGCGGTGCTGGGAGACCGTGCGCGGTCTCCCCAGCACCCAAGGTGAGGGTCATCCCGGTGTAACGACGACGTGCTTGATCTCCGCCATGTAGCGCTCGGCGGCCGCGGCGGCCTCATCCGCGGTTGCCCCATCCTCGCGAGCCTCCATGTCGGCCGCGTACCAGTCCCACCAGTCGTGCGGCGGAGCCACGGCCTCGAAAGAGCCCTGATACTCCTCGGTCTCGTGAAGGAGCTCTGCAAGAGCCTCAACGTCCATCTCAGTCCTCCAAATCCGGCTAGGGAGCCAGTTCGTGGTCTTCTGGAGCAACCAGCCGTTGTCATCCCGGTCGTTGAACAACACCTACGTCAGTCGCTAGGCGACCGACTCGGCGGGGGATAACGTCACGACCTCGGCTCCCGTGGCGATCCCGCCCGAGTTCAGCCATCTGGATCGATCTGGCGATCCTGACGCCGGCGGTGCTCTGGCTGACCTCCATTCATTGATGTGGGCGGCAGCGTCGCGCGTTCTGTCCCAGTTCGCGCCCGTAGAACTCCCTGGGTCACGACCCTGGGATGAGTCATCACGCTTCGACGAGCGTTGAGTAGCCGACAAATGCGCGTCAGCCGGACGTAGCGCGGGACGCGTCAGGGCCGCCGTCATCGGTGTTCGCGGAGCTCGTCCCTGAGAGACAGCAATCGATGGATGTCTATTGTGCGCTCGGACTCCCGATGGCGCAAGAAGGCGGCGGCAGGTGACC
>Ga0335081_10005650_pt1 | contig 19819 bp, 13 predicted proteins | sample Lox_Sample_35_FD_206713 | JGI IMG/M metagenome (GOLD analysis project Ga0335081, IMG submission 206713) | Soil microbial communities from Loxahatchee National Wildlife Refuge, Florida, United States - Lox_Sample_3.5 | ecosystem: Environmental > Terrestrial > Soil > Wetlands | place: USA... | reverse complement strand
GTAAGCGTTGAAACGCTGGTTGCAGAGCGCGGAGTTTCGTCTTTCAGAAACTCCGCGGATGCTCGTGGTCCACGAAGAAAAATTCATCTCGCGGGAATGATGTCGTCCCGACCCGCGAGAAAAGCCCGCCACTCGTCCCGCATCATGGTTACCAGTTTGGGGAACGCCACCCGGTAGCGCGCCGCGTCGAGCGTGAGCAGGCTGTCCGCCTTAAGCTCGGCGTGCGCTCCCACGATGATGTCCACCAGTAGGAGCTTCGGCGAGGCGGCCCTGGACCTCCGGCGGCGCTGGGCAGAGGCAGCGGAGCTGCAAGACCCCGAAGACGCCCAGGCGACCGTCAGCGCTGAAGGGGGCGCTTCCTTGAATCAACATGTCGGCTTCTTTCCCGGCGGCCCCTGGTCTGGACAATTCAAGCCTACGGGCCCTAAGGAGCCGACGCCGTTGTGGAATTAGGCGTCGAAGGTCAGCGCCATCCGGCCTTCATCAACTACGGCAGCGCGAACACGTACGCTGCTCCCGGCTCTCCGCTCCGGCCGCCGCCGGCGCACACGCCGGGCGCCCCGGCCACTACCGTGACGCCGCTGATCGACACCGTCACTCCGAGTGCGCTGCACGCTACTCCATCCGAAGCGACTAACTCGACGTTCTGAGCCCTGCTGGACCACCCGCCCGCCGGCATTTTGAAAACATAGACCTTGCCTGCACCGGTGTTCCCAAAAGGTTCGTACTGGGGCGCGCCGGCCACGGCGAAATTGCCGCTGATACCAGCTCCATTGCCCAGTTGGTCGGTAAATCCGGCGTCCGAGGCTCGCAACTTGGCAGTTTGGGTCATATTAGCCCAGCCGTTCGCCGGCTTAGCGAATACGTAGTCTGCACCCAGCCAACTCAATTTCCCGACGCTGACGTTGGGTGCACCGGCCACTACCGTGTCGCCGCTGATGCCCACCGTACAGCCCAGAAAATCATCTGGGTTTCCATCCGACGCCGTCAGCTTCGCGTTCTCGGTCGTGTTGGCCCAGCCGCCTTGAGGTTCGACAAAGACGTAGGCTGCGCCCGGTCCGGACGCTCCAACCGCTCCGGCCACGGCCGTGTTTCGAGCGATGGCCACGGAGAAGCCCATGTCATCGTAAGGCATTCCGTCGGACGCGGTAAGCTTGGCGCTCTCGGTCATGTCGGCCCAGCCGCCGGGAGGCTTGACGAACACGTAGGCCGCGCCCTCTGAATAGTTCGCGTAAGGTGCCCCAGCGATCACCGTGTTGCCGCTGATGCCGACGCTGTAAAAGGAATCGCCGTTAGACGCCGTTAGCTTGGCGGTTTCCGTCATGTCGGCCCAGCCGGTCGGAGGCTCGGCGAACACGTACGCAGCGCCGCCCCATGCCGCTACCACCGTGCGGCCGCTGACCGCCACGGCCCAAAGCTGAGACCCATCCGAGGTGGTCAGCTTGGCGGTCTGGGTGGCATTGGCCCAGCCGGTCGGCGGCTTCACGAACACGTACGCCGCGCCATGCCCAGGGGCATAGGGCGCCCCGACCACCACCGTATCGGCCGCGGTAGAAACGTTGCCGCCGAACTCGTCGCCGGGCACGCCGTCAGATGCGGTTAGCTTGGCCGTTTGGTTCAGAATCGGCGAGTCCACATTCAGGCCTAGGTGATCGATCGGTGCCATGGCTTCCCTAACGAAAGGCTGCTTGATCGTCGGAGCAGGAGTCTGTCCGAAGCCCCTGAAAGGCGGTCCACACAGCAGCGCGAGAAGCGCCAAGACGATCTCCATGCGCACACTGCGATATCTCTTGCGGGTGTTTGCGCGGTCCATAACACTCTCCTTTCGCTAAACAGACCTAGCTGTAGTTTCTCTTCATATAACTCGATTGGGGGATAATAGTGTGTGATACGAATCACTTGTCGCCGTGACGACGCATCACGACTAATCTGGAAAGTTCTTCAATGACGGCAAGGCGGAATGGGTGGTGACCTGCCCCCCTTTTCTGTACCAATCGTAAGGTGGCTTCCGGGGTTGGTTGAGCGGTCCCCTTTTCCCGTACCAACCTCACGTTGAGTCCCCGGCTGCTGGGACGGTGCGCAGGTCGGGGCTGGCCCCGTTCGGGGCCGTTAGGGAGATCTGCTGCAGTATTCAGCCTCGGCCGCTGAGAATCTCATCAGGGCCCAAACGCGACCTAACCCTTTGCAGCGCGCGAGCCTGCGGCTTCGGAAACCCGGCACAGGCCGCCCGGGCGATGAAATTCTCAACACTCGACGCTGGAAAACGCACCACCGCGAATCTGAGGGCGTTGCCGTCATCACCCTTAGTTTCAATTAGATAGAGCCTCACGGCGCGCTCGCCTGGCGGGTGGCCATCGTCGTGCCTCCACGTAGGGTGTAAGTGGGCGCCGAGCGCCCTCTTGAAGGTGCATCATGACAGCTCTACTGGTCCTGCTAACCTGCGCGATTTTCCTCACCATCGACTACGTGAAGAGCCGGAAGCGCGTCCGGGTGCCGGCGATGGCGCGAGCGCCCGAGGCGGCGCGTCCGCCGAAGCTGCAGCCTGCCTTTGTGGGCGGGTTCGAATTGCCCGATAACCTGCGCTATCACCCCGGCCACACCTGGGCTCTGGCGGAAAGCCCGGGCCTGGTGCGGGTGGGCCTGGACGACTTCGCCGCCCGGTTGCTGGGCAAGATCGAGTCGATCAGCCTGCCGAAGCGCGGTCAGTGGATCCGCCAGGGGCAAAAGATCGTCACCGTGCTGCGGGACGGCAGCAAGGCTGAGCTGGTTTCGCCCATCGAGGGCGAAGTGGCGAACGTAAACGAAGGTGTGCTGGCCGACCAAGACCTGGCGGCTCGCGACCCCTACGGCGAGGGCTGGCTGCTCACCGTGCAGTCGCCCGACGCCAAGACCAGCTTCCGCAACCTGCTGGGCGGCGCCCTGGCTCGCAAGTGGATGGAAGAGGCGGCCAGCCGGCTACGCATGCGGATGCCGATGCTCGCCGGTGCGGTGGCCCAGGACGGCGGCGTGGCGGTGAACGACGTGGCGGCCCATCTACCCGATCAGGCCTGGAGCGAGCTGGCAAGGGAGTTCTTTTTGATGTGAAGCGGGAAATTGGTAATTTGGCGATTTGTGATTGGTGATTGACGATTGAGAGGCGTCAGCTGTCAGCTTTCAGCTCTCGGCTTCAAGCGGGCGGCAGCCTTCAATCACCATTCACAAATCGCCAATCACAAGTTAGCCAGCGTCAATTGGCAATTGTCGATCCGCGCCCTGCATTCCGCACACAAGGAAATTCCCTTGAGGTCGATCCATTCCACGCTGTGAGAGGGCGCGAGGGCGCAGTTGTAGTCCTCGCAATGGGTCAGGCCCAGCGTATGGCCGAGCTCGTGGACAGACTCCTTGAGCACGCGCTCGGCCAGAACATCGGGATCGGGCGCCAAGCCGTAGAACTCCTGGCGCAGGCGGTGGCTCGACACCACAGCGCAACCGCCGTTCATTTGGGCCTCGCCGAAAACGAAGGTGAGGATGGGGATGTAGAGGTCGAGCGCGGTGACGCCGAGGAGGCGCCAGCAGGCGGGGTCGCGCTGCCGCTGCATGCGGGCGAGAAGCTCGGTGGAGCAGTACTGCCCGCGCCCGGGGTGAAACGAGGGCTCGGGGTCGAGCGCCGCTGGCAACACCTCGCATCGCGCGGCGAATTCGGGGGCGAGGCGGGCCGCCATCCGGCTCAACCAGCGGCCGTCCACGGCGCCGATCGGCAGTAACTGGACCAGCCTCATGACACTTCCGCCAGCTCCCTTTTCCAGCCGTATTTCTTGAGCTTGTTGTGCAGGGTGACGCGGTCGATGTCGAGAATGGCGGCGGCCCGCGACTGGTTGCCCCCGCACTCTTCGAGCACCCGCAGAATGTGGAGGCGCTCGGCGTCTTCCAGGGTGCGCGCTTCGTGCCCGGGCGCGGGGAGCTTGAGGGTGAAGTCCTCCTCGCGCAGCTCGGGCTCCCGGGCCACCACCAGGGCGCGCTCCACGGCGTTCTCGAGCTCGCGCACGTTGCCCGGCCAGTCGTAGCGCTGAAGCAGGTCCATGGCCTGGGGCGAGACGCGCACGATGCGCTTGTTCATAGCGGGGGCGAACTTGCGCATGAAGTGATCGGCGAGCAGCGGAACGTCTTCGCGGCGCTCGCGCAGCGGCGGCAGCTCGATTTGAAACACGTTGAGGCGGTAGTAGAGGTCGGGCCGGAACCTGCCTTCGTCGATCAATTCGTCCAGGCGCTTGTTGGTGGCGGAGACGCAGCGGAAGTCCACGTTGATGGGCTGGTTGCCGCCCACCCGGGTGATTTCGCGCTCCTGAAGCACGCGCAACAAATCGGTCTGCGTCTTCAGACTGATGTCGCCGATTTCGTCCAGAAACACCGTGCCGCCCTCGGCGATTTCGAAGTTGCCCTTCTTGCGGTACTGGGCGCCGGTGAAGGCCCCCTTCTCGTAGCCGAAGAGCTCGCTTTCCAGGAGGGTTTCGGTGAGGGCGCCGCAATGAATCACCACCAGCGGATTGCAGCGCCGGGGGCTTGCGGCGTGGAGGGCGCGGGCCACCAGCTCCTTGCCGGTGCCGCTCTCGCCGGTGATCAGCACGGTGGCCTCGGTGGGGCCCACGGTCTCGATGGCCTCCAGCACGCGCTTCATGGCGGCGCTCTGGCCCACCAGCTCGCGGGGCCGCGTGACCGCGGCCACGGTCTCGCGCAGGCGCACGTTTTCCCTCTCGGCCCGGTGGTGGGCGAGCGCGTTGTGCACGGTGTGGGCGATGTCGTCGGGGTCGAAGGGCTTGGTGACGTAATCGTAGGCGCCGTTCTTGAGCGCCGCCACGGCCGTCTCCACCGAGGCGTACCCGGTCATGATGATCACGATCAGCTCGGGGTTGATTTCGTGCAGCCGGCGCTGCAACTCGATGCCGTCGGTGCCGGGCATTTTGATATCCACCAGCGCCAGGTCCCAATGGCGCTGAGCGAGCAGGGTGAGAGCTTCGGGCGCGCTTTCGGCGGCGCTCACCTGGTACCCCTCCTCGCGAAACCACTTGCTGAGCGAATCGCGCACGATGGTCTCGTCATCGACGATCAGCAGATTGCCTTTTCCGTTCATGGTGAATCACCTCGCCAGGACTGTTCCCACACCCTCTTCTTCGCGTACGGCCGCCTGCGCCCCTTCAAGCGGCAGCAGGAGGGTGAAGGTGGTTCCGCGGCCGGGGTCCGACGCCACCTCGATGCGGCCGCGGTGCCGCTCGATGATGTTCTTGGAGATCGCCAGGCCGAGGCCGACGCCGCGGCCGCGCTCCTTGGTGGTAAAGAACGGCTCGAAAAGTTTGGGCAGGAGCTCGGGCGACATGCCGGTGCCGTCGTCCTGAACCTGCACCCGCGCCTCGCCGGATTCGGCCAGCAGCCGGCTGCGCAGCACGAGGTTGCCGCCTTTCGGCATAGCGTCGATAGCGTTCATGATGAGCGCCACCAGCACCTGCTCGATCTGCGCCGCGTCACAGCGCACCGGCGGAAGGTCTGCGGAGAGGTCGAGCTGCGCCTCGATATTTTTCAGCTCGAGCTGGTGCTGGAGCAGGCGCACGGAGCCGCGAACAACGGCGTTCAAATCAGCCGGCTCAAAATGAATGGGCATGGCGCGCGCGAAGGTGAGCAGGTTCTTCACGATCTCTCCGCAGCGCCGGCTTTCGGACTCGATCAGGTCGAGCGAGCTGAGGGTTTCTTCGCGGTGCGATTCGTCCCAGCGCGCCAGCCACTTCTTCAGCAACTTGGCGTAAGTCAGAATGCCGGCGAGGGGGTTGTTGATCTCGTGCGCCACCACGGCGGCCAGCTTGCCGATGGAGGCCATTTTCTCGACGCTCAGCATCTGCTCGTAGGCGCGATTCAGCTCCTGCGTCTTCTGCTCCACCCGGGCTTCGAGGGTGCGGTTCCAGCCGGTAATCTCCCCGCGAGCCTCGCGAAGCTGCCGGCTCATGACGTTGAACGACGCCGCCAGATCGCCCAATTCGTCGTTCGCCCTCTCCTCGATCTGGTAGCCGAGGTCGCCCGAGGTCAGGCGCTCGGTGCCGGACTCCAGGGTTTTCAGGGGTCTTTGAACCACGCGCCAGGTAAACGTGCCGGTGAGCAGGGAAATCAGCAAGACCGCCACCAATGTGTAGGCCACCATATTCCGGCTGCTCTGGGCGAGATCGAGGTCGGCGCGCTCGAGCGACAAGTTGGTGTCGAGCACGCCCAGGATCTGCTGGCTTGCGGGATGAGCGTGGCAGGAGGCGCTCGAGCAGGCGGGGCTGTTCTCGATGGGATTGATAATGCCCAGCGTGCGCCCGTCGTGGGGGCGCTGGTAGATGCGGAAGCGGTCGGGCCGGTTGAGCCGCGCCAGGGGCTGGGCCTGGGCGTGGCAGCCGTAGCAGGCTTCGGCTTTCTTATCCACGTAGGTGTCGTTCTCGCGGGGGTCGGTGGAGAAGCTGATGCGCCCCTGCTGATTGATAATCCGGATTCGCACCACGCCGGGCTCGTCGGCGATGGCCCCGATGATGTGATAGAGCCCCTCACGGTCGTTGCGCAGCATGTAGTAAGACGTGCTGCGCTTGATCACATCGCTCACGCGCTCGGCGCTGGCCAGGGTGGCGGTTTCGAGGTGCTGCCGATGGAGGCGGATGTTGAGGTAGCCGAGCAGCGCAAAGATGGCGGCCATGGCGGCCACCAGCAAGGCGATCAACTTGGCGCTGAGGCTTCGCGCCAGGCGGGTCCAGCGCCCGAACGGGTATCGGCCCGACTCACGCTCGAACATGACTCACACCCACCGCCGCTGCGGGCTGCTCCGCCCGGAAGGGCAACGAGGGCGCTGCGGCGGGCGCGGCCGGCCCGGGCGGGAACACGGGCAGGTATTTCGTGGCCAGGCCAAAGATGGCGAACCCGGCGGCCACAATGCTCCCTGTGACGGCAATCTCCGTCCATTTCGGGATGTAATGGAGGCCGGCGGAGGTCTCCATGCCCGTAATGCTCACGTTGAGGCGATTGGTGACGAAACCCAGCACCACCAGCACCGCCGCCATGTAGAGGCCGCCCATGCTCTCCCGGACCCTTCGTTTCATCAGCAGGGCGATAGGCAGCAACAGGCCCAGGCCCACCTCGACGAAGAAAAGGTCGCTCTCGTAGCCGGGATGGCGCAGGTAGCCGAGCGCGCCGCGCCGGTACAGGTCTTCGAAGCGCAGCACGGCGTAGACCCCGAGCAAGACGAGCAGCACGCGCCCGAGCGAAATCAACAGCGGCAGTTCCAGTTGCTTGCCGAAAGCCTTCGCACTCATGTAGCTCTCGAAGATGATCATGGCCAGCCCCACGCAGATGGCCGAGATGAAGAAGAACACCGGCAGCAGAGAGCTGTACCAAAGGGGATGGAGCTTGTCGGGCACGATGAGATACAGGCTGCCGAGCGAGGACTGGTGCAGGGTGGAGAGCAGCACGCCCAGAATAACCAGAGGAATCGAGATGGCGCGCTGAAGGCGCAGCAATGCCCCCAGACGCAGGCGTTCGAACACCATAGGAGCAAACTCCAGGGCCAGAACCAAGGTGTACAGCGTGACGCACCAGGCCACCTCAAACATTACCGAACGCGGGTTCCACATCACCAGGGGATGCCAGATGCGGTACGGCCGGCCCAGATCGAACATGAGCGCCACCACCACCAGGGCATAGCCGAGAAAGGCGGTCAGCACGGCGGGCCGGATGATGGGCCGGAAGCGTTCGAGATGAAAGATGTAGACCGCCGCAGTTAGCGTGAAGCCCCCCGCCGCCAGCATGACGCCGCAGAGCACGTCGAAACCGATCCACAGGCCCCAGGGGAATGCGTCGCTCAGGTGGGTGGCGGCGCCCAGACCTTGGGTGAAACGCAGCACGGTGGCGTAGGCCCCGCCCAGGAAGAGAATGGCCATCACCGCTTTCCAAAACGTGGGCTTGGGCAGGCTCATTTCGACTTGCCCCCCTTCTCGGCTGGGCGGTCGCCGGCCTCAGCGTCGGCCACTTCACTGCGCCGGTTGGTAATCCACCAAATACCGCCCATCAGGAGGCCGCCCACCGAGACGACTTCCGGAAGCTCGGAAAGAACGCGGTAGGTGAGGATTGGCAGCGGTTCGTTCGGCGCGCGCAGACCGAAGCCAGCGAAGGGAATGCTGGAGAGCAGCAGCACCGACGTGCCGCCAACCTCCTCAAGACCGTAGATGTGATCGACGTATTGGCCAGGGGCCTTGGCGATCCGGCCGCGGGCTTCCGCAATCAGCTCGTCGCGCTCCCCGAACTTCGTGGCGCCAGTGGGGCAAGCTTCGGCGCAGGCGGTGGGGCGTCCCGCGGCGATGCGGTCGGCGCACATGTCGCACTTGCGTACCCTCGGCAGCAACTTGCTCCATTCGTACTTCGGCACGCCGAAAGGGCAGGCCAGCATGCAATACCGGCATCCGATGCAGCGCGACTCGTCGTAAACCACCGGACCCGCCGCCGTCTTGCGCAGGGCTCCGACGGGGCACACGGAGGCGCAGGTGGGATCCTGGCAGTTCATGCAAAGGCGGCGCATAAACTTGTCATTCCGGTTCATCACAAACGTGAGCTTGTGCGCGGACATGACTTCTTCAGCGGACACGGCATCGTTGTAGGGCAGTTTGTTCCGTTCGGCGCAGGCCTTCTCGCAGAGTTTGCAGTCGATGCAAACTGTACTGTCGTAAAGGATTGCTTTACTCATTGACGTGCTCCAAAGCACCTCCCGCCGCGCCAGCCAGGGTGCCGGGACGGCGCGCGCAAAGTCTCGGCCGGCCTGCCGGGCGACGCGAACCTGTAGCCGCGCTGGTCCCCGTAGAGAAATTCATCATCACCTGATGCATCCCTACATAGTGTTCGTCCGCGGGAGGGTGTTCGAGTATGACGCCACGCACCCCAGCCTGTGACGGGGGTCACACCGTCCTACCGGTGACCCGACCTGCCCCCGGCCGTAATTGGTTGCGTTTCTTGTCTCCTCTTGTGACACCGATCACTGAAGCCCCGTCGCCGGGCTCAGAGAATGGCAGGAGCGCGAGTGCTCGCCAAGGCGCCAGGCGCGCGGCGGACGAGTAGCTTGGCGGTGGAGGAATGACCAGACATGGATGACGAGACAAACGAGGTGACACGACGGGACTTTCTGAAGACGGCCGCTGCCGTCACGGCGCTGGCCGCCCTGCCGCCGGCGGGCGGCATGCCCGCGATGCTAACGGTTCCGAGCCCCGGCAGCACGGTGAATTATGGGATCATCGGCACCGGGACGGAGGGCTGCCAGTTGTTGAGCAGCCTGACGCGAGTGCCCGGGGCGCGCTGCGTCGCCACCTCGGACATTTATCCTCCCAACCAGAAGAGAGGCATCGCGACCGCCGGCTCAAATCCGCAACTCTACGAGAATTACCACCAGCTCCTCGACCGCAAGGACGTAGACGCCGTGCTGATCGCCGTGCCCCTCAACCTCCACACCCAGATGGTGCTTGACGCGCTCTCGGCCGGCAAGCACGTCTTTGTCGAGAAGACCATGTTCTTCAAGGAAGAAGAGGAGAAGCCCATCCGCGAGGCGGCAGCCGCTCACCCCAAGCAGGTGCTGCAGATTGGCTTGCAGCGCCGCTCGGACATGCTCTACCGGATCGCCATGGACATGATCAAGGACGGCGCGATCGGCAAGGTGATGTTCATGCGCGCGCAGTGGCATCGCAACAACGACTGGCGCCGGCCGGTCCCGGACCCGAAGTTCGAACGCCTGATCAACTGGCGGATGTATCGTGAATACTCGGGTGGGCTGATGGCCGAGTTGGCCTCCCACCAGATCGACATTGCCAACTGGGCTTTCGGTGCCGAGCCGCTCTCGGTGGTGGGCACGGGCGGCATCGACTACTGGAAGGACGGGCGCGAAACCGACGATAACGCGCAGGTGATCCTTGAGTATCCCGCCGGCCGCAAGATGGTGTGGACCTCAATCCTTTACAACACGCATTACCAATTCAATGAGCAGATTATGGGCGACCGGGGCACAATCGAGATAACTCTCGGTAAAGGGCTCTATTACCGCGAGCCTGCAGCGAAGGTCACTCAGGGCGCCGCCAAGGAGAACTGGTGGGCTGGCGCCACCGTGACTGAACTGGCCGACCAACAGGGGAGCCCGATTATCCCGGAGATCACCCCGCCCAGCGAAGGCTTTGTGGCGCGCGAGCAGCGCTTCGCCCGCGAGTGGCTGATCCGGCACGGCTACAGGACGATGCCCAGCAATGACGCGTGGTATGAAGAGCTGACCAACTACGTGGCCAGCGTGCGCGACGGCAAGCCGATAGCCTGTCCCCTTGAACTTGGGGTCGCCGACGCGCGCGCCGTGATCTACGGCAACCGCGCCATCGACACCGGGCAGAAGGTTTTTTGGCCCAAGGCCCAGGGTTAGACCGCCGGATGACGCGGCGACGGTTGGCTTGAAACAGGAGATCCCTTGCGGGTCGCACTTTATCGCCGGAAAATCGGTCTGTTGGCGCTGCTCGTGGCCGGCGTCACCGTCGCCACCGGATCGTCCGGCTGGCCGGCGGCCCGGGGCTCCAGCCAGCCTTTGCACGCTGCCACGGCGCGCCAGGCAACGGCCGCCTCCCAACCGCTCGAACGCTATGAAGCCTCGCACCAGTCGATGGGCACGGAATTCACGGTGGCAGCCTACGGGCGCGATCCGAAGTTCCTGGCCGAAACCGTCGAGCAGGTTTTCGAGGAAATCGACCGCCTCGACGGGCAGATGAGCAACTACAAGCCGGAAAGCGAGCTCTCCCAGATCAATCGGGAGGCCGCCTCCCAGGCCGTGCAGGTGGAGCCAAACCTCTTCGCGCTCATCCAGAAATCGCTCCAGTACAGCCAGGAGACGGACGGAGCGTTCGATATCACGGTCGGCCCGCTGATGAAAGCCTGGGGCTTCTTCCGCGGCCAGGGGCGCGTGCCGAGCGCCGCGGAGCTTGACGACGTTCTCAAGCACGTCGGCCACCAGCATGTGAAGCTGGACCCGGAGCGCCGCACGATCTACTTCGACGTGCCCGGCATTGAGCTCGACCTGGGCGGCATCGCCAAAGGCTACGCCGTGGACCGCGCGGTGGATATTCTTCGCGAGAATGGAGTCGCCAGCGCTCTCGTTTCCGGCGGCGACAGCAGCATTTACGCCATCGGCGCCCCGCCAGGCGAGCAGGGCTGGAAGATCACGCTGAGGGACCCGTTCGACGCCACCAAGCCCGCCGACGTGGTCTACCTGAAGGATTTCTCCATGTCCACCTCGGGTAATTACAACAAGTTCTTCAAGCTCGGCGGGAAGATGTATTCCCACATCATGAACCCGCACACCGGCATGCCGGTGGAGGATATGCTCTCTACCACCGTCTTCGTGGCCGGCACCACCGACAGCGACGCCCTTTCGAAGCTCTACGTGCTGGGGGTGGAGGGCAGCCGCAAGTATCTGGCGACGCACCCCGGCATTCAGGCGTTGTTTTTCGTTCCGACGGGCGAAGGCCAGGAATTCAGCCGCGTGCTGCTTCGCTCGAAATCGTTCGACCTGCCGCCCGGCGTGGTGGTGAGGATTGAGCAGTGATTCGTAGCACCGGCAGGACGAGGGAATTAGCGCGAAGGCGTCCGCTTCCGGACGCTTCGGTCGGAAAGCGGACAAGCGCTCCCGGCGACTTCCAGCAGCGCGGGAACGTGATCCATTAAATCAAGGAATTACGGCTGCACAGGGGTGGTAGCGGAATTGCACTTGACCCTCATAACGTCTCTCAATTCCGAACCAGCCTGAGGAGCCTATGCGAACCATCATCCAGGATCTGCGTTACGGCCTGCGCGCCATGCGGCGCGCGCCAGTGCTCGCAACCGTCGCCGTGCTTTCGCTGGGACTTGGCATCGGAGCCACTACGGCCATTTTCAGCGCGGCCAACGCGCTGCTGCTCAACCCGTATCCATTTCCCCATTCCGAGCGTATCGTCTCCGTCGAGGCTCGCCACGTGAGCGGCAAAAACAGCGGCGCCGGTTATCGCGATTTTCTCGATTGGCGGCAGCAAAACACGGTCTTCGAGGAGATGGCGATCGAGCCTGAGACGATCGGCTATACGCTCACCGGGCAAGGTGAGCCGCAGCGCGTGACCGGCGGCTTGACCACTGCGGACTTCCTGCGGGTGCTGGGCATCGAGCCGGTGCTGGGCCGGTTCTTCACCGCCGACGAGGATAAGCCGGATGGCCCTCGCGTGGCGGTGCTGACATACGCCGCCTGGCAGAACCGGTTTGGTGGGCGCGCCGACGTCCTGGGCCGCGCACTCACGCTTGACGGCCGGCCCGTAACAGTGATCGGCGTCCTTCCCAGATCCTTCGCTTTTCCCGGCGTGGATACGTGCGAGTTCTTGGCAGCGCTCGGCGAGAGCCCTTTGCAGGGCCGGTACCAGCACCAGTACGGCGTAGTGGCGCGGCTGAAGGCGGGAATCATGGTGGAGCGCGCGCAGAATGACATGACCACCATTGCGCGCCGCCTGGAACAGGAATATCCGGCCACTAACAAAGGTTGGGGCATCACAGTAAGGCCCTTGCGCGCGTCGCTTGCCGAGGAGGCCAGGACGCCCGTGATTGTGCTTTTCTCGGCGGTAGCTTTTGTGCTGCTGCTGGCGTGCGTCAATGTGGCGGGACTGCTGCTGGCGCGCGCTTCCGGAAGGGCTAAGGAAATCGCCATCCGCGCGTCCCTCGGCGCCGGCCGGGCGCGCATCGCGCGGCAGATGCTCACCGAAGCTGTGCTCCTCAGCCTTTGCGGCGGAGCGGCAGGACTGCTCTTTGCAGGCTGGCTTATGGACGTTCTGCGCGCGGCGGCTCCGCGGGATTTCGCCCTTGACGCCACCTTGCGCCTTAATTCTACGGTTCTCGCCTTTACGCTGGCAGTTTCGTTGTTAACCGGCATTTCGTTCGGATTAGCGCCGGCGTGGTACGCCGCCCGCACCGATCTGAACGCCGCTCTCAAGGGCGACGGCACCGCCGGCAGCGGCGCGCTCTCGCGCGGCCGGTTGATGTCCTTTCTCGTTGCCGGGGAGGTAGCCCTCTCGCTGATTCTGTTGGTGGGCGCTGGGCTGCTGGTGAAGAGCTTTGTGCTGGCCTTGCGCCTCCAAACCGGCCTTCGGGTGGATGGTGTGCTCACTTTTGCCCTGGACCTGCCCGAAGCGAGGTACGCCTCCGCCTCGCGAGTCACAGGCTTCTACCGCGATCTGCTCGACCGCCTGCGCCACTCGCCCGGAATCGAGTCCGCCGCCGCGGTCATGACCCTGCCGATGACCGGCGGCCTGACGGGCGGCTCGTTCCAGGTGGAAGGCCGGCCCAAAGCGCCGGACTGGGTAGACACGATGGTGCAGTACAACATCACCACGCCGGGCTACTTCAGGACGATGGGCATTCCCGTTCTCCGCGGGCGCGATTTCGACGAGCACGATACCGCCACTTCGCGGCCAGTGGCGGTTGTCAATGACCGCCTCGCGCGGCAATTCTTTCCTAACGACGATCCCATCGGGCATCGCTACCGTGACGACTACGACGGCAAATGGCGCACCATCGTCGGCGTCGTCGGTTCCACCAAATTCCAACAACCGGTGAACGCGCCCTTTCCGGGAGTTTACTCCCCACACGCCCAGTCGCCCTCGACTTTCATGTGGATCACGGCGCGAACTTCGGGTGATCCGGGGAGTCTGGCCGGCACCGCGCGCGGGGCCGTTCGGAACTTTGACCGCGATCTGCCGCTCCTGAAAGTTCGCACCATGCGCCAGGTGGTGGCGGATTCGCTCTCCGAGCCCCGGCTGCTGATGTCTTTCCTCGCAGGCTTCGCCGCTTTTGCGCTCCTGCTGGCCGCCATCGGAATCTACGGCATTGTGGAGTATTCGGTGAGGCAGAGGATGCACGAGCTGGGCGTGCGGGTGGCGCTGGGCGCCTCCGCTCGCGATGTATTGGGGCTGGTTCTGCGCCGGGGCGCCATTCTGGCGGGAGTGGGCGCCGCGGTGGGCATTCCGCTGGCGCTGGCTGGTTCGCGCCTGATGGGATCGCTGCTCTACGGCATCAGCCCGCGCGATCTCACGGTGTTCGCAGCCGTGCCGTTGTTGCTGCTGCTGGTGGCGCTGGCGGCCTGTTATCTGCCGGCGCGGCGCGCAGCGAGGGTAGATCCGCTGATCGCGTTGCGCAGCGAATAGGAGATGGTATGGCGGTCCCCCGGAACCATCGAACGCTGACTCGCCTTGCGGTGGCGATTGCGGTTCTGCTGGCCGTTCCGCTGCTCACCCGGCCGTGGTTCCTCCATTGGGGCGCGACCAAGGGGGAAATTCAAGGCCAGTGGCCGGGTGACGAGTTGAGCCCGCCGGGCGCCGGAAACGCCACGCGCGCCATCACGATTTACGCTTCTGCCGCCCAGGTGTGGCCCTGGATCGTGCAGATCGGCCAGGACCGCGCCGGCTTTTACAGCTACACCTGGCTCGAGAACCTTCTTCGTTGCGACATGCACACCACGCAGAGGATTGTTCCGGGATGGCAGAGCCTTCAGGCGGGTGACACGGTCTGGATGTGTGATCGGGCCAGATTCGACGGCCGGGGACGGACCATCGTGGCCGAGTTGATCCCCGGCCGCGCCCTGATCCTGGCTGCGCCCGGCGACGCCGAGGCCCTGGCCAAAGCGGGCCGTGCGCCCAATGGCACCTGGGGCTTCGTGCTCGACCCCATTGACGAGCATCAGACGCGGCTTATCATGCAGACGCGCGGCGGGGAGAATCGGGGCGTCCTGGGCAGCCTCTGGAGTTGGTTCGTTTTCGATCCGGCGCACTTCATCATGGAGCGCGGGATGATGATCGGAATCAAGGAACGGGCGGAGCGCTCAGCGGCCGCCACAAGGCAGGCCGGCCAACCGGCTGCGCACAATACCACGGGATGAGGAGGAAACAGGATGTCAAACTTCACACGTCGCGATTTCATTCGCCGGAGCGCCACCGGCGCCGCCGGACTCGGCCTGCTGCTGAACGGGGATTGGGTTCATCTGGAGGCCTCGCCGCTGCCCCGGCCGGCGGGCCCGAACGACCGCGTTAACCTGGGCTTCATCGGTTTCGGCATTCGAGGCAACATTCTGCTGGAAGCCGCCAAGGACACCGGCCAGGCGAATCTGGTGGCCGTCGCCGATTGCTACCAGGGCCACCTCACGCGGGCCAAGGAGCGCACGGACGGCAAGATCGCCATCAACTTCGCGCAGTACAAGAAGCTGCTGGAGCGCAAGGACATCGACGCCGTGGTGATCGCCACGCCTGATCACTGGCACCTGCCCATCGTGCTTGACGCGCTCTCGGCCGGCAAGGACGTCTACATCGAAAAGCCCATGACGCACACGATCGAACAAGGCCCCAAGATGATAGCGGCCGTCGAGCAGTACAACCGCATCCTTCAGGCGGGCAGCCAGTGGGTTTCTTCAGACCAGAACAAGAAGGCCAAGGAGATCGTCGCTGCCGGCATGCTCGGCAAAGTAACCAAGGTGACCGCGTCTTACAATCGCAACAGCTCCACGGGTGCCTGGAATTATCCTATCCCGCCCGATCTTCAGGAGGGCGTCAATCTCGACTGGACGGAGTGGTTGGGTTCCGCGCCCCAGGTGCCGTACAGCCCGGAGCGCGTGTTCCGCTACCGGAAGTATTGGGACTATTCGGGCGGTATTTCCACCGACCTCTTCGTGCACCTGATCACGTCCATCCACTACATCATGGGCGCGGAGATGCCGAAAGCCGTAGCCGCCTGTGGCGGAATCCTCTACCGGCACGACGGACGCGAAGTGCCCGACACCCTCGACGCGCTCTTCGAATACGACGGCTTCTGCGTGAACATGGCTTCCACCTTCAACAATGCCAGCACGTCGGGGCAGGGCATTCAGTTTCTCGGCACGGACGGCTCACTGACGCTGCTTCTCGGCGGCGGCATGACGTTCCTCGGCGAGCGCAAAGCCGAAGGCTACGGCTATTCCATTGATAGCTGGCCGAAGGAGATGCAGGAAGCGTTCATGAGCGAAGGCAATCACCGCGAAGAGTCGGAAGGCCTCGGCCCGAAACCCGTGCCCGAAGATGTGCCCTTCGACGGCAAGACGGACGCGACCGTGATTCACATGGCCAACTTCCTCAACGCCGTCCGCAGCCGGCAGCCGAGCTACGAGACGGCCGAGGTGGGACACCACGCCGCGGCGGCGGGGCACATGGTGAACCTCTCCTACCGCAGCGGTAAGAAGATGGTTTGGGACGCCGCGAGCGGCAAGGCCGTGGAAGCCTGACGCGCGGGCCTGGAGAGAGGCGCGGTGGCCCGGGGTGCGGCTACTGAATCAGCGTGCCCTGCTCCGGGCTGTTACCGTTGGTTTCGCTCTCCACCAGGCCTGCGGCCGACACCTGGTCGCCTTCCTCGAGCGAAATCAGCTTGACGCCCTGCGCGGAGCGGCCCGTCTCGCGAACCTTGGAAGAGTCGAGACGGGTGATCTTGCCCTGCTGGGTGATGATCATTACCTCAGACTCTTCCGTCACGCTCAGCACGGCCACCACCTTGCCGTTGCGCTCCGCAGTCTTCACATTGATCACGCCCTTGCCGGCGCGCGACTGCAGGCGGTACTCGGTGATAGGCGTGCGCTTGCCGAAACCCTTCTCCGTGACCGAGAGCATCAGTTCCTTTTCGCCCACCACCGCCATGCCGATCAGGTAGTCGCCCTCGTCCAGGTCCATGCCGTTCACACCGTAAGCGGTGCGGCCCATGTCGCGCACGCCGCTTTCGGGGAAGCGGATCGCCATGCCTTCGCGCGATGCCAGGAAAATGTTTTCGCGGCCGCTGGTGAGCTGGGCGGCGATCAGCTCGTCGCCCTCTTCGATCCCCATGGCCATAATGCCGGCCGAGCGGGGATTGGAGAACTCCGAGAGGCGCGTCTTCTTGATCACGCCCTTGCGCGTGACCATGATCACGTAGCCCTCGGCCGCAAAGCTCTGCTCGCCCACCTGCACGTCTTTGGGCTCGTCGGGCAGCTCCTTGACCGCCAGAACGGAGGCCACCTTTTCGTCCTTGGCCAGGTTCACCAGGTTCAGGATGTGCTTGCCCTTTCCGGCGGCGCCCACGTCCGGAATTTCGTACACCTTCAGCCAATAAAGCTTGCCGGTGTTGGTGAACACCAGGATGTAGCTGTGGGTGGACGCGATGAAGAGGTGCTCCACAAAATCTTCGTCGCGCGTCTTCATCCCCATGCGCCCCTTGCCGCCGCGCCCCTGCTGGCGGTAGGTGGAAAGGTTCGTGCGCTTGAGATACCCCGAGTGTGAAACCGTAATCACCACGTCTTCGTCGGCAATCAAATCTTCCAGGCGAATTTCCGCCTGCTCCTCGATAATCTGGGTGCGGCGGTCGTCGCCGTAGTCCTTCTGCACCTGCTTGAGCTCGTCGACAATCACCTTCTTGAGGGCCTTTTCACTGGCCAGGATTTCCTGGTACTCGGCGATCTTCTTCTGAAGCGCGTTGTACTCTTCCTGAATCTTGTCGCGCTCGAGAGCGGTCAGGCGCTGCAATTGCAATTCGAGAATGGCTTGCGCCTGGCGCTCGGTGAACTCAAAACGCCCCATGAGGCCGTCGCGGGCCTCGCGCGGCGTCTTCGACGCGCGAATCAGCTTGATGATGGCGTCGAGTTGCGAGAGAGCCTTGAGGAAGCCCTCCAGAATGTGCGCCCGCTCCTGGGCCTTGCGCAGGTCGTAGGCCGTGCGGCGCCGCACCACCGTGACCCGGTGATCGATAAAGAGTTGGAGCGCGTCGATGAGCGGGAGCGTGCGCGGCTGGCCGTTGACGATGGCCAGCATGATCATGCCGAAAGTCTCCTGAAGCTGGGTGTGCTTGTAAAGGTTGTTCAGGATCACTTCGGGCTGCTCGCCGCGCTTGATCTCGATCACAATCCGCATACCGTCGCGGTCCGATTCGTCGCGGACGTCGGAGATGCCCTCTACCTTCTTGTCCTGTACCAGCTCGGCGATGCGCTCGATGGTCTTCGCCTTGTTCACCTGGTAGGGAATTTCGCTGATAACGATCTGCTGCTTCTCCTTGGTGGGGCGCTCGATGGCCGCCTTGGCCCGCATGGTGAACATGCCGCGGCCGGTCTGGTAGGCCGCCTTGATCCCGCTGCGCCCGTAGATGTAGGCCCCGGTCGGGAAATCCGGCCCGGGCACGAGCGCCAGCACCTCGTCGAGGGTTGACTTCGGCTTGTTGATCAGCAGGATGGCGGCCTCGATAATCTCGCGCAGGTTGTGGGGCGGAATCTTGGTGGCCATGCCCACGGCGATGCCGTCGGAGCCGTTGATCAACAGGTTCGGAACCTTGGTGGGCAGTACGGTGGGTTCTTCGGTGGACTCGTCGAAGTTCGGAACAAAATCGACTGTCTCCTTCTCGATATCGGCCAGCAGCTCTTCCGCCAGGCGCATCAGGCGGCATTCGGTGTACCGGTAGGCCGCGGGCCGGTCGCCGTCCACGGAGCCGAAGTTGCCCTGGCCGTCGATCAGCGGGTAGCGCATGTTGAAGTCCTGCGCCATGCGCACCAGGGTGTCGTACACCGCCGCGTCGCCGTGCGGGTGATATTTCTTGATCACCTCGCCCACCGTGCCGGCGCACTTGATGTAGCGCTTGTCGGAGGTGTTCCCCTCCTTGTACATAGCGTAGAGAATGCGGCGATGCACCGGCTTCAAGCCGTCCCGCACGTCGGGCAGGGCGCGCCCGATGATCACGCTCATGGCGTAATCGAGATACGAGCTGCGCATCTCGTCTTCGATGTTGACGGGAATCTCCCGCCGGATCGGAACTAGGGGTTCCTGGTCAGCCATGCCTCAATTCCCTTTTCAACCTTGCGGTCCGCCCAACCCTGCCCTTCAGCCGGCCACGCGGCCCCAAGGTCTGCGGCGCAACCCAGCCTCCGGGCGGCGAGCCGTGGCGGCGGAGCCAACCTCAAAAGCCCTCTGGATGCGAAGTCTTGGTGCCCCATTGCGCGCTCAGAAAGGTGTGCGCGGAGTGTGCACTATCCATTATAGGCGGTGGGCGCGAGGGGCGTCAAAGAGCCGCGCACCCCGGCCATCTTACTTCCAAGGCCGCTCCAGGCTCTCTCGGTCGTGGCCGCGAGGTCTCCGGTTTTGCTGGTCTGCGACGGCGTCTGGCGCTAACATTGCATCCTTAGAATCTAACCGGAGCCGGGTGGCCTGGCCCCCCTCTTCAACCATGACGCCCAACACTGCCATCGAATTCCTCGTCTGGCTGCTGATCGCGGCCTCCGTCATCGCCGTCGTGGCCAGCCGTCTGCGAATTCCTTACACGGTGGCCCTGGTAATCGGCGGCCTGGCGCTGGGCTCGCTGCATGGTCTTCCTCTGCTCAAAATCTTCTCCCAGGGTCAGCGGCCCAACTGGCTTACGACCAATATCGTTCTAATCCTGTTCCTGCCGCCCCTGCTGTTTGAAGGCAGCATCAAAATTCATTTTCACCTTTTGCGAAAGAACCTGGTACCCATCCTGCTTCTCGCCAACGTGGGGGTGCTGGTGGCGACGCTGATCACCGGCTTCGCCATCCACTGGGCGTTTGGGCTCCCGCTGATGTTGGCCCTGCTTTTCGGCTCGATGATCTCCGCCACGGACCCGATTTCGGTGCTTTCCATATTCGAGGAGATGGGCGTAGGCAAGCGCCTCTCCACCATCGTCGAGGGCGAAAGCCTGTTCAACGACGGGACGGCCGTGGTGCTATTCGGAATCCTGGCCGAGGGGATCACCAGCGGAC
>Ga0335081_10005648_pt1 | contig 19819 bp, 8 predicted proteins | sample Lox_Sample_35_FD_206713 | JGI IMG/M metagenome (GOLD analysis project Ga0335081, IMG submission 206713) | Soil microbial communities from Loxahatchee National Wildlife Refuge, Florida, United States - Lox_Sample_3.5 | ecosystem: Environmental > Terrestrial > Soil > Wetlands | place: USA: Florida... | reverse complement strand
CGCGACGGATCGACTCCCCACACTGGATAGTCGTCAACGGCCTGGCTGTACGCCCTTTTCCACTCCGCCATCCGTTCCCGCACCGCCGGATCCTTCCAATCGACATCATTGCCCTGAACCCTCGGTGCAATGGCGAAATCCGGGAAAACCGTGTATTTCGGTGGCGGCGTGCGGAATGGCTTTCGCATGAACGTACACCCGGCCCCAGAACATATCAAAACAGCCACGAGCGCCATCGACGCGCGGCGACAATCACCAATATTGTGACCTAAGCGCGTCTGTCGCCGCTGGGCCTTAGCGATCATAAGCATGGGCGCGAGTGCGCGGGAATTGAGGCGAGGACCATGGCATTGAGTACGCCCAGCTGCCCTAGGCGATTCGGATTTCCACTCTTTTTTTGGTATTCCCGGGATTCAGGGCGTCCGCGCCCCCGGACCCTCTCTTCAAGAAATAGCAAAACCCGGCTTCCGTCGGTTCGCGGGGCGGAGTTTTGACCCGCCCGGGACCGGATGGTTCGCGCGGCGCGACGATGCCGGCGCACCATCGTCACGCTCAGAACCGGGGCCGGCAATCCCGGTCGATGCGCGCATGCGAAGAATCATCCTATTGCTGGCCGTGCTGCTGGCGCTCTCCGGCTGCATCGCCGTGGCGCACGATCGCGAACACCTTCGCGATCCGGACCACGACGAGGGCCATGGTTGAGACCGTCGAACGCGGGGCGGCGGGAAACCCGGAACCACGGATGTCATCGTCCGCCTGAAGCGCCCGATTGGAATCTCCGGCGCCGGGCGGGCCATGGGGCCTGTCGCCGCCTCGCGCCGCGGCAAACTGGCGGAGAGGGTGGGATTCGAACCGAATTCTCCCGGACAACAGAAGAGCTTCGCTGAGCGTGCTTTGAGTTGTTTAGACGTGAGTTAGAACCGGCAGAAAGGAGCATCAAGATGCACCGAGAACAAGGCCAAAATCGGTTCGCTGCCAAATTGGTGGCAAAGGCGTCGAGGATGGGATTTCACCCCACTCGCACCGTTAGCCGCTCAATTCCCGGACAAATCCTTGGCAAATTTCTGACGATGGGCTTCGTGTCCAACGGCGCCATTGAATTATATCAATCCTGTTCGCGGCAAGGAACCTCAGGTTGGCTCGCTCACGGGAATCTTCAGTCTCTGCACAACTAACAGGATAAGAAAGATCACCGCGAGCACGGTTGGCAGGAGGGAAACGCGACCGAGAGTCTCCAAGCCAGCGGCGGCCTGCACGGCGATTGGCGCCGAGGTCGAAGGCACGCCGGCCCCCAGTCGCGAAACAATGCCCTGGTCAAAGATTCGGCCCATGAGGGGAAGCACAATGCTCACGCTCAACATGCCGGCCCCGCCCATGATTGCCAAACCCAGCGCCCCAGTGGTGGGAAACTGCTCGCTCACGAAGCCAAGCATGGTGGGCCAGAAAAAACAGACTCCCACGGCGAAGACGGTGGCCGCAGCGAAAAGCATCACGCCATTTGCATGGCTCATGGCAAAAAGCCCGAGAGCGCTGAACACCGCGCTCATGAGCAACATGCCCAACGGGGAGAGACGGTGGACAAAAACGCCCGCGAATTGCCGACCGACTGCCATCAGCCCCGTGATCCAAACCAAAACGAGAATCCCAGACACTCCAGCGTTGCCAAGGATGGTGGGAATCCATTGCCCAGGCCCCAATTCGGTCGCCGCCGTCATCAGCATACAGGCCACCATGCCAAGAAACGAAGGACGCAGGCAGGCGCGAAACATAGCCCCGACGGAAACACCCTGCTGAACCCGCTCAGTCTGCGGAAACTGGCATTCGCGGAACACCATGCCGTAAACGCCGAGAGGGATGAGCATGGTGGCGAACTGGATCTTCCAGCCCAAGCCAACGCGGGTCAGCGCAAACGACACCAGGCCGCCGATGACAACGCCGCCGGGAAACCAGACATGAAAATGGTTCAGCTTGGTCGTCTTGTCGGTTGGATAGAGCGTTGCGATCAACGGATTGCAGGCAGATTCGACCGAGCCGTTGGCGAGGCCGAAAAGCAGGGTCCCAGCATATAGGCCCCAGAAACTGCGGGCAAAGACGGTCAGCAGGATGCCGGCAGCGTGCCCGAAAAACGCGATCACGAGGATGCGACCGAGGCCCAAGACGTCGCACAATGGTCCGCCAAAGATCATCGCCAAGGTGAAGCCCCAAAAGGCGGTGCCGTTGATCCACCCGACTTGCTCGTTCGTCAGATGAAAATCCGCGGCCCAGCTCTCGGCCGCGGCACCGCGGATGGCAAAACTCATGGCCGTGACGACCAGGGCGATGCAGCTCGCCCGAAACAAGCGGTCCGGGTTCATGATCGCGCGACCCCAGGCAGCGGAAATCCGAGTGCAAAACCGCCGAGTGGATCGTTCGGACTATTGGGGATAAAGGCAGATCTCGGCATGTTGGACAGGATCGCCACCTGGCTCTTCGCGAACGGTCGGGCCAGCGGGAGAAGCGGAAAACTCGAAGCGGCCGACCGCCGCATCAAAGGTGGCATCGTGAACCGATCCGCTGCGAGCCTCGGCGCGCAGCGCCGTTCTCGAATAGGCAAAGAGGCGCACCGACTTCTCCCCTGCGGCAAAAGTGATCATGATCACAAGGCATCCCGGCTGCTCTTCGACTGTTTCGATCCGCTGACGCCCATTGGTGACGATCTTGCCGGCATCGCCAAAAAAGGCCGCGCCCATTCCAGTCACTGGCGCGATGATGTAATACGCGCTCGTGTCCTTACCTAACTGAAACGCAAAGCGCTGGTTTGCCGACATGCGCGTGGCGTTGTGGCTCGCCGGCTCGTACACATACACCTCGCCCGCCAGCCCAAACGACGCCGGGGAAAAGCCCGTGTCCACCCCCTCCGCGCTCCGGCTGTAGGCCAACACATAGACCGTACGCACTCCGCCGTGGTCCGTATAAGTCGACGCGATCATGGGAGGCTTTGAGCCGCGTCCTTCGGCAAGGTACATCTCGTCGGCGGGGCGGAGCGACGCATCTGGCTTGACGAGCACGCCGTCGGGCCGTGCGGCCTGCAGCAGATTGTCGCGGTTCTCCCGGCCGATCGCATCGCCAATCCCAACCATGCCGCCGGAGAGCACGGCCATCCGCAGATTGTCGGTCTCGGTACTCATGAATACATCCGTCCACGGCCAGATGCCAACCGCGCTGGCCAGCCGGGAAGCGTAGAGGAACTGGTCCCAACGGGTGCGCTTGAAACGGTCGTCGCTCACCCGGATGGTCGTGAGATTGTCATAGCGCGACCCCTGCAGGAAAAAGCAGGGGGGCGCCATGCAGTATTGAAGGCTTATACCCCGCATTTTGGCCGCGCGCGCCATATTGTCGGTGAAGGCATTCCCAGCGTCCACGGTCGAGGCCAGCGCCGGGGAGTGGGCGCAGATCACGTCAAGCCAGTCCTGTTCATAGCAGGTGACCCCGCCGGACGACAGGTACGCCATGATCTCATCCCACCACCGCGGGTCGATGGCGGCGTAGCCGGAGATTTCATAGGCCAGGCGATAGGGGCTAGCAGGATCCATCCAACGGTTGTGTGTGATTAGCGGCAGACCGATCCGCTTCTGAAAGCCCTGCAAGCCGTCGGGCAGCACTGCCGGGTGCGCCGCGTACTTGAGCAACCCGCCGTAGCGATTCCACTCACCGTCCGGCAGGTTGGGATTCTTCGGGGTCCCGCTCCTCCCATCGGGACCGGTAAGCGTCTTGTAGTACCACCAGCTATCCAGCTGAAGATAGCGAATGGGAACCCCCGTGTCGCGTTCGTGCTTCACCAGCGCGGCCAGCGTGCCAGCATAACCCAGGGAAGGGTCATAGTTGTAGTAATAGGTGGCGCCATTATCGGTCCAATACCCAAGGTAGCGCAGGCCGACGTCAGCGTTGTTCGCGGGCCGGACCGTCCCTTGCCGGTCAATGAGAGCCCGGCCCCAAGTATCCCAGGTGGCGTTGATGCCATGGCCAAACGCCATCAAGGTCCCATGGGCGAAGTTCGCCGGGACGCCGGTGAGACCGTCGTTCAACCCGCTCGCGATCTCCGTTTTGCCGTCCCCCTCCATCCGCGAGACCATGAAATTGTCTGCCGGCGACAGGATCACCGCGTCGCCTTGCCCGTCAAACAACAGCCACGGCGTGCCGGTCGCCTCCAGGTCATAGCGATACGGAGCGAACCGTTGGCCCGAGTAGCTGAAATGCATCAGGCGGACGGGGAAGGTCGTGAATCTTGGAAATGGCGCCGGAACCTCGTCGGTGGCTTTCTCGCGCCTAGCCTCAAAAAGCACCACCGGCTTGCGGTCATAAAGGCGAATGCCGGCAGAGACGGGAACCCGATCTTCCCAGCCAAATCGCAACTCCTGATAAGAGCCGAGCCGGTCCTCGCCGCGCTGTTCGGCAACGATCTTCACGGGCCGCCCTATCTCTCCCCCAAAAATCCATTCCGGCGCCCTAGTGAAGATCTCATATCGGCCAGTCGCCTCATCGAGGCTGACTGAAACGCCGGCCGGGGACGCGACCGACTGCCGACCAGATGCGGGTGAAACGCCCGCCCTCCCGATCGCCAGCAGCAACGCGATCGCGATTGGGCTCAGCCGTTTGCCGTAACTAATAGGCGGGTCGTGCTGCATCCGGTATCAGAGTGTACAGGCGGAAGCGCGCCATGTGGTCGTCCCCGCGGAGTATCGCCCGAACTCCGGGGAAGCGCGGCCTATGCTTCCCACGGGCCGGGACACCGTGGCCAAAAACGCTCGAATCGTCGTACGGAAAGCAGATCGACCCAGCGAATCGAGGGCCCACTGCGAATGCCGAGTCCAAGATCGGCCACAATTCCAAGGCTTTTTCGGGCGGAACGACTCAATCGAGCTTGATCTGGTGGGGTCCATCGTCGTCTTGAATTCGAATCGTTATCGCCTTGCCGGCGGGGAACCAGCCGGGCCCTTTTGACGTGGGGGCGATTTCCGGGAGAACCGCCCGGTCGATGATGACCTGGTGTGGAGGCATCGAGTCGAACCGGAGGCAGAATTCAAAGGTCCTTGATCCGGGACGGAAGGTCCCGTGCGGGGCTCCCACGTTGATCTCCGCCTCATTTCCCGCTTGCCGGCAGCTGATCGTCGTGCGTCGAAATGTGCCGGCGCGATAGGCCACGGTCACACCATCATCCTCATAGAGCGATGTGGCCGCCCGCCCGTCGGCATCCGGATAGATCTCGAAACGGATCGGATCAATCGGCTTTTCGCCCACATAATTCATCTCTGGGCCCATGGGGATGATGCTCCCTCCCCGGATGAAAAGCGGGACGGTATCGAGCGGGGCGTTGGCCGATATCATCCGGCCCCCAAGACATGGCGTTCCCGTCCAAAAATCAAACCAGATACCTTTGGGCAGATAGACCAGCCGTGAAGTCTGACCGTTTCTTAGAATTGGTGCCGCCAGCAGGTCCTCTCCGGCCATGAACTCATCATCAACCGTGAGTGTGTTATCGTCATCCTGATAGTTGAGTAACAGCGGACGCAAAAGCGGCACTCCCGTCCGGTGGGCTGCCTCCAAAGTGGTATAAAGATACGGCAGTAGCCGGTAGCGAAGCTTCAGGTACTTCCGGATGATGTTCTCGTAGTATTCGCCGAAACGCCATGGCTCATGGTCGTACGCATGGTTCTCGGCGTGGTTGCGGCAGAGCGGGACGAGAAATGAGACCTCGTACCACCGGGCCAGCAACTCGCCGGTGGTGCGTCCTCGGAATCCGCCGATATCGGTCCCCACAAAGGGCTCACCCGATAACCCCAGGCTCTCCAGCATGGGCAGGGAGAGCGCCAGCGACTCCCAAGTGGCCGTGTTGTCGCCGGTCCACATTGTCGCATACCGCTGAATTCCGGCATAGCCGGAACGGGAAATCACGAACGGCCGCTGTTCCGGCAGCAAGCGCTCGAGTCCCTCGTAGGTCGCCCGGGCCATGTTAAGCGCAAAGACGTTCCGGTTCTTGGCGAACAATGAATGCGTGCCGTGATCATCGGACACGACATCGGCCTGCGACGCTCCGGTTCGATCCGAAAAATCAACCGGCTCATTCATGTCATCCCAGATTCCTGCCACGCCCTGATCAGTCAGGGCCCGATGCAGATCGCCCCACCAGCGCGCCGCGGCGTCGTTGGTGTAGTCCACAAACACCGAATCCCCCGGCCACACCTTGGCGACGTAAAGTTGGCCATTTAGCCGCTTCAGGAAGTAGTCGTGAGCGTGCCCCTGATTAAAGACATAGTAGCTCTTGTCCTGCGGAGCCAATTCGGGATGGTCCTTGGCGTCCTCCAAATTCGGTGCGGGCAATTGGTATTTGATCCCCGGATCCACGATGGTGACGACCTTCACCCCTTGGCTCTTCAGTCGGCTCACGAACGCCTTCGGGTCTGGAAATCGGTGAAGGTCCCAGGTGAAGTCCCGATATTCGTTCATATATTGGATGTCGAGATGCAGCACATCCAACGGCAGGTCGTCGGCCCGATAACGGCGGACCACCTCCTCGGCGATGGAATCCGGATAATAACTGTATCGGCTTTGCTGGTTCCCGAGGGCCCACAACGGCGGCAGCGGCATGTGCCCGGTAAGGTCGGCGTAACGCCCCAGGACCTTCTTGATCGAAGGTCCGTTGAGAAAATAGTAGTTCATCTCGCCGCCGTCCGCCGAAAATGCCGCGTACTCCTGCGACGAGTAGCCGAGGTCGAAGCGTGTCCGGTAGCTGTTGTCAAAGAAGATGCCGTAGGCGGCTCCGTATTGCCATCCAATGTAAAAGGGAATGCTCTGGTAGAGCGGGTCGGTGCCCTCCGTGTAACCGGCCGTATCCGAGGTCCACATCGTATAAAGCCCCCGCCGCCGGTCGAGCGGAGCTGCCTTTTCCCCGAGGCCGAAAAAATGTTCGTCAATTCCCAGGCGCTTGGCAGCGGCCACGACGCCGGATTGCGGATCGAATGCCATCGGCCTTTGGTCCGCATTGATCGTCCGGTGCGTGTTCGCATCTTGAAACTGGATCAGAACTGGATCGAGGGTCACCACCACCTCGAGCTCGGTGGTCACCAGACGCAGGGCGCCCTTCTCGACGTGCAGGCTCCACGCGACAGGATCCCACGTCGTCTCGGCGATCGCCCAGGAGTGGTCAACCGTGGCCAGTGGCCGTGTGAAAGATGCTCGCACGCGGATGACATCGGGGGCCAAGACCGACACTTGAACCTCCGACTGATCAGCGCAGTGCAAGACAACGCCGGTTTTGGTCTTCTCGAATTTTGCCACTGGTCCGATGCTTTGCATGTCCTTCAGGCCGATTCCGGCATCCGCGCCCAAGGCCGGTCCCAAGTTTGCCAGCAATCCTCCAAGCAGCACCCACGCGGCAGTGCGCCCCAAACGCCCCCACCTGCCCAGCGCCGCTTGCAGGGGAAACCACCGTGGTCCAAGGCAGGAGCCGGTATCGCCAAGGCTGCAAGGGATGCGGCCACCCCGCCATTGGCCGGCAGCCGACAAAGAACCGCCGTGGCGTGAGACTCTCATGAGATCAGGGGTGGCCGTGAATCGATTTCGGGGTCCCAGGCGGGCCGTTTTTGGGCAAAAAAACCGCGGGGCCGCATGCAATTGCCAGCCTCGCGGGGCGTGGATGGGCTGCTGATCGCACTCCCCTCAGAAAGTGCCTTTGATGCCGAAGATGAACAGCGGTTTGAAGAAGGCCTGGGAATAGAGGCGCGCATAGCCCGGAGTCACCCCCGCAATGAAACGCTCCGTATTGGCGCCGTAATTGGCGGCGTTGCGCACGGTGAAAAAGAATCCCAGGCGCGAGGTCGGCCTCCAGTCGGCGTAGAGATTCACGTTGTTCTCCGGAGGGGTATAGCTGTAATCCCCGGCAATTCCGTTGTTGAGGGCACCCCGCTCACGGGAGCGATAGTTTTCCTGGATCTTTACCGTGAAATTGCGTCGGCTGAGACTGACCCCGAAGTTGAACGTATTGTTGATGAAATTGGTGAAATTGGTCTGGGAAGAGCCTCCGGCCGCGAAGGAGGACTGCACCGACGCCGGGCCGCTCACACGCTGGATCGTGCCGTTGGCAAAGACCTGGATTCCGCTGGCCCAATTGGGGAGGAACGTAAGGCCCTGTCGGTACTCAAAGTCCATCCCGGTGATCCGGGCATCGCTCACGTTGACCAAGGTGCTGACCGTGTCGTTGCCATAGACCGCGGGGTCGATGTCGTAGGTCGCTTCATCGTCGGCCGATATGGGCCGGCTGACGGTCGCGAAGAAGTTGCTGATGTTGCGGCGGAACCCGCCGACCGAGATCACCCCGGCGGAATCCTTGAAATAGTGCTCCAGGGAAAGTTCGAAGTTGTCCGAGGTCCAAGGCTTCAGTTTGACGTTATTGACGGTGATGGTCCCGGAACCATTGGTCGGCAGCGTGATCCCCGGGATAATATTGCTGAAGTCCGGACGATAAAGCGCCCGCCCGTAGCCCATACGCACCAACGTGTCATCAGACAGGTTGTAGGTCGCAGTCGCACTCGGATAAACGCCGCTGTAATTCGTGTTCGTATGGAGACCGCGACGAACGTACCGCGCCTGCGCCTGCGCCAGGGTGGTGACCGTGGTGTTATTGGTCTGGAGGAGCCCCTGGCCTTCGTCCTGTGTCCGCTCGTAGCGCGCGCCGGCGACGATCCAGAGGCGGTTCTTTAGCGCGTGCCAATCCGTCCGCAAATAGGCGGCGGAAACCGTCTCCCGAATGTGCACCGAGTTGGTCGCATTCTGGATAAAAGAGTTCAGATTGTTCGGCACAAAGTACTCCGGATGGGACTTGAACAGCTGGTAGAGGAGAAACGGGCTGGGCATCGGCCATGCTGGACCGCCAAGCGGCTCATGGACTCCGGCAAATGTGGGGTCCGCGATCGCCGCCGCGTTGTCGTCGGCGGTCCCGGGTTTGCCGTCTGCGCCCACGAACGTCCACGTCATCGCCCCAGGGCCGTGATTGGGGTCGCTGACAATGTCCCGGTCATCTTGCCGGATCTCGGTACCTACTTTGACGGTGAGGTTAGACTGACCGATGTCGAAGTCGCGTTGTGTGTCGCCCTTGAAGCTGCGGATGACGTCGACGGAATCGCGGGGGTTCGAACTCGCCGATCGAATCGTGTAATTGGCCAGGTTGTTCAGATCCACCGGATTGCCGTTAAGATCCGTGGCGGTGACTGTCGCGTTGTTCTTGGTGATATTGTCGAAGTTGATTGTGATTGGCGTCCCGCTGGACAGCGGATTGGTTACGCCATCGTTTGGACTGCCGTTGACCGTCTGGCCGTTCTTTCCGGCAGTGACTTCCATCGCCTGGAAAAATCCGTCGTCCGTGTCACGGTAATGATTGGAGTTTTGTGAGACCGATGCCCCGATATGGGTCTTCCAGACCGGCCCGTCGTGCGAATAGGCCAGGATAGGCTGTGTGGTCGTCCCGGACTCGTGACGGAACGACCAAGACTGGCCAGCGCTGGTAGTCAGGCTCACAAATCCGGCGCCCGGCGCGCCGTGGGTGAAGGTCGGTCCGTATTGGGTCGGCCCTGTGACAGCGCCAACGTCGAAATTGACCGGGCGGTTGTAGAATGACAGGTCGAAATAGCTCCAATCGGCTACGAGTTGGATTCGGTCGCGATCGCTGAGCTTATAATCAAGCGCGACGTCCATAGAGTCGCGGTTCGTGAAACCCTGCCCGAGCATCGGATTGTACCGGTACATGAAGGGATTGGTCTGCGGTGCCGCGTAAGCGGTCACGCCGGGTGGGAGGCTGGCGCTTTGACTGGTCCCCGCACTGGTAGGGGCCCAGTTCTTCCCCTCGTATTCCTGCGGGCCCCATTCGTCGTTATGCGACGCACCAACGGTGAACCCGAATCGACTATTGACCGGACGAATGTAGCTAATCGAGAGGCCTGGCTGGGTCTTGTACGTCTTCTCATCCCGCGGTCCCGGCGTCTGCTTGAACAGGCCCTCGCCATCGCGCATCGCGCCGTAAACGCTGTAGTTGAGCTGGGGACTGGAATATTCCAGTGCGCTTCGCGGAATCATGTTGACGGAGCCTCCGATGGCGTCCGCCGGCTGGTCCGGAATATTACCCAGATTCACCTCTACCCGCGACATGCTGTTGATGGCGTTATCGGCGAGGTAAACCTGCCGGGATTGGTTGGATTCGCTCGCGCTCGCCAACCGGAAGCCATCGATCAGGATGGGAGTCGATCCAGGAGGCAGGCCGCGGATGGTGACGACCTTCGGCTCGCTCGAACCATTGTTGTCTACGGTGATCCCCGGCAGAAACTGGAGAAACTCGCCGACATTGCCGTCCACGATGTCGCCAAACTCGTCCGTCGCCACGACCACCTTCACATTGGGAACAAAACGCTGCTCGTTGATTGCAATTGCCGCCCCAGTCATCTCCCTCTGCGTTTGGACCACAAGCCGATCGAGGGCGATTGGTGCGCCCTCGGGCGCCGCCGCTTGGCCGATGCCCACCAAGCTAATGTCATGGACCACGGTCTGCCCGGCCAACACGGTTACAGAAGCCTGCTTGGTCGTCATTCCGGTATAGGAAAATGACAGCGTCACCGGCCCCGCCGGTACATTGGCGAGCGAATAGTAGCCGTACGTATCGGTGAAAGCCTCCGCCGAGGCGCCTTCGACGGCGACGCGGGCTTTGTTCAGATAGATGCCGTTGGCTGCATTAAGGACACGGCCGGCGATCGTGCCGGTAGCGGTGGATTGCGCGACAGCAGAGCCAGCGCTCAGGCCTAGCGCAATTAGTGAGGCGGCAAGGAAACGGCCCAACTGGGTGTGCGTCGAGAAGCACAGAGTAAATGTTTTCATGCGATCGGGGTTGGTTTGGTGAAGGTGCGTTGAGGAGAGGCCGGGCTTCATCCACTAATCGCTTCGCGATGAGGAACCGCCGCCGGCGGGCGCGAGAGTCAATCAATGGTCTCAGAAACGATAGGTGGCGGAGGCAACCACTGATCGCGGCAGAACAGGTCGATAGTTGGCGTAAGGCGCGCTTAGATTGGCGACGACGTTGTTGTTGCTGCGCGGGTCGCCCTCGGTGATGCCCTTGCTGTTCAGCAGATTTGAAGCTTCGACCCGGAAGACCATTCCGCCCTTGGTCGTGAAACTCAGGCCGGCGGCGACTTCGTAAAAGTGATCAAGGTACTCCGAGTTCGCTTGGTCGAGCGCTCGCCTTCCGGTGTACTGATATGACCCGTTGATGGCAAAGGTCCCCCACGCTGTCTCCGCAAAAAGATAGGAGGCCGATACGTTGCCGTAGGTCTTGGGGATGCGCGCCGGCTCCAGGCCGTTCACGGACAGTTGGATCACGTTCCCATTGGCATCGTATCCTTTGATGTGAACGTCGTTCACAAACTTCGGGTCCTGCACCGTGCCATGGACACTGATGCTCAGGCCCTGAATCGGAGGCGTCCAGATCCCTTCGATTTCTGCGCCGCTAACGTCCTCGTCCAGTGTGGACACCGGTCCGGTGCCAAGCGAGCCATTGGGCAGAAACACAGTGTCCGCAAATGCGATGTTGCGTTCCTCAACCTTGAACCCGGTGAGGAACAGCCCGAATGAGCTTCGGCTGTATTTGAGTCCGAGTTCATATTGGGTCATGTGATTCTGGCCGGCAAATGGCGTCGGCGTGCCGTTGCCGCTGCCATTGCCATAGGGAATCTCGAGCAAAATGTCGTTCGTATAAATCATCTTGGGGCTGCGCGAATAGCGCGCGAAAACCGCGGTATGGCCGTCAGAAAGAACATAATTCGCGCCGGCGGTGACGGCATGATCCCCCTTGCTGTCACTACCGCTGTTGGTGTTGCCCCCGCCAAAAACGGCACTCCGGAGCCCGGGATAGAAATTGAGCGTCCCGTTTGTCAGGGTGACGTTGTTCCCGACGGTGCTGTTGATGAAACTGTTGCCGTCATAGGTAGCGGGCGCCTCCCCCCATCCGGACACAAAGGCCTTAAGATAGCGGTAGCCCGCATCTAGCGAGAGGCGACCGATCTTGTGGGTTACGGCGGCGAACCAGTCGACCTCCCGCTTTTCGGCGTAGCTGTTGATGTAGGTCGTGCCCAGCGCGGAAATGCCGTTGTAGGTGTAGCGGCCGATCGGGGCGTTGGTCGTGCCGTTGAGAAATGTGACATCCAACCGGTGATACGAATTGCTGATATCAATCAGCTCTTGGTCGACGTTTTCAGAAGTGCCCACCTGGAAATAGGAATAATACATGCCGGCCATCAGGGAGGTCTTTCCATCGTTGAATGTCTGGGTCAGCCGCAGATCCTCCTGCAGGTTCTTCAGGTCGATCTTGATGTTGGTCATCGAATCCAGGTCTCCAAGCCCGTTGCCATTGAGCGCGGCGGCGGCGGTGGGGTTGGCGGCCGCCGTGGCGCCGCCCTGCCCTGGGTAAGTCAACGTGAAGTTGTAGTTGGCGGTTCCGGGGATCAGCGCGGCAGCAAAGGCGCCGGCAGCCCGGGCGTTCGTGGCGAGTCCGTTCACGATGTTCTGCAGCGTGTCGGGAGTGGCGAAAGGATCGCGCACCTCTAAGTGCGTGCCCGACGTGTACCGATTGAGGGATTTCAGTTTCAGTCCGTCCGCCAATTCGTACTCCGTGTCGGTGCCGAGGTACGAATAGTCGGCGCTCTCGCCGTTCGCCAAATCGATGTTGATCGGACCAGCCGGCGAATTTGGAAAAGCCAGCCGGCGGATGTCGGGCGACGTGATTGCCCCGGTATTCAGATCCGGCCCTCCGGGAATGGTGCTGGGTTGGATCGTGCTGCCCAGACTCACTGTGGATGGATTCCGCAGCGGAAACGGCAGTTCAAACGCCGGATTGTCGTTCATGATCTTGGCCAGGACCTTCAGGTACCCTTTGCCGTCGGGAAAACTGTATTTCATGTTTCCCATCAGCTGGCCGCCTTTGTCCGCCGTGTAGCCGGGAGGGCGGATACCATCATCAATCCGATAAAATCCGCCGAGCGCAAAGGTGGTGTTGCTGTTGACGGGCCCCGCCACCCAGCCCTCATAGCGGAGGAGTCCGAAATCGCCGGTCTCGAGTTCCATCTCGCCGTGGGTCTGCGCGCCGCCTTCGCGACTGACGAAGTTGATGATGCCGAGAGGATCGCTGCTCTGAAAGACGCCCGACGAACCGCCCCGCAGCGCCTCGACGTGATCGACGAAGTTGGTGACGCGAATAAATGTGTCCGGCTGGGTGAAGCGAAAATTTGACTCCGAGAGCACCGGCAAACCGTCCTCCTGCAGGGCGACATAAAGATAGCCGCTGACACTCCCATTGGTGGCCACGCCGCGGGCCACGAGATTGTTGCCGACCTCACCGCCAGACGACTCGGTGTATATTCCCGGCACCAATTTTAGCATCTCCGCCGTGCTGCGCGGCGCATATTGCTGGATCTGTTGCTGGCCGAGGGTGGTAACCGCCAGCGGCAGCTCCAAAATGCTGCTCGGGGTCACCGAACCGGTGACCACGACCGCATCCAATTTCAATGGTTCACTGTTTTTCTCGGGCGTCACAGTGGCGGGCGCGGCCACTTGCCCAATGGTTGGATTGGCACCCAAAACGAAAACGATGGCAGAAACGAGCAAGGCGAGCGGCCCGCAAGCCGTGCGCGACAGAAACAAACGAACAGGCTGGCTCATGGAAGGGAGCAGTTCAGGGGTTTGACTTGTGAGGTTGCGCTGCAACGAATCCACTTTTGAGGTCGGATCCGTGCGCGCTGAAGCAAAGCCGGGCGCCGCCCGCCCGCGAATCCATATGTCCGGAGAAATCGGGTATTGATCGGAGATTCTTGCTCGCTGGATTCCCGCCGGGAAAACCTCACCGTTCCGGCCCGCCTTCGCGCATTGGGCGGCGGCCGGGAACCACGATGCAAGTTGACTCGGCCGAAGCAGTGACCATGTCCCTGAGGGTCGACGGCCCCAATCGACTCCCAAACTGAGCTGCGCAGCCGCACGTCCTCCGATGAATCGCTGGAAGGTCAAAGTATCGCTATTCCTCAATTTTCTGGTGCTCGCCATTCTGCTCAACAGCGTCGGCACGGTCGCGCTGCAGGTGCAACGCACCTACGGCGTTTCGGCATCCGCCGCCGGCTGGCTGGCCGCCTTCAAGAGCTTGGGCATCGTGACCGCATCATTCCTCGCGATCTCCCGCCTGGGGCAATTCGGCTACCGGCGGACGATGCTGTGCGCGCTGGGTGGCCTTACCGTCGTTTGCCTGTCTCTGCCCTCGGCGTCGGGCTTCGCAGTCCTCGAGTTGCTGTTCGTGGCGGTTGGCGCCGGCTACGCGTTACTCAAGGTCTCGATCTATGCCACGGTCGGTCTGGTCACGGAAACCCCGACGGAGCACGCCAGCTTCATGAGTTTTCTCGAGTCGTTCTTCACCGGCGGCATCGTGCTGGGTTATTTTCTATTTGGGGCGTTCGTCGACGATCTGCATCCCCGATCCACTGATTGGCTGCGTGCTTTCTACCTCATCGCCGCCTTTAGCTTTGTCGCCTGGCTATTGCTCCTCGCATCCCCGCTCGACGAGACGGCGGTCGAGGCCGGTCTCAGGCTGCCCTGGCGGGAGCAATGGCTGGGTATATTTCGCCTGACGGTCACGCGGGTGGTGATGCTGTTCGCCACCTGCACCTTCCTCTACGTGATGGTCGAACAAAGCATCATGAATTGGCTGCCGACCTACAATCGCACCGTGCTGAGGCTGCCCGCTTCCGTCAGCATCCAGATGGCAAGTCTGTTTATTATCGCCATGGCCGCTGGACGGTTCCTCGCCGGTATTCTCCTGCGCCGTGCTGCTTGGTTCCCGGTCCTCGTGCTTTGCGGGGCGGCCGCCGCCGCGGGCCTTGCCGTCCTTGACCTTTTGGCACCGGGAGTCGCCAGCGCGCCCGCAGCTACGGGCTGGCAGCACGCGCCGGCAATGGCCTACCTGCTTCCTTGTGTCGGGTTCTTCGTGGCTCCGATCTATCCCGCGCTCAATTCCGTCATGCTGAGCGCCCTACCCGTCTCGCGGCACGGCGCCATGGCGGGCATGAGCGTGCTGTTTTCCGCATTGGGCAGTTCAATCGGCACTGTGGCCCTCGGGTTTCTGTTTCAGGACTACGGCGGGCAATTGGCATTCTATTTCCCATTGCTTCCCATTGCCGCTCTGTTGATCAGTCTCGCGTTCTTCCGGAAACAGGCTGCGACGGCACCCGGTGCCGCGCCGGACCCGTCATAGCGGGCTGGCGTCATCGCAGCGATGCGCGGGATCCGAGGTCAAATTAATCCCATCTTTGCGGGGAATTTTCGGTCGAAAGACGTGGCAGCGGGGCCAGATGTCAATATATATGCTGATACTGTCTCCGCCATCTTCTTATGGTGACGACGAATTCAGCGTGCCCCCGCTGCCATGATCGTGCGTCCTCAGCCCATTATTGAGTCTCCCTCGAGTTCCTCCACCGGTACCCGGGAGATCATCTGCCAGGCATTCCGCCGGCAGATTGAGTCCCTCGAAAACGGGGCCTTTCGATACGTGGTCCCGCGACTCCACCACCTGTATGTGCCCCATGAGGGGATGCCCTATCACTTCAAACCCGAGCTATTCGTCCAGACCGGCGGCATAACCGATTTCACCTTCCCGGATCAACGTATTCCATTACACCCGGGCAGCGTTTGCATCATGCCACGCGGCATGCCGCACGGCGAGATCGCGAGGGTGGAGAAGGAACCCTTCGAGAATGTGGTGGTGAGCTTCTACAACAACACGGTCTACGTGCACGTCGCGCATGAAAGGTCACCGGGCCGGCCGGCTGTCGACAATGTCCAATTCTTTACCACCGACCTGTTTCAGGACCTCGTTTCTTACCTTGATCGGATCAGTGAGCTGCACCAAAGCGACCCCGCCAGATATGCGACCGCCATCAAGGCTCTGCTGTTAACGGAGTTTTCGTTGTTGCTCGATCTGCTCGAGGCGCGGGGCCAACCGCCGCCTCCCACCGGGGACATGATCGCGCTCTGCAAATGGCTGATCCACCAAAATCTCCACCAAGAAACGCTGAGTCTTGAATCCCTGGCGGAAGAACTCGAATGTTCGTCGAGCTATCTCTCGCGCCTGTTTCACTCCAAGGTGGGCGAGCGCATCATCGAGCACATCAATCGCCTGCGGATCCAGAATGCGATCGAGGCCCTCCGGCAAACGCGCCTGAGCGTCAAGGTGATTGGGGTCGGCTGCGGCTACCGCGACGCCGGGTATTTCGGCCGGGTTTTCAGACATGCCACCGGACGCACCCCCCAGCAGTTTCGACGCGCGATCCATCAGATCAACACGTCGTTGGAAATGCAGCCCAAGACCGTCTATGCCCTGAAGAAGGAATCGGGTCCCACGCCCAATCCTGGCGAACTGAGCGCGATTGACGCCCTTCGGTTGACGAAACTGAGCATCAAAGCCATCGCTGCGGGTTGTGGCTATCGCGATGCCAAGGTGTTCAGCCGCTTCTTCCGCCATGCGACTGGGATTTCTCCCCAAAAATACCGGCGCGATATCCAGCGGATTTTCTCCTTAAAGGGTGCGCAATCCGAAGAACCTCGCGCAGTCGGCCGGTCTAATGCTCTTGCGTCTGACCACCCCGGCTAAGATTGACCAAGTCAATGACTCGATCCGGCTAGTGCGGCAGAGGTGTAGCACGAAGTGCTACCAGGCGTCCCCCTTACCTCTAGAACGCTTCCCTCTGCAATCACGTCTATGCCGGCCTGTCGACGCGCCGGATCGCCTCCGGCCCGCGCTTTCAGGTCCGTGCAACCACCCAGAACGAAAGCCGCGGCTGGGTGGCGGTCCCACAGTCGGTGAGTCATTGCCGGATGGCGGGGCTGCTCCGGCTCTTGACGCCTACGCAGCCGCGTCTAACAGCGAGCGTCTACACCGATGCGGGCCTTTTGCCGCTCTATTCCGAGGTGCTAAAGTTGAAGCGCCCCCCAGCTTCACAAATGGCATCACAAAAAATCGGGATACTGGGGGTCAAGGTGGCCCAAGCTGACCCCAAAGGCGCGGATAGGAAAAATGCGCAACGTCCTCTGCCGACCGGCGTTGACCGCGATTGTCCGAGTGTCGGAGCTGGCGGAGAGGGTGGGATTCGAACCCACGGTGCCTTGCGGCACGCCTGATTTCGAGTCAGGTACGATAGACCACTCTGTCACCTCTCCACAGGCGGGGCGCTGAGCTTGCGAAAACACCCCGGCGAATGAAAGCAGAAAAGGCCGCGCCGGCCCGGCGCCCGCCGGCCGCGCGCGCCTGACCAAAATTGGGTGCCATTAGCAATCGCCGCGACGCCGGGAGATGTTCTAATGGCCTGTCGATCACTTCGTAACGCAAACATTGCGGAGCCTTGGTCAAAATATGCGCAGTAGGAAAAGTCGCGGTCCGCTAGACTCGCGCCCGCTCCCGGATCCCGCCCGCACCACATCCACTCACCGCCGCCCCTCCGACTCTTCTCCCCACCATGCATTCCCTCCGCAAGCACTTCACCCGCGACGGGCTGATCTTCGCCGGCCTCGCGCTCTGGGCCCTGCTCCTGGTCTCCTGCGTGACCACCGAGCGCGCCGTGGTGGCCCCGCCGCAGATCGCCGGCGCCAAGTACGTCGGCTCCAAGCAGTGCGCCGACTGCCACGGCGACATCGTCGAGGGTTTCGCCGGCGCGACCCACGCCAAGCTCGCCCTCGCCGGCGCCAAGGATGCCGGCTGCGAGTCCTGCCACGGCCCGGGCAGCCTCCACGTGAAGGCCGGCGGCGGCGCGGGCACGATCGTCAACCCGAAGAAGTCGCCCGAGACCTGCTTCCAGTGCCACCTCGACAAGCGCGGCCAGTTCAGCCTCCCCCACTCCCACCCGGTCCTCGCCGGCAAGATGAGCTGCAGCGACTGCCATGACCCGCACAAGGACAGCGCGGTCCGCGGCGGCGGCGCCGCCCTCGCGGCCGAGACCGAGACCTGCCTGCGGTGCCACACCCAGCAGGCCGGCCCCTACACCTACGAGCACGGCGCGATCCGCGAGGAAGGCTGCACCGCCTGCCACAACCCGCACGGCACGGTCAACGACAAGATGCTAATCGCCCGCGACGGCAACCTCTGCCTCCGGTGCCACCTCGCCCAGCTTACGCCCGGATTCAACCTCGGCGGCTACAAGCCCGGCGCCACCCACGCGAGCGCGGTCGGTTCCCGCCTCTCGGAAGGCGCCTGCTGGTCCGCGGGCTGCCACGAGGACGTCCACGGCTCCAATATCAACGCCTCCCTGCGACCCTAACCCGTCCCCGAACCCACTGCCATGGATACCCACTTCTCCCTCCTGCGGCACGGTGCCGGCCTGATCAGCGCCGGGGCGGCCCTCGCCCTCGGCGGCGCGAGCGCCTTTGCCGCCCCCCCCGCGCAATCCGACGCCTTCCCGCTGCTCGACAACTACGTCAAGGTCTCCGGCCTGGCGCCCTTCAAGTCCGGCGACGGCGCGGCGTTCTCCGCCCGCACGGGCATGCCCGCAACCGGCGTCGCCGGCATCGAGGACCTCTCCTACAGCGAGGACCTGAGCAAGGACAGCACCCTGACGCTCAACGGCCACGCCCTGACCGGCTCGGACGATTACCTCACCGTCTTCAAGGTGACCACGACCGACCTCGGGTCGATCGAAACGGGCTACAAGACCTTCCGCACGTTCTACGACGGCGTCGGCGGGTTCTTCCCGCTGGCCGACTCCTTCCAGGCGCTGAGCAACGAGCGGCTGCACGTGGACCGCGGCTCGTTCTGGTTCAACGCCACGCTGGCCAAGCCGAACCTGCCCGTGTTCACCGTGAACTTCCACTCCGACACCCGGACCGGCCAGAAGGAATCCTCCGAGTGGGGCGCCATCGTCAACCCGAACGCGGTCATCGTGAACGGGGCCATCGTCGGCACCGCGCTGCCCGTGAACACGCCGTACGTCGCGGCCAACGTGCTGAACCTCGAGGAGCACCACGAGGTCCTCGAAGCCGGCATGGCGGTCACGGTCGGCAAGCTCACGAACAACCTCAAGGCCTCGTGGGACTGGGTGAACAACAACGACTGGCGCACGTACACGAAGTACCCCGGCTCGACGGTGATCGTCGACCCCGCGGTCGACGTGCTTGACGACCAGCAGGTGACCAAGACCAACAGCTTCCGCCTCCTCGACCAGGCCGACGTGAAGTTCAGCGACAAGCTCGCCCTGAACGTCGGGCTCACCTACCTCCGCCAGTCGACCGACGAGGGCGGCCAGTGGACCAACCCCTCCTACAGCACCACCCTGAAGCAGGTCTACACGGCGATGTACGCCGACGGGATCTACGGCAACGCGAAGGTGGACGACTATGTGGGCAACCTCTTCCTCAAGTACACGCCGACCAAGAGCTGGCTGGTGAACCTGGGCTATCGGGCCGAGTACAACGTCGTCACCAGCAACGGCGGGTTCAACACGACCAGCCTGGCCTCGACCGCCAAGACGATCGCCCCCAGCAGCTTCACCGTGGCCCAGGACGTGACCTACTCGCACTACGCCGACCGCGTCGCGACCCCCGAGGTCAGCATCCAGTACTCCGGTTTCAGCAACCTGTCCCTCTACGCCACCTTTGACCGCCGCACCACGCACGGCGACCAGCACTGGGTCAACCCCTATGCCGCCGTCACGACCGCCGGCGTCACCGGCGTCGTCACGACCGCCGCCATTCCTGTCAGCTCGGTCTTCTTCCAGGACGCCAA
>Ga0335081_10005646_pt1 | contig 19821 bp, 18 predicted proteins | sample Lox_Sample_35_FD_206713 | JGI IMG/M metagenome (GOLD analysis project Ga0335081, IMG submission 206713) | Soil microbial communities from Loxahatchee National Wildlife Refuge, Florida, United States - Lox_Sample_3.5 | ecosystem: Environmental > Terrestrial > Soil > Wetlands | place: USA... | reverse complement strand
CGGCAATCCGGCCTTCGCCTCGGCTGCCGGCCGCCCGATCGCGTTCGAAGATCGCCAATTGCAGGCGCCGAACGAGAACGGCATGCGCAGCGAGGAGCCGGAGGCGACCTTCAACCGCTACGGCCATCACATTTCCGAACTCACCGGCGTGGTGAAGAACGTCTGCCCGGCGGCGTTCCACGGCGCCGGGCCGCTGCGCAGCTATGTCGCCGGCCACAATTTCGCGCTCAAGACCAACGCGCTCTACTTCCTCAAGGACGGGCTGCGCGTCAACAGCTCCGGCAAGGGCCGCACCGACGCGCAGGCGCGCACCAGCGCGCTGTGCGAGGCGCTCGAGCGCTACTGCGGTCTCTTCCGCGGCGAGGAAGAGCGGCGGCTCGCCGCGTTCAGCCGGCTGAACGGCGAAGCGGTCGATCCGCGCACCATCATGCAGTTCAGCGACAAGCAATATCGCGAGCGCGAGCAGTGGCTCGCGCGCGGCACCCGCTTCCAGATCATCCCCTTGCCGTTCGATCCGGCCGCCACCATCAGCTGGTCGCCGGTGTGGTCGTGGACCGAGCGGCGACGCAAGTTCCTGCCGACCAGCCTCTTGTATTACGGCTTCGAGGATGCCGACGGCGCCTTCTACTGTTGGGCGGATTCCAACGGCGCCGCGGCCGGCAGCTATCTGGAAGACGCGGCCCTGCAGGGCGGTCTCGAGCTCGTCGAACGCGACGCGGTCGCGCTGTGGTGGGCGAACCGGCTGCGGCGCCCGGCCATCGATCTCGGCTCGTTGAACGACCCCTATATCGACGAGCTGCACAGCTTCTACGCCGGCCGCAATCGGAAGTTCTGGGTGCTCGACCTGACCGCCGATCTCGGCGTGCCGGCCGCCGCCGCCATCAGCTATCGCGTCGACGGCCCGAGCCAGGACATCATCATGGGCTTCGGCGCCCATTTCGATCCGCGCATCGCCATCTCGCGCGCATTGACGGAAATGAACCAGTTCATGCCGGCGGTGCTGAATGTCGGCGAAGACGGACAGACGCAATACAGCTTCGGCGATGCGGAAACCGTGAACTGGTGGCGCACCGCCACGGTCGAAAACCAGCCCTATCTCACGCCGGCCGACGGCGTGCCGCGCTCGATCGCCGATCTGCCGGCCCCGCCGCGCGGCAATCTCACGGCGCAATTGCTCGAACTGTTCGGCCGCATCGAAGCCAAGGGCATGGAGATATTGCTGCACGACCAGACCCGGCCCGACATCGGCTTGCCGGTGGTGCGCGTCATCGTGCCGGGCCTGCGGCATTTCTGGGCGCGCTACGCGCCGGGCAGGCTCTACGACGTGCCGGTTGCGATGGGTTGGCTCAAGGCACCCACGCCGGAAGCGGACTTGAACCCGGTCGCCATGTTCGTGTGAAGGCGGCCCATGATCATCGCCCGCCTGCGCAAACACGATCTCATGGCAAACCTCTGGCCCTATCTGCGCATGATCGGGCGAGCGCACGAACCGGCCGCCGCCGCGCTGGTGGAGCGGCTGAGTGGCGACGGCGTGGCGTTGGACGACGAAGGCGCGGCGGCCGACCTCGCGCTGACCGACACGCTGGCCGGCGCCAGCTTCGTCGAATTTCACGCCGGCCGCGACGACGGCAAGATGGTGCTCACGCCGAGCGCGCCCAATTTCACCTTGCGGCCCGGCCGCTGCGACGACGGCACGCGCTGGCAGCTCTCGCGCTTCACTTACATGCACGTCGAAGGCGGAAATTTTATCGTCCGTCATCCGACATCGGATTGCTTTCTGACTGTGAACGACCCGGACGCGCAGCGGCTAGCGCTCGGCTTTCGTGCGCCCGGCTTTCTACCGCGTCCGCAAGCGGGCGGCTGGATCGGCAAGCATGCAGGCGACACCTGTTGGATGCTGGCGCGCGGCGGCGCCATCGTCCCGGTTGAAGCCGACGGCCGTCCGCTCGAGGGCAAGGACGCAAAGCTACGGCAATGGGACTTCCACGATCTGCTGTTCCATGCCTCGAGCCGGCTCGGACGCACCGAAAAGCCGATCGGCGGGACCTTCTCCTTCAAGGGCGACATTGCGCCGACGCCGGCGCTGAAGCGCAACGTCTGGATCGAGCGCATGTTGCCGCTCCCGCGCCCCGACATCGCGGCGCTGTCGCGCTTCGACATGCCGCTGACCGCGGCGATCGAAACGCGCCGCTCGATCCGCCAGCACAGCATCGTGCCGCCATCGATCGCGCAGCTCGGCGAATTCCTATACCGCACGGTGCGCACGCGCAGCCTGACGGCGTCGCCCATGGGCGAATTCGTCAGCCGGCCGCACGCCAACGGCGGCGCCTGCTACGAGCAGGAATACTACATCACCATCGACGCCTGCCTCGATTTCCCGCGCGGCTTCTACTACTACGACTCGGTTCATCACGGCCTTTGCCTGATCTCGGGCCCCGATGCCGAGATGGAAGCCTTGCTCGACGAGGCGAGCGTCGCCACCGCGCGCCAGGGCCGTCCGCAGATCCTGGTCACCATCGCCAGCCGCTTCCACCGCGTCGGCTGGAAATACCGCGGCATGGGCTACGCGACGCAACTCAAGAATATCGGCGCCATCTACCAGACGATGTACCTGGTCGCGACCGCGATGAACCTCGCCGGCTGCGGCCTCGGCATCGGCAACACCGACCGCTTCTGCCGAATGACCGGCCTCGACTACCTCGAGGAAGGCTCGATCGGCGAATTCATGCTGGGACGTCCGCTCTAGGCGGTTGTCCGCGCAGCGCGAGAGGAGGACATCATGGTCAGCTACACGCAATCGCCGCTGCTGGCTTCGCTCCGCGGCAGGACCTTTGAGCCGCCGGCCGACCTGCGCCGCTATCTCTGCAACCAGCTCATCCTCGGGCTCGAGCAATACTACGTGCATCTGCCGCAGAAGCGCGCCGGCTTCGCCATCGAGCCGGTGCAGGCTCTGTACCTGCTGCGCGAATCGGACGGCAAAGGCTACCTGCGCGGCCTGCTGCGCATCATCGCCTCGCTGCACGACCGCCACACCACCCTGCGGCTCGGCGCGCCCTGGACCAATCTCATCGCCTACGTTCCTTTCGTCATCGAACGCATCGTCCTGAACGGCCAGCCGCGCTATCTGCTGACCAAGCGGCTGTACGGCTACAGCGACATTCCGATCGGGGCGACGATCAGCCATTGGAACGGTGTGCCGATCGACCTTTACGTCAACGCCTTGGCCGACGAGACGCAAGGGGCGAACTACCCGGCGCGCCTGCGCCTGGGCGTCGCCAATCTGACCATCCGCCCGCTCGCCTACGTGCTGATGCCAAGCGAGGACTGGGTGACGGTGACCTATTACGACGCCAGTGGCGCGCTACGCACGGTCTCGACCCCCTGGCGTTATTTCGTCAACGCGCCGCCGCAATCGGCCGGCGCGGCAAGCCTGGTCGGCGAAGCCGCGGCGGTCGTTGGGTTGGACAGGAAATTGTATCTCACCAACCGCTTCGAGCGCGACGCGCTGCGCGAGGTGAAGGAGCGCCCCACCGCTTTGGTGGCCGAGGATCCGTTCCGCTACGGCACCATGACGACCAAGTCCGGCCCGGTCGGCTATCTGCGCATCTTCAACTTCGATGCCGATCCGGTGCAGTTCGTGAACGCGGCCGCGCGCATTCTCGCCGGCCTGCCGCAGGGCAGACTGATCGTCGACATCCGCAACAATCCGGGCGGCCAAATCCCGGCCGGGCAGAAGCTTCTGCGCCTGTTGACCGACAAGCCGCTCAACCCGGCGCCGGTGGCGTTCCGCAGCACCGACTCGACGCTGCGCCTGAGCCAGCTCGGTTATTTCTATCCTTGGCACCGCTCGATCGCGCTGCGCACCACCACCGGCATGGACTTTTCGCAGAGCTTCCCGTTGTCGACCTATCAGGACGTGCCCGCCTACCGCTATGCCGGCAAGGTGGCGCTGATCATCGATGCGCTCTGCTACAGCACGAGCGATTTCTTCTCCGCCGATTTCTCCGACAACCGCGTCGGCCTCATCGTCGGTGTCGACCCGACCACCGGCGGCGGCGGTGCCAATGTGTGGACCTGGGACTTCCTCTCGCAGACCGCGGCCGGCGTCGGCGGCGGGCCGCTGCCGCTGCCGGGCGGCTACAATTTCAACATTTCGGTGCGCCGCTGCCTGCGCACCGGCATCAATGCCGGCATCCCGGTCGAGGATTTCGGCGTTCCCGCCGACGTGGTGCGCGAGTTGACGCTGGCGGACGTGCTCAGCGACAACGTCGATCTGATCGATTTCGTCGCCGCCAAGCTGGAGGACGGCAGCTGAACGCCCTTCCGGCCTGGGTCCGCGGAAGACGCAAGTCTTGAGTGACAAAAAGTCTGATTGGTAGCGGGGGAGGGACTCGAACCCCCGACCTCCGGATTATGATTCCGCTGCTCTAACCAGCTGAGCTACCCCGCCACTACCATCCCGGCCGCGGCCGGAATGGGGGCGATATAGGAAGCGGCGGTAAAGCCTGTCAAGCAAGCGGGCCGAAAACCGCGCAAATGCAGTCACTTCGGCTGCACATGGGGATCGCCGCCCGGCGAACCGGGTGGCGGGATCACCGGCATGGGTCCGCCCGGCGGCGCCGGCTTCTTGATGCCCGGATCGACCGTCGGCGGCGGACAGATCACCCCATTCGACTGCGCCAGTTTCTGGCTCAGGTTTTTGTCCTGCACTTGTGGCGTCTTGCCGTCGACGGTGCGGCCTTTGCCGACGGTCGCGCGCGCGTCGGCGCACGGGTTGACTTGGCCGTGCTCGGCCTTCGGCTCGACCGGCGGCTTGCTCACCGGCGGCGCCTGCGCCAAGGCCGCGATCGGCAGCGCGAGCACCAGGGCGATCGGCAGAATACGGAATTTCATCGCGGCCGCTCCCTTGTTTCGAGAGATAACGGCGAAGCGGGAGGCCGAGTTCCGAGGCCTCAACCGGCGCGGCCGAACCGAATGAGCGCGAAATGGCCGAGCGGCGGCATGGCGCTCCGCTCCAGCATGCGGATGCCGCCGTGGCGCGCGGCCCAGTCGGCGAGCCGCTTGAACGGAAATTCCGGCCGCCAGCCGAGCCGGCGCGCGACCGGCGCAAAGCCCTGCTCGAGCGCGCGGCGGGCCCCCCGCTCCGCGCCGATATGATTGATCAGCACGATCTCGCCGCCCGGCTTGATGACGCGCGCGAATTCGTCGAGCGTCGCTTCCGGGTCGGGCACCGCGGTGATGACGTATTGCGCCACCACGACATCGAAGCTTTTATCCGGCAACGCCATGCGCGTTGCGTCCATCACGGCCAGCGCATCGACATTGCTCAGCTTTTGCTCAGCGACGCGTTGATGCGCCTTGCGCAGCATGGGCTCGGAGATATCGATGCCGACGATGCGATTGACGCGGTTGTAGCAGGGCAGCGAAATGCCGGTGCCGACGCCGACTTCCAGGATGCGGCCGCCCTGCGGCCCGCAGGCGCGCTCGGCTGCCGCAATCGCCGCCCGCCGCCCGCGCTCGAACACGGCGCCGAACACCAGGTCGTAGACCGGCGCCCAAAGCGCATAGGCGCGCGCCACGCTTTCGTGGTCGATGTCGCCCCCCATCGCGGGGCTTACCCGGTCGCGGCGATGGCCGCCTTGCCCTCGTCGGAGCGCGCGCCCTCGCCCACCGCGGCAGCGTTCTTGATGAAGCCGCCGCCGAGCACGCGCGCCTGCCCGACGCCGGCGTCGTAAAAGACGCAGGCCTGCCCCGGCGACACGCCATCCTCGCCATCGGCCAGCTCGACCTCGTAGCCGCCGTCGGCGGCGCGCAGCCAGCCGGGCTGCGGCGGGCGCGTCGAGCGCACCTTGACGAACACTTCGCGGCGGTCGTCGGCGAGCGCTTCCTCGATGGCCCCGTCGCCGATCCAATTGACGTCGCGCAGGCGGATGCGGCGCATGCGCAGCGCCTCGCGCGAGCCGACCACCACCTGCCGGCGCTCGGCATCGAGCCGCACCACGTAGAGCGGCGTGCCGGTCGCGATCCCCAGGCCGCGGCGCTGGCCGACGGTGTAATGAATGATGCCGTTGTGCGTGCCCAGCACCTTGCCGTCGAGATCGACGATGGTGCCCGCCTCCGACGCGCCCGGCTTGAGCCGCTCGATCACGTCGGCGTAGTGGCCGGACGGCACGAAGCAGATGTCCTGGCTGTCGTGCTTGTCGGCGACCGCCAGCCCGAACTCGCGGGCGAGCGTGCGCGTCTCCGCCTTCGCGCGCTCGCCGAGCGGAAAGCGCAAGACCTCGAGCTGCGCGCGCGCGGTGCCGAACAGGAAATAGCTCTGGTCGCGATCCTCCTCGCGCGCGCGGTAGAGCGCACGTCCGCCGCCGGCGAGCGGCCGCGAGGCGACGTAGTGGCCGGTGGCCAGCACCTCGGCGCCGAGCTCGCGCGCGGTGATCAGGAGATCGCGGAACTTGATCGCCATGTTGCAGTCGACGCACGGCACCGGCGTTTCGCCGTGGATGTAGCTTTCGGCGAAGCGATCGATCACCGCCTCCTTAAAGCGGCTCTCGTAGTCGAGCACGTAATGCGGAATGCCGATGCGCTCGGCGACCGCGCGCGCGTCATAGATGTCCTGGCCGGCGCAGCAGGCGCCCTTGCGATGGGTGGCGGCGCCGTGGTCGTAAAGCTGCAGCGTGACGCCGACCACGTCATAGCCCTCGGCCTTGAGCAGGGCGGCCGTCACCGATGAATCGACGCCGCCGGACATGGCGACGACGACACGGGTGTCTTGCGGGCGGCCGGGAAGATCGAGGCTGTTAGGCATGGCTGTTCTTACTATAGGTGGCGATGAAGGCCACGCAATTGCAGGGGGCCAGCGGGCAAATCTTGCCGGCCGGCCAGCAGGCGCTGCCGGGCGTGGGCTCCGCCTCCGATTGCGGCCCGCATGCTAAGATGTTGATCGGTCAATAATAACGGCAGTTTCCCGGCTGGCCTGCCGATTGCAGACGGAAGGGTGGAAATCCGGAGGATCCGCCCGTGCCGTCTGTAGCGTCGCAGCCCCCTGCCCTCAAACCCACCGCGCCGGTCACGCCGGTTGTGCCGGCTGCCGCGCAAAGCAGCGCGCCGGCTTCGTTCGAAAGCCTGCTCGACGACGGCGCGCAAGCCGCCGCTGCGCCCGCGCCGCCACCGCCCAGCAATAAGCCATCGGCGCCGTCCGCACCGCCAGTAAGCCAGAGCCAAGCGCCGGCACAGCGCGACGGCACCACGCCGGCGAAGACCGATGGTGGCACACAGACCACCGGCGCGCCGACCGGTGATGGCCCGCAGGCCACCAGCGCCCAGGCGAAAAGCAATGATGGCGCGCAGGCTGTAAGCGAGTTGCCGAAGACCGACATTGGCACGCAGGACGCCAATGCGCCGGTCCAAGCCGACAAGGCGATCCTCGGCGCGGGAATTACCCAACCGGCCGTTGCCCAAACGAACGGCACGGCTGACGGCGCGGCTGTTGCCGCCACCCAAGTCCCGGTGCCCGGCGTTCCCGCCCCGACCATTCAGGCACCCGCCGATACGCAAGCCAGTGACAATCCAAATGGCAACGACGACCCCAAAGTAATCTCCGAGTTCAAAGCGGATGCCAAGACCACAACGCAAACCGCCGCCGCCGCGATCAAGCCGACAGACAAAGGCAAGCCATCCGATCCGGCGAAAGCGACCGACGACGCAGATGCGGATGCCGCCGCCGCGCCTTCTTCCGATGCGGGCCAGCCGATCTCGACCGCTAATGTCGTCGTCGCCGTCGTCGCGCCGGTGACGGCACCGGTGGTAACGCCCGGCTCGGCCACGCCGGCGGCGAATGAGGTTGTCATCGCCGGCGATGGCGCGCCAAAGGCGACTGCACCGGTTACTCTCGGGCCGGCCACGCCGGCGGTCACAGCCGCTGGCGTCCCGCTGACGCCCCAGCAGGGCGGCGCTGCTCCGCTGCAGCAGACGCCCGACGCCAAGCCCGTCGATGACGCCAAGGACTCCGACAAAGCGGCGGCACCGGCCGACGGCAAGCCGCAGCCGGCTTCTCCCGACAAGCGCTCGGACGCGCAGACCGTCACCACGAGCCCTGCCGACCATCAGCCCGCCCCGCTCACGACCGGCGTGCACACCGCCGACGCCAAAACACCCGATACGGCAGTCCCGCCGCCGGCAGCGACCGCGCAACCGCAAACCGCGGCGCCGGCGCAGACCACGGCACAAGCCGCCGCCACCCCGCAGCCATTGCCGCAAGCGGCGGCCATCCCGGTTTCGGGCCTCGGCATCGAGATCGCCGGCCGCGCGCTCGCCGGCAAGAACCGCTTCGAGATCAGGCTCGATCCGCCCGAGCTCGGCCGCATCGAAGTACGCCTCGACGTCGACAAGGACGGCCGCATCACCTCGCACGTGATCGCCGACCGCCGTGACACGCTCGACCTGTTGCAGCGCGACGCCTCCGGCCTGCAGCGGGCCCTGCAGGATTCCGGGCTGAAGACGGCCGACAACGGCCTGCAGTTCTCGCTGCGCGATCACTCGGCCGGCCAGCAGCAGCAACAACAGCAGCAGAATTCAAGCCCCGCCACTCCCGGCACGGCCCAGCTCGTCGTCGAAGACGATGTGCCGCTCGCGCCGAGCGCCTACAGCCCGCTCGCCGGTCTCGCCGGCGGCCTCGATATCCGAGTCTAGGGAACGCACATGAGCGCCATCAGCCCGTTATCTTCAGTCGCGGCAAATTCCACCTCCAGCGCCGCCTCCGCCGTTTCCAGCGCGATCGACACCAGCACGATCGCCGGCAACTTCACCACCTTCCTGCAGCTGCTGACCACGCAGCTCAAGAACCAGAACCCGCTCGACCCGCTCGACACCAACCAGTTCACCCAGCAGCTGGTCGAGTTCGCCCAGGTCGAACAGCAGCTCAAATCCAACGACCAATTGGCGACGCTGGTCTCGCTGCAGCAGACCGCGCAGTCGACCAACGCGCTCGCGCTGGTCGGCTCAACCGTCGTGGTCAACGGCCAGACCGCGCAGCTCGCCAACGGCAGCGCCAACTGGACGCTCAACGCCGGCAAGCCGACCACGGCGACCATTTCGATCGCCAGCTCGACCGGCCAGACCGCCTATACCGGCAGCTTCGCGCTCAATGCCGGCGACCAGAATTTCACCTGGAACGGCCAGGGCAATGACGGCAAGATTTGGCCAGCCGGCAATTACACGCTCACCGCCACCGGCGTCGACGCCAGCGGCCAGCCGGTGACAATCTCGACCCAGGTGCAGGCGCCGGTCGATTCGGTCGATCTCACGCAGAACCCGCCGTTGCTGTCGATCAACGGCCAGAACTACCAGCTCAGCCAGATCCAGAAGATCGTCCGCGCAGGACTCTAACCCCGGCGCGCGGCCTGCGCGGGACGCCTGCGCCCGCGCTTGAGCACCCGGTTCACCACCCGCTCGAGCGCCGACAATTCGAACGGCTTGCGCAGGATGTCGAAGCGACCGTCGGCCATCTGCGCCGCGTCGCTGTAGCCGCTCGTCAGCAGGATCGGGATGTCGGGAAAATTGTCGCGGCAGGTCTGCGCCAGCGCCAGCCCGTTCATCGGGCCGGGCATCACGATATCCGAGAACAGGAGATCGAAATGGATGCCCTGCTGCAGATGACGCAGCGCCTCGGCCGCGTTCTCGGCCCGCACCACGCGATAGCCGAGCTGTTCGAGCATGGTCGAGGTCACGTCGGCGACCTCGCGGCTGTCCTCGACCAGCAGCACCGTGCCTTGCGCGTCGCTGCCCAGAGAAAGTCCGTCGCCGGCATGCGCGGATGGCTCGGCTCGGCTGCGCGGCAGATAGATGGTGACCGCGGTGCCCTTGCCGACCTCACTCGACACCGTCGCCGCGCCACCCGACTGCAGGGCGAAACCATGCACTTGCGAGAGCCCTAAGCCCGTCCCCTTGCCGACCGGCTTGGTCGTGTAGAACGGCTCGAACACGCGCTGCAGAACTTCCGGCGGCATGCCGGTGCCGGTATCGATGATGGCAAGCGCGACGAAATCGCCGGTTAGCGCACCGGCCGCCGAGCCCGGCTTGAGCACCACGTTGCGCGCCGACAGCGTGATGCCGCCGCCCTCGGGCATGGCGTCGCGCGCGTTGACCGCGATGTTGACGAGCGCCAGCTCGAGCTCGCCGAGATCGACCTCGACCGGCCAGATCTTGTCCTCGATGTCGCAGGTGAGCTCGATGTTGCCGCGCAGCGATGGCGCCAGCATGTCGCGCACGGCGTCGATGCGCTGGCGCAAGTCCACCACCACCGGCAGCAGGGTCTGCCGGCGCGAGAAGGCAAGCAGTTGCCGGGTCAGCTTCTCGCCGCGCGCGGCGGCGGCGCGGATCGCCTCGATCGCCTGCTTGTCCTTGGCCTCCTTCAGGCGGCCTTGCAAAATCTGCGCGTAGCCGGAAACGATCATCAACAGATTGTTGAAGTCGTGCGCGATGCCGCCGGTAAGCTGGCCGATCGCCTCCATCTTCTGCGCCTGCGCCAGCTGCTCGCGCGTTTTTTCGAGCGCGACTTGCGCCTCGCGCTGCTCGGTGATGTCGCGGGTGACCTTGGCGAAGCCGACCAGGTCGCCTGCCTCGGTCCGGATGGCATCGATCACCGAGTTTACGTAATAACGGCTGCTGTCCCGGCGCACGCGCCAGCCCTGCGATTCGTATTGTCCTTCGCGCGCGGCGAGTTCGAGCGCGCGCGCAGGCTCGCCGGCCGCGCGATCTTCCTCCGTGAAGAACAGCTCGTAATTGTAACCGAGCACCTCCTCGGGCTCGTAGCCCTTGACGCGCGCGGCGCCCTCGTTCCAGCTCAGCACGCGGCCTTGCGGATCGAGCATATAGATCGCGTAGTCGCGCACGCTGCGCAGCAGCAGGCGGTAGCTCTGCTCGGACTGGCGCAGCGCGCGCTCGGACTTGATGCGGTCGGTGACGTCGAGGCAGACGCCCAGCATGCGCACCGGCGCGCCGGTCTCGTCGCGGATCGCCTCGCCGAGGCTCTGCAGGTAGCGCACGCCGCCGTCGGGCCGCACGATGCGCTCTTCGTGGCGGAACGGCTTGCCGGTCCTGAGCGCGCCGTCGATGCTGTCTTCCACCTGCTGGCGGTCGTCGGGATGCACGAAACTCAGGAATTCCTGGACCGTGCCGCGGAAGCTTTCGCGCGCAATGCCGTAGATTTCGAACAACTGGTCCGACCAGGACACGCGGTCGCGCTTGATGTCCCACGACCAGCTGCCGAGATTGGCCAGGCGCTGCGCTTCCAGCAATTGGATGTTGACGTCGGCGAGCGCCGCGGTGCGCTCCCTCACCCGCCGGTCGAGCTCGGCCTGCGTGCGGCGCAGGTTCTCCTCGCTCGTGCGCCGGATGGCGACGTCGGCGGACAGCACCAGGCTCGGCACCGAGATGCTGATGATGAAGGTGAGCAGCAGCAGAAAGGCTTCGTTGAGGCCGAACCGGCCGAACGGCCCGGCGTGCTCGATGGTGGCCCAGATCGTGAAGCCGGCGAGGATGACGCTCACCGTTGCGGTGTCGCGCGGGCCGCGCCGCAGCGCAGCCCACAGCAGCGGCAGAATCGCCAGGAAGCCGAGCGGGCTCGAATAATCCGAGCGCGGCAGCAGCGGGCTGAAGGCGAGGATGCCGACCGCGATCGCGCCCGACAGGACCGCGGCGACGGACAATATCTCGCTGCGGTCGAAGCGGCGCCAAGCGGTCTCGGCCCACAGTACGATCGCCGGCGTCACCACCAACAGGCCGGCGGCATCGCCGAGCCACCAGGTGACCCAGATCGGCACGAAGTTCTGCCAGGGGGCAAAACCCGCGGCGGCGAGCGTCGCCACTCCGATGCTGGCGCTGATCACGGTCGCCGGCCCGATGCTCACCAGAGCGAACTTCGCGACCCCCCACGGCGTGCCGAAGGCCGCGCGGCCGCCTGCCCAGCGTTCGATCAGAAAGCCGCCGGTCAGCGCTTCCAGCGTATTGCCGAGCGCGATCAGGGCGGAGGTTTCCAGCGTGCCGGCGGTGGTGGCGTTGGCGGCGAAGGCGCCGACCAAGATGGCCGGCCAGATTCGCAAGCCGCCCAGCAGCACGGCGGCGAGCGCAATCCCCGACGGCGGCCAGATCGGACTCGCGCTCGGATTGATGGAGGCGAGCTGCAAGCCGAGCTTGGCGAGCACGAAATAGGCGAGCGCCACCGCCAGCAAGATGCTGATATAGCGGAAGAAGGCGCTCAGCCGCGCGCCGCCGCTCACGGGAAACTCTGCCAAGGTCGCACCCCTGAAATGCCTGGTCTCTTCCCTATATTAGCCGAGCTTCCGTGCTTTTCGGCAGCGCGTAGATGCGGTAATCCGGTATCCTTATCCGTAACCAAAAAGTTAGCGGAAACAGGGCAATGATCTGCCCGTTCTCGCCTCTGGCTTAGGTAAATTTTAAGTCGCGGCTTGTAGGTTGCAAAAAGTACCCAGTCTTTGAGTCTTGTTGCTTGTGAGTACACCAATGACCGAGCCCCACCGCCCGAGGGTCAAATACGTCATCGGGCCAGACGGCAGCCCGCTCACGATCGCGGATCTGCCCCCGCCGACCACCAAGCGCTGGGTCATCCGGCGCAAGGCGGAAGTGGTGGCGGCCGTTCGCGGCGGTTTGTTGTCGCTCGAAGAGGCCTGCGCGCGCTACACGCTCACGGTCGAGGAGTTCCTTTCCTGGCAGTACTCCATCGACCAGCACGGGTTGGCGGGCCTGCGCACCACGCGCATTCAGCAATATCGGCAGTAAGCCCCTTCCCGATTCGAATTTTGACGCCGGCCCTTTCGAGGCCGGCGCTGTCGTTTCGGGCGTCAGGCGTCCCTGTTAAGGGACGGGTAGGAATTGGCGGCTCGCGCCGGTCGATGATGTCGTTGACCCGGATCAGGGCCGCGATAGGTTAGCGGCGGTCGCGCGCGCACTTTGGTCGGGTTTCTCTTGGTCGAAATCAAATTCTTGCCCATCGTGACATTTTGCATCGCCGTGATGTGGCCGGCCGTGGCGCCGGCGGCGCCGGACGCGGCCGTTCGCGCCGCCTGTGCCGGGGATGCGCGAAGGCTGTGCGGCTCCGTTTTCGCCGATGCCCCGGCGCGCCGGGCCTGCATGAGAGAGCACAGGGCCGAATGGTCGGACGGCTGCAAAGCAGCCGTAGCCAAGCAAAACGGGCAGGCCGGAGAAAAGCAGCCCGACGGCCCGCGCTCGAAGGCCGGTCGTGCCGGCGGCGGCGGATGTGCCACCGTCTTCAATGGCAAGTGCCATTCGGCGGCGTGGCTGCGCCATCGCGAGCGATGCGCGAAATTCGTCTCGGATTACTACCGCTATCGACCCGGCGAGCACCTCGTCACCGGCCACAATGCCATGCGGCGCTGCACGCGCGGCGGACCGATGTACGAACGGGCCCGCGTGCGCTAGCGCGCCGGTTGCCGGCCGCCGCCGCGAGCCGCCGCGCAACCCGCGCGCGCGGCAAATTCGGCTGACGGCGCGGCAAGTTGCAACGCCCGCCATTAACCGGACGCTAACCATAAACCGGGCAAATCTTGCCGGGTGAGGCGCGAACAAGCCGCGCCCGACGGGTGGGACAACAAGCCGGTGCAAGGTTTCCTGGACTTCGTGAAGTCGCTCGGTGCGGCGCGCATGGCGGCGATGGCCGCGGTGACGCTGGCGCTGATCGGCTTCTTCTCTTTCCTGATGATCCGCATGACGACGCCGCAGATGGTGCCGTTGTTCACCGACCTGTCGATGGACGACTCCTCCGCCATCATCAAGGACCTCGATCGCCAGGGCATCAGCTACGAGATCAAGAACGACGGCGCCATCATCATGGTGCCGCGCGCCAACGTCGCCCGCCTGCGCATGAAACTCGCGGAGAACGGGTTGCCCAAGGGCGGCGGCGTCGGTTACGAAATTTTCGACAAGTCGGACGCGCTCGGCGCCACCTCCTTCATCCAGAACATCAACAAGCTGCGCGCGCTCGAGGGCGAGCTTTCCCGCACCATCCGCAGCCTCGACCGGGTGGAGGCCGCGCGCGTCCACCTGGTGCTGCCCGACCGACCGCTGTTCTCGCGCGAGGCGACGGAGGCCTCCGCCTCCATCGTGCTCAAGGTGAATGGAACGCTCGACCCCTCGCAGGTGCGCGCGATCCGCCACCTGGTGGCTTCCGCCGTGCGCGGCTTGAAGCCGGAGCGGGTCTCGGTGGTCGACGAGACCGGCAAGCTGCTCGCCGACGGCGCCGGCGACGACAACGCCATCACCGGCGCCGGCGCCGACGAGCGCAAAATCGCCTACGAAAACCGCCTGCGCAAGGAGGTTGAAAACATCGTCACTTCGGTGGTCGGACCCGGGCGCGCGCGCGTGCAGATCAACGCCGATTTCGACGTCAACCGCGTCACCCAGACGTCCGACAAATACGATCCCGACGGCCGCGTGGTTCGCTCGAGCCAGACGCGCGAGGAGAAATCGTCAAACGGCGGCAATAGCGGCCAGGTCTCGGTCAGCAACGAACTGCCCGGGGCCAAGGCCGCCCCTCCCAACAACGGCGCCGGCGGCAATCGCGACCAGGACAGCAAGAGCGAGGAAATCGTCAACTACGAGATCTCGCGCACCACCAAGACCGAGGTCACCGAAGCCGGCCGCGTCAACCGCATTTCCGCCGCCGTGCTCGTCGACGGCACCTACAGCAAGGACGCCAAGGGCGAGCTCGTCTACAAGCCGCGCTCGAAAGAGGAGATCGATCGCATCGCCGCGCTGGTGCGCTCGGCCATCGGCTTCGACGCCAAGCGCGGCGACCAGGTCGAGGTGGTCAATCTGCGCTTCGCCGAAACGCCGGCGGCGCCGATCAACGAGCCGACCGGCTGGATGAGCTATCTGCAGTTCACCAAGGACGATATCATGCGCGCCGCCAATCTCGGCGTGATGGCGCTGCTCGGCCTGATCGTGCTGCTCATGGTGGTGCGCCCGCTGGTGCGCCGCATCATCACGCCCGACACGCCTGCGGGTGCCGCTGCGGCGGGCGGCGCGGGCGAGGCGGCGCCCGGCACCGGCGCGACAAGTGCCGGTGGCGTCCCCGCTCCAGGCGGCCCCAACGTCTCGATCGTCGGCGGCGAGCAACCGACAGTCGCCATCAACAACCGCACCTCGACCATGATCGACATCGCCAAGGTGCAAGGCCAGGTGCACGCACAGTCGGTGCAAAAGGTCGGCGAGCTCGCCGAGAAGAACCCGCACGAGGCGGTCTCGGTCATCCGCAGTTGGCTGCACGAGGACGCCGCCTAACGGCGCGAATTGAGGCAAACGGAATCGTCGATGCCCTCATCCTACGAAGTGAGCAAGAAAGAACAGGCCGCCGAAAAGGCGGTGCGCGAGGACATCGGCGGGCTGATGGCGGAGCTTGCCAGCAAGCCGCAGGTCAACCCCGGCCGCCGCAAGCTCACCGGCCCGGAACGGGCGGCCGTGCTCATGCTGGCGCTCGGCGAGCAATACGGCGGCAAGATCTTCAGCCTGCTCGACGACGACGAACTGCGCGAAATCTCCGTGGTGATGTCCTCGCTCGGCATGATCGAATCGGAATCGGTCGAGCAGTTGCTCCTGGAATTCGTCGGCCGCATGTCGGCCTCCGGCGCCCTGCTCGGCAACTACGACGCCACCGAGCGGCTGCTGCAGCAATACCTGCCGCCCGAGCGCGTGCACGGCATCATGGACGAGATCCGCGGTCCGGCCGGCCGCAACATGTGGGAGAAGCTCGCCAACGTGCAGGAAGAGGTGCTGGCGAACTATCTCAAGAACGAATACCCGCAGACGGTCGCGGTGGTGCTCTCCAAGCTGCGCCCCGAGCACGCCGCGCGCGTACTGGCGATCCTGCCCGAGGACCTCTCGCTCGACGTGATCAACCGCATGCTGCGCATGGAATCGGTGCAGAAGGAAGTGATCGAGCGCGTCGAGCAGACGCTGCGCACCGAATTCATGTCCAACCTGTCGCAGACCCGGCGCCGCGACGCCCACGAGGTGATGGCGGAAATCTTCAACAATTTCGACCGCCAGACCGAGACGCGCTTCCTGACGGCGCTCGAAGAGGAAAACCGCGAGGCGGCCGAGCGCATCAAGGCGCTGATGTTCACCTTCGACGACCTGGTCAAGCTCGACACCGCCTCGACCCAGACGCTGATGCGCAACATCGACAAGGACAAGCTGGCGATCGCGCTCAAGGGCGCTAATGAAGCGGTGCGCCAGTTCTTCTTCGGCTCCATGTCGACGCGCGCCGCCAAGATGCTGGTCGACGACATGCAGGCGATGGGCCCGGTGCGCCTGCGCGACGTCGACGAGGCGCAGGCACTGCTCGACAACAACGCCAAGGATCTGGCGGCCAAGGGCGAAATCCTGATCTCCAAGGGCCGCGGCGACGAAGAGATGATCTACTGACATGGCGCCCACCGCGAAATACCTGTTCGACGAGGACTTCTCCGGCGGCGGCAAGCCGACCATCACGCTGGTCGAGCACGAGCGGCGCCGCGCGGATGCCGAGTCGGTCGCCTACCGCAACGGCTTTGCCGCCGGGCAGAAGCAGGCCGAGGGCGAGGCGGCCCAGCGCGCCACGCAGGCGCTCACGCTGATCGCCGACAGCTTCGCCCGGCTCGACCGCGCGCTCGCCGGCATCGAGGGGCGGCTGGAAACCGAAGCGGTCGAAGTGGCGGTCGCGGTCGCCGCAAAGCTCGCGCCGGAATTGATCGCGCGCGAGCCGTTGGCCGAGATTTCCGCGCTCGCCACCGACTGCTTCAAGCATCTGGTCAAGACCCCGCACGTGGTGGTGCGCGTCGGGCCGGACATCTACGAGCTGGCGAAGGAAAAGCTCGAGGGGATCGCGCACGCGCGCGGCTTCGAGGGCCGGCTGGTGGTGCTCGCCGAGCCGGGGCTTGCCGCCGGCGATTGCCGCATCGAATGGGCCGAGGGCGGCGTGGCGCGCGATGAGGCCGCAACGCTCGCCGTCATCAATGACGCGGTCGCCCGCTACGTGGCGGCGCGCACCGGCGCACCGCCGGAGAATTCCGGGAGAATGCCATGAGCGAGACCGACAACAAGGAAGTCCCGCTGCCCGATCTAGAAAGCGGCGGCGAAATGCCGGCGGTCGCGGAGGCTGCGGCACTCGCGTCCGAAGACGGCCCCATCGACCGCGGCGCCGCCGATCTTGAGGCGGTGTTCGACGTGCCGGTGCAGGTGTCGGCGGTGCTCGGCCGCGCCCGCATGGAGGTCGGCGACCTGCTCAAGCTCGGGCCGGGCACCGTGCTCGAGCTCGACCGCAAAGTCGGTGAAGCCATCGACATCTACGTCAACAACCGCCTGGTCGCGCGCGGCGAAGTGGTGCTGGTCGAGGAAAAGCTCGGCGTGACCATGACGGAAATCATCAAGGCGGAACGGTGATGCGGCAACGAGCGAACAGTGAGCGGCGAACCATGCGATTCGCGAATAGCGCATGGCGAATGGCGAATAGCGAAAGAGAAGCTCGTTTCTATTCGCTATTCGCTACTCCCTACTCGCCGCCGTCAGCGGAAAAAGGAATGCCCCCATGCGCCTCCTGATCGTCGGCACCCTGCAGGGCCAACTCACCAGCGCGACCAAGCTCGCGATGGACAAGGGCGCCTCAGTCACCCACGCGACCGGCAACGAGCAGGCGCTCGCCGTGCTGCGTTCGGGCCGCGGCGCCGACCTGTTGATGGTGGACGTCACGCTCGACATCCGCGACCTGATCAAACGGCTCGAGGCCGAGCGCATCCACGTGCCGATCGTGGCTTGCGGCGTCACCAATGACGCGCGCGCCGCCGTCAACGCCATCCATGCCGGCGCCAAGGAGTACATCCCGCTGCCGCCCGATCCCGAGCTGATCGCGGCCGTGCTGGCGGCGGTGGCCGACGACGCGCGCGACCTGATCTATCGCGACGAGGCGATGGCGGCGGTGGTCAAGCTCGCCCAGCAGATCGCCGGCTCCGAGGCCTCCGTGCTGATCACCGGGGAGAGCGGCACCGGCAAGGAAGTGCTGGCGCGCTTCGTCCACGCGCGCTCGGGCCGCGCCAAGAAGCCGTTCATCACCGTCAATTGCGCGGCGATCCCCGAGAACCTCTTGGAGTCCGAGCTGTTCGGCCACGAGAAGGGGGCCTTCACCGGCGCGCTCGCCCGCCGCATCGGCAAGTTCGAGGAAGCGAATGGCGGCACCCTCTTGCTCGATGAAATATCTGAAATGGATGTGCGGCTGCAGGCCAAACTGCTGCGCGCCATCCAGGAGCGGGTCATCGACCGCGTCGGCGGCAACCGGCCGGTGGCGGTCGACATCCGCATCCTCGCCACCTCGAACCGCAATCTTGCCGAAGCGGTGCGCGAGGGCAAATTCCGCGAGGATCTCCTGTTCCGCCTCAACGTGGTGAACCTGAAGATCCCGCCCCTGCGCGAACGGCCGGCCGATATCGGCGAGCTCGCCAGCTACTTCATCAGGAAATATGCCGCCGCCAACGGTCTGCCGGTGCGTCCGCTTTCGGCGGAAGCGCGCCGCGCACTCAGCACCAACCGCTGGCCGGGCAATGTGCGCGAGCTGGAGAACACGCTGCACCGCGCCGTGCTGCTCGCAACCGGACCGGAGATCGGCATCGACGGCCTGCTGACGCCGGACGGCGCCCGGCTCGACAGCGCGCGCAGCGGTGTGGCGGCGCAGGCCGCCGTCGCCGCCGAGCAGGTCACCCGCAACCTGGTCGGACGCACCGTGGCCGAGGTCGAGCGCGACCTGATCCTGGAGACGCTCAAGCATTGCCTCGGCAACCGCACGCACGCCGCCAACATCCTCGGCATCTCGATTCGCACGCTGCGCAACAAGCTCAACGAATATGCCGGCGACGGCGTGCCGATCCCGCCGGCCAACGGCGGCGGCGAAATGCGCGGGGCGGCGTAAGGCGCCGAACGAAAAAGCCCGGCTCGACCGCCGGGCTTTTTCCATTCCAAATAGCAAGATTATTGGCGCTAGCGTGTTGGCGCTTCGCCGGCCACACCGCCTTGCTTGGCTTTCTTGTCGCGCATGGTGTCGAGCTCGACCGCCTTGGCCATCAGCTCCTGGCTGATCGCCTCCAGCCGCTCGATCAACACGCGCCCTTCGTGGGCCAGCCGGATGCAACGGTCGGCGGTCTCAACGAGATATTCCTCGGTCTTCAGCATGATCTCTCCGTCAAGAATTTGGCCGGGGGTATGCATAGAAAATATGTTAATTCAAGGAACTTTCGTGCATGGCCTCATGCGCAAACGCCGCACGCAGTTATTGTCGGCATCCCAACGAGATAGCGACCGGAATGACCCTCTACAAAATCGTCTCCGCCGCGCTCTGGCGCGAGGCCGAACGCGACGGCGTCTTGCGCGGCTCGGAGGTCGACCTGCGCGACGGCTTCATCCATTTCTCCACCGCCGCCCAGGTGACGGAGACCGCCGCCAAGCATTTCGCCGGTGCGCGCGATCTTCTGCTGGTCAGCGTCGATGCCGGCAGGCTCGGCGACGCGCTCAAATGGGAGCCTTCGCGCGGCGGCGCGCTTTTTCCCCATCTTTACGCCCCGCTTGCGCTCGCGGCGGTGCGCAAAGTCGAGCCTTTGCCGCTCGACGCCGACGGACGCCATCGTTTTCCACCGCTCGAGCCTTGAGGGAACCCGCGGCTGAGCGAGCGCGTTATCGCGATGTCCCCCTTCCGCGCGAGCCCTCATGAACCTGCAAAATCTCCACTGGAGCACGATCCATGCCTCGGCGTTCAGCGAGGCGCGC
>Ga0335081_10005645_pt1 | contig 19823 bp, 17 predicted proteins | sample Lox_Sample_35_FD_206713 | JGI IMG/M metagenome (GOLD analysis project Ga0335081, IMG submission 206713) | Soil microbial communities from Loxahatchee National Wildlife Refuge, Florida, United States - Lox_Sample_3.5 | ecosystem: Environmental > Terrestrial > Soil > Wetlands | place: USA... | reverse complement strand
CATGAACGCGACTGGCGTGATGTCGCGGACGAAATTGAATTCGAGGTGCGGATAAAGCGCGCCGCTCGCGGCGTTTCCCGAAATCATGACGAGAAGCGTATAGCCGTCCGGCGCCGCGCGGATCACATACTCGGCGCCGACGTTGCCGCCGGCGCCGGGTTTGTTCTCGACGATGAATTGCTGGCCGAGTTGGGTTGAGACGGACGGTGCAACCAGCCGCGCCACAACATCGGGCGCGAGGCCGGCCGGAATGTCGACGATCATGTGGACCGGCCGTGCCGGGTAGTCGAGCGCAAACGCGATATGCGGCGCCGCGGTAGCCGCGACGCTGCCGACGGCCAGTTGGAGGAAGTCTCTACGGCGAATTTGCAATGCCATGTTGCTGCTCCGAGGAAACGGATCCCTTCACCAACCGCAGTCCGAGATTATACGGGCCTAGCCCGAATAGCCTGCCGTCAGCACCAGATCGGATTTGGTGCTGGCCAGCCGAATCTTCAGGAGCGGCTGGTATTCGGGGCTGTCGTAAAAGCGCTGCGCCGCCTCGACCGATGGAAATTCGAGAACGACAAGCCGGTGGATTGGCAGATTGCCTTCGAGCGTTTTCACGTCGCCGCCGCGCACCAGGTAGCGGCCGCCGAACTTGGCGATCAACGGCGTCACCTTCGTGCGGTATTCCTCGAAGCCCGCCGGGTCGGTGATGTCGAGATTGGCAATCAAGTAGCCTGGCACGTGACCCTCCCGAATTGTTGCGCATTTGCGCGGTTGCCCGATTATACACGCTGAGCAGCTCTGTGCCGGGGATAACGGTCATTGATCGGTACCGGCTGCAGCCCTATTATGACGGCAAATTCGTCCGTGCGCCTGCGAAGGAAGGCCGCACGGATTGAATTGCAGCATTTTCAATTGCCCTTCCGGAGGAATGTTGATGATAAACGGCAAGGTCACCGGCGTGCGCAGCATCGAGCTTGGCGTGCGCGATCTGCAGCAATCGGCGGATTTCTACACCAAGGTCTGGGCGCTCGAGGAAGTCGGCGCCGACGGCGACGGCATCCACCTGCGCGGCACCGGCAGCGAGCACCACGTGCTGACGCTCCGCGAGCGGCCGAAGCCGGGCCTGCTCAACGTCAATTTCGCCACGCAGGACCGCGCCTCGGTCGATCAGCTCTGCGCCAAGGCCAAGAGCTACGGCATCAAGGTCCTGAGCGAGCCGGCGGCGCTGCCGGGCGCGGCGGGCGGCGGCTACGGCTTCCGCTTCCAGAGCCCGGAAGGCTTCACGATGAGCATCTCGTCGGATGGCGCGCAGCACCCGAATGTCGGCCTCGACCGCTCGCGCCCGACCAAGATCAGCCACGTCGTGCTCAACAGCGGCGACACCGGCGGCCAGATGAAGTTCTTCATCGACGTGCTCGGCTTCAAGCATTCCGACAGCACGCACATGATGGACTTCCTGCGTTGCTCGGCCGACCATCACAGTATCGCGATGGTGCGCGCCAATGGCCCCTCGCTCAACCACGTCGCCTATGAAGTGCCCAACATCGACGGGTTGATGCGCGGCACTGGGCGGCTGAAGAAAAACGGCTTCGGCACCGAATGGGGCGTCGGCCGGCATGGCCCCGGCAACAACGTGTTCTCCTACTTCATCGAGCCGGACGGCTTCGTGGCTGAATACACGACCGAACTCGATCAGATCGACGAGGCTACCCACGTGCCGCAGGACCCGGCCTATTGGGACAAGGTCATGCCGCAGCGCGGCGACCGCTGGGGCACCGCCGGCGCGCCGTCGAACCTGATGCAGTTCGCCATGTCGGGCGGCCTCTATCTCGGCGAAGAGCCGCCGGAAGGCGTGCGCTGCGAAAACGTCATGGCCCGCAAACTCGGCCGCTGAGTGCCGCGGACGGATGGGAAGGATGCGGCCGCAGTTTGAGCGGCCGGCGGTTCATCGTTCGATCCGCAATGACGGAGAGTGCAGGTCATGGACCGCCCGACTGCCGTGCTTGAGCCGGGAAAGCCCGTCACACTGCCGCCGGCGGGCAACATCAGCTTTGAGATCGAGGCGGGGCAGAAGCTCAAGCTGACCCAGCCCGAAGGCGAACAGGTCGCCGATCTAATCTCGTTCAACCGAGATGACGTGCGCGAGCTGCTCTCGATGCTGTCGAGCCGCGCGGTGAATCTGAGCTGGAAATTCACCGCGCCGCACGTGCTCTACAGCAATTGCACGCGGCCGATGTGGCAGATCGAGGAGGACCTCACCGGCGAGAACTACTGTGGCGGCGGCTACTGCAGCGAGCACATGAATATCGTTCGCTACGGCGAGCGCGCGCGGGGTGCGCCCAACTGCCAGAACAATCTCGAAGCGGCGATCCGCGGTTACAGCATGAATCGCTGGAATTTCAACGTCGATGCCTGCTTCAATATTTTCATGACAGTGGCGTACGAAGCCAACGGCGTCTGGGAAATCCGGCCGCCCAAAGGCAAGCCCGGCGACTACATGGTGATGCGCGCGCTGATGCCGCAGATCGTCGCCATCTCGAATTGCCCGATCCTGTTCAACGCCTGCAACAACTTCAAGCTCAAGCCGCTGACGCTGGAGATTTTGCAGTAGCGGCGCCGGACGGCCGCGCGAACTCGTCACTGCATCAAAAAGACGCCCTTGCCTTCGGTCTGGCGGTCGAACACCCGATAGGCCTCCTCGGCTTGATCGAGTTTCCAACGATGCGTGAACAGATGATCGACGTCGACCTTGCGGTCGGCGACAAAGCGTGCGCAGTCGGCCTGGATCGACGTGGAAAATGTCCATGAGCCGACAATGGTGAGTTGTTTGCGCAGCATGTGCGGGCTCACGTCGATCGTCACATCGCCGCCTTCGCCGACAAAGCAGGCGGTGCCCCACGGCCGCGTGGCGCGCACCGCGATTAAGCGGCCGTCGGCCTTGCCGGAGCTGTCGAGCGAAAAATCGGCGCCGGCGCCATGGGTCAGCGCCTTGATGGCGGCGACGGCATCGTCGGTCTGCGGATTGATCAGCGCATCGGCGCCGAACTCCTTGGCGCGCGCAAGACGCTCGGCGCTGACATCGAGCGCGATGGCGCGCGCCCCCATGGCGGCGGCGAGCTGCGTCGCCGACAGGCCGACCGGGCCCTGGCCAATGATGGCGATGGTGTCGCCGCCGGCGAGCTTGATCCGGCGCAGCGCCAGGTACGCGGTGCCGGTGCCGCACGAGACCGCGGCGCCGGTCGCAAAGCTTAGCTCGTCCGGCAAGGGCACGACCGTGTGCGCCGGCACTTTCATATAAGGCGCGTGCGCGCCATGACCGGTAACGCCGTACACGGTGCTGCCCTCGCTGCACATCTGCGACCAGCCGGTCCGGCAATGCACGCAGGTGCCGCAGCCGGAATAATGGTGCACCATGACGCGCGCGCCGAGCCCGGGGGCGCGCTCATCGACTGCGCTGCCCACCGCCGCGATCACGCCGCAGGGTTCGTGGCCGGCGATGACAGGCCCGCTCACTTTGCCGAGGCCAAGCGACGCGGTCTCGCCCGAGGCGCGGTAGAACCGCAGATCGCTGCCGCACATGCCGGACGCTTTGATTTCGACCACAACATCGTGCGGCCCCGGCGCGGGATCGGGGAATTCCATCAGTTGCAGCTTGCGATCGCCCAGGAACGTGACGCCGCGCATGGCCGTTCATTCCGCCTTGATGCCGGCGAACTTGACGACCTTTGCCCATTTCTCGGCTTCGGCAACCTGAAACTTGCCGAATTCGGCGGGCGTCGCGATGTACGGTTGTGATCCCAGCGCGGCGAATTTTTGTTTCATCTTCGGATCGGCGAGCCCGGCGTTGATCGTCGTGTTGAGCTTGTCAATGATCGCCGCGGGCGTGTCCTTTGGCGCGCCCATGCCGTACCAGGCGCTCACATCATAGCCGGGCACAAAGTCGGCGATCGGCGGAACGTCGGGAAATGCGTCCGACCGCGTCGCCGTTGTCACTGCCAGCGGGCGAAGCTTACCCGCTTTGATGTAGCTGACGCCGGCGCTGATCGGCGAAAAATACACCTGTACCTGACCGGCCAGCAGATCGGTGATGGCGGGCGGCGACGCCCGATAGGCGACATGGGTCATTTTGACCCCGGCCATGTAATTGAAGAGTTCGCCCGCCATGTGCGGCGAGGTGCCTACACCCGGCGAGGCCATGTTCACCTTCCCCGGATTGGCCTTGGCATAGGCGATAAATTCCGGAAGCGTTTTGGCGGGGAACGCAGGATTGACCACCACGACGTCCGGGTCGCGGCTGATGCCCGCGACCGGCGCGATGTCCTTGGTGAAATCGAATTTGAGCTTGCTGTAGAGCGAGGCGTTGACGGCGTTGGACAGCGACGTCAACAGCAGCGTGCTGCCGTCCGGCGGCGCCGCGACGACGGCCTCGGTCGCGAGATTGCCGCTGGCGCCCGGCCGGTTCTCGACCACGAAGGGCTGGCCAAGCTTGTCCGACAGCCATTGTCCGACCAGGCGCGCCAGAATGTCCGGCGCGCCGCCCGCGCCGAAGCCGACAATGATGCGGACCGGGTGAGACGGGTAAGTTTGCGCCCACGCGAGGCGCGAGACGGCCGGCAGCGCCACGGCGCCGGCAGCGAGTTGCAGAACGTGTCGGCGACGAAGTGTCATTGCGCTGCCTCAGGTGATTGAGCGTGATTGAACCGAAGCGGATGGGGATTGTTGGCGACAAGTACGCCTCTGCGCAAGAGCCGTAAATGGTCCTCTGGTATCAATGAGATGTGCCGGTCGTGAAACTAAAGTATCATCGTTGGCTGCTGTGCGCGTGAGATGAAATGGTGCCCCCGCCTTCAGGCAGTCCCGCATCAGGTTTACCGGCCGAACTCGGCATCACTGCCGGGCAGATGCGGGTCATGACTCTGCTGATGCAGGGCAAGAGCAACAAGGTGATCTGCCGCGCGCTTGGATTGGCCGAACCGACCGTCAAGCGCCACGTCAGCTCGATCCTGAAGGCGCTGAAAGTCAACAATCGAACGGAGGCGGCGCTCGCGGTGAGCGCACTGGGATGGACACAATCGGTGCAGGCCCCAGGCATGCAGAGAGCCACCGCTGGCCCGAAAGCTGTTAATACGGCAGCGTACCCACAGCTCGACTTGCCGGATAAGCCTTCGATCGTGGTGCTCCCGTTCACCAACCTCAGCGGCGATCCGGCGCAAGATTATTTCGCCGACGGCATGGTCGAGGAAATTACCGTTGCGCTTGGCCGCCTTCCGCGACTCTTCGTCATCGCCAGCAACTCAGCCTTCGCCTATCGGGGCCGTACGCTTGACGTAAGGAAAATCGGAGCCGAGCTCGGCGTCCGTTACATCCTTGGCGGCAGCGTGCGAAAAGACGGCGACAATGTTCGCATCACGGCGCAGCTTAGCGATGCCTCACTTGGGCGCCAAATCTGGGCCGATCGGTTTGACGGTAGCCTCGCCAATATTTTTGAACTGCAGGACGGCGTGGCGGTCTCGATCAGCGCAACCATTGCGCCCGCGTTGCGCTCGACCGAGACGGAGCGGGCTCGCCGCAAGCCAACGGATAATGTCACCGCCTATGACTTGTATCTGCGCGCAATGCCGCCGCACCGCGACACGCTTGTGCAAAATCAGGAGTCGTTGCGGTTAATCTACAAGGCGATTGACCTCGACCCGTCGTTCGGCGCCGCTTACGGCCTTGCAGCGTACTGCTACCACATGCAAATGGTGTTCGTGTGGCAGCCGCTGCCCGAAGATCGCGTCCGGGAAGGGATTAGACTGGCGCATCTGGCCGCGGAGTGGGGCGAGAGCGATCCGGAGGCGCTGTGGATGGCGGGTAAAACGCTGGCGGCGCTCGCGGGCGACGCGGATCGCGGGCTGGTGCTGATGCGTCGTTCGGCCGAACTTAATCCGAACTCGGCGCGCGCCTGGTGGGCCAGTGGTTTGACGCACGCGCATCTCGGACACGCGGACATCGCGCTCGATCATTTTGCCCGGACGCGGCGATTAAACCCGCGTGATGCGGCCGAGCACGCCTACTGGAACGGTGTAGCGCTCGCCCATCTGCTTTCCGGCAGTTACGCGGCGGCGAAACAGGCCATCGACAGCGCCCTGCTCGATTGGCCGGATTCGCCGCCATCGCTGCGTGCCAAAGCCGCGATCTGCGGGCTGCTGGGTCACGTCGACGAAGGCCGGGAATGCGTGTACCGGATTCTGGCCTTGAATCCCGCCACGACGCTTGCAACGGTAGAGGCGCTCAATCGGCCGCAGGCCCGGTCCAATCCGGTCGGCTACAGAAATTTCTACAATGGACTGCGGCGCGCCGGACTTCCGGAGGGCACAGCGTAGGAGGAATGCCGTAAATCTTCCGGCCTTGTCTCCTGAGATCGCGGCTTTCGCGGGTCGCTGAATATCCTAAAAGTCGGGAAAAATCGTATGACCAAAAAGAAAATCGCGTTCGTCGGGGCCGGTGCGGTCGGCGGCTATACGGGGGCCCACATGGTAGCAGCGGGCGAAGACGTGACCTTCATCGATCCATGGCCCGACCATGTCGAACACATGCGCAAGCACGGCCTGCGCGTCACCCACGCCATGAAGGAGCCGGAATTCACCGTGCCGGTACGCGCCTTGCATGTCACCGACGCGCAGCAGTTGGCCAAGGAGAAGCCGGTCGATATCGCCTTCGTCTGCATGAAGTCCTACGACACCGCCTGGGCGGCGATGCTGATCCGGCAATATCTCGCGGCCGACGGCTTTGTCGTGTCGTTGCAGAACTGCATGAACGAGGAGACCATCGCCGGTGTCGTCGGCTGGGGCAAGACACTCGGCTGCATCGCGAGTTCGATCACCGTGAATTTGCCGGAGCCGGGCCACATCCATCGCGGCGCCGCCAAGCACGGCGCGGCACATACGGTGTTTCGCGCCGGTGAAGTGCACGGCCGCCTCACTGAACGCGCCAAGGAGGTCTGCCGTCTGGTCGGCTTCGCCGACAGCGCCAAGGTGACCGGCAACCTGTGGGGCGAACGCTGGTCGAAGCTCGTCGCCAATTCAATGCAGAACGGGCTGTCCGCCTGCACTGGCCTCGGTGGCGGCGACCTGCTCAAGAGCGATCCGATCCGCCATTTTTCCACCCGCCTTGGCTCCGAGGCGATCCGCGTCGGCCAGGCGCATGGCTATGCGCTGGAAGACATTCTGCACTTGCCGCCGGAGACTATAGCGCGCGCGGGGGAGGGCGACGAGGCGGCGATGCGGACCTGCGACGAGCAGCGCTTCAAGGACTCAAAGCACACCGCCGCCGAGCAGCGGCCGTCGATGGGCCAGGACATGCAAAAGGGACGGCGCACGGAGATCGAGTTTTTGAACGGACTCGTGGTCCGCGAGGGCGAGAAAATCGGTATCTCGTGCCGCGCCAACGCCGTGCTGGTCGATATCGTCAAGCGCGTCGAGAAGGGTGAACTCAAAGCCGATCCGCGGCATATTACCGAGCTGCGGATGAACTGAAGGAGGATGCCATGACTGACGTCCAAACAGCTGATCGGCAGGCTCTCGGCGCGCTCGCGTCGCGCTTCATCGATGCCGACGCGGTGCCGTGGGTCGAGACCGGTCCGGGCAACAAAATGAAAGTGATCTATCACGATCCGACGTCCGGGATGCTGACAATTCTGGCGAGGCTCGAGCCTGGCGCCGGCATCCCGGCGCACGTGCATGAGGATCTGGAGCAGACCTACGTGCTCGAAGGCTCACTCGTCGATGCCGAGGGCGAATGCACCGCCGGGAATTTCGTCATCCGCGCCAAGGGAAGCCGCCATGCGCCGACCGCGCCGAACGGCTGCACCATGCTGGTGTTCTTCCTCAAGCCCACGGCAGGGCTCAAGAAGGCGCTGCTCAAACACGCGTGAGCGCGCCAGAGTGACATTGAAAATATGAACGACACCGCAACGACCACCTTCATCGGCCGCTCGCTGACGCGTCGCGAGGATCAGCGTCTGCTCACGGGCCGTGGCCAATTCATCGCCGATTTCGAGCTGCCGCGCATGCTGCATGCTGTGTTCGTGCGCAGCCCGCTCGCCCATGCCCGCATCAAGGCGGTCGACATCGCGAGCGCCGCCGCGGCGCCCGGCGTGGTCACTGTGCTGAGCGGCCCTGAACTCGCGCAGCTGTTGCCGCCGGTTTCGGATACGCAGCTCGTGCTGCCGAGCAAGTGGACCACCCAAGTCCAGCACAAATTCATCAACCCGCAGCAGCCTCTGCTGGCGCACGACAAGGTGCGTCACGTTGGCGAGGCCGTGGCGGTGGTCGTCGCCGAGACCCGTTACGCGGCCGAAGATGCCGCTCAGCTGGTCACGCTCGATCTCGATCCGCTGCCGGCCGTGCTGGAGCCCGATGCGGCGTTGGCCGTCGGTTCGCCGATCATTCACGACAAGTTCGGGACCAATCTGATCGGCTCCTTCACCATCGCCAAGGGCGACGCGGAGCGCGCCATGGCGCGCGCGCCGCACCGGCTCAAGCGCCGCTTCCACCATCATCGTTATGCGGCGATGCCGATGGAATGTCGCGGCGTTGTCGGCCTGCACGACCCCCGCACCGACACGGTCACCATCTGGTCGTCGACCCAGGTGGTGCATTGGGTGCGCCGGGAGGCATCGGGGGTGCTGCAGCTGCCCGAGGCGCGCATCCGCTGCGTCGCGCTCGACGTCGGCGGCGGTTTCGGCGTCAAGGGCCACGTCTATCCGGAAGATTTGCTGATCCCGTTCCTGGCGCGCCGGCTCGGCCGGCCGGTGCAATGGATCGAGGACCGCCGCGAGCATCTGATCTGCTCGTGCCACTCGCGCGACCAGATTCACGACGTGGAGGTCGGTTTCGACGATGACGGCCGCATTCTGGCGCTGCGCGACAGCTTCGCGGTCGACGGCGGCGCCTGGAATCCGATCGGCGCCGGTGTCGTCTACAATACCGCTGCGCATTTGCAGGGCCCCTACAAGATCGGTGCGCTTGCCGTCGAGGCCCGCATCGCGGCGACCAATAAGACACCGAACGCGCCGTATCGCGGCGCCGGCCGTCCCGAAGCCGCCTTCGCCATGGAGCGCAGCGTGGATCTCATCGCCGCCGAACTTGGCCTCGAACCGGCCGAAGTGCGGCTGCGCAACATGATCCGCGACGACGAAATGCCATATGCCAACGGCATGCCGTACCGCGATGGCGAGCCGATCGTCTATGACGGCGGCGATTATCCGGCGGCGCTGGAAAAAGCGCTGGAGGCGATCGGCGGGCTGTCGGCGTTTCGCGAGCGCCAGCGCGCAGCGCGCGACGATGGCCGCCTGCTTGGCCTCGGGCTCGGCTGCTATGTCGAGGGTACCGGCGTCGGCCCGTTCGAAAGCGCGCTCATTCGCATCGAGTCGTCCGGCAAGATCTACGTCACCTCCGGCGCTTGCCCGCAGGGGCAGGGCATGGAGACGATCTTCGCGCAGGTGGTCGCTGACGCCTGGAACGTGCATCCCGACGACGTGGTGATTTCGCTCGCCGATACGGCCGGCATCGCCCTGGGCTTCGGCACCATCGCGAGCCGCACCACGGTGACGCTGTCGGCGGCGATCCACGGCGCCAGCGAGAAGCTGCGTCCCAAGGTGTTCGCGATTGCGGCCAACCTGTTGGAGTGCGGGATCGGCGACCTCGAACTGCGCAACGGTCGGGTCGGCATCGTCGGCGTGCCCGGCGCCGAGGTCACGCTCGCCAAGGTGGCGCAGGCATCGCGGCCGGGCTGGGATCACGGCCGTCCGGCCGGACTCGATGCCGGGCTCGAGGAGACATATTACTTCGAGCCGCCGACGGTGACCTGGTCTTATGCGGTACACGCGGCCGTGGTCGAGGTTGATGCCGAAACCGGGCGCGTGCGCGTCGAGAACTACGCCATCGCCCACGATTGCGGCGTCGTGGTCAACCCGATGCTGGTTGAAGGCCAGATCGTCGGCGGTGCCGTACAGGGCATCGGCGGCGCGTTGCTGGAACACATCCACTACGACAGCACCGGCCAGCCGCTGACGACGACTTTGGCGGAATACATGCTGCCGACGGCGGAGGAGATGCCGCGCCTGCGCCTTGCCCACCAGCATTCGCCGTCGCCGTTAAATCCATTCGGTGTCAAAGGCGTCGGCGAGGGCGGACCGATCGCGCCGCCGGCCGCGATCGCCAACGCCGTGGCCGACGCGCTGCGCCCCAAGAAAGTCGAATTCAACGAGACGCCAATCGCTCCTCACCAGATCGTCGAGGCGGCACGTTCTTTGGAGCGCACGACATAAGGTTGTTCGCGCGCATAAAAGAGGCACACTTGTTTGCTGAGCTTTAATTATCTGATGTCATCACGGCGTCATGTTCGCTTCTTCATCTTTGCCGCCGCCGGCTGGCGGTAACGCGGTAGTTCCTGACACCTTCCACGGGCCTTTATGACGACCGCATCGTCCGATGAATCGAGCGGATCGCCCACGCCGGTGCGCGGCGCCGCTCTGGCGCTGACCGGCCTGGGCGCGCTCGGCGTCGTGTTCGGCGATATCGGCACCAGTCCGCTCTACACGCTTAAGACCGCGTTCGACTTTCTGCACGGCGAGGCGACGCCGGAGCGCATCCTCGGCATGTTGTCGCTGGTGTTCTGGACGCTGACCCTGATCACCTCGATCAAATACGTTCTGGTCGCGATGAGCATCGACAACGACGGCGAGGGCGGCATCCTTGCCCTGATGTCGCTGCTTGGCGTCAAACGCGTGCATCGGCCGGCAATCATCGCGGTCGGCCTGTTGGGCGCGGCGCTGATCTACGGCGACGGCGCGATCACGCCGGCGATCTCGGTGATGTCGGCGCTCGAAGGCCTCAACATCGCGGCGCCGTCGTTTCAGCCCTACGTGGTGCCGGCCTCGGTCGCCATCCTGGCATTGCTGTTTGTCGTCCAGCCGTTCGGCACGGCGCGCATCGGCGCCGCCTTCGGGCCGATCATGGTGCTGTGGTTCGTATCGATCGCCGCGCTCGGGTTGTGGGGTGTCGCCCAGGACCCGCATGTGCTCTACGCGCTCAACCCCTATTACGGACTGCGCCTGCTCGCCCATGGCGGCCTGCGCGGCTTTCTCGTGCTCGGCGGCATCTTCCTCTGCGTCACCGGCGCCGAGGCGCTCTACGCCGACATGGGGCATTTCGGCAAACGCCCGATCCGCGCCGCCTGGTCGTGGATCGTGTTTCCGAGCCTGATCTTGAACTATGCGGGGCAGTGCGCCATCGCGCTGCGCGGCGAACCGATCGCCAACAATATCTTCTATCGGCTGTGCCCCGAACCGCTGCTCATTCCACTCGTCTGCCTGGCGACGGCGGCCACCATCATCGCCAGCCAATCCATCATCACCGGCGCCTATTCGATGACGCGGCAGGCGATCCAGCTCGGATGGCTGCCGCGGCTCAACATCAAACAGACCTCCGAGCAGGGCTACGGACAAATCTATGTCGGTGTCGTCAACTGGTCGCTGATGATTGTCACCATCGCGCTGACCGTGCTGTTCAAGAAATCCGACAATCTCGCTGCGGCGTACGGCATTGCGGTGTCGGCGACCATGCTGATGACGTCGTGCCTGTTATTCATCGCCATGCGCGAGGTCTGGCAATGGAGCCTATGGGCTTCTACGGCGCTGGCCGGATTGTTCGCCGTCATCGATAGCGGGTTCTTTGCGGCGAATTCACTGAAAATCGCCGACGGCGGCTATGTGCCGCTGCTGCTTGCCGCGGTCGTTTACGGCATCATGCTGATCTGGCATCGCGGCAGCGCTGCGGTGGCGCAGCGCATGGCGCAGAAGCCCGTTGCTGTGGCGGATTTTCTCGCCGACCTGAAAACGCGTGGCGTGCCGCGTGTGCCGGGCACCGCGGTGTTCCTTACCCGCACTACAAGCGGCGTGCCGCCGGTGATGACTTGGCATCTCCGGCACAATCGGGCGCTGCACGAGCGCGTGCTGGTGCTCACCGTGCTCACCGAATCGCGCCCTCGGGTGCGATCGTCCGAACGCCTGACAGTAACGCGGGAAGGCGAGAATTTCTGGCGTCTCACTGCGCGCTACGGCTTCGTCGAGCACCCCGACATTCCCCGGCTGTTGCAACAATCTCAAGCGCAGGGCTGCACGGCAAGCCTCGAGGATGTCACCTATTACGTCGGTCACGAATACATCGTGCATCGCGAACAGGGCGCGGTACTGCCGCTTTGGCAAGAAGAAATTTTCGCCGCAATGGTGCGGAACGCCTCGCATGTGACCGACTATTTTCGCCTGCCGAGTCGTCAGGTGGTTGAAATCGGCCGCCAGATTTCGATTTGACAGCGGCTGTCGCGCGTTGCTTGACCGTGGGTGACGCCGCCGCTAGCGTCACGTCATTTACAACAACAGAGCGTGGAGGGAACGCATGGCCTCCTTGTCCATCACGCCGCTGACCGATCACACCGGCGCCGAGGTGACGGGCGTCGACTTCCGCAAACCGATCGATGCCGAGACGCGGGACGCGCTCAACGGCGCTTTCGTGGAGCATCATGTATTGGTGGTGCGCGATCAGGAGTTTTCGCCGGACGATTTCAAGGCCGCCGTGCAGCTGTTTGGCGAATTGCAGCCGCACGACAAGAAGGAGCACCATGTTCCCGGCTATCCCGATGTGTCCTACGTGTCGAACGACGAATTCGTCAACGGCCGGCGCATCATCCCCGGCGAGACGTTCCATACCGATCATTCCAATCATCCGCGGCCGCCCAAGGCGACGACGTTGTTTGCGGTCGATTTGCCGTCGAGCGGCGGCGACACCCAGTACGTCAATATGCATGACGCCTACGATGATCTGCCGGAGGCGACCAAGCGGACGATTGACGGACTGAGGGCGGTGCACGCCTATTTGAGCAAATACAGCCCGCGCCCGCTCGGTTATCTCAGCGAGGAAAGTGCCAAGAAATTGCCGCCGCCGGGCGTGCATCCGCTGGTGCGCACCCATCCGGAGAACGGACGCAAGGCGCTGTTTCTCAATCCGGTGCGCATGGAATCGATCCTCGGCATGGAAGACGCTGATGCGCTCAAGCTGATCGACGAACTGATGGCGCACTCAACGCAGAAGAAATACGAGTACCGGCACAAATGGCGGCACGGCGACTGGGTATTGTGGGACAACCGCAGCGTCATGCACCAAGCGAACCCGGACTACGATATGAACGAGCGCCGCTTTCTTTATCGTCTGATGCTTAGGGGCGAAGTGCCGGCGTGATTGCGCTACCGTGTTACCCCCCGGAAACGGGATAATCGGTCAGCTTTTGCGCCGACCGGCGGCGCCCACGCGCGCGGGCTTCGCGCGTTCCTGCGGCGGCTTGGGGCGGGAGTCTTCAAAAGCGTCGTAGGCGTGCTGCAGCATGTCGTACTGTTCGATACTGATCAGCACGAGCCGGTCGCGGCCGTTCTTGGTGACGATGATGGGCGTCGCCAGAGCGGCGTCGCTGTGGGCGCCGAAATTGCGAATGAGTTCGACGGTCGAGACCCGTTTCATCGTGAAGCTTCCCCGGTCCGACCATGGAATTATAGGTCGCCCCCGGGATTCCTTTCGTAGAACTATGTGTTCAAAATAAGCGTATTCCACAGGAAATTCGAATCGACTGTCGGCCATGTTGTGTCGCGATACAAGCACAATGTGCCGCCCGGGCCGCGCGATATGTTCTATGGCTAACATTTGCTGACAATTAAGTAAGGTTTTGCCGGTAAGCAGGCTCAGGAGGGGCGAGCATGCCTGAGCACACACATACCGGTCGTTGCATTCTTGTTGCTGCCTTGACGCTGTTCGGCGCCGCGGCCGTTCACGCCACTCCCAAGGAGAGCCCCGGAAAGGATGCCGGTGGCAAGGATGCCAGTGCGGCCATCAGCCTCGATCAGCTCGGCGGCACCTGGAAAAACGTCAAGTCGGGCGTGAATGTCAGGATCGAACAGGGCGCGGTCGGGTGGGAGGTGTGGTTCTCCACCAGCGGTGAGGCACGGATTACGTTGCCCGAAAAGAACCGGCCGGCCATCAAGATCGACGGGCGCGATTTCACCTGCTCGTACTCCGTGACACTGCCCTCCGCGGAAACCATGAAGTGGGATCTGACGCAAGGACAGCCCGAGACACAGTGCCTGACGGGCGTGTTTACCCGGCTTGGGCCAGCGCCGAGCGAGGTCAAGCGCGTCACGCCGCCCGCGCCAGCACCGCAAGTGAAGCCGGCCGTGAAGCACGAGCCGGCTGCCGTCGAGCGGTCAGCCGAAGTCAGGAAGCTGCGGCAGCCCGAGCCGGTTATCGAGCGCACCCCGGCGTCCGGCAGAGCGCCGACCATGGTGCGGGAACGGCCGATGCCCCGCCATGCGGCGGTCTACCGGAGGCCATCCGCCCGGATCGCGAGCCGCCATCGCGGCTGGCCGATTGCCGCCGCCGCGCCGTCGCGATACGCCAGCGGCTACTGGCCATATCGTTATTTTCGCTATCACTATCGCTGGTATGTCGTCCTGATTCCCCGTTGCGGCTGCCGCTGACCGAGAACTTCGGCCGGCCGGCCCGACAACCGGTGCTAGCATTGCGGCGGCGGCGGCCCTTGGCTGCCACGCTGGCCCGCCACGCTGGGCCCCCAGTTTTCACCAAGTCTCCGCCGCTGTTGCTGCGCAGCAATCTTCCCGCCATGCAACCGTCATGCGCCGGGGCTAGCAATTACTGCGACCCCTCTGTCAAAACCTGTGTTTGCGACTATAACATTACCGTCACCGAATTCGCAAAATATGTACTTTACAACTGATAAGGTTAACGCATATCCTGCGTCCGGCCCTTGCAAAGCAACTGGGGCAACAGTGGAGTGGAGGGGTTCAATGAGAGGAACGAAACGTCTCTTTGGATGGCTTATTGCGTGCGCCTTTGTTCTGGCCGGGGTCGGTGTGGCCCAGGCCGACGGGCACTGGAAGCACAAGCTCGCCGGCGAATGGAATAACTCAGCGACCGGTGAGAACATGAAGATCGTCCGCGGTGCGATCGGCTGGGAAGTCTGGCTGTCGAACAGCGGCGAGGCGAGACTGACAGCTGACTCCGATGACGGCACCAACGTGCAGATCAGCGGCAAGGGTCTGTCTTGCGAATACTATCTGACGATGGTCAACCAGAACGTGATCAATCTTCAGCTCAGAGACGGCGATCCGGCAGATTCGTGCTTGAAGGGCACGTTCCTCCGCGTTACCGGGATCTCAGAGCCGGTTCATCATCACCACGTTCATGTAATCGTGCGGCACGTCTACGTGCGTCACCATCACTGCTGGTGCCGGTGGTAATCAGTACTGCGTTTACCACGACGGCGAAGCGCTCAGCGCTTCGCCGTCGATTTCAATATCTCTGGCGGTGATCGTCTCCGGGGCGATCCGACCATCTTTTCAAAAAGACAACGGCAATTAGGCCAAAGCAGCGGGCTCCGGCGCAAACTGGGCGCTCAGGCGGCGGATGATTGCAGAATGCTGTTTCGACCGGCTCAGCCGAATTAGCATGCTTTAATCTTGGTCTTTGTCGTCTGGAGCATGGCATTTTTAATGCTCAGGTCCGGGGCGTGGGCCATTGAACAAGCCCGGCAAATGAGCCACGTGATGCGCCCAGCCGCAGTTGCGGAAGTTTTGAGGGTGTCTGCGTGGTCGCCGTTTCCAACATCGTTCTCTATGCCGCATTCCTGATCGGCATCGTCTTTGGCACCGTTGGTCTGCTCAGCGGCTTTTGCCTGACCAGCGGGTTGCGCAACTGGTGGATGCAAGGCGACGGCCGGCTGATCCGCAGCTTTGCGCTGGCGCTGGCGGTCGCGATCGCCGGTACGCAGGCGCTGGCGGGTGCAGGCATGGTCGATCTTAGCCAGTCGATCTATCTGCAGCCGACATTTTCATTTGCGCTCATCCTGCTCGGCGGACTGTTGTTCGGCTACGGCATGGTGGCGGCGAATGCCTGCGTGTCGCGGGCGCTCGTGCTGCTCGGACGCGGCAACCTGCGCTCGCTGGTCGTCGTCATGGTCGTCGGCTTGACCGCGCAGATGACGCTGAAGGGCTTGGTGGCGCCGCTGCGTCTCGCCTTCCTGCAATGGTCTCAAATCACGCTCAAGAGCGTTGCCCTGCCCGATATCGTGGCCGCGCACGGTCTCGATGCATCGCCGGCGCGGCTCATTGCGGCGGCGTCGGCGAGTATTTTGCTGTTGGCATTTGCGCTTACGCATGCGCCGTTCAGAAGGGCCTATGGGCTGGTCGGGGCGAGCGTGGTTATCGGGCTTCTCATCCCGGCCGGATGGTTCGCCACCGGCTACCTCGGCGCCGATCCGTTCAATCCGGCGCCGGTCGGCTCGATCACCTTCGTCGCGCCGAGCGCCGATAGCCTGCAGTATGTGATGTTCTCCACCGGATCGACATTGAGCTTCGGTGTTGTCGTCGTCGCCGGCGTGCTCGTTGGCAGCTTCGTTACGGCGTTGATCACGCGGCGCTTTGCACTCGAGGGCTACGCTTCGGTCCAGCACATGCTGCGCTCGATCGGCGGCGCGGTACTGATGGGCTCCGGCGGCGCCATGGCATATGGCTGCACGATCGGGCAGGGGCTCACCGGTCTGTCGACGCTGGCGCTGCCGTCGGCGGTGGCAGGCAGCGGAATCTTGCTCGGCGCGGCTGCTGCTTTGCGGAGCCCGATGCGAATTCCGGCGCTTGCGAACGCGTAACGCTATCCCTTCGGCAGGGTCACGCCGGTCAACTTGGCGCAGTATTCCAACAGCCGATCCTGCAGCTCCGCGCTGGCGGCGGCATGGTGCGCGCGTTCGGGCTTCTGGTGGTAGAAATAGCGCCCGCTGACCTGCGCAGCGGCATCGTCGCTGACCGCGAGCCACGACTGCGTGACAGCGCCAAGTGCGAGATTGTCGGGTGCCCCGGCACCGCCCATTTTGGTCGCGACCCAGCCCGGCGTGATGGCGTTTGACTTCACCGCCGGCCAAAGCCGCGCCACCGCGAACGCCAGCATCACGTCGAACAGTTTGCTGTCCGCATAGGCCTGCGAACCGTTCCAGCGCCGCTTCGTCCATTGCGCGTCGTCAAGATGTGCGTCGCCGCTGCTGTGCACGCCGGAGCTGACATAGACGAGCCGGCCGGGCCGTATCACCAGTGTGGTCAACAGATAAGGCGCCAGCACATTGACAGCAAACAATCGCGACAGCCCGTCGGCGGTCTCGACGCGGGGCGAGCGCGAGCCGACGCCGACGTTATGGATGATGGCGTCATACCGTCCCAGTTGGTTGACCTGATCGGCCACGCTCCGCATCGCCGCGATGGTCGTGACGTCGCCGATCACCACTGCCTCGGCTTGCGGCAAGGCGCGGCGCGCGTCCGCGGCGCGCGAGTCGTTGCGCGCGTGCAGCGTCACCTGATGGCCCCACTTGGCAAGAAGTTTGCCGGCCATCAGGCCGAGGCCGTCGGATGAGCCGGTGATGAACACCCGCGCCATTGTCGCCCCATTGTCAGGCCGCGCGCTTGCGCTCCGCCGGCGTCAGCGACAGCGTCAGCCGCTCCGTGCCGCGCAACACTTCAAGCGCGGCGCTGCGGCCGATTTTATCACCGGTCAGCGCGCGGACCAGATCGTCGGCGCCGGTAATCTTCTCGCCATCGAGCGCCACGATAATGTCGCCGCCACGCAAGCCGGCGCGCGAGGCCGCGCCATCCGGCTCGACCGTGCCGGCCATCACCGCGCGCTCCTGGTCGAGGCCGGCGGCGCGGCGCAGCCGCGGCGGCAGCACGATCTGCTGCGCGGCAATACCGATAAACGCGGGCCGCACGCGACCATGGCGCACCAATTCGCCGAGCACGAAATTCGCCGTGTTAGCGGCGACCGCGAAGCAGATGCCTTGCGCGCCCATGATGACGGCCGTGTTGATGCCGATCACTTCGCCGTGCGACGACACCAGCGGCCCGCCGGAATTGCCGGGATTGAGCGCCGCGTCGGTCTGGATCACGTCATCGATCATGCGGCCGTTGCGCGAGCGCAACGAGCGGCCAAGCGCCGACACCACGCCTGTCGTGACCGTGGATTCGAAGCCGAGCGGGTTGCCGATGGCAATCACGAGCTGGCCGCGCTTGAGCCGCTTGGAGTCGCCAAGCTGCGCCGACGGCAAAGTCACCGCCTCGTCGACCCGCAGCAGCGCCAGATCGGTATCCGGGTCATCGCCGACCAGCCGGGCCCGCAGATCCTGGCCGTCCGGCGTCGTCACGTCGATGCGCGCGGCGCTGCCGCGGTGGGCGCCGGCCGCGCCGGCGACGTGGCTGTTGGTGAGGATCAGGCCGTCCGGAGCGACGGTGACGCCGGAGCCGGCGCCGCCGCGCTCGCGGCCGTCCTGGTCGTCGGTCTGCGCACCGCGGACGGCGAGCGCCACCACGGCCGGACCAACGCGGTCAACCACATCGATCACGGCGCGTGAGTAAGCGTCGAGCAGCGCCTGATCGTCCGCGGGCACGGGAGGTTGTGCCCCGGCGGCGGTCATGCGATCGCCGCGCAAGTCATGGCTTAATGGAATGATGTTCATTGGGCCTCCCATATGGGGAGTCCCCGAGGGCGAGGGAAGGGCGGCACGGGACCGTGCGCCAGGCTGCACTATTCGGGTGGGAAGACCAGCTTGTCCTTCAGCGCCGGGTGCTCTCGCTCCATGTGCTGTTCGGCGTTGTCCTGCCCCATGCCGGCGGTGATGTAGCTGATGCCCGGATGGTAGAGCCACGTGCCTCCGAATGCGAACACGATGCCGTTCGTATCGCGAGCCAGGCGCGCATCCTTGGCATACTCTTGGGCGATGTCGCCAAGCGCCGTGCCGCGCAAGCTCGTCAGCGATACCTTGCGGTCGTAGTATCCAGCCAGCGTGGCGTAATTGCCGCCAAGCCCCAACAAAGCCGCTGCTACGACGATCCATCCGGCGGCGGGAGCGATCGCGTCTTTGAAGCGAAGCCACAGCGCAACGAAGATGATCGCTGAGATGATCAGCGGCGGCGCGAAATAGCGCGGAAAGAAGTCGGCCGGCCAGCCGCTGATCGTATAGCCGACCGTAATGGCTCCCGCCGCCATATAGGCCAGCAGCAGCCCCGGCGCGGCACGCAGCAGCGGCCGCAGCACGACCAATACAAACAGTCCGTCGATCGCGATCAGCGCCAGTACGGGCAGAGTGAACGGCCACTGCTTCGGTTCGAGCGCCCACAGGTGGCCGCCGGTAATGCCGTAAAACTGCTCCATGACAAAAAAGCCCTGCCGATAATCCTCGGGCGCAACGGCGTAGGAGAGCGCGACCGCGAGCGCGAGCCCGAGCAGAAACACAGCAACCAGTGCACCGACGCGCCGCCACGTCGATGAAAACACCAGCGCAAAAAGCCATGTGGCGCCGGCCGCCGCCGCAAACGCCAGCGCCCATTCGTGTTTGCCGAGCCCGGCCAGCACGCCGGCGAAGAGAAAGCGCAAATATCCGGGTCGTTGTTCGATATCGCCCAGTGACAGCACCGTTGCGGCCGTACCCAACAGCAGGATGCCGACGCTGCCATCGATTTGCGGTTGGATCGATGCGCCAACCGCAAGGGGCGTGGTGAGCGACCACAGCGTGGCGCTTAACGGCGCGATCGCCAGCCCGAGGCTCGGCCGCTTGCCGGCGTGTGCGGCGGCCTCGATCGTGAGCGCGATGAGACCGGCGCAGCCGAGCAGGAAAATGATCGCGAATGGCAGGCGTGCGGCGATTGTAAGCTTTTCGGGCGACCAGCGGCCGATAGCGTCGTGCGGAGC
>Ga0335081_10005644_pt1 | contig 19824 bp, 14 predicted proteins | sample Lox_Sample_35_FD_206713 | JGI IMG/M metagenome (GOLD analysis project Ga0335081, IMG submission 206713) | Soil microbial communities from Loxahatchee National Wildlife Refuge, Florida, United States - Lox_Sample_3.5 | ecosystem: Environmental > Terrestrial > Soil > Wetlands | place: USA... | reverse complement strand
AGTCGCTTGTGGGGCGCTTGCCTTTCGCAGTACCTGCAATCATGTCCGATATTCGGAGCAAGCACGTCAAAGACTGCGAGCGGCCAATGGCGGTTCAGGGTCAAAGCCGGTCATCAGCCAATGTCTGCGTCATGTCCGCTATCGACCCAACAGCAGCGCAAAAGCGCTTGCGCCGAGAGCTGACTTATGACGGTGGTTGATGTTCAGACGTATTTGAGGGTTATACCGCCGTCGACGACAAGTTCGATTCCAGTCACGTAGCGGCTTTCGTCGCTCGCAAGATAGACAGCCGCCCAGGCGACGTCCCAGGCGTCGCCACCAAAGCCCATCGGGACCTGCCGGTCGCGCGCACGCCACATTTCCTCGACGTCGCCTCCAGCGTAGCTCTTGGCAAGGCCGGCGCTCTTCTCCACCATCGGCGTCTTCATCAGTCCAGGCAAAATCGCATTCACTCTGATCCGCCGGTTTGCGTATTCGACGGCGGTCGTCCTAGTGAGCTGGTTGAGCGCTGCCTTTGATGCGTAATAGGTCGCATACGGGATGCCCGTATAGCGGATTGAAGCGATCGAGGAGATGTTGATGATCGAGCCGCTGCCCTGGCGCAGCATCAGCGGGATGGTCCGCTTCATCGTCAGATAAGCGCTCTTGAGATTGACAGCGAAGATCCGATCCCAGTCGGCTTCCGCGACCTCGACCACGCCGCCGACCTCGGCAATCCCCACATTGTTGTCAAGGACGTCGATGCGACCGTAAGCCGAGGCGCAGGCTTCAACCATTGCCGCAACATCGGTGGCCTTGGCGACGTCGGCGCGGTGCGCGACCGCTTCTCCCCCTTCGCTCCTGATGATGGCAGCTGTCTCCTCTGCCGCAGCCAGATTGATGTCGGCGCAGAACACGCGCGCGCCCTCCCGCGCAAATGCGACTGCGGTCGCCTTGCCGTTGCCCCAGCCGGGCCCGATTGACCCGGCGCCGACGACGAGCGCTACCTTGTCCTTGAGCCGATCGACCATTTTCAGGTTCTCGCTCGCCGCGACGCGTCCAGCTCGCGCAGCTCGGTCTTGAGGATTTTGCCATAATTGTTCTTCGGCAGGGCGCTCACGAATACATAATCCTTCGGGCGCTTGAACCGCGCGATGCTGCTCAGGCATAGCGCATCAAGCTCCTCGCGATCGGCTTCGCCTACGACATAAGCGACGACGACCTCGCCCCATTCCGGATCGGGTCGGCCAATCACCGACACTTCGTGGACGCTTGTGTGCTCAAGCAGGACTTCCTCAACCTCACGCGGATAGATGTTGGAGCCGCCGGAAATGATGACGTCCTTCGACCGATCCTTCAGCGTGAGATAGCCTTCGACGTCAAACACGCCGACGTCGCCGGTGTGCAGCCATCCGCCCTTAAGCGTCACAGCTGATGCCTCGGGATTGCACCAATAGCCCGGCATGACGACGTCGCCGCGGCATAGCACTTCGCCGATCTCCCCCACAGGTAAAGCCCGATCGTCGTCGCCGGCGACCATGACCTCGACGCAAGCAAAGGGGCGGCCAGCGGAGCCAAGCCGGTCAACCCAGCGCGGATGATCGCGGTCAGCGATCTCCTGCTTCGACAGCGTCGTAATCGTCATCGGGCTCTCGCCCTGGCCGTAGATCTGCGCAAAGCGCGCGCCAAACCGGTCGATGGCAGCGCGGGCATCGGCTACATACATCGGAGCGCCGCCCCAGATGATGGTCCTGATGTGATCCGGATTGCATTGCGCGTCGCATTCGACCATTCGCTTGACCATCGTCGGTGCTGCAAACATCGAGCCGCGCCGCCAGGCATCGAACAGGCCAAGCACCTCCTCGGCATCGAATGTACTGGATTCCGGCACCACGTTGATGCCGAGTCGAGCGACGTGCGCCATCATGTATAGTCCCGAGCCGTGGCTCATTGGGGCGGCGTGCAGCAGCATGTCGCCGGGCGTGATCGGGTCGACTTCGCCGGTGTAGGCGTAGCTCGTCGCGGCCAGCACCCGATGGGTGAGCATGGCGCCCTTCGGTCGGCCGGTGGTGCCGGAAGTATAGAACAGCCAGGCGAGATCATCGCCGCGACACGGCCAACTCGCGATCGGGTCGGCGGCAAATAAGGCGTTGTATTCGACGCCGCCGATTTCAATCAGATGGTCAAGTGTAGACTGGACATGGGCAGCGATGCTGCCAACAAGCTCGCTCGATGCGAAACACACGCGGGCGCCGGAATGCTGCAAGATGTAGCTGAGCTCACGACCGTGAAGTTTCGCATTGGCGGGCACCGCCGCGAGCCCCGCATGCCAGACGCCGAACATCAGCTCGACATAGTCGGGACAATTCTTCGCGACTATGGCGACGCGGTCGCCGGGTTGCAGCAAAAGACGGTTGCGCAGTGACGCCGCAAGTCTTGCCGTGCGCTCGGCCACCTCGCCGTACCGTCTAATGACGCGCGAGCCCAATCCCAGGGCAGGCAGATCCCCATGACTCGATCCCGCACGTTCGAGCCAAAGCGCAAGATTCATCGCACGCTATGCCGCTTTCGGACGAGGATCACACCCTACCACATCGTTGATCTGAGCAGCTGTTTTACATTACAGCGAAGTTGACTGTTCGACTTCCGCAACGGGTCAACTAGCGACGTTGCCCATTGCCGAAGCATGTCGGCTTTACCCCCGAGAGCAGACCTTGGGGAGGACATGCTGCGAGGTCGGCTTCGTCCCAGAAGTGGACGCCAGCTCTTGGCGCCAAATGGATGGCCGCAGGCCAAGCGGCGACTATTCCGTAGCCGTGACGGCGGCACGGACAACCCCCCGTTCGGAGGTCGTGAGCTTTCGAATCAGGACCTTTCCGGCGCTGATCGCCGGCTGCTCGACGATGCGATAAGTGCAGGCCGCGCAGCCGAACGCCACGGTGACGCCCAGCAGCGACGCCGGCCAGAGATTCCAACCATGGGAGATCAGCGCGTTGATCACGGCGTGCGCCACGATCGCGTGCAGCAAATACCAGCTATATGAGACATGGCCGCAGATCTCCAAGATGCGCTGGCGCGGGTTTAGTGTGATCGCCGCATAGAGAAGCGGCGCGCAGATCACTGGCGCGAGCCCGAGCCAGGGTGAAAAACCCGGCAGTGTGCTCGCCGCGCAAATGATTACTGCGGTCGATAGGAGAACCACGTAGCCGTCGATCTTTCGCCGGTGCCAGAGCCCGAACTGCATGCCGAGCAGACAGAAGGCGAGAAAAAATGGCGCCGCGCTCAACGGCACATGCGCGATCTTGGCCAACCCATAGGCGGCCAGAAGCGCATAGGGCGCCGCAACGATCATCCGCGGCCCGAGGAAAAAGAGGACCGGCACCAGTGCGTAGAACAGCACCTCGATGTAGAGCGTCCAATAGATGCCCGACATGCGAGTGACGCCGAAGATCGGCGCCGTGAACGTCGCGTTGGCGATCACGTCCTTCGCCGACCAGACGCCTTCCGAGAAGAAGATCACGGCAATCGAGACCCAATACATCGGCAGGATGCGAAAGGCGCGGCGGATCAGATAGGGCCCGAGCCGGCCATTCTGCGCAAACGTCAGGTCCATCAGGAACCCGGACAAAAAGAAGAAGAGAACGACGCCCGCAGCGCTTAAGCCGACCATGAACGAGAGCTCGACCCGTGTCGTCGTCGGCGTGAAATGCCCGACGACTACGAACAGGATCGCCAAGCCTCGCAGCACGTCGAGGCTCGCAATCGTATGACGTCCGGGCGCTTGTGACCCACCCATCCCGGCGACCGTAGCGTTCGCTCACCCTTATCGCAACGGTGCCCATTTACGCAGTGGGTCAGCGCCTCTTTGCTAGCCTCCGGAACCGAGCACCGTCGCTGCGCAACGCTGCTCTTCCAGGCTGGCGGCTCAATCTAGTGAGGATCGGAGATTGGCGTGGGACCGCTCTCGAGCCGGTGGCTTCGTCGATTAAGGCACGCAGGAGCGACTGGGCTATCAGGGCAAGCCCTGAGTGGGGACGCTTTGCGACCCTTCCCGGACGCACCGGACAGTCGATTACGGCATCAGCCACGCTTGGCCTTTGGGATCCATGTAGTGGCGGCCTTCGCCATGCATCCGGTACGCCTGCTCGGCACAGGCGACATACTCGGCAGGCGTCAGCAGCCCCATCATGTCGGCACGGCTGAGGATTAGCGTCTTTCGATTGCGCCAGCTCTCCATGGCTTTTCCCTCTCCTGGACGTAAGAAAAAACTCTCGAACTGCGCGCGGCGGCGGAATGAGAACGCAGGGCCGCGTGCAGCGCCCGGTAGAGGAAGCCTCGCCGACCTATCCTGGTCCTGGAGCAACGACGCGGATATGGAGCTCGCGCAACTGCTTGACGCTCGCCTCCGACGGCGCGCCCATCATCAAATCCTCGGCGCGCTGGTTCATCGGGAACAACACGACTTCGCGCAGGTTTTCCTCGCCGCAAATGAGCATCACGATCCGGTCGATCCCTGGCGCGATGCCGCCGTGCGGCGGCGCCCCGAGCGAGAGCGCGTGCAGCATGCCGCCGAATCTCTGCTCCAGCATGGCCTCGTCATAGCCGGCGATGGCGAACGCCTTCTTCATCACGTCGGGGCGATGATTGCGAATCGCGCCGGAGGAGAGTTCGACGCCATTGCAGACGATGTCGTACTGGACCGCCTTCAATCCGAGAATCCGCTCGCGGTCGCCGGCGTCGAGCTTAAGAAACTCTTCGGCAGGCACATTCGGCATCGAAAACGGGTTGTGGGAGAAGTTGATCCTCTTCTCCTCCTCGTTCCATTCGTACATCGGAAAATCGACGATCCAGCACAGCTCGAAGCGGTCTTTTTCGATGAGCCCCAATTCCTCGGCAATCTTTGTGCGCGCGGCGCCGGCGAACTTGAAAAAGCTCCGCGGCTCGCCAGCGACAAAGAACACCGCATCGCCGTCGCTGAGGCCGAGCTTGGACCGCAATTGTGCGGTTCGCTCCGGCCCAAGATTACCAGCGATCGGGCCGCGGCCGACGATTGCGCCACTATCGAGCGCGAAAAAGATGTAGCCCAAACCGGGCTGGCCTTCGCCTTGCGCCCAGGAATTCATCCGGTCACAGAAGGCGCGCGAGCCGCCGCGCGGCGCCGGGATTGCCCAGACTTGCGCCGTGGCGCTCTTCTCCAGAATGCCGGCGAAAACCTTGAAGCCGGAGCCGCGGAAGATCGCGGAGACGTCTTGCATGACGATCGGGTTGCGCAGGTCGGGCTTATCGGTGCCGTATTTGGCGAGCGCCTCGCCATAGGGGATGCGCGGGAATTTCGGCGTCACCGGCTTGCCGCCGGAAAATTCCTCGAATACGCCGCGCAGCACCGGCTCGACCGCGGCAAAAACATCGTCCTGGGTCACGAAGCTCATCTCGATGTCGAGCTGGTAGAACTCGCCGGGCGAGCGGTCGGCGCGCGCGTCCTCGTCGCGAAAGCACGGCGCGACCTGAAAATAGCGGTCGAAGCCCGAGATCATGATCAGCTGCTTGAACTGCTGCGGCGCCTGCGGCAGCGCGTAGAATTTTCCCGGGTGGATGCGCGAGGGCACCAAATAGTCGCGCGCGCCTTCGGGCGACGACGCGGTCAGAATCGGCGTCTGGAATTCAAAGAAGCCCTGGTCCTTCATCCGCCGTCTGAGCGAATCGATGACGGCGCCGCGCGTCATGATATTTTGGTGCAAGTGCTCGCGACGCAGGTCGAGGAAGCGGTATTTGAGCCTTGTTTCCTCAGGATATTCCTGATCGCCGAACACCGGCATCGGCAATTCGGCGGCGCGTCCGAGAACCTCGATGTCGCGGATATAGACTTCGACGGCGCCGGTCGGCAGCTCCGGGTTCGCGGTGCCTTCCGGCCGGGCGCGCACCTTGCCGTCGACCCGCACCACCCATTCGGAGCGCAGCGTCTCGGCGACCTTGAACGCCGGGCTGTCGGGGTCGGCCACCACCTGGGTCAACCCATAATGGTCACGCAGATCGATGAACAGGACGCCGCCATGGTCGCGAATGCGATGGCACCAGCCGGACAGCCGCACCTCGGTGCCGATGTCGCTTGCCCTGAGCGCGCCGCAAGTATGGCTGCGATAGCGGTGCATTGTTCACTGCGATCTTTGGCTGGAACTCGTTCGACCGGAACGCGGAAAGCGCATGCCGGGGACGCCTTTGTCAAGGCGCGGGATGGCGGCGAACGCCGTCGCAAAACTCTTCGTCGACGGCCTTTACTGCGCTTGACCCAGCGCCGCGCGCTGCCGCAACGATAGTCCGCGCATGGCGAAGGCACGACGAAGCGGGACGCACGGGAGCACGATGATGAGGACGGGCGACGCCGTCGTCTTAGCCCTTCTCGCCCATGGGCTCGATACGATTTACGTGCTCCCTGGCGTCCATAACGATGATTTTTTCGACGCGCTGGCGCGAAATGCCGCGAGAATTCGTACCGTCCATACCCGGCACGAGCAGGGCGCCGCCTACATGGCGCTCGGCGCGGCGCTCGCGACGGCAAAGCCGCAGGCCTATTGCGTCGTCCCCGGTCCCGGCTTTTTGAACTCGGCGGCGGCACTCCTGACCGCCTACGGCATGAACGCCCCGGTGCTGGCGCTCATCGGCCAAATTCCGGCGGACGCCATCGGCCGCGGCCTCGCGCATCTTCACGAGATCCGCGATCAGGCCGGCATCATCGCCCGGCTGGTCGATTGGTCGGCGCGCATCGGCGGGCCCGAGGAAGCTCCGCGCCTCGTTGCCGAGGCAATCCAGGCGATGTTCGCGGGCCGGCCCGGCCCAGCGGCGCTCGAATGCGCGATCGACGTCTGGGGGCGCTCGGGCGCCGTCGCACCTCAGGCGCCGCTTCCCGTCGCCGATCCGCCGATCGATGACGCCGCCGTCAAAGCCGCCGCGAAGCGCCTTGGCGCTGCCAAACGCCCGCTGATCGTCGCCGGCGGCGGCGCGCAGGACGCTGCCGCCGAGGTGACGCGGCTTGCGCATCTCCTGCAGGCGCCGGTCCTCTCCTATCGCCGTGGCCGCGGCGTCCTCGACGACCGCGACCCGCTTTCCGTCAACCTGCCGATCGGCCGTGAGCTCTGGGGTGAGGCCGACGTGGTGCTGGCGGTCGGCACGCACCTGCACATGCCGCTCCTGCATTGGGGGATCGACGATGATCTCGCGATCATTCGCGTCGATGCCGATCCGCAGGAGCCGGCGCGGTTCGCCGCGCCCGCAGTCGCGCTCGTCGGCGCGGCCAAGCCGATCCTGCGCCGCCTGCTGGACGTAGTGCCGGCGCACAACAAGCGGCGGCCGTCGCGAGCTGACGAGATGCGCGAGCGCCATGCCACGATCGACAAGCGCATGGCCAAGCTCGCGCCGCAGCTCGCCTACCTTGCCGCGATCCGCGCCGAGCTGCCGGAGGACGGCATCTTCGTCGATGAGGTGACGCAAATCGGCTTTGTCTCCCGCCTCGCCTTTCCGGTCTACCGGCCGCGCACTTATCTCTCGCCCGGCTATCAGGACAATCTCGGCTTCGGCTTTGCGACTGCGCTCGGCGTCCAGGACGCGCGGCGCGACGTGCCGGTCGTCTCGATCACCGGCGACGGCGGCTTCCTGTTCACCGCGAACGAGCTTGCGACCGCGATCCGCCACCGCATTCCGCTCACCACCGTGCTGTTCAACGACGGCGCTTTCGGCAATGTCCGGCGCATCCAGGAGGAGCGCTTCGATAACCGGCTCATTGCCAGCGATCTCGCCAATCCCGATTTCGTCGCCTTCGCCCAAAGCTTTGGCGCCGAGGCTTGCCGGGTGACGGGCCCGCGCGAGTTGCAAGCGGTGCTGCGGCGCGTCCTTGCCCGCCGTGAGGGCCCGGCGCTGATCGAAGTGCCGGTCGGCCCGATGCCGAGTCCCTGGGAGTTCATCCTCATGGGCCGGGTGCGCGGATGATGCAATCGCGCGACAATGCCGGCTGATTCCGCTATCACATTCGCGATGCATCCAATCACGACAACGTCGGAGCTTGCCGCCGCGTGCCGGCGGATGGCGGCCCACCCCTTCGTCACCGTCGATACCGAATTCCTGCGCGAGACCACCTACTATCCGCTGCTGTGCGTCGCGCAGATCGCCTCGCCCGACGAAGCGGCGGTGATCGACGCGCTCGCGCCTGGCATCGACCTCGCGCCGTTCTATTCGCTGCTCGCGGACGAGAGGGTGATGAAAGTCTTTCACGCGGCGCGGCAGGACATCGAAATCGTCTGGCACGGCGCCAAGCTCATCCCGCACCCGATCTTCGACACCCAGGTTGCGGCCATGGTGCTGGGCTACGGCGATTCCATCTCCTACGATCAATTGGTGCAGCGCATTACCGGGGATACGCTCGACAAGTCGCACCGCTTCACCGACTGGACGCGCCGGCCGCTCGCCGACGCGCAGGTCGCCTATGCGATCTCGGACGTAACCCATCTGCGCGACGTCTATCTCGCGCTCCTTGATGACCTCAATCGGCGCGGCCGCGCCGATTGGGTCCAGGAGGAAATGGGCGTGCTGACCTCGCCGGACACCTACCGCATGGAGCCGGAGAACGCCTGGCAACGCCTCAAGACGCGCGTGCGCAAGCCCAGGGAGCTCGCCGTGCTGATCGAGGTCGCGGCCTGGCGCGAGCGCGAGGCGCAGGCGCGCGACGTGCCGCGCTCCCGCGTGCTCAAGGACGAGGCGATCGCCGACATTGCGGTGCAGGCGCCGACCACGCTCGACCGGCTCGCCAATCTGCGCTCGCTGCCAAAGGGCTTTGAGCGCTCACGCTGGGGCGAGGCGATCATCGCCGCGGTCGAGCGGGGGCTCGCGCGCGATCCGAAGACTCTGCCGCGCCCGACGCGGGCGCAGTCCTCTGCCAACGGGACCGCGGTCGTCGAGCTGCTCAAGGTCCTGCTGCGGATGATCTCGGAGCGCCACCACGTCGCCGCCAAGGTGATCGCCACGGTCGACGACCTCGAGCGCATTGCCGCCGACGATGCGGCCAAGGTTCCGGCACTCTCCGGATGGCGGCGCGAGCTGTTCGGCGACAAGGCGCTGGCGCTCAAGCACGGCGACCTCGCGCTCGTAATTGAAAGGGGCAGGGTCGCAGCGGTCGGCCGCGAAGGGCCGGCGGATTAGCTGAGCATAGTTTTTCCGGATCTTGCGCTAGCCCATCAGCATCACCGGCTCGCGGCCGATCAGGCGGGAGAGCGAGCGCAGCCGGCTCATGACGCGTTCGCCGCCGAGCGCCGCGAATTCGCCGGGAAGCCGCAGCGCCAGCCGGTGCCGTTCGACCGCGAGCGGCGTCTTCGGCAGCACCCCCGGCATTGCGGCAGAGACGACATGAGCAAGTCGCAACGCTGCGCCGAGGACGCGGGCGCGGTCGAGCATGCGCGTTGAGGCGAGCTCGCGCAGCCGCGGCGAGAGGTCATCGTCGATGACCGGCCCGACATGGCGGTAAAAGACCGAGAGCGCGAGGAAGGCGCGGCCCGGATGGTCGATCGCCGTGAAGCCGCCATAGGCGATGATGTTGAGCGATTGCTCGCCGCGGTAATCGGGGTGCGCGCGCCAGCCGATATCGGCAAGGAGGCACGCGGCGTGACGAAGCCGGCGCTCATCGGCGGTTTCCTCGAGCCCCGAGGAGCGCATGAACCGGTCGGTCCAGCCGATCAGCTCCTCGCCATGGCGCGGCGAGCGCGAGCGCAGGCGGTTGAGCCCGCGCGCGGCTTCGATCAGCGCGTCCTTTTCCTTGTCCTTCTGCTTGAGCAGTGAATAGAGCAGCCCCTCGCGCACGCCGAGCGCCGAGAACACCACCTGGCGCGGCCGGCCGATGCGCAGCGCATATTCCATGACCAGCGCGGCATAGCCGAGCAAAGGCCGCCGCGCATTGGCCACGACCTCGATGTTGGAAAGCGTCTCAACATCGACGCGGTGAACGAGGCGCGCGAATTCGAGAGCCTCATCGGCCGCGACCGCGTAGCCGTGCATTACGTGCAGCGGGTATCCGGTCTGCCACATGTGCAGCCGCGCTAGGGCCCGCCAGGTGCCGCCGACGGCGTAGAAATTGCGGTCCTCGCAGGCTTTGAGCATCGGCAGGCCGCCGAGCGTCTTCTTCACGAACTTCTCGGCCTTCTTCAGCGATTTGGCCGAGAGGTCGGCGAGCGCAAGGCCGCCGAGCGGCCTGGTGACGCCATGACGCGCGCGAGTGCCGTGGACGTCGATCAGCTCGAGCGAACCGCCGCCAAGATCGCCGACAACGCCGTCGGCCTGATGCACCCCCGAGATCACGCCGAGCGCGGTCAACTCGGCCTCGCGCGCGCCCGAGAGCACATCGATGTCGACCTTGATGATCCGCTCGGCGAGCGAGATGAAGCGGTGGCCGTTCTTGGCGTCGCGGCAGGCGGCAGTGGCGATCGCCAGGATGTTCTTGACGCCCATGGTGGTGCATAGCGCCCGGTAACGCTTGAGCGCGGCGAGCGCCTGCTCGACGGCGTCGGCTGCAAGCAAGCCGGTCGACTGCACCTCGCGGCCGAGGCCGCACAGCGCCTTCTCATTGAACAGCGCCGTCGGCGCCCGCGTCAGGCCCTCATAGACCACGAGCCGAACCGAGTTCGAGCCGATATCGATGACCGCGACCGGCGGTCCGTGGTCGAGCCGTCCGTTGGCGGCGATCTTGGCGCGGCTCATAGCTCGAAATCAGCGCGGCGCAGAAAACCAGACCCGCGGTCGCTCACGTCCGCTCCGAGCGGTGGCGCAACCGGGGAACCGAGTCCTTCGGCGACTTTCCCCGCCCGGACAGGCTTGGATTGGTCATGAAATAAGTGTGGGCGTTGAATGGCTCCTCGCGGGGCGCTGGCCTGATGCGTGAGGAGGAACCGTCGGCGAGGAGCTCCCAGCTCTGCTCGTTGTCCTTGAGGTTCGCTACCATGATCTGGTCGAGCACCTGCTCGTGCACGGTCGGATTGAGGATTGGGCACAGCACCTCGACCCGGCGGTCGAGGTTGCGCGGCATCAGGTCGGCGGAGGAGATATAGAGGGCTGCCTTCGGATGCGGCATGCCGTGGCCCGCACCGAAGCAGTAGATGCGGCCGTGCTCGAGGAAGCGGCCGACGATCGACTTCACCCGGATGTTTTCCGAGAGGCCCGGCACCCCGGGCCGCAGGCAGCAGATGCCGCGCACCACGAGCTCGATCGCGACGCCGGCGCTGGACGCGCGATAAAGCGCATCGATGATCTCGGGATCGACCAGCGCGTTCATTTTCATCCATACCGCCGCGGGACGGCCGGCCTTGGCGTGAGCTATCTCTTCCTCGATGTGCTGCTGGATGCGCTTGCGCAAAGTCAGCGGCGAGACCGCCATGCGCTCAAGCTCGGCCGGCTCGGCATAGCCGGTGACGTAGTTGAAGACGCGCGCCACGTCGCGGGCGATCACCGGGTCGGCGGTGAAATACGAAAGATCGGTATAAATGCGCGCCGTCACCGGATGATAATTGCCGGTGCCGACATGGACATAAGAGGCGAGCGTCGTGCCCTCGCGGCGGACGACGAGCGAGAGCTTGGCGTGGGTCTTGAGCTCGATGAAGCCATAGACGACCTGGACGCCGGCGCGCTCGAGGTCGCGGGCCCAGCGGATATTGGCCTCCTCGTCGAACCGCGCCTTGAGCTCGACCACCGCGGTGACGGACTTGCCGGCCTCGGCGGCTTCCGCAAGCGTTTTCACGATCGGGGAATCGGCTGAGGTCCGGTACAGCGTCTGCTTGATGGCGACGACGTCCGGATCGCGCGTGGCCTGATGCAGGAAATCAACCACCACGTCGAACGATTCATAGGGATGGTGGACGATCAGGTCTTTCTGCCGGATCGCGGCGAAGCAATCGCCGCCATGGTCGCGGATGCGGCCGGGATAGCGCGGGTTGTAAGGCACGAATTCGAGGTCCGGCCGGTCGAGCTTGGCGATCTGCGACATCTCGTCGAGCGCGAGCACGCCATCGACCTTGAACACGCTGTCGTCGGTGGCATCGAGCGCGCGCTGCACGAAGCGCTGCAGCTCTGCCGGCATCAACGCCTCGATGTCGAGCTTGATCACCGAACCGCGCCGGCGGCGCTTGAGCGCGGTCTCGAACAGCCGCACCAGGTCTTCGGCCTCTTCGAGGACTTCGAGCTCGGAGTCGCGGATCACGCGGAACGCGCCGACGCCCTTGACCGCGTAGCCCGGGAACAGCTTGCCGATGAACAGGCTGGTCACGCCCTCGATCGAGATGAGCCGCACCTCGCCGGCCTCCCCGACCTGCGGCAGACGCACGAAACGTTCGAGGCGGTTCGGCATGCGAATGAGCGCGTTCATCGCTTTGCCGTCCTTGGCGCGGGCGAGCTGCAAGGCGATCGAGAAGCCGAGATTGGGAATGAACGGAAACGGATGCGCCGGGTCGACGGCAAGCGGCGTCAGCAGCGGAAAGACATGGGCCAGGAAATAGTCTTCGAGCCACGCGCGCTCGGGTTTGGCGACGTCGGGGCCGTCGACCAGCATGATGCCGGCCTCGGCGAGCGCGGCGCGGAGCTCGCGCCACTGCTCCTGCTGATCCTGGACCAGGACCACGACCGCCTCCGCGATCCGCGTCAGCTGCTCAGCCGGCGTCAGTCCCTCGGGGCTCTTGCTGGTGATGCCGGCGCGGACCTGCGCCTTGAGGCCGGCGACGCGCACCATGAAGAATTCGTCGAGGTTGTTCGCCGAGATCGACAGGAACTTCAGCCGCTCCAGCAGCGGGTGGCCGTGATTGGCGGATTCCTCGAGCACGCGGCGATTGAAGTTGAGCCACGACAGTTCGCGGTTGATGAAGCGCTCGGGGCTCTGCGACAGCGGCGAGGCGGCGTGCCGCTCGGCCGGCTCGGCAAGCCGCGCCGGACCTTCGAGCCGCAGCTCGGGGCCGGATTCGAGGGCGACGACAACGGCTTGGCCGCGCTCAGGCATGGCTACTCTTTAGCTCCTCGGGCGTTACAATTGTCGCCCTGGGTAACGATTCAATGACTCGGCTCCGTTGAGATAAGGCGGCAGGACGGCGCGCCGTCAAGCCTCGACCAGTGGCGACGAGCGGCGGCGCGAGCAGAACGGCGGCACGATGCAAGATCAAGGGGTTAAAAGGCGCAAAACCTAGACGATCTGAGGCAAGAAGCCTATGTGGCGGCAACTGCTTGGATTTCATATCCGGCAACCCTAACGCAAAACATCATGGGCAGCAGCTCTTCCGGTGGCCAAGACGCGCCGGCCGTGGCGTGGTTTACCCCGCCAAACATCGAGATCGGGCGCGGCACCCGGCGGCACCTATATTGACTTTGATCAAACGCAGCAGCTCGCCGATCGCAGTAGAAAATCATTGCGAAGTATTCAGCCGGAGGCCGGGCGGGTCTGCAAAGCACCCGGCCCGTTGCTCGCCCATCGTCCACGCCAACTGCCGCGGAACACTGCGAATGTCCGGCATCCGAAGCGACAGGCTATTTCGCCGGGCATTGATCGCCGTCGCAATGGGCGGCCTGATCCTCGGTTTCGCAGCCTGGGGCACAGGCCGCTATGACTTGGCTCGCTGGTGCTGGGCGGGAGGAACGATCCCGGTTGTCATAGGCTTACTCGTCTCCATGATCCGCGACTTTCTGTCAGGCCGTTTGGGCGTGGACGCGGTAGCCTTTGTTTCAATGCTCGGTGCGCTGGCGCTGGGCCAGGAGCTGGCCGGGATCGTGATCGCGATCATGTACGCCGGCGGCAACGTGCTTGAGGACTTTGCCGTTGCACGCGCCGAGCGCGACCTGAAGTCTCTGATTGATCGCGCACCGCGAATTGCCCATCGCCGGTCCGATTCGCTTGTTACGGATGTGCCTATCGAAATGGTGTCCGTCGGCGACCTAATCTTGGTCCGGGCCGGCGAGGTCGTTCCCGTGGACGGCATTATTGTCAGCGAAACGGCAGTGATCGATGAAGCGGCGCTGACAGGGGAGCCGGTTCCGGCTTCGAGACAGGCGGGAGAGCTTGCGCGGAGCGGCACAATAAATGTAGGGGACTCTTTCGAAATTCGCGCTTCTGCAACCGCGAGCGAAAGCACCTATGCGGGAATTGTTCGCATGGTCAATGCGGCGCAGATGGCGAAGTCGCCGTTCATGAGAATGGCCGATCGGTACGCTCTACTGCTGTTGCCGACGACATTGGCGATCGCAGGCGGCGCGTGGCTCGCATCCGGCGATCCTGTACGCGGACTCGCTGTCTTGGTCGCGGCGACCCCTTGTCCACTCATTCTAGCTGCCCCCGTCGCTTTCATCGCCGGCGTCGCACGTGCCTCTAAACGTGGAATCCTCGTCAAAGGCAGCGGTCCGCTTGAAGCGCTGGCGCGGGCTCAGACCGTATTGTTCGACAAGACCGGCACGTTGACCGTGGGCGGCGCACGCCTCGTCGCAATCGAAGTCGCTCCGGGCCAAAGCGCCGACGAAGTGTTACGGTTCGCTGGCTCGCTGGAGCAAGCCTCGCACCACGTTGTCGCCGCTGCGATTGTCGAAACGGCCAAGGCAAAAGGGCTCAAGCTCAGCATTCCGTCCCATGTGCGCGAGAACATGGGCTCGGGCCTGGAAGGCGTCATCGATGCGCGAGCCGTAAAAGTCGGCTCTCATCAGATGGTTTACGGGGCTCGCAAGCCGGAGCCATGGGCGGCGCGCGCGTTGCGGCGCGCCGCGTGGCGTTCGGCACTCAGTGTATTCGTTGCCATCGAGGGACGCACAGTCGGCGCCGTGTTGCTCGCTGACGAACTGCGCCGGGAAACGCCACGCGCGGTGCAAGCGTTGCGATCGGCCGGAATATCGCGCATTGTCATGGTCACCGGCGATCGGGCCGATGCTGCGGAAACCATTGGCGCAGCTCTTGATCTGGACGAGGTTCTGGCGGACCGCGAGCCGGCCGACAAGGTCGATGCCGTGGCAGCCGAAGGGCGCCAAAGAGCTACGGTGATGGTGGGTGACGGGATCAACGACGCCCCAGCGCTAGCGGCTGCAACAGTTGGTATTGCGATGGGCGCCCGAGGAGCCAGCGCTTCCTCCGAAGCTGCAGATGTTGTCATATTGACGGACCGGCTTGATCGGGTCTCCGACGCCGTCGCGATCGGGAAGCGCACCCGTCGCATCGCCATGCAAAGTATCCTTGCCGGACTGGCGATGTCCGGCGTTGCAATGGGCTTTGCCGCAGTTGGCCTGCTGCCGCCCATAGCGGGGGCGCTCACGCAGGAGGCAATCGACATCGCGGTCATCCTCAATGCGCTGCGCGCCTTGACTTCGGGCCATGCAGCCGGCCATCGAAAGATGTCCGCGACCTCGGCGACCGCACTTCGATCGGGCCACGAGAAGATGGAGAGCTCACTCGATCGACTAAGAGAAATTGCTGACAGCCTCGACGCGGCAACAGGGGCCGAAGCAGTCACACTGATATCCGAGGCCGACCAAATCATCTCCGACCGAGTCATCGCGCATGAACGCGACGACGAACGCGAAATTTATCCCCGCGTGGCCCGTTACTTGGCCGATCGGCACGGGCTGGGAGCCATGAGCCGGGCGCACCGCGAGATTATCCATCTGGCGCGGCTCTTGCGGCGGCTCGCGCAGGGTCTTACGCCACAGGACACCGACCGTTATCTGATCAGGGATGCCCAGAGAGTTATCGAGTCGATTGAGGCGCTGGAACGTCTTCACAACGCACAGGAAGAAGACATCTACGAATATGCAATTGGAGCTTAAGTCTCTGCATGATTTTGCGCGCACGTCTAGGCGCGGTCGCCAAACAGCTCTGCGGCGAGCGCGCGGGTCGGCGGCCGCCCTTGTCGCAACGCCTCATGATCGAGCGTTATCACCGCGTCGCGCGCAGCGGCGAAGGAGCGTTCGATATGGGTCGTCAGGTAGCGTACCGTGCTTTCGTCAAGCGCAAGCTGGCGGTCTGCCGCGAGCTTGACGAGGACCGCGCGCAAGATCGCGTCGTCGGGCGCCTGCAGCGTCACGACCGGCAGCGCCCGCAGCCGCGAGCGCAGGTCCGCGATCGCCACCGGCCAGGTGGCCGGCGCAGTCCGCGCGGCGAACAGCAAAAACGCATTCTGCTCGCGGGCAAGATTGATGAGGTGAAACAGCGCGCGCTCATCGGCGGCCACCACGGCATCCTCCACCACCAGGGCGCCGGTGGCGAGTGCGGACGGAAGGTCGGCTTCGGTCAAGGCACGTGCGGAAACGACCCGCGCGCCGGCGTCAGCGGCCCAGATGCTGGCGAGGTGGGTCTTGCCGGAGCCCTCGGGCCCAACGAGCGCGATCGCGTTCGCCGGCCAGTCCGGCCAGCAATCGATCAGCCGCAGCGCTTCTTCGTTGCACGGCCCGGATAGAAAATCCTCACGCGCATAGTTTTCGGCATGATCGAGCTTGAGCGCGAGCTGGCGCGGCGGCGGGGACATGGCGCGCGAAGCCATCACTACACCGCTCGGTTGCCGGTGTAGAGCGGGCTTGCCCGATATCGCCGCAGCGCGAACCGCATCAGAACCGCGGTCGCCGCCGCGAGCGGTACCGCCAGCAGCAGGCCGACGAAGCCGAACAGATAGCCGAAGGCGAACAGCGCGAACATCAGCCACACCGGATGCAGCCCGACGCTTTTGCCGACGAGCTTCGGCGACAGCACATAGCCCTCGATAAACTGGCCGAACAGCACGATGCCGGCGACGATGAGGATCCGGCTCCAATCCGGGAAGAACTGCGCGACCGCGACGCCGAGCGAGAGCAGAAGCGCGGTGAGCGAGCCGACATAGGGAATGAAGCTGACGATCCCGGACACGACGCCGATGAGGAGGCCGAAACTCAATCCCGCGAGCGTCAGGCCGACGGCATAGTAGGAGCCGAGAATGAGGCATATCCCGCTCTGGCCGCGGACATAGGCCGAGATCGCCGCGTCGATCTCGCGCACCAGGCCGCGGACGGTTTCGCGCTGCGGCAGCGGGATCAAACGATCGAGGCTCTCGACCATGCGGCTCCAGTCGCAGATCATGTAGAAGGCGACCACCGGCGTGATGACAAGGAGCGAAAAGATCGAAAGCAGCGCCTGGCCTTTGGCCCACAGCGACGCCACGAGCCCGCTCAAATATCCGACGGCCTGGCTGGTCAGATCGCCAACCGATTTTGCGCCGAGATTATCGCCGACCAAGCGCTTGAGCCATGGATGGCCCGGGTCGCTGAGAAGGGACTGCAGGCGCACCACGTATCCCGGGATATGGTCGATGAAGCCGGAAAACTGGTACGCCAGGATCGGCGCGATCAAGAGAAGCAGCACGACGAAGGCGAGCACGAAGGCGCCGAGAATGACGAGCGCGGCGGCGAGCCGGCTCATGCCGTGTTTGACGAGCCGGTCGGCCAGCGGGTCGAGCGCATAGGCGAGCGCCAGGCCGAGCACGAACGGCAGCAGGATCGGGCTTAACAGCCACAACAGCGCGACGACGACGAGGAGCGCGGCGATCCAGAATGCGTGCCGCTCGAACTGCATGGCGCACCCTCAACGGGCGGTCAGTGCCCGGTGCCGAACGAATTCATGTGTTTGAGCCACTCGGCGAGATAGAAGGCGATCGAGAGCAGGGTCAAGACGGCGACGAGCCCGACGCCGACCGCGGTGAGGACGCCGGCGTCGAAGCCGAAGCCATGTTCGGCCAGGACCAGCGCGGCAAGCGCGATCTGCGCCACGGTATTCGCCTTCGAGACCGGCAGCGGCTTGACCGGCATCGGCTTGCCGACCAGCCAGGACAGCATGAACCCGCTGATGATCATGATGTCGCGGGAGACGACGAGGATGACGAGCGAGATCGGCAGCGCGCCGGCAACACCCAGCGCGACGTAAATCGACATGATCAGGGCCTTGTCGGCCAGCGGGTCGAGATAGGCGCCAAGCTCGCTCGCCATGTGGAAGCGCTTGGCGAGGAGGCCGTCGACCGCGTCGCTGATCCCTGCCGCCAGGAACAGGAAGAACGAGGCGCGCATTTCGCCCAAGATGATCGTCCAGACCACGACGGGCACCAGGATGATGCGCCCCAGCGAGATCAGGTTTGGGATGCTCAATCGTTGCCCCCGGTCCGCGGCGCGTCCGCGCTCCGCGCGCCGTCTTGTGCCCCAATATATAGCGCGCTCACGCGCTTGCGCACCCGGCGATTCCCACGTAGGAGGCGCCGGGAAGCTCCTCCTCCGCATGGGAAGGAGTATCTGTCAATCGGTGGCTCCGTGGACGAGGCGCGCTACGCGGCCGCCGGCGTCGATATCGATGCCGGCAACCGCATGGTGGAATTGATCAAGCCGCTGTTGCGCCGGACCGCGCGCGCCGGCGCAGACGCCGAGATCGGCGGCTTCGGCGGCCTGTTCGATCTCAAGGCCGCCGGCTTCTCCGACCCGGTGCTGGTCGCTGCCACCGACGGCGTCGGCACCAAGGTCAAGATCGCCGTCGAAACTTCCCACCACGACACGATCGGCATCGACCTCGTCGCCATGTCGGTCAACGACCTCGTGGTGCAGGGCGCCGAGCCGCTGTTCTTTCTCGACTATTTCGCCTGCGGCAAGCTCGATCCCGCAGTCGGAGCCAAGGTCGTGGCCGGCATCGCCGCCGCTTGCCGCGAGGCGCGCTGCGCGCTCATTGGCGGGGAGACCGCGGAGATGCCGGGCGTTTATCATGGCGGCGACTACGACCTTGCCGGTTTCGCGGTCGGCGCCGTCGAGCGCGGCGCGTTGCTGCCGCGCCGCGACATTGCGCCGGGCGACGTGGTGATCGGATTGGCCTCGAGCGGCGTCCACGCCAACGGCTTCTCGCTGGTGCGGCGGATCGTTGCCGCTTCCGGCCTGTCGTGGGAGGCGCCGGCGCCGTTCGCGCCGGAGCGAAGCCTCGGCGATGCGCTGCTGACGCCGACGCGGCTTTATGTGCAGTCCTGCCTCGCCGCGATCCGCGCCACCAAAGCTGTCAAGGCGCTTGCCCACATCACCGGCGGCGGCTTCATCGACAATATCCCGCGCGTGCTGCCACGGGGATTGTCAGCCGTGCTCGACCTTGATCAGGTGCCGGTGCATCCGGTGTTCAAATGGCTCGCGGCGGCCGGCGACGTTGCAGAACGTGAAATGCTGCGCACCTTCAATTGCGGCATCGGCATGGTGGCCGTGCTCGATCCGCGCGCCGCGGACGCGGCGAGCGCAGAGCTGACTGCACACGGCGAGACCGTGGTCCGGCTCGGCGAAGTGACCCGCACCAGCGAGGAAGCGCGCGTCGGCTTTCGCGGGCATCTCGACCTCACCTGGTGAGGCCAATGAGGGGCCGATGAGCAGGAAGCGCGTCGCGATCCTCATTTCCGGTCGCGGGTCGAATATGTCCGCGTTGATCGAGGCGGCGAAGGCCGAGGATTACCCGGCCGAGATCGTGCTCGTCGTCTCGAACCGCCCCAACGCCGCTGGCCTTGGCCGCGCCCAAGCGGCTGGCATCGCCACGGCAATCGTGGACCACACCCTGTTCGGCAACGACCGCTCGGCATTCGAGCGTGCGCTTGACGCCGAACTCCAGGCGCACCGGGTCGATCTCGTGTGCCTCGCCGGCTTCATGCGGATCCTGACGCCGTGGTTTGTCGGCCGCTGGAGCGGACGCATGCTCAACATCCACCCGGCGCTGCTGCCGCAATTCAAGGGGCTCGACACCCACCGGCGCGCGCTCGCCGCCGGCGTCAAGCGCCACGGCGCCAGCGTCCACTTCGTCGTAGCGGAAATGGATTCCGGGCCGATCGT
>Ga0335081_10005643_pt1 | contig 19824 bp, 17 predicted proteins | sample Lox_Sample_35_FD_206713 | JGI IMG/M metagenome (GOLD analysis project Ga0335081, IMG submission 206713) | Soil microbial communities from Loxahatchee National Wildlife Refuge, Florida, United States - Lox_Sample_3.5 | ecosystem: Environmental > Terrestrial > Soil > Wetlands | place: USA... | reverse complement strand
CTTGTTCTGCGCCGCGCTCACCGGCGTCACACACGAACGAATGGCATTGCCTTGCAGGATCACCGAACACGCTCCGCACTGCGCCAACCCGCACCCAAAGCGCGGCCCGCGCAGCTCCAGATCGTTCCGCAGCACGTATAGAAGCGGTGCGCTCGGGTCCACGTTCACCGTTCGCGATTGCCCGTTTACCTTGAGCTTCATTTGCGCCATGGGAGGCTCCTTGCGACGACGCGTTCGCTCATCTTCAATCGTTTATTTAGGGGTCGAATTGCCACGTAGCATATACCTTTTAGATCGCCACGTGAACTATGCACCTGATCGGCGTATGATGAGCGGCATCGTGGGAGCAGACCCACGCACGTGGCGCAATTCACCGAGAGGAGTGTCCGATGCGTACATCGATTATTTTTGTTCTGGGACTTGTTTTAGGAGCCGCCGTAACCACGTGGTCGCAAGGAAATCGGGTCCCCGCCTTCGGTGACATCGATCACGTAGGCATCGCGCTCGATAATTTCGATGAATCGGTCGCCTTCTACACACAAAAGCTGGGCTTCCCCGAAGTCGAAAGGCGAAAAAATGACAAGGGCGAGACTATGTTTGTTTTCGTCCAGGCCGGGCGCAATACCTTTCTCGAACTGGCGCCCGCCAATGCCAATCGACCTGCCGGCCTGACTCACTTCGGGATAGGCGTCAGTGATATCAATGCTGCGGTCGCCGGCCTGAAAGATCGTGGTGTAATGGCAACGAATCCCCGCAATGTTGGGACGCAGTGGGACCTCGCAAGCCTCATGGCTCCGGGATCGCGAATAGAGCTCGTTCAACTTGGTCCGGAATCGCCGTTAGGAAAAGCCACGGCGAACTGGAAGTAATCCCTACTGTTGTTGTTATTCCCGAGAATATACAAGAGCGAAGCTGGCGTGTCCCGTTACGGACGGTGCTCAGAGCGTACACATATCCGAGGAGCGGGTGTATATTAGCTCCAAATTTCCACGATCCAGGCGCACCCGTTCTACTCTGGGGAAACGCGATGAGGCGGACGAGGAGGCAGTAACGATGAGCGGAATAAAACTGGTGGCGCTGAGTGTTATGTTCGTGCTGGCAAGCAGCTTGAGCTACGCGCAGAACGGACCACTCACGCCTTTTGACAAACTTCCAGATTGGACGGGCACCTGGACGATGATGGGCGGAACGGTTTTCGACACCGCCACGCAGAGTGGCAAGGGTGGAGCGGTCACGCCGGGCGTCCGAGAGCATCCGCCGTACACCGACGTGTATGAGAAGAAATACCAGGCCCAACTCGCTCTGCGCGATGCGTACAAGCTTCCCGACACGAACAACTTCTGCGGAATTCCTGTGAATTATCCGCGAATTCTTAACCTTCCGGATGCCTATGAATTTGTCGCCCGGCCGGACGAATTCTACATCATTGCCGAAAACGGCGAGAACGCCATGCGCGTGTACACAGACGGACGTCCGCTCCCTAAAAGGGAAGACGTCTGGGGAACCTATACTGGCGTGTCGGTCGGACATTGGGAGGGCGACATGTTGGTGTTCGAGACCATCGGTCTGAAGGGGGACCGCGACAACGACTCCATTTTGGATCGTACTGGTCTGGTTCTGAGCGATGCCGCGCACACCACGACTCGGGTACGACAGATCAACGACAACACGCTGCAATTCGTGGTGACCATCGAAGATCCCAAAGCCCTGACGAAACCGTGGGTCGTTACCAAGCAATTTAGAAAGCAGAAGCCCGGACTGTTCCTATATGACTATGGCTGCGCGGAGAACAATCGAAATCCGGTGGATAAAGCTACGGGTGAGGTATCGACCTTGGGTCCTGATGGCAAGCGCCTTCAATAGCAAGTAGGGTCAAAACACCCTTCGAGGAGGTGTAGAAATGAAGTCACTTCGCGTTGTTTTGTTTGTGGTATTGGCAGCGGTGCCCGTGCTGGCGCATCATGGCGGCGCCGGTTACGACGCGAAAACGATCGTACTTACCGGGACGGTGAAGCAGTTCCAATTCACGAATCCCCATTCCTGGATTCAGGTGGACGTCAAGGACCAGAACGGCAAGGTGGTGGAATGGAGCGTCGAATGGGGCAGCCCGAACTCGTTGAGCCGCGAAGGAATTCACCCGAGCACGTTTCCCATTGGCGCCAAAGTGAGCTTTAAGGTTCACCCGGTGAAGAACGCCTCTCCGCTCGCCTCTTTTGTGGGCGCTAAGCTTGAAGATGGGACCATCGTCGGCAAGTGGGACGGCTCGTCGGAAGGCGAGTAAGCCGGATCGCCCCAGCTCTGCCATGCCTTACATCTCCTCGCAGCGACGAAGGCAGGCAGGCTCACAATTCTAAAGCGCTCGGCGGAAATGCGGGGCGAATGCGCGTGGAGGTCAAGATGAAAAATCGGCTGGCTTTTGCCACTCTGTCTCTTCTTACTTTTTCGCTCCCTCTGTTGGCCCATCATGGAAACGCGGCATTCGATACCTCCAAGAGAGTCACTGTAAAAGGAACAGTAATCGAATGGCTTTGGGCCAATCCGCATTGCGTTCTGACCTTCGATGCCAAGGACGAGAGCGGCAAAATTGTTCGTTGGAACGTGGAAGCAGGTATTCCGTCCGACATGGTTAGGCGCGGCTGGGCAAAATCATCCGTGAGTCCCGGAGATGAAGTTACAGTGACAATGACGCCTGCGAAAAACGGGAGGCCACTGGGGCGGCTGGAGAAACTGGTCACAAGTGACGGCCGCACCTTTAGCGGCGGGATACCCCCCGACTCTCCAACCGAGGCCAAGTAATCGCGGAGCGCTCTGCCGTAGTGATTGTTTCGTCAGTAGGAATTCACGAAAAACACGTAGTCGCGAGCATTCCCGGCGTCCCAAGGAATGACTATCGCGTGGGTGTTTACGTCATCAATGATTGTCGCTCGCGAAAATACGCGTCGCAGTTAGAGATAGCGGCTGCCCCGCCACCATCCACCGGGCACAAGCTGAAAGACCGGCCTAAGCGCTAGGAGATAGACAAGACGTCGTCCATACCTCCAGCGCAAAGAGCTTCTAAAAGAGTAGTTTCAGTGCCAATTGAATCTTCCGTGGTCCACCTGTGCCGACGAAAGGACTATTCACGTCCGGAGTCGATGCAGATGCGCCAAAGGTAGAGGGGCTGCTTAAGGTCGCGCTTGCCGCCGCGAAGAAAGTGGTATTTGTGACGTTGTAGAAGTCAGCTCGAAATTGAGCCGAGATCCTCTCTCCAAACTTAAATCCCTTTACGACGGAAGCATCCCATTCCCAGGTGCCAATGGAATAAATCTCGTCGCGGCTCATCGTCCCAAAGGTCCCCGGAGCCGGTGGAATGATCACCGAATTCCCCTTCATGTAGCATCCCAGTTTGTTCAGCTCAAACACTGCCGTATTGCCGGGAGCGGTAATTCCAGTTCCAACGGGACTGCCCGGCTCAGTCGCCGCCGCATTCGTGCATGCGGCCGGCAGCCCGGCCGTGCAGCCGCTCTTTGAGAAAGCACTGGTGTTTGGGGTCCCAGGGTTTCCCGCGGGATTATAAAAGCACGGTATGGGTGCGGCGTTGCCAAAGCCGTTAAAGTCGTGGGCATTACCTATCAGATCCCAGCGATCCTGGCCTTCTCCAGTTCCGCTGATGTCGTCGGCAGCGTCAATGGGGTTGATGGGGAACCCGGCGAATACCTTCACGGTGGACGCAACCTGCCATCCTCGCAGCATCTGGCCGAAGCCAGGTTTGCCAGGGATTTCATAGGAAGGACCAAAGGTGAAGCGATGGCGCAGATCGTAAGTCGAGTTACCGTACTCGTTCTGCGGCGCCAGGCTGTTTTCCGGCACCAGCGGCGTAAGATCGGATGAGCCGCTATCCATCGCGTGGGCGTACGCGTACGTAGCGATAAAGCTCAACCCGTACTTGGTGCGCTGGGTCAAGATGGCTTGAAGGCCGTGATACCACGATACGTTGGTGATGGCCCCCAAAACCTTGATTTGCGAAAACCACGGATATTGGCTAAGCGGACGCCGTGAATTTTCATTTGCTGGAAAGGCTCCCGTCGTCGCATTCGATCCGGGTGCCGGTTGGTTGATATCGGAAAAATCGAACAGGTGCTGCCCGTGCGTGCCCACATAGTTTACGTCAAGCGTAAGACTGTTGGTGATGGCGTGTTGCACGCCGAAACTCCAGTTCAGAATCATGGGCATGTCGAGGTGGCTGGCAGCGCCGCCGATTGCGCAGGGGACGGTCGGACTGCAAGTGCCAGCGAGGTTCGTCAAATTGCCGCCAAAGAACGGCTGTCCGGCAACGATCGTCGCCGCGGTTTTGGAGGGCGGATTGAAAGCGATGAGATTCTGCGTATTGATCGTGCCGCCCTCGGTAATGGCCTTAGCGCCGTTGCTCAGGTTGATTCCGGCGGGGATAAGGGTCATGCCGGGCGTAATGAAAGCCTGAATGGTAGGGTTTTGGTAAGCGATGTTAAAACCGGTACGCAGCACGGTCGTGCCCTTGCCGGTTACGTCCCAAGCCAACCCAAAGCGCGGAGCGAAGCCCCAGGGGTCCAGTTTATACAGCGGACCACCCTGCCCCTGTTGTGTCACTCCAGTCGGACTTCCAAGATTCACATTGCCAATCAAACCGTTCACCTCGTGAATCGTCGAGGTATTTTCGTAACGAAGCCCCAAATTCACCGTGAGGCGCGGGAAGATTCGCCAGTCGTCTTGAATGAATCCCGCTATCCCATGATAGGTGAACTGCCGCGATACGGCCCCCACTTGGATGCTAGTCGAAGTAACGATTCCGGCTATGAAATTATCCAGCGGAGTCGCCCCGGCAAATGCGTTCAAAGCAGCAATGTTGTTATTAAAATTCAAAGTGCCCTTATAGTTCTGGACGTTCAGAACCGGGGTCCCGTGGGCCAGCATGAAGTCGCCGCCGAATTTGGTGATATGGTTCCCATGCGTCCAGGAAACGCTGTCTACCCAGCGTTCGATCCCGCTGGTTGTGAACGAACCACCCGCACCGCCGAGGGTCGCTGATTGCGCGCTCGTGGTGAACCCCGTAATCGTCATGGTCGGAAAGGCGCTGTTGTTTCCGCTACCGCATGCCGGCTGTCCGCCGCTCACGAATCCGAAAGACGTTGCGTAGTTAGGCGCTCCCGCTCCGGGAACCCATTGATTGTCGGTGAAGTTGCCGAAAGGAGCGGGCTGGCTCGGACAGTCGTAGGAGCCCGTATTCGAAAACGCGATCATGGAATCCCAGCCGAATCGAAGGTCTTGGACCCAGTTGGAATTCGGCACCCAAGTCCACATCCCCCTCGCCAGGATAACGTGAGCCTCCAAGGGCACAGACCAATATCCCTGTGTGGCGTTAAGCGGAATCAACCCAAAGCCGTCTCCATCGAAAATCTCGCCGCTGAAGTTGTGGTGATCGTTCAGATGATAGTCCACCCTGCCAATCCCGTTATCTGTCTTCGTGGTGGCAGTATAGTCGACTGGAAAAGTGGTCGAAGCCGTGGAATTGGCGAATACACCTTTGTTCGGCGTGCAAAGGGTGGACGCCGGCTGCGGGGTGGCTACCGTGGAGGAGGTCGTACAGCCGGCCAGGGCCATCATCGCTGGATTGGGCGTAACGCCGGCGGCTATCAGGGCATTAATTGCGTCTGGTACGCTGTTTGTGCTCGACCCGGTGGATTGTAGTGTTGGCTCCGTTAGAACCTTCGGATTACCAACATTTCCCCGTTGCCCCTCGTAACCAAGGAGATAGAACAGCTTGTCTTTTTTGATCGGCCCCCCGATAGTGGCGTCGAAATCTTCGAACGATACCGGCGGAATGAAAGTTCCAAAAGCATTTCGGTCTGTCAGTCCGGTGCTTCTGCCCGATGCAAAAGCCGTGCCGTGGATCGCATTGGTCCCCGATTTGATGCCTACATTGATTTGCGCTCCCGGCCGCCAGCCGTATTCGGCTTTCGAGTTTTGCACCACGTTAAATTCCTGAATGGAATCGGTGGGCAGCATCGTCGCTTGTTCAGGACCTCCCGCCGTATAACCCACATTGACCGGTCCAGTCGTGTAGTACGTCATGAAATCCGTCACGCCGTCGAGAACGTACACGTTGTACTCCGCGCGCACGCCATTCGAGTACTGGTTAGGACCGGTGGCAGATCCCTGCCGGAGCTGATAGGTCGGAAGAAGCGCAAGCATCTGAACCCAATTGTGGCCGGCCACAGGAAGATCAGCCAGTGTCTGGCCAGTGATCGTTGTGGCCAGCTGTGCGTTCGTAGTGGTAATCGTCGGCACGTCTCCCGTCACCGTCACGGTTTGGGTCTGTTCGCCAGGTTGCAAGGTTACGTCCACATGCACGTCCCCGCCGACGCCGAGCTCGATATCCTGCCGGTCAAAAGCTTTGAATCCCATATAGACCGCATGAACGGAATACGTGCTGGGCAGGAGGTTCACAGCGGAATACGTGCCCGTAGCATCGGTAGTTACGGTCCGTGTCACGCTTCGGGCCACGTCGGTAACGGATACTGTCGCTCCCGAAACCGCGCCCCCACTCGTATCTGTGACGATTCCGCTGATGCGGCCCAGGGTTTGAGAATGAGCGGGGGCGCACCACAGCAATAGCGAACAGGTCCCGCCGATCAGTATCAACCATCTACGCTCTGAATGTTTCTTTTGCTGATTCGAGTTTGCGATTTTCATAGGAGACCCCTTAAGCACGATTCCAGAATCATCCGCGGGTTGCGGTGCCAAGTGGCGACCAGCAACTCGCACCAAGAAATCAAGCCGCACTTGGGACTTTGCCAGGTTCTCGATTGGTTGCGGATGGAAGCACAACCCAAATCGACTTGTCAAGCATAGTTTTGCATGATACTTTCCGCCTGATTCCCAAACGACCAGACCTGAAATCGAACGGGCGCTTCGAATCCGGAGGTTTAATGAGAAACAGACGCTTGGCCTCGATCGCGTTACTTCTATTCTCCGCTCTTATGGTTTTACTGATGAGTTCTCTGCCGGCGCTCGCGCATCACGGAAATGCAGCATTCGATACTTCGAAGCACATTACCATCAAAGGGACTGTTGTCGATTGGTTGTGGGCAAATCCTCACTGCGTGCTCACATTAGATGTAAAAGACGATAAGGGGCGGGTCGTACGCTGGGCGGCTGAGGCGAACATCCCTTCGGACATGGTTAAACGTGGGTGGAAGAAGACATCGTTCAACCCGGGCGACGTGGTCGCTGTCACCATGGTTCCAGCGAAGAACGACCGTCCCGCAGGGCGTATCGAACAGGTCGTGCTCGCCGACGGCGAAACACTTACGACCGGTGTACCTCCAAACTCACCCACCGAGAACAAGGCTTATTAAATGATCCTCGATTTCAGTACGGTGGTTCGTTGTCTCTCATAATAAGGAGCTAGGAATGCGGTGTCGCTTCGTGGTCGGCGTCTTTTTTGGGATTGCTGCATTGAGCGCGTTCCCCATTTCGATTGCGTGGACCGTTCGCGCACAATCACAAAGGCCTGCGCAGCAATCCGTCGCGCCGGCTCCGCACAAGGACATGAGTGGGATCTGGGTACCGCAGGGAGTCAGCCCAATCGGATTTTCCGATAAGCACCCGGCCTTTACTCCTCTGGGTGAGAAGATGTTCCGGGCCAATAAGCCGGGGCGTGGCATTACAGAGGTCCCCGTCGCAGACACGAACGATCCGCTGGACTCCTGCGATCCGGAAGGTTTTCCGCGCAATGAAATCTTCGAGTTCAGGGCGATTCAGGTTACCCAGGCTCCCGATCGAATGCTATTCGCTTATCAGTATCAGAAAGTGTGGCGTGCCATTTTTACCGACGGACGAGAACTTCCCAAGGACCCTGACGCAAGCTGGTATGGATATTCCGTCGGCAAATGGGTCGATGACTTTACTCTTGTCGTGCAAACAGTTGGTTTGGATGACAGAACCTGGATCGATAATTCAGGCCTCCCGCACAGCGAAGATCTGCATGTAGAGGAACGATTCCACCGCGTGGATTACAACACCATCGAATTCACCCTCATGATCGATGATCCCAAAATCTACACACAAAAGTGGACCATTTTGGACAAACTGAAGATGCACCTGGATAACAAACTGGAAATTCCAGAAATGATTTGCGTGCCGACCGAAATGGAACAATATAAGAAACGAATGGCTGCGCCCGCGGCGGGAGAGGAGAAGCGCTAATTCCCGAAAAGCCGCGCTCAAACACCGCCGCTCGCATGCAAGTGACGAGCCGCGGTACTATTCCTTAAATACCTTCTCGAGACCTTCGCATTCGAATTTGAGAACAAAAAGCCAGGTGCGTGTAGATGATTTTGTAGCTGCGCGTGCACCCAGTTTCAGCAAGATCCAACAGCTTTCAACAAAGTGCCGCAAACGTTTCATCCTCAATCACTTCGAAACAGCGAAATTCAACAAATTTCAGTAGATTATCGAATCTGGTTCGGGACCAGGGGGTCGGAGGTTCAAATCCTCTCGCCCCGACCATTCCTTCTACTCCTCTTAGTTCCGCCCATGGATCGTGCGGCACGCCGCGACTTTCATCCCTCCGGACGCGACATCTTCGTATAATGGGCCAGCCGGAACCAGCCTTTGCCTTTCCGGCCGGTGCATTACGAAGGAGGCGACGATGAAAGCTTGCGTGATCGTGATCGTTTTGGCCTTAACGATTAGCTCGCCTGCGTGGGCGCAGCGCCCGGTACCTCAGATTCCCTTTGACTCAGTGCCCAATTTCCTCAAGTTGCCGCCCGACACATATCTCGGCGAAGTCTCCGGCGTTGCGGTCAATTCCAAGGGCCACGTGTTCGTATTCCAGCGCGGCAATACCAACGGCCCCGCATATGCCGCCGCTGCGGCTCAACTCCTCGAATTCGGTGCCGACGGCAAATTCATCCGCGAGATCGGCCATAACCTCTACGCCTGGTCTTTCGCGCATACCGTGCGCGTCGATAAGCAAGACAATGTCTGGGTCACCGACAAAGGCTCCGACATGGTCATCAAGTTCAATCCCGAAGGCCGCGTGCTCATGGTTTTCGGGCGCAAGCAGGAAGCCTCCGACGAAGGCACCGGCCCTCTAAAGCACCCCAAGCCGCCTCTTCCTCCCGTGGACGGCATGTTCCGGCAAGTGACCGACGTGACTTGGGATCCCGCGGGCAACACTTACATCAGCGACGGCTACATCAACTCGCGTGTCGCCAAAGTGGACAAGGACGGCAACTGGCTCAAATCCTGGGGTGAGCCCGGCGATGGCCCCGGCCAGCTCAACACGCCGCACAGCATCGCGGCCGATGCCCAAGGCAACATCTACGTGGCCGACCGAGGCAACCGAAGAATTCAGGTATTCGACACCGAAGGAAAGCTTCTCCGGCAAATCACCATCGACGTCCCCGTCGATCCCAACGCCCGTCCCGCGATCGGCAATAAGCCCGGCCCAAACGTCACCGGCACGATGGCGCCCGGCGCTCCCTGGGCCATCTGCATCACGCCCGGGCCGAATCAGTTCCTGTACAGCTCGGACGCATTTCCCGGCCGCGTCTATAAACTCACGCTGGACGGAAAAGTGCTCGGCGTGCTCGGCGAGTCCGGGAAACAGCTCAAACAGTTCGGATGGATTCACGAAATCGCCTGCCCATCCGAGAACGAGCTGTACGTCGGAGAGTTGCTGAACTGGCGCGTCCAAAAGCTGCTGCTGCATCCCACTCCCAGCAACGGCTCGAACTAGCCTGCTCTATGAGTCGCCTTGCCCTCACCTTTGCTTGCGGTAGCTATGACCGTACGGAAGCTCTTCGGACCGGCGAAGTTGCCGTTGAGGGCATCGACCTGAACTATCTCTCGATCGAGGCCCCCCGCGAGATTTTCGACAGAATGGTCGGGGGCCTCGAGTTTGATGTCTCCGAGCTTTCGTGCTCCGAGTTCGTTTCCATGACCGCCGCCGGCAAATGCCCCTTCGTCGCGCTGCCCGTTTTCCCTTCCCGCATGTTTCGCCACGGATTCATCTACATCAACAAGAATTCCGGCATCCGCCTTCCCAAGGATCTGGAGGGCAAGCGTGTCGGCGTCCCCTTATATACGCAGACGGCCGCCATTTGGATTCGCGGTCACCTCATGCATCAGTACGGCGTCGATTTGGACTCGCTGCGATGGGTTCAGGGAGCGGTCGAAAAAACGGGCGCCCACGGCAAGCCTCATGCGCTCGCGCCGCTCAAGCCGGTGCATATCGTGCAAAACAACACCAGCCATTCGCTGGGCGAACTGCTGGTCAAAGGCGAGATCGACGCCTTGATCGGTTCGCGCCAACCGGATGAACTGGGCCGCTGCGCCAACATCGCCCGGCTGTTTCAGGACTATCGCTGCGTCGAGCGCGACTTCTGCCTACAGACGAAGATTTTTCCGATCATGCACCTCGTCGCCATTCGCCGCGACGTCTACGAAAAAAACCGTTGGATCGCCAACAGCTTGTACAAAGCTTTTGTCGACGCAAAAAACCATGCACTCGCGCGCATGCGCTTTTCCGGCTCCCAGTGCTACATGTTGCCGTGGCAGCGGGCCGATGTGGACGAAATCGATGAAGTCTTCGGCGGCGATCCCTGGCCCTATGGTGTCGAGCCAAATCGGCCAACACTCACCGCTCTCGTTCAATACATGACCGAACAAAACTTCATCGCGCAGCCGATGCCTATCGAAGATCTTTTTGTGCCCCTGCCCGGAGCGATGGGCAGCTAGCGAACAGATAATTCCCTGCCCGAACGTTCACCCCATGCCGGAGCTGCCGGACATCGCCGCTTACATAACTGCTCTCGAACCCCGCATTGTGGGGCGCCGGATCGAGCGCGTGCGATTGGCAAGTCCCTTTCTGCTTCGAACCGCCCATCCGCCCATCAGCGATGTAGAAGGCCGAACGGTGCGCGAACTGCGCCGAATCGGCAAGCGAATCGCCATAGGCGTGGACGGCGATCTTTGGCTGGTGCTGCACCTGATGATTGCCGGCCGGCTGCACTGGCGCCCGGCAGGAGCAAAGCTGTCGGGCCGGCAAAGTCTGGCAGCCTTCGATTTTGCCAACGGCTCTCTCGTGCTCACCGAGGCCGGCACCAAGCGCCGCGCATCGTTGCACGTGGTCGCCGGCGAGGATGGCTTGCGTTCCATCGATCCGGGCGGACTCGATGTCCTCGCGGCCGACGTGGCTTCGTTTCGAGCGGCCCTCACCGCCGAGAACCGCACGCTCAAGAGATCTCTCACCGATCCGCGCATCCTGAGCGGCATCGGCAACGCCTATTCGGACGAAATCTTGCACGCGGCGCAACTATCGCCGGTCGCGCTCACCCAGAAACTGAACGAGCAAGAGTGGGAAAGGCTGTTCGCCGCGGCGCGTCAAACCCTCGAATTCTGGATAGACCGGCTGCGTGCCGAGGCCAACACCGGCTTCCCCGAACACGTCACCGCGTTTCGCGAAGGCATGGCGGTTCACGGACGCTACGGTCAGCCCTGCCCGAGATGTGGAGAAAAAATTCAGCGGATTCGCTATGCGGACAACGAAACCAACTACTGCGTTCGCTGCCAAACAGGAGGAAAACTCCTTGCTGATCGCGGTCTCTCCCGCTTGTTACGCTCGGACTGGCCCCGCACCCTGGAAGAACTCGAAGCTCTCAAGCGCAACTAGTTGGCCCGCGCGCAACTGCTATTTCGCTTTGGAATTGGCCGCCGGTGTGGCAATGATATCGATGTACGCCAAAGCCTCGGAGGGGATGCAGAACTGTTCTTCGCTTTCCTGCGACGGAATATACAAATAGCGGTTCGTTCCCAGCACAAAAGGCTTCGTATAGATCTTGGGATCGTTGAGCGTCACGCTCATTTCCATATGGTTGCGGTCCACTCGAGTGTAGCGTTCCTCGACAAGCGCGTCGACGCTGTGCGGATGTCCAGCGCCGTCGATCCAGCTTCTGTCATCCGCGCCTGTCGTATCGATAACAAATGTGTAATCGCCGTCCCAGTGGCCCACTGAGTACCCATACCATCTCGACTCCGGTCCGCCATTGTCCACGTTCTTGGGAAGCGCTCGCCCGTCGGTCCAGACTTCGCGCCAGATTTTCTGATACTGATGCAGCACCAGCATCCTGTTCGGCATTTGAGCAAATTCCACTCCCCGGATCTCCGACACCAGCCCTCGCGGTATCCCGAAGGGATCGCATGTTTTCCAGGGATCGTTCGAGCCCGCAACGCCGAATTTCGACTCCGGCTTGTTGATGCTGAACCGCTGCTGTCCCAGTGGCGTCATGGGCGGAATAGGGTCCGCTTTCATGGCGCCTAAGGATTCTCCTGTCCACGCGCCGTTCAGATCGTGGGGTGGCGCCGCGCCTCCTGTTCCGGCGGAGCTATTCAATTTGTTATAGAGCGTGTTATTCGAGCCCGCGCCCGCCTGGCCCAACGCGACCGATGCTAAGGCCAGGAATCCCATGATCGCAATGCTCGACGGTACGATCCATTTTTCCGTGCTCATCGTTTTTCCTGAACGAATGATTTTGGGCCTTACAGGCTTCAACGGCGGAATCAATCCGTTCGGGTATCCCGCCGCGACGGAGTATATGCTCGGCCCCGATCCGTGGTCAATAAACGAGAGCGCCTGAGCGGCTGAGCTTTGGCCTGGCAGCAGCCAAAAGTACGATTTTCTCTCGTTCCCGCCGTGGTAATGCCAAGAAATTCGGATTCTCACTTGACGCCATCGCGATGGCAGGCAGAGAATGTGCTCACGTAGCCATCTGAAACAGGCTCCTTGGTAATCGCGTCGCGAAAAGGAGTCCACTGCATCTTGGTCCATTGCCTAATTCTTTCGAGCGATCCCGTATCCATCCGCATTCGACCGGTAATTCGTTGGTGCGAGGGAAGGCGCAAAAATGAGCGATAAAAGCCCCAAAGAGAAGCTCGTTCCGAAGCCCGAAGACTGCATCATCATCGATCAGCCTATGGTGCGCAATTTTTCCACGGGCGGGGGGCACGGGCCGGAAGACACGCTGGTCGAAGGCGACCAGAAGATCGTGACACGCAAGTGGCAGGGCTACCCTCCGGTGAACCTTAACCTCATCGGCAAGCCGCATCCCGCCATGCCGGAAGTGGGTATACCCCGCGTCACCGGAAAGGCCGAGTACGCCACTCGAGTCAATTTGCCGAATATGCTTTGGGTGAAGATTGTCACCGGTCCCCACCCGCGTGCCAAAGTGAAGACGCTCGACGCCTCCAAGGCGCAGACCATGCCGGGCGTGGTCTATATCCTCACCGCCGGTAACGCCCCCAAGTCGCACCCATTCCCGGAGGAACTGTTCTATCAAGGAGAAGTCGTCGCCATGGTCGCCGCGGAATCCGAGGATCTTGCCGAAGATGCCGCGTCCGCGATACGGGTCGAATACGACCTTCTTCCTTTTGCATCGACCTTGGAGCAGATCATGGCGCCAGGCGCGCCGGACTTGGGCACCAGGCAACGGCCCGCTGTCGTCAAGTCGCAGGACGAATGGGGCGATGTCGACAAAGCCTTTGCGCAGTCGGACATTGTGAAGGAGTTCACCTACGCATATCGCGGGTCGGTGCCTGTTCCCTTGCAACCCAACGGCTGCGTCGCCAAATGGGACGGCGACAAAGTCACCGTTTGGGGCATGGGCCAGGGAATCGAGCCCTCGCGTGCGAGCATCGCCAGGGGACTGGCGATCGCTCCCGAAAAGGTCCGCTTCATCGACAAATGGAACGGCGGCACCTTCGGAGGCGGCGGCAATGCCTCCGGTAAGTTCTACGTCTGGGTCGCCTACATTTCGAAGATGACGGGTCGGCCGGTCAAGTTCGTGCTGACCAAGAGTCAGGAGTTGGGATTCCTCAGCGTGAAGCCGCAGACGCTCAACAAGTTCAAGGTAGGAGCCACCAAGGACGGCAAGATCCTGGCCTGTCAGCGCGAATTCCACGTCAATACAGGGGCGAATCCAACGGCGGGACAGGGAACAACGGAAGGCGGCGGCGGCAGGTCGGAGCTGTACCTCCACGTCGTTCCCAACTGGAGAGAAGTCGGATTCATCTATCGCACGAACTCGCTTTTCACCGGCGCATCGCGGAGCAATTATCAGCAAGAGTTCAAATGGGCCTGGGAGCAGATGATGGATGAAATGGCCGAAGCGGTTGGCATGGATCCTGTGCAGTTCCGGCTGCTGAACGTGCAGAAGCCCGGAACGAAGGTAGGCCTCAAACAGGGCGGCCCGACCATCGTTCCCATGCCCGAGACCGAAAACGGATTCCTTCATTACGATTGCTACGCCTCAGTCGAAGTGCTGCAAGAAGGCGCCAAGGCCATCGGATGGGATAAGCGGAATCCCGTTCCGGGTGGCAATCCCGGCAGGTTCAAGCGCGGCATAGGCGTGGCCATGTCTCAGCACCACGCGGGACGCGTGGGTTACCAGGAGGGCGAGGGCGGCTATGACTGGACCATCGCCCGTTTGCAGAAACCAACGGAAGGATCGAATACCGGCAACACGGGCATCGGTGTCGGCCAGGGAGTTGAAGGCAATCTCTTCAATGCGGAGTTGGAGTTGAATGCTGAAGGCAACATCGTTATGCATTTCGGCGAGCCCGATAGCGGCACCAACCACGGCACCTCGATGTCCATCCAGGTCGGGGAAATTTTAGGCTACACAACTTTGGATCACATCCGGCTGGTCTGGGGAGACTCGGACCTTACCCCACCCTCGCCGGGCTGGCACAGTGGCATGGTGACGCAGTTGCAAGGCGGCGCTCTTTGCAACGCCGCGGACAAAATGCGCAAGGACCTGCTCAGCCGTGCGAGCAACGTTCTCAAAGTCGATGTTTCCAGGCTGCAAATACGAGACGGCGTGATCTCTTCGACGGATGACCCGAAAAAGAAGACGACCTTTGCGGAACTGGCTAAGGCGAACAAGGGCGTGATACGCCAGGCGGGCAAGTGCATTCATCCCGGAGCTATCGGCAGGGCCTTGAACCGCGGCATCGGCACTTGCTTCGCCGAAGTCGAGGTCGATACCTGGACCGGCGACTGGCGCTATGTGCGGGCGGCCTACTGCAATGACGCCGGAAACGTGATGAATCCGCTGCTGGCCAACGAGGATCAGCACGGGTCGCTGCTTCAAAGCACTTCCATCACCACCGATGGCATTCCATGGGACCGCGAATTCCCCGGAACCTTGCACTACAGCGTGGGCTATCTCTCCTACCGGCTGCCCACGTTCTACGAAGCTCCGGATCAAACCAACGTAATGATCAACAGCCTCGAGCCGCGCTGGTTCTTCGGTTCGAAAGGTTTTGCGGAGACAGCCATTGGAGCGGCCCCGGGCGCGCTGGCCAACGCCATCTACAACGCTTGCGGCGTGCGTATCCGCGAGCATCCCATCACGAAAGACAAAATCCTGGCAGGATTGAGAGCCAAGGGAGAAATCGTATAACAGCGGCGATCCTTACCCCGGAACGGATCGAATCGCATCGAGTGCCCCTCAACGTTCTGCGTCCTGAAGACGGTCGATCAGGTCATGTACTCGCGCGTCTTGCGGCGCGAGCTGCAGCGCCCGTTCGCTCAGCACGCGCGTCCACTCCAATTGCCCCTCCTCGAGCCGAATCTCCCCTAGCGATATCAGGGCTTCCACATTGTTCAGGTCCAGTTGGAGCGCCTTTTCATACGCTCCGCGCGCATCCGAAACACGGCCCACGCCGCGGTACTGATTCCCCAGCCCCACAAAAAACATCGCCCGATTGGGCGCCATCGCAGTGCTCCGTTCCATGTACCGGATCGCCAAATCGCTCTGCCCCATGGACGCGTAAGCAAATCCGAGAAGGTATGCGCCGTCGGCATCGAGGTCGTGCTGGGGATCGAACCCTGCAATTGCCGGAGCATCTGGCCGGCGGAAAGGATTCATCTCCTTGGCGAGGCTTGCTGTCGTTTCCACATACAAAGAGCGCGGAGCGCGAAACTCCAGCGTAGGGCGATCGTCAGTGTTCACTTCGTCGATCTCGCGCGTAAAAGCATCGCTTTCGTTTTCTCCCAGAATTTGCGCGCCGAAGATTGCAAAAGGACGCCAAATACCCATCGAGTTCAGGTCCGCCGACACTCCCATTATCTGAGCGAAGCGGCTTTGTAAGCGAGCATAGTCCCAGGCCACCGCGTCGCGCGCACCCAACAGAATCAAATTGCCGGGAGCGGAGGTCCAGATCTGCATGTGCGGAAATACGGAGTGAAACGTAGCCGCCAGAAAATCCAGGTCGTCCGGCTGCAACCCTTGCGTATGAATGCTTTGCACAAAAATCCCGCCAGGATTCAGCCGCGCGCTAACGATGCGGTAAAACTCACGAGTGGCGTTCGAGCCGGCGCCGGCGACCCACAGATCGGAAGCTTCTGCGATCACCACGTCGTATTGCTGCCTCACAACGAGAAGGCGACTCCGGCCGTCACCGATGATCAAGCGCACTCTCGAATCGTCTAGCAGCTTACGCGTCTCGGAATCGAAGAGCCTCGCAGCCTGCGCGACTGCCGGTTCCGGCTCGACCACGTCGATGCGCTCCACCGGGTAACGCGCCACCGCCGCTGCGGTCAAGCCCGTGCTGAGGCCAAGCAGCAGAATATTTCGCGGCGCTGGGTGCAAAAGCATCGGTACGTGCCCCAGGAGCAATTGACCAGCCATGTCGACAGGATCAGTCGAGCCTAGAGTCTTGCCGTTGGAGCGCAAGAAGCGAGTCGCGCCCGTTTCGTCGACGGAAATCGTGGCCGTCCTTCCATCTCGGTAATAAAGGAGGTGCATCCTTTTGACGACGTCGCCGAGCGTTTCGTCGGCTCCCAAACGAGGCGCGATGAAGCCGATTCCCGCCGCGAAGGCCTCGCGAGGCCAGGCGGGCAGGAGACCTGCAACGAGTAGCGCTGCCACTGCCGGTGACAGCGCCGCAGCGCGCCGCGGTCCAGGCGAACCACTGCGCCACCATAATGCGAAGCCCGCAATAACCGATGCGAGCACGCCAACTTTCATCGTAGTTTGCAAACCAATACCAGGCAGCAAAGCGAACTCTGCCAGCCACGATCCCGCAGCTACGCCGATCGCGCCCACTACAGTCGCGGCCCCGATCGCTCCGCCAAACCGAACTGCACCTCCGCCCGTGCTGCCGATTGCCGCCGGGAACATGCCCCCGAAGAAAAGCGCAGGCAGCAGTGCTCCGATTGCCATCGCTAGAAATTGCGCCGCGATCTGTCGCCCAAAGGAGTTCCGAAACAATGGAAAGAAGCGGGCGAATAGGTACGGTAGCCGCGGAACGCAAATCATCGCGAGGGTTGTGGTCAGCGCAAGAAGGAACGCCAACCCTGCAAGCCATCGTTGTTGCACTTCCGCAGGCCGTCGCGCTCGGCTGTAAACAATGCTTCCCATCCCGGTGCCCGTCAGAAGCGCCACAATCCATGCGCTGTAAACATACAGGGAAGAACCCATCACCATAACAACCGACCGTATCCACGCAGCCTCGAAAAGCACCAGGGCCAACCCCGAAATTGCGAAAGCCTGCAAGACCAGAAACTTCATGAGTGCGTCGGAAGATTCGCCAGTCAAGTCCGAACCCGGCATGAAAACTGCCGCGTTCAATGGCTCCGCAACCCGGCGCGAGCGCATCTCTGCCCAAAACGCCGCACCACTTAGTAAAATATTTGTCGCTATTGCCGGCAACACCGTTGCCGTCAAGCCAAGGACAGGCAGCAATCCATAAATTGCCAGGACGCCGCCCAGCGCCGCGCCGAGCGCACTCCCCCCGTACACCACTCCCGCCCTGCTAACCGTTTCTATGTCATTCGAGAGCCCGCGGCGCGTAAGCAAGGGCAGCAATCCACCCGTTAGCACCGCACATGGAAGTATGACCACCGCTGGGAGGACAATCTGAACGCTCGCAAGAACAATGCCGCGGTCGGCTAAAGGTGGGAAGAAAAACACGTACAGCGCTTCGACTGCGCGAAGAATCCAAAAGCTTGCCATCCCGTAGATCCCTGCGGCGAGCTCAAGTCCTGCCACAATCATCAAGCTGAATCGCGGGCGCCGGTCCGCTAACCGGCCCAAAATCCATGCTCCCACGGTAAACCCGCATAGTGAGGCTGAAATCGTCGTGACGGTGACGAGAGTTGTGGTGCCAAAGATCAAAGCCAGGCGGCGCATCCACACTGCCTGATACAAAAATAACGCAACGCCCGAGGCGCCTGCTGCGATCAGGATGGATGTTTTCGAGAGGCCTTTCACTCACCCAATCATATCCCAACAAAGCCGGCTAAATTGGCCGACGGTATCCACGACAACACTTGTATCGCGCTCAATTAAAAACAGAGAGTTTCAGTGCGGAGGAACAGACGGATTCAAAAACCGCTCGTCAAACTTTTTGTTTTCCTCAGGTGAACAGGTTCCTTGATGCAGCTCCATCTTCGATTGCAGCACGAATTTCTTCTTCAGACCGCTCCACGGTCGGCTTCCCCATGCCATTTCGTCGTAGTATGTCGCGTCCAGATCCAATTCGTTGGCGCTCACGCGCTCCCAGCGCTCTACCAAATGGAAGACAGGACTCATGCGATGCTTTACGCCGACGGGTTCGATTATGTTCTGCGTGAGGCCGATCGTATCCACGACAAACACGTCTCCTTCCCATTTGCCCACCGAATCGCCCATGTGCGTCGGGAAAAGATCCTTAGGATGGCCGCGGTTCAGCCATATGGTTCGCCATTCGTTCTGCTTCTCGAAGAACTGAAAAATCCGCCCAGCAGTTACGACAAATTCGAAGGGATAGAGCTGCGTATACCAGAATTGCGCCGGAAGGCCCACGGGTTCACATTTGCCGCTCAGTTCCGTCATGTCGAGCTCGATCATCAAGTGCCCCTGCGCCCACGGCGTCAGGGCCGGCTCCGGCGCAGTGTGCTCCGAGATATGGCACGTCTCGCACTTTCCCGCATCGCCGTTTTTGGCCCGGGCGAATAACTTTTCGGGTCCGGGGTCCTCCACCCACCACACCCCCGAGAGATCGTGGCGATCAAAGTGGCTTTCTTCGGCAGACGATCTCGCTTCGGGAGAAAAGCTCGCGCCCCGGGCGGCGAGAATGAATGCGGCGATCAGAATACTGCCTGACAAACACCAAGCCCTGTGCACGCAGATACGGTACGCTCTTCCGTCCAGGGCCGTCAATGTCGCAACGCCTGTGACTGCCCGAGCTTGACATCCGGAATGTTGGTTCAGTATTCTCGGAAGCGAGAAGTAACGGCTTCCCCTCACAAAGGAGTGTTTTCATTCATGGCAAAGATGCGTCCTTTTCTCTACGTTGTGCTCGTGCTTGGATTGGGTTTTTCGCCACGAGCTTTTGCGCACCACGGCTATGCGGCCTATGACCTTACCAAGACCGTAACCGTAACGGGAACCGTTACCGAAATGATGATGGCCAATCCCCATTCTTCTCTGGCCTTTGATGTCAAGGATGATAAGGGCAATTTGGATCACTGGGCGATTGAGTTTGGAACCCTGCGCGGATTGGTCGCCGAGGGCTGGACGAGAGATACCCTCAAGCCTGGCGATCAAGTTACCGTCTCTCTGCACCCAGCCAAGAACGGCGCTCACGTGGGCGTTCTCGTCGGAAAGATCACTTTCTCAGACGGTCGCCCAGTAGCTGTGAAATCGACGCCGCCAGCCGACCGCTAACTCTGACGTCCACGCCTGCACAATAATTCTAGCCGGAGGCCCTGGTTCTCTGCGGCCTAGCTCGCCGGATTGATTAAGGCTGGCTTCTGGT
>Ga0335081_10005642_pt1 | contig 19825 bp, 18 predicted proteins | sample Lox_Sample_35_FD_206713 | JGI IMG/M metagenome (GOLD analysis project Ga0335081, IMG submission 206713) | Soil microbial communities from Loxahatchee National Wildlife Refuge, Florida, United States - Lox_Sample_3.5 | ecosystem: Environmental > Terrestrial > Soil > Wetlands | place: USA... | reverse complement strand
CCCTGCATTGACGCCGCGAGCACTGCCGCTCCGCCGATGATCGCGTAGCTGCCCAACGCCGCACCGGGCCAGATCGCGGCCCAGCCATGGCCGAGCAGGTCGCCGAACAGCACACCGAAGGTGAGCGTGGGGGTGAACAGTCCGCCGGGGGCGCCGCTACCGAGACACGCGGCGGTCGCGAACGGCTTGAGCACCAGCAGCGCGGCAACCAGCCCGACCGCGAGTTGACTGGTGAGCGCGAGCGCCACGGTGTCCTTGCCGTTGCCCAGGAGCTGGGGGTACCTGATCGACACGGCGCCGAGCGCGGTGAAGATGATGATCGGAGCCAGCAGCCGACCTCGTCGCCGCGGCTTGAGCTTGTTGACCGCCGCGACCGTCCGCACCCATGCGACCGCCACCAGCCCGGCGAGCGGACCGATGATCACCGCCCACACGACCAACGACGCCTTCAGAGCAAAGACCGGAACCAGGTAGGTGGGCCGGTCTGGAACCACAACCCAGGCGACCGCGGTCGCGATCGCGCTCATAGCCACCGCCGGCAGCACGACAGGGAGCGACAGGGTGCCGAGCAGGACCTCCACTGCAAATAGCGCACCGCCCAAGGGAACGTTGTAAACGGCGGCCATACCCGCGCCCGCACCACAGGCGACCAGGAGCCGGCGCTGCCAGGTCGGTAGCTTCGCCCATTCGGAGAGGACGGTGGCCACCGCCGCGCCGGTGAGCTGAGGTGCGCCCTCCCGCTCGAGCGAAGCCCCCATGGCGACGATCACGATCGACAGAACCCCCCGCGCCTGACTGCGCCAGAACGACAGGCGCCCGCCGCCCAACCACAGCGCCTCCGATATCTCCCCGGCGCCCGAACCCCGCACCCGCCCGATCAAGAGTCCACCGGCCCCCGCAATCACGCCGGCAGCCAACAGCACGACCACATGACGGGCGGCCGTGGCGCTCATCACGGCGCGCAGGTAGCTGCCCGATCGGTAGTCCCACGCCGCGTACTGCACGGCATTCAAAAGCAACGTCAGCAGGGCAGCGCCCACGCCGGCAGCGACGCCGATGAGCGCGACCAGCCCCCAGAAACGAGGGCTGTACCCGGCGACGATGCCCCGTCCAGGGACGTTGGGCTGGTGCGAGAAGTGCCGGCGCACCTAACCGACCGGCAAGCTCCAGCGGCCGCCGCCCGCAATCAACGGGCCTGCGGCTTCGGGTCTCAGGCCGCCGCGGACTCGGCAGCCCACGGCAGCGATGGTTGCTTGACGCGCCTGGGTGACAGCTCGACGACGAAGCTGTAGCGATCCCCGCGTACGAGGCTCTGCCTCCACTCGACCGGCGTGCCCTCGCTGCACACGAGGCGCTCGATCGCGAACGCCGCCACTTCGGACGGGATCGCCAACGCCCTTCGCTCTGGCGCAGTCGGGACCACGGGGCGGACACGTTCCATACCGCCGTCGATCCTGACATCGCAAAGCCGCGCGAGCTCGTCATACAGCCCGGCGTGCGTCAGCGGCGCCTCGAGCAGGCGCCGGGCCACGCGCGCCGGCAGCCAGCTGCGGTCAAGCGCGAGCGGCTCGCCATCGGCCAGTCGCAGCCTCTCGATGTGAACAAGCCGCGCGCGAGCGGGCAACTTCAGCCGTCGCGCGATGCCGGCGTCGGTGGTCACTTCGCGGACCCGCACCACGCTTGTCTGCGTGGCGCCCTGCGCCTCCACCTGTTCAAAGAGGCCTTCAAGCGTTCCCGCCGTGTGCTCGAACTCGACCGTCCGGACACGAGTGCCGCGTCCGCGCTCGCGCGCCAGCAGACCGTCGTCCGCCAGGCGCCGCACTGCCTCGCGAACGGTCTGACGCGACACACCGTAAGCCTCCACCAGCTCCTGATCGGTGGGAAAACGTTCGTCGAACTCGCCTGCACCCAGCCGGTCCGACAAGTCGGACAGCACCTGCGCCCAAAGCGGCATCGGACTCGCACGGTCCACCGCCGCCTTCGCGCGCCCACCAGCGCTGGACAAGAACGCCATGTCAAGTCAGCATATCACAATGTCCGTACAAATTAGGCCCGTCTTTGGGCCGGTTCAACCAACAGGCGATAGGACGTTGGCGGTGGACGAACCCAGCATCGTGTTAGGCTGTTGGTTGACGGCAGTAGTTGGGCGTCAACCGCCGTGCCTATGTGACCCCGGTTGGCCTCTTGGATCAGTCCTTCCGGGTCCCGTTCTTGGCCGGCGTTTGGCCGTCGAGCCTTAGCGGTCCGCAGTCTCCCACCGGGAACGTGTCGGTATGTCAATTTCTCCGACCGGGTCAGCTGGCGCAGTGCCAGGCACAACCTGACGGCTCGATCCAGGTGCTCACGAGCAGCATCAGGAGAGCCACCGATGACATCGCACATACCTGTGCGAAAGCCAACGCAGGGCCCCGACCCGAGAGTCGTTACGCACCCCGTATTCGCCAATCTCGGGACACGGCGCGTCGTCGACCATCCAGTCGCTGTGTCGACAAGCGCGGAGTTCTGCTTTGACATGAACTCGGGTGCGACGCAGGCGCCGGCACCGCGGTCGCGAAGGTGCTTGCCGACGGTCTGGGTCGCGCTGGGCAGCAAGTAGCGCGGCGCTGTTGCCTAGTAGACCGAGCAGGCGCGAGCTCGAGCCCTCCGAGCTCTTCCGGGATGGACGATTTCCACAACTAGTCGGGCGTCCCCGCGGAGACCGCCGCCGCCCTTCCCCAAATCGTCCAGACCGGGAGCGAGGTCGGCGCTGACCAGGGTGGCTGCTTGCCCACGCGAGCGAGAGCCATGTGCGGTTGCAGGTTGTCGCGGATCAGGCCGGCAGTAAGCACACCGGCGACTCCCGGAATCGCGGCAAAGCACGTCCGCAGACCGGTCGCTCACGGCGCCGGGGTGGCCGGCGAGCCGCCCGGCTGCGCAAATGGCAGTTACGGAGTCTCGCATATCACCACCGGGCAATCTCGCTTTCATTGCGGCGCAGGTGCGTGCGGCTGATTGCTCCTATGGTTTGCTCGTGATGTCCCGACAGTCCGACGAATGTGGTCTTTGCTGTTCGGCTGCCGCTTGGGGTCCGTGCCGTCCGCCAAGCGGCTCATCGGACGGTCGTGCGTGACTGTGTTGTGTAACTGAGAGACCGGCGTCGACCAGTCGTTGGATGCTCGGTATGACGCTAATGAGGACGCCGGCTTGCTCATTGACTCAAGACGGCGCAGCGAGCGCGGCGCGGACTGTTCGCAGTGTCAAGTCTGCCGATGTAAGGAAGCTTCGATGAGCGGTGAGAGCTAGGAACCGACCGTGATGGTCGTCCGCGGCGCGTTTGCCGATGCGTCGAGTTGGGCGCGTGCGTTCGCATTCTCGGCGCGGGGCGCGCAGGCGGCCGTCGCCGCCGCGAGCGGTTGAGGCGCGGAGATTGAAGGCGCCGTGCGTGTCGTTGCTCGTGCACTGACGGTTGCTGACGGTCACCATCACTCAGGACGGGCGGGCCAGGTCGCGGTTACCGCGTGGCCGGTGCGATCGGTGTTTCCACTCCGTTCGCTGATGCCTGAGCACGATTGCCCTCAAGGAACTCGCCCGGTTTGTGCGGCCGGCGCCGGGGCTCGCGACTCCCTTCAACACTCCGTCCGCTCGGCCCCAGTCACGCGAGGCTTTCGGTTGGACGGAGCGCGGTGTGAAACGGCGCGCAAATGTTGCGGCCTGGCGGCCGCGACTCCGATCTTCCGCGACGCGCGTGCTCAGCGCACGTCGAGCGGACCCGCGGGCGTGACCTGGGTCCAGAGCGTGTTGAATGAGATGCTGTCGTAGAACGCTGTCCCGTCGACGACCTTGTCGTCCTTCAGCCGCATGAACCAGGCGTACGAGTTTTCGTAGATCGTGTCGTCGATCGTTGTGCCCCGACCGTCCCAGAGAACGATCACCGTGTCGCCGTCGGCGTACACGCCTCGGATGTTGATCGGCCGGAATGGGTCGCGGGTCGAGAACCGGCGTCCGAACGGAGCCAGCACCTCGTCGATGAACTCGGTCTTGTCTGCGTAGGCGCGTGAAGCCGCAGAGTGTCCCTCGATCCGCCACGTCATGTCGGGGGCGAAGGCGTCGGTGATCGGAGCAGTCCCGTCTCGCCAGGCTTCGAACGCGTCGGCTATCGTCGAGCGATTTCGGTCGGTCTCGTCTTGCCCGGTCACGCGGTTCCTTTCTCTGAGGGTTGTCGGTGCTGAGTGCGCTCGCGCGTACCGCGGAGAGCGCGAGTGTCGACGCGTCGCGATCGGGCTCTCCCGACGGGGTGACCGTCCTCACGCCGGAATGTCGCGAGTTGACGCGGACATTGGGACCGCCCAGGGCGCATTGGGTACCGTCATCGGGCCGTCACTCGGCGATGGGTGAGGGGGTGTCACCGCCGGTGGCAACCAGCGCTTGGATAACAGGCCGGTCATCGACCCTGATCGTCCACGTCTGACGTATGAAGTGGTGGTAGAGGCAGCTGTCGCTACGGCTCTGCCATCCGGCTAGTTGATCGCTGTCTGCCCGTACCTCGCCGTACCAGTTGACGAGGAACGTGACCAGATATTGCCCTGTCGGAGTCTGCTTGATCTGGATCGCGGAGACGTCATGGAAGTTCCACAGCGTCTGACTCAGAAGGTTCTCGTACCACACCGCGAACTCGGCGTGGCTGGTTATCGGGTCGGACCCTGGGAATCGGACGTCAAGGTTCTCGTCATCGATGTGGTGCAGATAGAAGTCTGTTGGCGCCGCGTGCTCGAAATGCGTGAACCATTCGTAGAGGAAGCGACGCAGGTCGTTGGAGTTCGTCGCTGCGAGACCCTGTTCTGGCTTGCAGCGCTTCACACGGGCCTCGTAGTCGGTGACGGACGCAGGATCAGCGGTCATTCTTTCGGTTCTCCTTCAGGGTTTGCCTCGTAGCGGTCTTTGTCGACGTTGTGCGGGCGCAGTCGCTGCGACCAGACTCCAAGCATCAACCCCGCACCTCCTAGCCGATCAGAGAAGAGGACGGTTTGACTTTCCCGGGTGGAGCCAGGGCGTGCACGATCAGGCGGAACCTCAGTCCTAACAGGCCGTGGTAGACGCCGAGTCATTGCGAAGGCACTACGGCTTCTCTGTGTCTCTACCTCAGCGCGGGGCTGATAGCTCGATGAGGTTTCCGCTGTTGTCCTCCACGAACGCAAGCCGACGCCCGATCTCCTCGACCACGAAGGGTTCGCCCACAAGCCCCACCGCGCGGCGTGACAGCTCATCGATGATGGCATCCAGGTCGTCGACGGCGAGACAGAAGTGATGCAGGCGCTCGCTTCCGAAGCTCGCGCTGACGTCGTCGAAGCGCGGTTGTGGACTGGCATCGCCTCCGCCCAGGATCTCGATCTTGGCGTTCCCGCGACTGAGGTAAGCCAGCTGGAGATCGCCGAACGGCCATTCCTGGTCGACAGTGAATCCGAGCTTCTCGGTGTACCAGGCGACCGTTCCGTCGTAATCGCTGACGCGAAGGGCGACGTGGTCGTGACGCAGGCTGTCTAGCGGGCTCATGGCCTCAATCGGTTAGTAGCGGACAGAACCAGCAATGAGCGATCAGGAGACGTGCTACCGATGGTGGCGTCCCAGGGCCGGGAAAAGTGGGGGCGTAACCCCGTGGGTGTGACTGCGATGTTCGCGGTCCATCCGCTCGCTCTGATTGGAAATGTAGATTGGGCGCTTCGGCCTTGGAAGGTGGTAATCGCACACTGCACCGATGGAGTCGGTGGCATAACGTGACACCGTTCGGTGCGAAGCGGCCTGCCGTCCTGTGCGATGCGCGGCCTCTGTAGACATCCGCCCTCAGTGCCCCATGGTTCGGCGGCGGACGGGCGTCCGAGCAACCTACCTATACAGCGACCAACGATTGCGCGGGGCCGGCCGCCGGTGTAGCAACGCACCACCTAACCAGGTGCAGAGTGTGGACCCATAACCTTGCGTCACCCCGACGGTCTGACTTAGTTTGCCACGATGGAACCGAACTGGATCGTCTGCAGGACCTCGCGGCACCCGCCCGGCGTTACGCCGCCGCGGGTGTACCACGGTCAAGCCGCGCGACGCCACGCTGACGCCGGGCGCGCGGAGGATCCATTCCGGCCCCCAACCATTCGCTTGGAATTAACGGAGGAGAGTAGAGATGGTCACGTCCACTGAAACGGCGGTGCCCGAAGTCCGCGCGGCTCAATCGGCCCTGCCGTCCGCGTCGTTCTGGGCGGGTAATCCGGCGCTGCTTGGCTATCCGGTGTTCGTCCTGGGTTCGATCGCGCTCGGTTTAGCGCTGGTCGGATTCGTGCCTGCGAACGCTAAGTCCAGCGTGCTGCCGATCGTCATCGCCGCCAGCGGGATCGGGGTTTTCGTGTCCGCGCTGTGGTCGATCGCGCTCGGGCAGGGAATCCCGGCCGCCATCTTCGGATTGTTCGCCGGCTTCTGGTTGAGCTACTCCCTACTCGTTCTCGGCCTCATCCATGGCTGGTACGCGATCCCGGCCAGCTCGGTCGCGAAGAGCCAAGAGCTGTTCCTCCTGTCGTGGGCGATCATCATGGCGACTCTCACGGCGGCCACGCTGCGGCTGCCCGCGGCGTACCCAGTTCTTCTCGGCCTCGTCACCCTTTCGCTCGTTTTGGTCTACATCAGCACGGCCGACGCGAGCCCATCAGTTGGCAAGGCCGGTGGCGTCGTCGCGCTTCTGTTCGCGGCTCTGGGTCTGTACATGTTCCTCGGGGAGGCCTCCAGCGCAACTGGCGGGCGTAGCTATCCGTTGGGCAGACCACTTGTCCGAAGCTAACGCGTCGCGCTGTGGGGGTCTCTGATTGGTCCCTCAACTTGACAGGAACGCGCGTAACCGGGGGGCCATCTCCGCCGCCGACTCGACCGGTAGGAGGTGGCCGCCCTCTGGGATCTCGAGCAGCTCGGCATCGGGGATCTCGCGGGCGAGCATTCTCCCGTTAGCGCTGACTGCGAGCGGATCCTCCAGGCCGCTGATCACCAGGGTCCGCGCGCGGATGTCTCGGAGCCAGGGGCGGCTGCTCCAGGTCCACACCGCGAGCAGCTGCTGGTAGTAACCGATCACCGACGGTGGCCGCTGCAGCCGGACCGCCGCCTGGCGGCGCACGAGGTCCGGGTCCCTGCTGACTCGGCCACCGTACATGGTCGGAGCCACGAGCTTGAAGTAGCTCGCGAAGTAGTAGCGCAGGGGATTGGCGAGACCGAACACGGCCAGCGGACGGCCGGGGACCGCGCCCCAGCCGCACGAAGTCCCGATCAGGACGAGCCGCTCCACGGCGTGTGGTGAGTTACGGGCCAGCTCCTGCGCGGCCATGCCGCCGAACGAGAAGCCCAGGACGTCGGCGCGGTCGTACCCGAGCCCGACCAGGATCTTGCGGGCGACGTTCGCGTAGAAGCCCATCGGCACTGGCCTCCGCGGCGCATGTGACGCTCCGGAGCCCGGGTGGTCGTAGACGATGGTCGTTCGTATGTCACGGAGCTCGTGGAGAAGTGGCTCCCAGAGTTCCAAGCTCGCGCCGATGCCCTGCATGAGAAGGAGCGGCGGACCCGAACCCTCGACGCGACAGCGTATCTGTAGGCCGTTGATCCGGAGCCGATGATCGACTCCTTCAGCCAGCATGGCGAGTCGTCGCTTGAGCGGTGTCCTCCGCCAGGGCGTCGTTTGGGTGCAGTAGGGTCCGGACCCCGTCGCCCGCCTCGAGCTTATGAAGTGCGTCTTCGACCTGCTCGAGCGTGCCACGGCCGGTCACCATCTCCGCGAGGTCGAGGTCCCCGTTTCTCAGCCATTCAAAGTAAGTCGGGAGATCGCGGGCGGGATCGAGCGATCCGGCGACGCACCCGGTGAGGCTCCGAGCAAAGTGAAACAACTCGAGTGGGTTGAACGCGATCGGCTCATCCTTGGATCCGATCCCGACCACGCAGGCCGCTCCGCCGCGACGGGTGAGCGACCAGGCGTCGCGGACCGTCGCACCCGAACCCACGCAGTCAAACGCATAATCGGCGCCGCGGCCCTCGGTCAGTGCCTTTACCTCTTTGCGCAACTGGTCGCCGGCGATCAGAAAGGCCGTCGCACCCGCTGCGCGGGCGATCGCCTCCTTGTTCGGGTTTCGATCCACTGCGATGATCTCCCGTGCTTCGGCGAGTACCGCTCCGCGAACGACTGACACGCCGACTCCCCCGAGTCCGAGAACGAGTACGGAGGCGTTCGGTTGCACCTTCATCGTCTTGGTTACCGCACCGACTCCGGTCGTCACCGCGCAACCCAGCAGCGCCGCGTCGGAGTCACTGATATCGCCAGGTATCCGGACGACCGTCGCCGCGGGAACGACCGTCTGCTCGGCGAACGAACCTACGGTCAAACCCGGATAAACCGGGTTGCCGTCGGCATCTTCGGCGTGTGGTTCACGACTTCGGCTGGCCGCCCACTCGCAAAGGTGCGGCTCGCCGCGCTGACAATAGAAGCAGGTACGACACGGCGCATTCCAGAGCGGGATGACGCGATCGTCGACGTTCAGTCCATCGACCTCGGCTCCGACTTCGAGAATGGTGGCACTTGCCTCGTGGCCGAGCACAGCCGGCAACGGTTGAACGAGTTTTCCCCGGGCGAGCGAGAGGTCGGAGTGGCAGACACCGGTGATGTCGATCCGCACGCGTACATCGTTGGGGCCGACCTCCCGAAGCCAAATGGTCTCGACGCTGATCGGCTCTTCCTGCGAGCGCAGCACCGCGGCGCGGATCTTGGTGCGCGCGCTCATCGCTGCACCGACTTGATCTCGAGGACATCTTCGATTCCGAAGTCGCCGATCTCTCTCCCGAGGCCGGAGCGCTTGTACCCGCCGAACGGGGCGCGGGCATTGAACGCGGCACCGTTGATGTCAATCTGCCCCGTGCGAATCTGCCTCGCGGTCTGAAGTGCGCTCTGCTCAGAGAGGGCCCACACGGCGCCTCCGAGCCCGAACATGCTGTCGTTGGCGAGATCGATCGCGTGTTGGTCGTCATCGGCCGCCAGGATGCTCAGGACCGGTCCGAAGATCTCGTCCTGGGCGAGATCGGACTTCGGGTCGACGTCGCTGAATACGGCCGGGCGCGCGTAGTAGCCGCGGTCCGGCAGTGCCGACTGGTCGAATGTGTCGATCCGCCGCCCGCCCGTCGACCTGGCGCCTTCGGTGTACTCGAGGACCTTCATGCGATGCGTGGCGGAGATCAGTGGGCCGAGGCGCTCGCCGGGCGCGTACTTCGATGCTGCCGCGATTGCGACCTGTTCGACCTCACTCAGGCGGTCGGCGGGGACGATGAGGCGCGATAGTGCCGTGCAGGTCTGTCCTGCGTTGAGATAGCAGTTGGCGACGGTGACCTTGACAGCTTTTGTGAGAAGCTCATCGTCGACGTCGGCCAGGATCACGCTCGCGGACTTGCCGCCCAGCTCGAGTGTTACTTTCTTGATGGTCTGGGCCGCTGCGGCGGCGACCTGTGCACCGACTGGCGTCGATCCCGTAAACGACACGTGGTCGACGGCGGCGTGGCGGGTCAGCAGCGAGCCGATGTCCTTGCCCGAACCCGGGACGAGATTGAACGTGCCGGGAGGAAAGCCGGCGTCGGAGATCGCCCGGGCCAACTCGAACGCTGTGAGCGGTGTGAGCTCCGCGGGCTTGTGAACGACCGTCGCTCCTGCGGCAAGTGAGGGTACGACCTTGACGACGACTTGATGGAGCGGCAGGTTCCAGGGTGTGATGGCCGCCACCACGCCGACGGGCTCTCGCACGACAAGCGAGTGACCGATCTGCCGGGTGAATTCGAATGAGTCAAGCGCGTCTGCGGTCTGGTCGATGACGGCGAGCGGCACATCGACGTGGAGCTTGCGGGCCAGTGCCGGCGGGGAGCCTTGTTCGCGGTGGATGATCTCGGCGAACCGGTCCGCGCGGTCCCTGATCACGGCACCGAGCCGCCGAAGTAATGCGACGCGTTCGCCGACCGGGGTGGCGGCCCAGCGGGGAAAGGCGGCCTGGGCGGCGAGGATCCCGGCTTCGGCGTCGTCCGCGGAAGCTTTGTACGCGACTCCGATGGTCTCCTCGGTGGCGGGGTTTTCGACTTCGATCTCGCCCCCGTTTCCCGGGACCCATTCCCCGCCGATGAGTAGCGTCTCCTCCCGGATCACGTCGGCGATGAGTGTGTGTGCCATTGATGAACCTTCTCGGTCTCGATGAATGGGTGAACGAAACGGTCGGCGCAACCGGTTCAGCGCTGAACCGCTTCGATGATTCCGGTCGCCTCGAAGCCAGCCTCGTTGTCTTGCACGAAGTGCGCGAGGAGCACGAGGTCACGCGGCTGCCCGTCCTCATCCCGAACGTGGTCCCGGAGGATGGCTTCGGCCTCGAAGCCGAGTGACTGGAGCATCGAGAGCGTGGGCTGCTGGTCGCCGAGCGCCGAAACCACGAACTTCTCTATGCCGTCCGGCACTCCTTGACGGATACTCTCTTGCACGAGGAGCCGACCGATTCCCTGCCGCCGGTGCTCGGGGTCAACGACGATCTCGAGGCTGCCGACGTGGGATGACCACGCGACTCCGCGAACCAGTGACGCAACGCCGAGGACCGCGTGGTCGACGACGGCGACCAGGCGTCGCGCGTACGGCTCGGCAAGCCATCTGTCGATCGTGCCGTCATCGAGCACACGATCCCTGAAGAATGTCCGGTCCCCTTCTGGGATCCGCGTGAAGAACGCGCTGAGTGGGATTCGATCGACGGGCTCAAGCGGCTTTACCGCAGTCATTTGGTCAGCTCCTCTCGCTTCGGGCGGCGGCCCAATCGACGATGGCCGGAATGGTGTTCCGCATCGCGCTCCGACCGACGACGCAGCCGACGTGACCCCCAGGTGCTCGGAGCTCCTCGGCCTCGCCGCCGACCAGATCGGTCAGCGGTGAGGCGGCATCGGGCGGCACGATGTGATCGTTGGCACCCATGACGTTCAAGTAGGGCACGCGGATGTCACCGAGCCGCACCTCGCGACCGCCCAATGTCACTTGCCCGCGCAAAAGCGCGTTCTCGCGCGCGACCTGGATCGCTTGCCGGAACGCGGCGCCGGGAAACGGGACATGGTCGTTGACCCAGTGCCCCATCGCCTGATAGCTCTCGACAAACTCGTCGTTCCAGATGTTGTCCAGCAGGTTCACGTAGTTGACAACCGTTTCCGTGGGACGGAGCAGTTTGAATGCTCGTGCGAGGACCTCCGGCGGCACATTGCCTGTCTTGTCGATGACGGCATCGGGATCGATCCCGCCCTCGGCCACCAATCGACCGAGCACTCCCATCTTCGTATAGTCCGCGGGTGTCGCCAGCGACACGACGTTGCGGATCGGCAGCTCAGGATGGCCCGCGGTCAAAAGCAGTGCCAGCGCGCCCCCCATGCAGTAGCCGAGCACAGTCACGCCCTCCGCTCTGCTCTTAGCGATAGTGGCTTCAATCGCTTCGGGCAGCAGGTCGTCGATGTATGTCTCCAGCGTGTTGTTCGCGTCCGCCGCGTCGGCCACGCCCCAGTCGACCATGTACACATCGAATCCGGCCCGAAGGAGGGCCCCGACGAAGCTCGACTTCGGGAGGAGGTCGACGATGTAACTCCGGCTGATTAGGCTTGGGACGATCACGATCGGTGTCCCGTAGGTCACGCCGTCGCTCAGGTAGTGCCACAGCTCCGCCTTGCCGCTTGACCAGACAGTGCTCTTCGGTGTTGTCCCGAGCTCGGGCCGGCCGATGCCCGCCATGTATTTCAGGCCATTGCGCGTCCGGAGTACTGAGCGCTCGACCTCGCGGCGGAGCTGACCCTGGATATTGACCGTGGTCGAGAGCGTGTCGGCGAACACGCCCGTCTGGACGATGTGCTCGAGTGGACGTCCAACGCCGCGTTCTACGGTGTCAAACGCTCGTCGCCACGGAGGCTTGCTCATGCGACGATCACCTCCCGCCGCCGCTTGAGGACGCGGCGGAGACGTTCATGCCGCCACCTTCCCGAGCAGCCCGCGTGCGATCACCAGCTTCTGGATCTCGCTCGTGCCCTCGTAGATCTCGGTGATCTTTGCGTCGCGGTAGTACCGCTCGGCCGGAAATTCTCGCGTGTAGCCGTAGCCGCCGAGCACCTGAATCGCCTCCGCCGTCTGCCGACGTGCCACTTGGGACGCGAAGAGCTTTGCCTGCGCGCCGGCCACGGTGTACGGCTGGCCGGCGTCGCGCATTCGGGCCGCCCGGTAGGTGAGGGCACGAGCGGCCTCGATCTCGGTCTGCATGTCGGCGAGCTTGTGCTGGATGGCCTGAAAACCGCCGATGGGCCGCCCGAATGCATGCCGCTCACCGGCGTAGCGGGTCGCCAAGTCCAACGCGGCTTGCGCGATCCCGACGGCCTGCGCCGCCACCGCGATGCGGCCGCCATCCAACGTGCCAAGCGCGATGCTGCGCCCCCGACCGCGGTCGCCCAATAGTTCGCCCGGGACGACTTCCAGCGCCAGGTCGGCGGTTGACGACGAATGCAGGCCTAGCTTCTCCTCCTCGCGAGTGACCTCGAGTCCGGGTGCATCGCCCCGCACGAGGAACGCCGAGGGGCGCTCCGGATCGACGGCGAACACAATGAAGACGCCGGCATAGGAGCCGTTGGTGATCCACTGCTTGACGCCAGTGATCCGATCGTCGTTCGCGCGTGCGCGCATCGCGGACGTATCGGAGCCAAACCCGGGCTCGGTCAATGCAAAGGCTCCGATCTCCGAGCCGGTAGCGAGCGCGGGGACCCATTCTTCGGCCTGCTCCGGCGTCCCGTAGCGGATGATCGGCAGGGTCGCGGCCGAGGTGTGTACCACCACCGTGATCGCGGTGCCCGCGTCGGCGCGCGCCAGTTCCTCGATGACCAGTGCGTACGAGAGGAAATCGGCTCCGGCACCGTCATAGCGTTCGGGGACACACACGCCCATCAACCCGAGCTCGCCGAGCTCGGTGAACGTCTCGCGCGGGAAATGCGACTCCCGGTCCCACTGCGAGGCGAACGGCGCGATGCGCTCCTGCGCAAACCGTCGCGCGAGGGCTTGGATGTCGTGCTGCTGATCGGTTAGACCGTGCAACGCGACCACCTGGGCTGACGCTTCTCAAGAAACGCGGCGGTGCCCTCCTGGAACTCAGAGGTAAGCCGCAGCTCGTCGGTGCTGGTCCGGCGTGCCTGCAGCATCCAGCCCGGCCCCTCCACGGAAGCTCGTGTTGCGCGCAGGACAGCCGTGGTATGGCGGACCGCCTCTGGCGGGTTGCTCGCGATGCGCGCGGCGAGCGAGAGCGCCTCTTCAAGCGCTTCTCCGGGCTCCGCCAGGCGAGTAATCAGTCCATGGTGGAGCGCCAACTCAGCGGTCATCGGATCTCCGGTCAGTGCGAGCTCCGAGGCGGTGGCGAACGGCAGCGCAAGCGGGAGCGTCACCAGTCCACCTGCCAGGGCGACCATCCCGGAGCGCACCTCCGGCACCCCTAAGCGCGCGTCACGCGCGCAGACGATCAGATCGCAGGCAAGCGCGAGCTCGAAGCCACCCGCCAGCGCGAAGCCTTCAACCGCGGCGATCAGCGGCTTGTGCGGTGGTCGCCCGACGACACCGAACCATCCACGGGTCTCGGAGCGCGCGAACACGCCCTTGCCGCCCTCGGCGAGATCCTGGCCGGCGCAGAAGTAACCCTCGCTGCCGGTGATCACACCTACCCGCAGCCCGGGCTCGCCGTCCAGCCGGTCCATCGCGGCAGCGACGTCGCGAGCCATCGCGAGCGTGAACGCGTTGCGGGCCAGCGGGCGATTCAGCGTGACGACGAGGACATCTCGGTGAGTTCGAGTTTCGATCATCGTGCCTCCAGCAAGGTGACGACGTTCACGGCCGGTGTGTACGGAGACGTCTCGACCGCGCCGCCGGCGCTCTGCGCCAGGGCCACACGTGCGCCGTGCACCTGCCGGTCGCCTGCGCGACCCCGCAACTGGTCGGTGAGCTCGGCCAGCTGGGCCGTGCCAGTGGCCCCGATCGGATGCCCGCGGGCGATCAGTCCGCCACCGGGATTCACCGGCAGTCGCCCTCCGATGCGAGTGTCACCGTTGAGCTCGGCCCGCCACGCGCACGCGAGTAGGCCGAGCAGCTCGAGTGTGATCGGCTCGGCCGGCGCGGCGGCGTCGTGCAGTTCGACCACGTCTACGTCGGACGGCTCCAGATCGCATTCGGCGAACGCTGCGGCCGCCGCACGGGCGACGAGCCCGTCACGTTCGTTTGGTCTCCCCGAGCGGATTGCGCTCGCGGCCAGCCGCACGGCGGGTCCGTGTGCAGGCGTCTGAGCGGACAGCACCAGCGCGGCGGCGCCGTCACTGATCGGCGAACACATGAGCAGCGTCAGCGGGTCTTCGATCATGCGCGAGTGGGCGACCGCCTCGGCCGTGTGGGGCGTTCGGTACTGCGCGTTCGGATTGAGGCTGCCGTGGTAGTGCGTCTTGGCCGCGACGTGCGCGTACAGATCCGCGGGAGCGCCGGTGCGAGCCAGATAGGCCTTGGCCTCGTCCGCGTACAACGGCATGAACACCGACTTCTCAGCGTCGTTGCCCGCGCTCACGTCGGTCGCGCTCTCGAGCGCTCGGAACGCGCGCGCCGTATCGGGCGAATTCATCTTCTCGACGCCGATCGCCACCGCCACATCCGTCGTCCCAGCGCGGATCGCCATCGCGGCCAGCGAGACTGCGGTGGCGCCCGACGAGCAGGCGTTCTCCACGTTGACTATCGGTGCGCCGCCCAGCGGTGTTCGGGCCAGCGCGAGCTGGCCCTGGATCATCGCCTGCCCAGTAATCATCGACGCGACGGCGTTTCCAAAGGCGACGAAGCCCGCGTCTGCGGGATCGGCGCCCGAGTCGGTGAGCGCCTCGGCGACGACCGCCTCGGTCATGTCCTGCACCGAGCGATCGAAGTACTTTCCGAACGGCGCCACGCCCGTTCCGGTGATATAGACATCCCGCATCAGCCGACGGCGCGCTCGCGCCCCTCCCAGTACCGGCTCCGAAGCGCGCGCTTGTCGACCTTGCCCACGGGCGTGAGCGGGACCTGGTCGACGACATCGATGCTCTTCGGTGCGTGCACCGGTCCCTTGGCGTCGCGCACCGTCTTCGTAAGCGCGGCGACGTCGACCTCGGCGCCCGCCGCCGGGACCACGACGGCCTTCACAGACTCGCCCCACACGGGATCTGGAACACCGAAGACGGCGACCACGGCGACAGTTGGATCGCTCGCAATCACATCCTCGATCTCGCGCGAGTACACGTTGAAACCGCCGGTGATGATGAAGTCCTTGCGGCGATCGACGATCGTCAGGTAGCCGGCCGCGTCGCGCCGGGCCATGTCTCCGGTGTGCAGCCAGCCGCCTGCCATGGTTTCCGCCGTGAGCTCGGGCTGGTTGCGATAGCCGCGCATCACACCGGGGCTGCGGACGCACATCTCGCCGACCTCGTCGGGACCGACCGGCTGGTTGTCGTCGCCGAGCAGCGCCACGATCGTGCCGGGTACCTGGCGCCCGCACGACGCCAGGCGATGCGCGTCGTTCAGGTCGTGCTCGTCGGACAGCAGGGCAGTGCCGAGCGCCAGCGTTTCGGTCTGGCCGTAAATCTGCGTGAACACCCGGCCGATCCGCTCGTGCGCCTCGATCAGTCGACTCGGCGCCATCGGTGAGGCGCCGTAGACGACCCGCTCCAGCGAGGGCATCTGGATCTCGCCCGGGAAAGCGTCGAGCAGCTTGTAGATCATGCTGGGCACGAGGAACGCGAGGGACACACGCTGATCGTTGACCGTCTGCACGAGTTCTTCGGGGTTGAAGCCGTCCATCAGCACCACGGTGCCGCCGCGCATCAGGGTCGGTACGACGAAATGGCCGGAGGCGTGCGTAATCGGCGCCGATGCCAGGTACCGCGGCCGCACCGGCAGCTCGTAAGCGAGCTGCGAACTCAACGCGATTGCCGCGCGCGAGCGGTGCGGCTGCTCGACGCCCTTGGGCCGTCCGGTTGTGCCGCCCGTATACAGCAGCTCGACGAGATCCTCGTCGTCGGCGACCTCGGGATCGAGCGCGAGCGCCGCGCCCCCAACCAGCTCAGCCATGTCGACGACCGTTCCCTCGACCTCGGAAGCGGCATCGAAGAAACGGGCGTCCACCGCGAGGAGGCGAACGCGGGCGTCCGCGCATTCGAGCGCGTGATCGGCCGCGGACGATCTGGCGTGCAGGCCAAGCGAGCAGGCGCCGAGAAACTGGACGGCGGTACACGTGATCCACGCCTCGGGTGAGTTCGGCGCGAGCACCGCTACGCAGTCACCGGCTCGCACCCCGCGGGCGTGGAGCCCCGACATCGTGCGACCGATGAGCTCGGCGGTTTGGCCGTAGGTGAGCTCGCGTCCATCGGCGTGGAAGGCGATGCGGTCACGCCAGCGCTCGACCGCGTCGGCGACGAGGTGCAGGTAGATACTCATCGGGCGGTCATCCTCATTGCCGCGTCGAGACGGATCGTCTCGGCGTTCAGGTATTTGTTGGAAACGATGTGGACGACGAGGTCGGCGAACTCGGCCGGGTCGCCCATCCGCCGCGGCTCGGGGATCATGTCCAGAAGCGACTCGCGCACGTCGTCGGACATGCCAGCCACCAGCGGGGTCGCAAATAACCCAGGCGCGATCGTGTTGACACGGATCCCCTTGCCCGCCAGGTCACGAGCCAGTGGCAACGTCATGCCAGCCACGCCGGCCTTACTCGCGGCGTACGCAGCCTGGCCTATCTGGCCGTCGAAGGCCGCCCCGGACGCCGTGGTGATCAGTACTCCGCGCTCGCCGCACGCATCCGGCTCATTAGCCAACATCGCGGCCGCGGCGAGGCGTAGAACATTGAACGTGCCGACGAGGTTGACGTCAACGACATTGCGGAACACGTCAAGGGACGCCGGTCCCGCACGGCTCACCACCCTGTCGGCCGGTGCGATGCCCGCACAGCAAACCGCTACGTGCACTGCACCGAAACGGTGCAGCGCCGTGCTGATCGCCGCCTCGGTCGCAGCGCCGTCCGTGACGTCCACCTCGAGCGCCAGTGCGGCGTCACCAATCTCCGCGGCGACTGCCTGTGCAGCCTCGTACGAGCGGTCGAGGATCGCGACGTTTGCTCTCTCGGCGGCGATGCGGCAGGCCGTCGCGCGCCCGAGACCGGACGCGCCGCCCGACACGACCGCGGTCGAGCCCGCGAAGTTCACGACGTCACCCTCGTGAGTGAGTCGGCGAGCCTCTCCGCGCCCTCCGCCATCGTCATGCCGATGGCCAGCGGTTGGACGATCGGGATCGTCACCCCGCCGGCGACGTACCGCAGGACCTGCTCGGCACAGGTCTCGGGAGATCCCCAGATCACGAGCTCATCGACGGTCTGGTCGGGTATGAGGGCAACCGCCTCGCGACGGTCTCCTCGTGCCCAGGCGTCCCACATGGGCTCCAGTTGCTCGCCGCGGCCGAGCCATTCCTGGAACGCGCGATAGACCGGCACGTTGAGGTACGCGGCGAGCACCCGCCGCGCGCCTGCGCGCACCGCAGGGGCTTCGTCGCTTGGGCACACGTACAGCCGAGCGGCGACCTCGCGTGCACGTGCGGCGTGCGGCAGGACTGCCCCCAGATCATCAATCCCAAGCCAGGACAGGATCGGCCCATCGGTCTCGGCAGCCGCCATCGCGAGCATCCGCTCACGCAGTGCCGCGACCATCACGGACGGCTGGCGCTCGGGCGGCGCGTCAAGCCGGAAGCCACGAACCTCGAACGAAGCGAACTTCTCCGTGATCCGTTCGCCGGCCAGCGCTCCGCGAAGGAATCGCACCATGTCACGCGTGCGGGTGAGCGGTTTCTGGAAAGGGATTCCGTTCCAGCGCTCGACGATGACGTCAGAAGAGCTGCCGACGCCGATCGTGCAACGGCCGCCGGCGAGGTCGGCGAGCGCCGCGGCTGACGACGCAAGGAGGGCCGGGCCGCGCGTGAACGCCGACACGATCCCTGTACCGACATGCGCGCCCGGCACGTGGGCGAGCGCGTGGACCAAGGGGGTGAACGCGTCCCAGCGGGACGCCTCGACGCTCCAGAAGTCCGTGTAGCCCGCATCGGCAAGGCGGGCGTACTGCCCGCCTTGCTCGCGCAGGCCAGCGTCGTCGAACGGGATCGACAGGCCCAAACGCATGTTCAGCCGTCCAGGATTGAGATCCGCGCGTCGAGTAGGGTCGCGCAGGACGGGCAATAGTGGCCTTCGGTAAGGAGACGCGGCTCGATCTCCCGCGGGCGGACTCGGGTGCCGAACTGGGCGAGGCGCTCGTGAAGCGGCCTGCGCCGCGTCACCGCGCCGGCGCGCCAATCCTCGCCGGCCCCGAGCGAGCCGCGACACGCTGGGCAGCTCCAGCCATCGCCATTCTGGACTGGCACGACATCACCCATCAGCAGGTCAAGCGAACCGGCCTCTCGGACCGGGCGCCCTCCGATGCGTTTGTTGCGGAATGCGCTCCGGCGCGCAGCGGTAGCGCCGTCGCGGTCTCCTGGGACAACTCCGTAGACGTCGCGCGCCACCGCCTCAGTGACGTAGCCGTCATGCAGATCCTGCTCGACCAGTGCCGGGTCGCGCAAGAGCGGATCGCCGAGTCCGCCGCCGCCCCCGATCCACTGGACGAAGACGTCGTCGGGCCCGAATATCAGGCCCTGCGCGTTGATGTCGAGCTCGTCGCGCTCGCCAACCTCGAGGTTGTCGACTGTGGTGTGCTGTCCTAGCTCGAGCAGGCTCTTGACGTTCGTGTCGCGGAGTACGAGGTGGCCCGACCCGCCCGCGGGCAAACCGCCGGCGAAGCCCCACGGCGGCAGCTGAGCGGTAGGCGCGAACACCGTCTGCACGCACTCCTGGGCGTGCCACAGCGTCCACGCGAAGTCGAGCCCGAACCCGCCTCGGCTGGCACCATGGCCGCAGGACGTGAGCGCCAGCCGCTTGTGCAGATACAGCGCCGGGAACAGCATCTCGTTCATCTCGACGTCGGGCAGCATGTTTCCGACCTGGCACATCAGGCCAGCCGCGTCGTGGCCGTCGGCCACGGTCTGCGCGCCCGTGCCCATCCCGCCTCCGTCCATGTTGAACCAGACATAGAACTCGCCGCTTTCATTTAGGCCGGCAGAGATGCCGCCGGTCCATGCGTCTCCCCACTCGCCCTGGATGCGCGAGCGGAGGTTCGGGTCGTCGGAGACCGCGATCGCCTGGTTGAGCAGTCGGGTGACGACCCGGCTGACCCGGACCCCGGCTGCAAGGTGACCGTTTGACACGGGTGCGGGCGGCGTGGGGTTGACCACCGTGCCCACCGGGGCGCGGAACTCGAACGGCGCGAGCACCCCCTGGTTGAACGGCACATCGGGCGCGAGCACGTGCGCTATGACGGTCGCCACGGCACCGACCGTCGACCCGTAGCTCGAGTTGACGAAACCGTCGGTCTGCGGGTCCGAGCCGGTGAAGTCGATGAGCATTCGATCGCCGTCAACGACCAATGCGCAATGGATGCGCACGAGCTCGTTGGTGTGGCCGTTGTGCTCTACGTATTCGTCGCTCTCATAACGACCGTCAGGGATGGCGGCAATGCGCAGCCGCAGAACGTCCTCGGCCTTCTGGCGGGCGAGCGCGGCGTAACGAACGAACTCCTCGTAGCCGAGCTCGTCGATCGTGTCGGTCAGCCGCCGCGTCCCGGTGTTGTTCGACGACACGAGGCTGCGCACATCATTCCAGTACGGCACGGGCAC
>Ga0335081_10005641_pt1 | contig 19825 bp, 20 predicted proteins | sample Lox_Sample_35_FD_206713 | JGI IMG/M metagenome (GOLD analysis project Ga0335081, IMG submission 206713) | Soil microbial communities from Loxahatchee National Wildlife Refuge, Florida, United States - Lox_Sample_3.5 | ecosystem: Environmental > Terrestrial > Soil > Wetlands | place: USA... | reverse complement strand
CGCTTGGGGTTGCGATAGTCGTAGACCGGCTGCAGGGAGAAATAGCCGATTTCGGCGCTCCGGGGATCGATCTGCTGCGACTTGAGCAGTTGCCGCACCTGCTCCACGGCCTGCGAGGCACGCTGGTAGGCAGCCTGCGCGCTCTCCTCCTGCACCGAGACGTTGAAGCGGAACAGGGCGGTATCGGGAGCGCTCTCGGACTTGCCATCGGCCCCGACATAAACACTGTTGGCGGGGGCGGTTACCGTGGGCCGGTCCTGGGCGGACACCAGATTGGCCGCCGCCAGGACCACCGCCAGCACGGCAAATAACATGACCTTCATGGCGTTCTCCTCACTCCATAATAGAACGCCATCGCGCCCGTCTCTTGCAAGAGTCTGAGGGGCCGCCTGAGCCCTCAAGCCGGCGCTAGGGACGATAAATGGCCAACTGCTGAGTGACAGCGAGGATGCTCTCCGTGCTGCGCTTCACGGCCTTCTTGCCGAAGCTGGCAGGGACAAAAATGATGTCGTCCGGCTTGAGATCAATGTCGGCTTGCTTGGTAGAAAGCATCTTCTTCAGGGGAAGCTGCAGCTCCTCCCGCCCGGTGGCGGTGGTGCGAATCAACTTGGCATTGTTCATGGCCGCGACCGAGGTGGGACCGCCCACCAGGGCAATCGCCTGCATCACCGTCATCTTTTCGTTGTTGTCCATGACCAACCCGCTGGGCCGCTGAACTTCCCCGACCACATACACCAGGCCGGCGCGGTTGACCACGATCGTGTCGCCGGGAAGCACTTCGATGTTGTCCTGCGGCGATTTTGCCAGGTCGGTGGGAAGGTCGACCTTCACCGGCTCCTCGGGGTGGTCACGATGGATGATAGTGATCATCTTTCCCGCGCGCTGCGTCGGCCCGCCGGCGGCCGCCAGCACTTCCAGCAATCGCCGCGTGCCCACGATGGGATAGATGCCCGGGTGGTTGACCTCGCCAGTAACCGTCGCCGACTGGTTCACAAAGTCCTTCAGGAATACGGTGACGTGGGGATTTTTGACGAATCCGCCCTCCCGCAGGCGGTTTTCGATGACGGTTTGGGCCTGGTCGAGCGTCAGACCTCCCAGCTGCACATAACCGATCAGCGGCAGGTAAACGTCGCCGCTGTTGTTGACGCGGATCTCCTCCGCCAGCTCGGGCACGCCGTAGACGCTGATGTTCAGCAAGTCTCCGCCGCTGATCCGCATCTGCTCGGCAGCCGCCCCCAGCGCCGCCGACGCTCCCGGCTCAGCCGGAGCGGGTGCCTCTTTGGCCGCACTGTCTCCGAAGGCGCCAGAGGTCACGATGGGACGGCCGGCCTCATTCTGCACCGCCGGGCCGGCTGCCTGCGCCACTGCTTGCTCGATGGGGAAAACCAGGACAATTGCCAGGAGGGTAAAACAGAGGAATTTTCCACGCACCATCAGCCAGGTCCTTAACCTTGATTTTGCGAGCAGTCTAGCACGCAGGGAATTTCTTCGAGGCTGCCTTGCGAGGTTCGCTCTTCCCCGCGCCGCAGCTTTGGGAACGGCGGAGGAGATTGCTATAATCCGACTGTCTGCACAGCCGAAGCCGAGCGCGCACGCGCGTGCAGCGATTCAGGCGGTTGTCACGGCCGCCAGCGGCGCGCCCAAGCACGCACTACGTGGCCAGGTAGCTCAGATGGTAGAGCGCAGCCCTGAAAAGGCTGGCGTCGGCGGTTCGATTCCGTCCCTGGCCACCATCGTTTCAATTACTTGCGTCCGCCCTCAACCCTGTTCCTGTTCCATTCTGTTCCAAAAAATCAAGCGGACGCTCTGGGGTTTGCCTCGATTTCGGCTCTCAGCGGTAACAAAGGGTTGTTGGAACGCAGACTACGGAGTCAATGATGGGGCGTCGGGCGCGGCCAGCACCGTCTCTTGTCCGACCTTGTTTTCGTAGTCGAGGAGCGGGCTGGTTTCAGCCTGTTTACGACACAACCGGGAAAGAACTACATCTAGACATTCATCGCGCAATCGGGCCGTTGACTTGATCCGATTCCTGGCGTCCAATGTCGCTGCATGGCAGTGTTCGAAGACTCTTCTTCAATTCTCGCGGACTACGATCTGGCTGGCGTCTGCTTATTTTTGTCGGCATTTTCGCGGGACTGGTATTCCTGACCGGCCACATCGGTGCAATGTTCCATCTCAAGGAGCGGCCAGACCTCGATCCTGTGGGCATGATTTCAGATGAGCTGCAGACGCTCATCCAAACACTTATCGCCACCTGGATCATGTTGCGTATTGAGCGGCGCAGCTTTCCGCAGTACGGGATTCCCGTGCGCGGCGTAGTCGGGCGCCACTTCTGGGCTGGAGCCGCCTGGGGGCTGGGCTCCACTTCACTGGTCGCCGGCCTCATCGCCGCACTCGGCGGTTATCGGATCTTGGGACTCGCGATCCATGGCTACGCTCTCTGGTACCTTTCAGCCCTCTGGATTATTGCCAGTCTCTTGATCGGATTTGCCGAGGAGATCCTTTTCCGTGCCTATTTTCTCTCGACCCTTGCCGATGGTATTGGTTTTTGGTCAGCGGCGATTCTCACCTCGAGCGGGTTCGGGGCTCTGCATTATTTCCTCAAACCGCACGAGCGGTGGGAAGACTTCGCCGCCACCGGGCTGCTCAGCCTGTTCGCGTGCCTGACTCTTCGCCGGACGGGATCACTAGCCTTTGCCATCGGGTTCCACGCTGCCTTTGATCTAGCTAACCTCTTCGTGTGGTCCGGTCAAAATGCTGGCCGATACGCCGTGGGCCATCTTCTCGATACGCGGTGGCAAGGTCCACAGTGGCTCACGGGCGGGCCGCTTGGGCCGGAAGCCAGCTGGCTGATGTTTGCTGTGATAGCGCTCATGTTTGTGCTTTTCCATCGGCACTATCAGCGCTGCCAATTTCCACGCCCGGAGCCAGCCATAAACGTCCGCGAGCAACAAACGCTTTGGGACTGACGAGGAGTTGCATTTCCCAGGTAAGAACTGGTGTCGTTGACGTTAAATCGTCACGTAAGTTCGCCGCGCGGCACCACACACGGTGGAAAATTGAAGGTTACGCGAAGCGCTGTTATCAACAACTATCCGAATGCTCGCCTAGGCAACGCCAGATAAAGCGCTTAGATTTCGTCTTGCTCCTAGTTCGGGACTGAGGGCTCCCGGGCCTCGCGAGTTTTGTTACAAGCTCTTAGTCCCGTGCCCACAGGCATGTACTCTGTTGTTCGGCCAGTGGTTTAAAGCAGATCTTCGATCTTCACCGGCAATTCCCGAACACGCACGCCAGTTGCGTGGTACACCGCATCCGTGATGGCGGCGGCGAAACCGGCCAGTCCGATTTCGCCGATGCCGCGCGCTCCGACCTGGTTGAGCTCCTTGTCGGGATAATCGAGGAAGTGCACCTCGACCGAGGGCGCGTCAGCATTCACCGCTACGAGGTAGTCGGCCAGACTGCTGTTGATCGGCGCGCCGTTCTGGGAGTCGTATTCCGTGCGCTCTAACAGCGCCATGCCTACGCCCATCACCACCGCGCCCTGGATCTGATTGCGGCTGGCAAGTGTATTGATGATCTTGCCGGCATCGATGACGGTGACTACGCGGCTGACGCGCAAGCGCGCAATCTCCGGTTGCCAGGTGACTTCGGCGAAGTGGCAGCCGAAGGATTGAGTGGAGAACTTCGGTTGCGGGTCCCCGAAGGTCCCGGCAGACTGGCCGTTGCCTGTGACCAGACGCAGGTTGGCGCGGCGAAGCAGATCAGAAAACGGCACACCCTTCGCCCCCTTATTATTTGTGTCGAAGACCTTGCCCTCTTCGTACCCGAGATCGTCGGCATTCCGATTCGCGAACGCGGACCCGGGCGTGGACACGGCGATGGTTTTGAGCGACGCGATCGCCTGGTCGGCCGCATCGAACACCGCATTCACCACCGATCCGGTGGCGGCCGAGCCGCCCGAGAGCGGACCTTCCGGGAGCGACGTATCGCCAAGTTCGACTTCCACTTTCTCCAGCGGAACCCCTGTTTTTGCCGACGCGAGCTGTGCCAGGATCGTGTAGGTGCCGGTGCCGATGTCCTGCGTGGCGCAGGCCACGCGGCAGGTGCCGTCGTCGCGCAGCTGAACGTTGGCTGCGGCGTTAAAGCGGGCCGCGATCCACGAGCAGCCGGCCATTCCCCAGCCAAGGATCAGGCCATCGCGCTTCATCGAACCTACCCCCGGCGTGCGCTTCGACCAGCCGAATTTTCCCGAGCCGAGTTGGAAGCATTCCAGCAGATGCCGCGACGAGAACGGGATTCCCTTGCTCTCATCGATCTTCGGTTCGTTGAGGATGCGAAGTTTGACCGGATCGATTCCGAGTTGATGGGCGAGTTCATTCATGGCGGATTCGGTGGCATAGAGCCCGGGTACTCGGCCGGGACCGCGCATATCGGTTGCGCCGCCGACGTTTCGCTTGGCGCGGCCGAACGTCACCCGCAGATGGGGCACGCTGTATTGAAATGGCGTAGCCTCGCCGCAATCCTCGTGATGGGCATCAAGCATGGACCGCGTATAGATGTAGTCGTGCTGCAGCGAGACCAGCTTTCCCTCCCGCGTGGCCCCGAGGCGCACGCGCTGCTGTGTGCGCGGGCGGTGTCCGACCGCATGGAACATCATTTTGCGAGCGAGGACGAGTCTTACCGGCCTGCCTAACTGTCGAGCAGCGGCTGCGGCCAGCGGACACAACGTCCACGGCCAGAGCTTGCTTCCAAAACCCGAACCCACGAACTTCGTGATCACACGAACATTCTCGACCGGCAGGCCGAACATCTGCGCGAGCACACTCCGCAGGTTGACCACTCCTTGCGACGACTCGTAGAGCGTCAGCCTGTCACCGTCCCAGATGGCGGTCGTCGCATGCGGCTCAAGGGGATTGTGCGTCTCGAATGGCGTAGCGTAAGTGTGGTCGAGCTTGACTGGCGCGTTGGCGAAGGCCGCGTCGGGATCGCCACGCTGACTCTCTAGACGCTTCTGCGGCCCGAAGGTTGTCATGACTTGGTCAGGCTCGTCGTCGGCTGCGAGGTGCAACTCGACATTCGGTTCCCCGGCGACGTACGTGGCGCGAACCGCATCGGCAGCTGCCTTCGCGGCCTCGAATGTCTCCGCCACGGCGAGTGCAATGTACTGGCCGTAGTAGCGAACCACGTCATCTTCAAACGGCGGGCGGCGCTCTTCGCAGATGCCCGCAAATCCCGGGCCCGGGATTGAGCGAAAGATCTTGCCGATATTTCCGCGATGCAGGATGGCGCGCACGCCGCGCATCTTCTCGGCTGCAGCCGTATCTAGCTTCTCGATTCTGCCGTTGGCGATGGTCGCGCCGACCGGCACCGCGTACAGCATCCCGGGAAAATGAAAGTCCGAGGTGTACTGAGCGAGTCCGGTCACTTTGCGGGAACCGTCGACACGAACCGTGTCGCGACCAATGGGGGAGGCGGTCAGCGCTTGCGTTTGTAACGGCATGCTTGTTCTCCTTCGGCCGATCAGCCGTTGGCCGCAGTTTCGAGCGCGTGCATAAGGCAGCGCTTGGCCAGTTCGATCTTGAATTTGTTCTCGCTCTGCGGCTTGGCATTGCGCAGCGCCGCTTCGGCAGCCTGGCGGAAATTGGCTGCACTCGCGGGCTTCCCGGCGAGCGCAGCTTCCGCTTGGGGCGAACGCCAAGGCTTCGTTCCAACTCCACCCAAAGCGATCCGGATGTAACTCATATTTCCACCGACGACGTTCATCACCACCGCCGCCGAGGCAAGAGCGAATTCATATGAGGCTCGATCGCGCAGCTTCAAATACACCTGCCTGCTGCCCGATCTGGGCGGCGGCAGGGTGACCTGCGTGATGAGGTCGCCCGGTTCAAGCACGGTCTCGCGATGCGGTGTGTTGCCGGGCAGGAGATGGAAATCGCCAATCGGAATCGCCCGTGTGCCTTTCGCTCCCTGCACATGAATGACTGCTTCCAGCGCTGCCATGGCCACGCACATGTCTGACGGGTTGGTCGCGATGCAATGTTCGCTGGTTCCGAGAATGGCGAGCGTTCGGTTACTGCCGCTGATGGCCGGGCAGCCGCTTCCCGGCTCACGTTTATTGCATGGCATGGCAGCATCGCGGAAGTAGACGCATCGCGTTCGCTGCAGCAGGTTGCCGGCGGTGGTCGCCATGTTGCGAAGCTGGGCCGAGGCGCCTGAAAGAATCGCTTGCGACAGAACTGAGTAGTCGCGTTGCACCTTTGCGTGATTTGCCAGATCTGAATTGCGGGCAGTCGCGCCAATCTTCAGCCCGCCATCAGGCATATCTTCAATCTTGTCGAATGGCAGGCGATTGATGTCGAGCAGCCGCGCTGGTGTCTCTACGTCCAGCTTCATCAGGTCGATCAAGGTCGTGCCGCCGGCCAGGAACCGCACATCGGCGCCCTGCTGCGCCGTCTTTGCCTTTCCTGCGAAGTTGATGGCTGCCACGGCGTTCTCTGGTCGCGTGAACTCGAATGAATGCATGGGATGCTCTCCTGCTCCGCTACGCGTGTTTGCGGACTTGTTGAATGGCGGCCACGATGTTGGCGTAAGCGCCGCAGCGGCAGATATTGCCGCTCATCAGTTCTTGGACCGCTGCGTCGCCGGAACCACAAGGTTCGTTGAGAAGAGCAACCGCCGACATGATCTGGCCCGAGGTGCAGTAGCCGCACTGGTAGCCGTCGCAGGCAAGGAACGCCGCCTGCATGGGATGCATTGCTTCAGGCGTGCCCAGGCCCTCGATGGTCGTAATCTCTTCTCCATCGTGCACCAAAGCCAGGCTCAAGCAGGAGACGACGCGCCGGCCGTTGACGTGCACCGTGCACGCGCCGCATTGCCCGTGATCGCATCCTTTCTTTGTTCCGGTCAGCAAAACGCTTTCGCGAATGCAATCCAGCAGGGTTGTGCGGGGATCGATGCGAAGTTGGCGGTCTCTGCCGTTGATGCGCAGCGTGACCGGTACAGCGCCTTCACTGGCTGCGGCGGCGGCACTCGCAGGGGTTACCTCGAGCTGCACGCTGGGCGCAATGAAGGTGGCTGCGGCGGTACTTCCGCTGCTGGAAAGAGATTCACGGCGAGTTGGACGTTGCGGGTTCGGTTGCCGTTTGCTCGGCATGGAAACCTCCGTTCGAGCGAGCAGTTGGAGAGACGCTTTGCTTAAGCCACCTTTTGGGGACGGGTATCACGGTTTCTCACGTTGCGGAGTTCCCATTCCGCGGATCGTCCTTCGGGTTGACGTATTCGAGGCCCAGCGGTCCAATCGCCGTCACCTGGGTGATGTATTCGCTCGACTTCGCCCAGTGGAAGTGGGATGTGTTGCCGGGCAGAATGATCACGGCGCCGGGCGGATAGGCGACCAACTTCTCGGCGTCGAACTGATCACCCAGGCCGATGTAGAAGACGCCGGAGATGACCGTGTAGACCCGGTCCTCGGGGTGCTCGTGCGGCATCAACTTCACACCATGAGGCACCTTGACTCGGATGGTGTAAGGCCCCTCCTGCGAGGGTTGACCAACCACAATGGCAAGCCGTACCGAAGGTGGAAAGGATGCGAACGGTTTCCAGTCGATCTCTTCGGGCACAATTGCTTTGAAAGCGTTTTGGCCTGGCTGATGGGGTCGTACTGCTTCTCTTATTGTTTCCGCCTTAAGCGCCATTGACTTGGGTGACATATAAACCTCTTTTTTCTGGTGCAGCTTCCATTCATTTAGACCATGTGCGAGTCGCACTGAAATGCGCGGCCTTGCCAGCGGGACCAGACTCCGGAATACACGAGGGCCGCAAAGAAAGCAGGGGTAATCAAGAAGTGCCCGTACCTCGCGTCATAAGCAGCCGTTAGCTTGGCAGCGACTGCCTCTGAGAGCGACTTTCCCTCTTTCTTGAGCGCAGCTACATTGTTGCGAATGGTGGCCAACATATCCCGGTACTCCGTCAGGCCGGCTTTATTGCCTACAGGTCCATGTCCGGGGATCACGATCATCCTATCTGTGATTACATGTAGGGTTTGCTCAGTGGCCCGGATCATTCCATCGATGCTCCCACCAGTCGAGTAATCGATGAATGGATAGATTCCGTTCCACCATGTGTCACCGACGTGGATGTAGGACCCCCTGTGACTCCGAGAAGACGAGGCAGCGAGTTGAGGTAATTCGCGCAAAAGGCTAGCGCAATACGGTCGGAGGGGAAGATTCCGCAAGTTTTCAGGGGGATTCATAAAAACTATCCCGAAATCCACAGCCCGGAGACCCAGTCGATTTTGGTACAAACATCGCCTCTGTCCGGCAACTCAGACGAGATCGCCCCAGTCCTCAAATTTTGGAATTTCCTTCGCACACCGCGCCGTCACCGTCGACGTCCCTCGCCAATCTCTGGTAGGCTGTCGCTTCCGCTGATTACCCTTTGGCAGGAGTTTTCGAAAGACGAACTTTTTCGGGCCCCGGCAGGAAAGATTCCGATGGCGTCCGATCCCATTAGCGCTCAAGCACCGGCAGCCCTCCTGGCAGTCCCACAACCCGTTTCTGCTCCGCTCACCAAGGCTGCAATTTTTCTTGTCGTTACGATCAACCCCGGTGACGAAAATCGCACCGCGGTGCTTTCGCTGTGCGCCGATCTCTCCGCGCTTCTGCGATCTGTCGGTTTTCGCGCCCTCGACGGCTCCCTTACCTGCATCATGGGCTTCGGGTCCGATGCCTGGGACCGCCTCTTTGGCTCTCCACGTCCCGCCGAACTTCACCCCTTCCATGAAATTCGCTCCGGCCCGCGCTACGCTGTCTCCACGCCCGGCGACTTGATCTTTCACATCCGCGCCACGCGCATGGATCTCTGCTTTGAGCTTGCCGCGCAGATCATGGCTCGCCTGGAAGGCGCCGCCACCACAGCCGACGAAGTCCACGGGTTCCGTTACTTCGAGGAACGCGATCTGCTCGGCTTCGTGGACGGCACGGAAAATCCCACAGGCAACGCGGCGGCCGATGCTGTTTTCATCGGCAACGAGGACCCCGCTTTCGCCGGCGGAAGCTACGTCATCGTCCAGAAGTACCTCCATGACCTCGACGCCTGGAACAAGCTTCCCACCGAAGCCCAGGAAAAAATCATCGGCCGCACAAAACTCTCCGATATCGAACTCGACGATTCCGTCAAGCCCGCCTCCGCCCACAACGCTCTCACCACCATCGAAGAAAACGGCAGGGAAATCAGAATCCTCCGCGACAACATGCCTTTCGGCCGCCCCGGCCAGGGCGAGTTCGGCACGTATTTCATCGGCTACAGCCGCTCGCCCCGCACCATCGAGCAAATGCTCGAAAACATGTTCATCGGCCGGCCGCCCGGCAATTACGATCGCATCCTCGACTTCAGCACTGCCGTCACTGGTGCTCTGTTCTTCATCCCGACCGTCACGTTCCTCGACGGTGTCTCCCCTGACCAGCCCGCACCCGCGGCATCCGCCGGCGCGCAGAAGCTTGCGATGGCCCCGGCGCCGGTTGAGACTTTCGCCGCCACCGCGCCATCCAAGGATGGTTCACTCGGCATTGGTTCCCTGAAAGGAGAAGATTCCCATGAATAACTTGCATCGTGAGCTGGCTCCGATTTCTGATGCCGCGTGGGCACAAATCGAGGAAGAGACTTCGCGCACGATCAAGCGCTATCTGGCCGGTCGCCGCGTGGTGGATGTTCACGGCCCGGCGGGCCCTGCTCTCTCGGCCGTGGGCACAGGCCATCAGCGCGCGGTCGCCGCGCCCGGAGACGGCATCACTGCGCAGCAGCGCGAAGCAAAGCCCCTCGTCGAGCTGCGCGTTCCCTTCGAGCTCGACCGCCAGATGATTGATGACGTGGAACGCGGCGCCAACGATTCCGATTGGCAGCCGGCAAAGGACGCCGCGCGCAAGCTCGCCTTCGCCGAAGACCGCGCCATGTTCGAAGGCTACTCCGCCGCCGGAATCGCCGGCGTGCGACAGGGCACCAGCAATCCTAAGAAATCTCTCCCCGCCGACGTGCGCAAGTACCCGGAAGCCTTTGCCCAGGCCTTAAGCCAGTTGCGCCTTGTCGGCGTCAACGGCCCCTATGCGATTCTGCTTGGCGCCGACGCTTATACCGAACTGGCCGAAACCAGCGATTACGGTTATCCGGTCCTCGAGCACGTCAAACGCCTGGTGGAAGGCAAAATCATCTGGGCGCCCGCGATTGATGGCGCCTTCGTCGTCACCACCCGCGGCGGCGACCTCGATCTTCACATCGGCCAGGACGCTTCCATCGGCTACTTGAGTCACACGGACAAGGTGGTTCGTCTTTATTTGCAGGAAACGTTTACTTTTCTCTACCTTACTTCCGAGTGTGCGGTCGCCCTCGCCCCGCCCGGCAAGCGGCGTTGACACGCGGTTCCTCATGCTACGCGTTTTATCTCGGGACCTTTTACCAAATAGGGCCCATCCAGTGGTATCGGCCGGTTCGTCCTAAAGCTGATCGCCGCGACAATCTACACCGTAGCTGCCGCTAACGGGAGCCACACTTGAAAACGCGTGTCCCCGGCTTTCGAACTGACCTGAATATTGCCCTTGTGCTTTTTCACAATTCGTTGAACCGTGTCCAGACCGAGCCCAGTTCCCTCCCCGACTCCCTTGGTTGTGAAGAAAGGTTCAAAGATATGCGGCTTGATCTCTGGAGAAATCCCAGGGCCGTTGTCGCCGATCTCAACCACCACGCAGGTATCCTCGCGATAAGTTCGGACGCGAAGCTCGCCTTTTCCGCCCATGGCGTCGATGGCATTGTCGATGATGTTGGTCCAGACCTGGTTGAGTTCGCTGCCGAAGGAATTCACCAGCAGAGGGACACGCTCGTAGTCGCGCCGCACGATCACTCCACGTTTCAGCTTGTGGTTCAAGATCGTGAGCGTGGTTTCCAGGCTTTTTATCACGTCCACACGTTGCAGCGGCGCCTGGTCCATGAAGGTGTATTCCTTGATCGCGAGCACCAGATCAGAGATTCGGGACGTACTGCTCTCGATTTCGTTCAACAGGTTCACGACCTCCAGCGAAGCCGCGATCCTCACCAGAGCGGCTCGTGCGGTATCGCCATCGAGGGTCGCGAACAGAGTTTCCAGCACTTCCGGTTTGACGTTCCGGCGCGCCAGGCCCGCTGCCAGTTGCCACAAATCGTTCTGTCCGTGACTGCGAAAAAGCGAATCAATCCGATCTTCGAGGTCGCTGGTGGTGAGCGCATCGGGAGGAGGTCCGTCTTGCTGGGCGAGCGACGCTTCGAGCTTCTCAACTTCTGCTTTCTGAGTGGGAGTCAGCTCGCGCCTTCCCAGCTCGTGGCTCGCGTCCTTGATGCGTTTCAAGATGTCGCGCAACTGGCTGGCGGCGCGTTTGGCGGCCGAAGCGGGATTGTTGAGCTCGTGCGCAAGGCCGGCCGAAAGCTTCCCCAGGGCCGCCAAACGGTCTCGCTGCTGCTCCATGCGAGTCGTCTCGCGGATCCTGTCGGACATTACGCCCACCAGCCGCTTGGCCAGTTCCGGCATTTTCTGCACAAGATCTGAAAACAGCGAGGCCGGGAAGCGCAGCACACGGCCGTCGGTGACGGCCCGCCCGGTCACGGTAAATTGTTTCATTCTCGAATAGGGCAGAACGCCAGTGACGTCGCCCGCCTTGACCGAAAGCACGGCGGTTTCGCCGCCCAGTTCGCCCCGCACCTGTAGTTCCCCCTCGAGAACCACAAACATGGCGTCCGCCGGGTCCCCCTGGCGTGAGTATGTTTCGCCCGCCTTCAGAGGAAGTTCCTGTGCCTGACTGATGAACCAGGCGATCTGGTCGTCGGGCAGATCGGCGAATACCGGGACACGACGCAATTCCGATGGTTCGACCATTTACACCTTGCGCAAATATTGATGGATGAACTGCACCGCCACAGATCCTTCTCCGACCCCGGAGGCCACCCGCTTCACCGAACCATGGCGCACGTCGCCCACCGCAAAAAGACCAGGAACATTGGTCTCGAGCAAGAAGGGGTCCCTCTCGAGCGGCCATCCCTTAGGCCCTTGGCCCTCGCGCAGGAGATCAGGGCCGGTGAGGATGAAACCGCGCTGGTCCCGTTCAACTAAATTCGCCAGCCAATCCGTCCGCGGCAGCGCTCCAATAAAGATGAACATCGCGCTCGCCGGCACGCGCTCGATCTTGTTGGTATCCAAACAGAACACCGATATCTCTTCGAGGTGAGACTCACCATGCACCTCGGCTACGCTGGCATGGGTCCATACCTGAATGTTGGGCGTGTGCTCAATCTGGTCGACCAGATACTGAGACATAGTGCTGGAGACGGAACTCCCGCGTACCAGGATGACGACGCGCTCGGCATACTTGGCGAAGTTCATCGCCGCCTGACCCGCGGAATTCGCGCCCCCCACCACGTAGACGATTTCGCCCTTGCAGGAGAGCGCTTCCGTGGCGCCGCCGCCATAGTAAACGCCCGCCCCCTGCAACCTGTCGATGCCCGGAGCTTCCAGGCGCCGCCATTGCACTCCGGTCGCGATCATCAACGCGTGGCAGGAGATCTCATTGCCGTCCGCCAGCTTGATGATTCGGTAAGAGCCTTCGGTCCGGACAGCGACGGCCTCCTGCGGGGCCAGGATCTCCACTCCGAAACGCCGCGCCTGCACCACCGCGCGCCGGGCCAGATCGCCGCCACTGAGCCCGTTGGGAAATCCAAGATAGTTCTCGATGCGCGAGCTCATTCCCGCCTGACCGCCCGGCGCCTCCCGCTCGATCATGACGGTGTGCAAGCCCTCCGAGGCGCCATAAACGGCAGCCGCCAAGCCAGCCGGCCCTCCGCCTACGATCGCCAGATCGTAGAAGCTGGTCTGTGCCCGGGTGCGCAACCCGATCTTCTGCGCAACTTCCGCCGGCACGCTTTCTAAAAGCTTTGTCCCGTCCGGAAAGAGCACCACCGGAAGGTTGGCGGCCTCCGGCCCCAGAGCTTCCAGGAGGCGTTTGGTTTCCGGATCGCTGGCGGAAAGCTCGACGTCGATCCACTGATAGGGGACGTGGTTGCGCGCCAGGAAATCCCGCAGCTCATAGGAGCGAGGCGACCAGCGCGTGCCCAGTACCCGGATGCCCTCGAAGGGCGGATGGTAGGAAGCCTGCCAGTCATCGAGCAAATCATCTAATTGCGGATAGAGGTGGTCGGCGGGCGGATCCCAGGGCTTCAGGAAGAAGTAGTTGATGTTGGCTTGATTGATGGCGCTGATGGCGGCGTTGGTATCGGCGTACGCGGTAAGCAACGCCCGCTTCGCGTCCGGGAAGATGCGCGTAGCTTCCTGCAGAAAGCCGACGCCGTCCATCCGCGGCATGCGCTGGTCGGCGAGAAGCAGGGCCACGCTGTCGTTCCGCACCTTCAACTGCTTTAAAAGGTCCAGTGCCCCCTCGGGCGAATCGCTTCCTATCACGCGGTATTCAGCGCCGTACTGCGAGCGAAGATCACGCTCGATCGCCCGCAAAACATCGGAGTCGTCATCCACACTCAGCAGAATCGGCTTTGCCATGATCGGTTCTCGTGAATCAGACTTCGGGCTCTCGTGCTGCCCGAACAACTTGATTAGATACACAAACTTGGATTTGGTCGCGTAATCAGCCCGGATGATGTGCTCTCCCGATTATTCGCGCCATGCGTTATCAGCAGCCACGCTTCCGCAGTAAGACCGGCTTAAGCCTGCTATGGTTTGCTTCCCGTCAGTGGGCGTGTAAAATCGCGTGCGCAGTGATCGCTACCTGAGAAAGGCTGGAGTTGCATGGCAGACTTACAAGAAGTACTCAAACAGCTTAAGGGCGAGAAAAAGCGCGCGCAAAAGGAACTCCGGCGGTTGGAAAAAGCTGTTTCTGCGTTTGGGAAGCTGATTGGGAAACGCACGGCAAAAGCGCGGCGGAAGCTCTCCGCATCCGCACGTAAGAAAATCGCGGCGGCTCAGCGCGCCCGGTGGGCGAAGCTGAAGGCGAAGTGAGAACACAAGGATGCGGCCAACCCGCTAGCTTGGGGCTGGCTTGGCCGGAACCGCGGCCGACGGAAATATGCTCCCCGCCTGGTGGACCAAGTGCTCGGGCCTCACCGTGCCCCATCGCCACCGGAGGGCTCCGGAACGTGCCGGCGTTCCGATCCAGGACCCAAACGCCGATAAAGCGGCGCGAGGATGCTGGTTTCGAGAACCTCCGCTTCCGCTGTCAGCCAGTCTTGCACGGCAGAGCCCTCGGCCCGCCCGCGCCCCTCATAGAGTTCGTGCGCGCGGAGGCGAATCTTCCTCTCCACCAAGTCCAGCACGAACCCCTGTAGTTCCTGCGTGTCCGTTCCCCTGTCCACTGCCACTCTCGTTTCTGTTCCTGATCATTCTATGTCAGATACGTTGACGCCGTGCAAAACCCGACCAACCACCATTAGCGTGCGCAAAAGCCGCATTCAAGAATTATGGCGCCGGGATGTGCCACGACCGTTTTCCGGCGAGCCTCGCGGAGCTCTGGCCTTTTCGCTTGCAGTCCGTCCGCTGCCGAGGAGCCGAACTGCTTTCGCCACACCGGGTATTATGGCGTTCCTGCTGCCTGATCGCCGGACCCGCGGTCCCTTCGGCGCACCCTGCTCGGTCAGGTTCCGCTGCTCTTCTCCCGCGGTCAAGAGTCGGGAATTGCCAGACGGCCGCGGCCGCAACAGCTTAGAGAGATGCGCGTTTACCGCCAGGGCCATGGCAGCCGATTGCCGCACCTCTCCGTACTCGCGCCGGGTGTACTGGGCGAACGTTGCCTCCAGCAGCCGGCCATAACCTCCGGCATCGTCGACCGCCTCGAACTGCACCTTCTGGAGCCGGTCGATGCTCGTGCTGTTTCCGGCGCCCACGCGCTGAATGCGCGCTACCGCGCAGTCGACCACACGCGCGATTTCGCCGGCGGAACCACTCGTGCGGTTCTCCTGCAGGCGTCGTCTTGCCTTCTCTGGAGAAAACCACGTGGGGGTTCGATTGGATTCCTGAGGCGGCCCGAGTCGCAGCACCTCGCACAGATGAGCGTGAACGACCACTTCCGCGGCCCCGCCTTTGCGTCGAACGTACCGGGCAAACGAAGCGTGCTCCATGCGCCCATGAACCCCCGCCTCTTCGAAGGCTTCGAGGGCTGCGGTTTGGGCGTGCGTCAGACCCGGTTCCACTCCGCCCTTGGGGAAGGTCCATCGTCCATTCCGGGTCTGCACCAGCAGGAATTCGATTCCACTGCGGCCAATTCTGTAGCAGACGGCGGCCACCTGCTCCGAACCACGTAGCTTGCGGAGTTCCGAAGCACTAAGGAAGTTTGCGGATGAGTTCAATCGCGAGTCCCCGGCGCTCATGCCTGTAGAGTGCGCGATGCGATTGCGTCTGGGTAGAGCACAGCTAGGTTCCCACCGAGGAGGAACGCGATTTTGCGGGACACTCTCTACGTACTTGCGCTGCAAGCTGCTGGCAGGCAGTATTTTCTTGGGCCGGCAGTGGCCGCCAGGAAGGGACGTTTGGAAAACTTGTATTGCCTGCGCTGTAACCGCGAGCTTGAGCCCGGACAAAAATCAGTCGCTGTCTACATGTTTGCGCAGACGGTGGGAATCCGGCCGCGGCAAAAGTCGGCGGCGCAGCGCATTTGTTTTTGCCCCCAGTGCTCGGTTTCGCTGGCCATGGGACCTCCTCCGGAAGGCGCGCTGAACATCGCCGCGTGGAAAATGATCCGCGACCTCGTAGGCTCCGACCCGGCCCTGAATCAGGCAGCCTGGGACAGCTTGCGAGGAATCATCGGCTTATTGCCCTCCCGCGAAACCGACGCTGGGCCGGGCTTCTCCGCGGCCTACTTCGAGTTCTAGACGCGCCGCAAATTCAGCCCGCACTGCTGACAAAAAGACCGCTCCCGCCGCACGCTCTTCCTCTAGAATCGCTGAGGCCCAAGCAGCCGGAAAGCAGCATGTCGACCCTTCCATCGGCTACACAGGAAAAGCGCGGAATTCAGTACTGGATGGAACGCGTGGTGAGGGAGTGCGACCGTGTGGCCTCCGGTTTCGAGGCCGACCCGGTACACGATTTGCGCGTTGCGTTGCGGCGGTGCCGCTCCATGGCCGAAGGTTTTCGGGCAATCGATCCCGATCCCACCTGGCGGCGGATGCGAAAAGCGGGCAAGGCGCTCTTCTCTGCGCTGGGAGAGTTGCGGGACGTCCAGGTATTGCGCGATTGGGTGGAGAAACTGGGTGCGGCCGATGATGCCGTCAAGGGCCGCCTGCTGGCGTACTGTGCGCTCCGCGAAAGCGAACTGAAGACCCAAGCCGCTGCGGCGCTGTCCGGCTTTGATGCGGATTCCTGGCTGCGATGGGCGCGCGTTCTGGACGCGCGGGAGCGGCATCTCGCGGCGGGTTCCGATGTGTTCCAGGTGATCGCGCTTGAGAAGCTCGACGATGCTCTCCGTTTGCACCGCACCGCGCTGCGCAATCGCAGTAAAGTAGCCTTGCACGCGCTGCGCATCGGCATCAAGCGCTTCCGCTACCTGATCGAGAACTTCCTCCCCGAGCACGACGCGCGCTGGTCCAAGGATCTGAAGCTGTTGCAGGACGTCCTGGGAGAGATTCACGACCTGGATGTTCTCTGGGCCACGGCATTGCGCCTGCGAAGCTTCACCAAGCCCGAGGAACGTGAGCGCTGGCGTTCCGCCATCGGGCGTGAACGGGCAGAACGCATCGCCTTGTATAGACAGAAGCTGGTGGGCCGGAACTCACTGTTTCGGGAATGGCGCGAGGGTCTGTTGTCCGGAGACAGGTTGCGGCAGGCCATCGCTCGGAAGTTTGAGATCTGGGCCGGGTTCCTCGATCCGGACCCAGGCCACGCCAAGAGGATCGCGCGGAGAAGTCTCGGAATCTACGACGGACTTGTGTCCTGCGGAGTGATGCGCAGTGTTGCCATGCAGCATGTGGATGTTCGCGATTTGCTCAATATTGCGGCCGTTGTTCACGAAGTAGGGCGTGCGGCCGGCAAAAAGAAGCATCACAAGCGCGCGGTCCGCATGCTGGAGAAACTAGATGTGCCGCCCGGCTGGACCCCCGACCACCTTCGCACCGTCGGCTTGGCCGCCCGTTATCATCGTGGCGCGCTCCCGTTCGCTCACCCCGCCTATGCCCGCCTGGCACGTTCCAAGCGGCGGATCGTGGCGCTGCTGGGCGGGATTCTACGGCTGGCAGAAGCGGTGGAGAGAGCAGGCCGGCAGGCAGCAGGGCGCATCCGCCTGGAACGCCGCAACGGCTACCTGGTTCTTTATGCGGACGGACGCCCCTCCTCCGGCAAGGGTTTCGAACACATCGCCGCCCGCCGCTATCTGCTGGAGACGGCCTGCGGCATTCCCATCCTGGTGAACACCCAACACAGCCAGGGCCCCGAAGAAACTTAGCCCGGTCCGTCCCGCCCTGGGTCTTTAGGTTTTGCTTCTGATTCCCCGGTCAACCTGCAGGCGACGAGCCCGGCTTGCCGCGACGCGCTTCTGCTTCCGCCAGCCAGCCGCGCCGCAATTCTTCCGGCGCCACACTCGACAGGTAGGGCTTGATATCGAGGATGGGCGTCCCGTCGAGCATATCGACCCCCCGAACGTGCAGCGTCCGGCCGTCACGCCGGAGGAGTGCGACGACCGTAAGTCCGATGGGATTCGGACGTCGCGGAGAGCGCGTCGCGAACACGCCGTGGGGGCGGTTGTCACTTGGCGGCGAGGCCACTAGATCGAAGTCCGTCGAGCGGTCGAATTCCCACAGAACAAAAAGATGGGAGAAGCCTTCGACATCCAGTAGCCCCTGTTCGAACTCGGGCAGGATCTCGAGTGTTCCTTCTGCCTCGTGCTTGGCGCCGAGGCCTTTGGGAATTTGTTTGGTCTCGCGGAAGGGACTTTTGACGAATCCAATGGGGCGCGGGGTGAACATGAGCGACATTATTTCAAAATCAGCGCACGTAGTTCGCGATCTCGATCAGATTCTGGTCCGGATCGCGCACATAGACAGAAAGCAGCTTCCCCACCGCGCCGACCTTCTCGACCGGTCCAACCTCGATGGGGACGCCCTTCTCGCCAAGCTCCCGCCGAACTTCGTCGAGCGGCGTAGAAGTGATGAAGCAAAGATCGACCGATCCCGGCGTGGGATGCAGCGCCTTGGGCTCGAACTCTTTCCCCGCGACGTGCAGATTCAGCTTCTGCCGCCCGAAGCTGAGCCCCTTGCGCCCGCCCGCGAAGGTGACCACCTCAAATCCCAGGACGGACCGATAGAACTCGCAAGTGCGCTCCAGATCGCGAACCGTAAAGACCACGTGGTCGATGCTATCGATCTTCATGGGCGCCTCCGTCGCGTCGGTAGCTCTGTGGGCAATCATACCGCCCGCTAGCGGCGATGTGCCACGGCGTCCAGTTCGTGCTGGCAGCGCGCCAGGTTTTTCTCCATGATGCGGCACAGCTCGGCGACGGCGCGCGCCTCGTCTGCACTGATGCGATGGGTCAGCACTAAATCCACCGTGTGCCCCATCGTCTCCTGCAGGCTGAGCGCGTCCTCGGGCAGCGGCAGCGCGTACCCCGCCTGATGCATCAGGTGCCAGCGGTAGTGCCGCAGACAATCCTCGTATCCCTCCAGGGCCGGCAACTGGCACGGACGGCCGTTGGAGCACAGCCGGCTGCAGCGCCGCACCTCGGGCTGGGGCTCAAACTGGGCAAACGGAATGTCAATGATTTGCGCCTTCACCAGCGTGGCCTTTTTCATCGCCTCCCTGGCCGGCCTGGTTTCGGCCAGCAGCTCCCAGAAGCGCTTGCGCTCCTCGGCGCTCTTCGTGGTTATCATCGCGATATTCCTCTCACTTTCAGTATGACCGATCTGCCCACCCCGCAGTGCCACCCGGCCGCAACTCGAAGTGTTTTTGTTTCAATCACGTACCGGCAATTCCTCATTTATCCCTCTTGACAGGATTGGAGCAGTCGATGAACGCACATCAATCTTCGTTGATGCCCAATTGATGGGGTCTTTCGGCCTCTCGTTTTTGTCGGCTACTCCTCTACGCTCCTCACGCGATTCAGTCCGAGCCGTCGCGGCGGCGAAAATTGCCAATTCGTGAGACGAGAACGAAGCCGTCGCGTAGTGACGCTCGAATTTGGCCGGCGATTCGGTGCGAGTCGTCGCGGCAACGACCCATGAATTTAGCCCGGCGACTCAGTCCGGGTCGTCGCGGCAGCGACGCATGAAATTAGCCCGGCGATTCATCGCCGGGTATCGGACCCCTAGAGAGTATGAGTCCCGTAGGGACGACTGAAGAAAACATCATGGCCCATACCTACATTTCTGCCCTCGTGCACGTTGTCTTCTCGACCAAAGGCCGCCAAAGGACGATCTCTGCTCAACTACAGCCAAAACTGTGGGCCTACCTGGGCGGAATCGCGCGGCGCAACGGGATGACTGCCGTGCAGATAGGCGGCATCGCCGATCATGTGCATGTCCTGCTGATCCTGCCTGCAACCATGCCCATCGCCAAGGCCGTGCAGCTCCTGAAAGGCGGCTCCTCGAAATGGATTCATGACACAGAAGGCAAACCGTTTGCCTGGCAGGATGGATATGGCGCATTCACCATCGGCATTTCTCAACTGCAAACCACGGTCGCATACATTCGCAACCAGGAGGAGCACCACCGCAAACGCACCTTCGAAGAGGAGTTTCTTGCATTCTTGAAGAAGCACGACATTCAGTACGACCCCCGTTTCGTATGGGGATAGGTCAGCCGTCCCTACGGGACTAGGTTTAT
>Ga0335081_10005640_pt1 | contig 19826 bp, 14 predicted proteins | sample Lox_Sample_35_FD_206713 | JGI IMG/M metagenome (GOLD analysis project Ga0335081, IMG submission 206713) | Soil microbial communities from Loxahatchee National Wildlife Refuge, Florida, United States - Lox_Sample_3.5 | ecosystem: Environmental > Terrestrial > Soil > Wetlands | place: USA... | reverse complement strand
GGCATCGGAGAGGGAATCCATCCGGATTCGAGGGTGTTGGACGAGTAGGCTCTCGCTCCTACTTGTCGAAGACCGAACTCGCGTCCAGCTTCGACAATTGCCGTTTTGACTGCTTCGCCGTCTTCCCACGGACCAAATAATTCCCAACCCGGCTGTCCCACCATGCCATGACGCAGGGCCCGGACTTCACGTCCCGCGATAGTGATCCTCGTCATATGGAAAAATTTGAGGTCTGGAGCGGGCTTCCCGATTGCTTTTTCGGTGACTTTCATGGCATTCGGGCCCTGAAGCTGGTACCGATACATCTTGCGGGCGATAGGGCCCGGCCTGGCAACTGATCTCTCATCTCTCTCCAGCTTCACGTTATACCGGCCGGTTTCGCAGTGGTATTGAATCCAGTTGTGAACCGAAGGACGCCCGACGATGTTGAACAAGTCCTTATCCAAGTAAAACAAAATCACGTCGCCGATCACGTATCCATCGTAGTTGCACGCGACAAACTGCTTTGCCTTGTCGGGCTCGAAGCCTTGGAAGCTGTTCACGCCAAGTCCAGACAGGAGCTTCAGCGCATCCGGACCTTGCAGGTACATATCCGTCATGTGGTAGGACTGGTTGAAAAGAACGCAAGTCTGTTGCCAGGCACGCTGCTCATCTCTCCAGTTCGAGAATTCACTGGGAACGACGGGATAAACGTAGGGGCCGGTCTGCGAATTTCGCAGCAGCTCCACGGGATTTCGAACAGTCTGCAGCAAGTCTTCAAGGCTCGCGTAACTCACTGTGTCTCCTATAATCAGGTCAATCTCACAACCGCAATTCGGTTCGCCAAGAATCCGTCACGCCGGAATCATCAAGCACCTTTAAGCGCCAGCAGCTTGGTGGCATTCACCTTGAGAATCAAGGGCCGGACTTCGTCGCGGATGGCGATATTCTCGAAATCTTTCATCCAACGGTCGGGAGTTATCAGCGGATAGTCGGAGCCGAAGAGCACTTTGTGTTTCAGCAAGGTATTCGCATATTGTACCAATGTGGGTGAAAAATACTTCGGGGACCAGCCGGAGAGGTCGATGTAAACGTTTGCCTTGTGCAAACAGATGGAAATCGCTTCGTCCTGCCACGGGAAGGAGGGGTGCGCCATGATGATCGGCATAGATGGAAAATCAACGGCGACATCATCGATGGGCATGGGATTTCCGTACTTGAGACGCACTCCCCCGCCTCCAGGGACACCTGTGCCGATTCCGCTGTGTCCGGTGTGAAAGATAACGGGCAACCGGGCTTCGGCAAAAACTTCGTAGAGAGGATAGGCAAGTTTGTCGTCCGGGGAGAATCGCTGCACGGGAGGGTGAAGCTTCAACCCCCGGATGATTCCTTCCGCTACTAGGCGTTTGGCTTCCCTAACGCCCTCAGAGCCGCGGTGCGGATCGATGCTGGCGAAGGGAATGGCGACATCCGCATTGTCCGCTGCGAAGCGTGCCACCTCTTCGTTGGTGACGCGCGGTCGGCCCGTAAGGGACTCGTCAACGGCAAAAATGACGAAGCCTATTTTTCGCGAGCGGAAGTAGTCGGCAAGGGCTTTGGGTTCGCGAGGCGCGCCGCTGTCGCCAAAGTATTTCTTAACGGCGCTATCCGTGGAGGTTGCGCCATCCGTGGCTTCGAGGTGCACGTGCACATCGATGGCCAGCAGTGCATCCACATCCATCTTGGGCGCATTCATCAATGGTAAACAGTCTCTCCTATTATTATTCTACACATGTCCCTTCACCCGCGCATTCGCGGACGGGAGATGAGATACGGTTCCATCCCAAATGCTTGTCGGCACAAGCACCTCGCCGCGGAATAGCGCGCGAGCCGTCCGAATGAGGCTTGACCGCACGACCCGGAGCCCGTCCCCACTTGCTTCGTCCGCCTCAATTTCGAGCGAGAACTCGCCGCTGGGATGCTCGACGGAGAGGCGCTTCACCGTGCCTTCGGGTACGGATACGATGCCGCGGGCAACCGACCCCGGCAGCACGCACGCTGTTCCTACCGTCACCGCTCCTAAAACTCCAATGGCCGCATGACATTTGTGCGGAATAAAAGTCCGCGTTGCCACATGCCCGCCTTCGCGCGGTGGCGCAACCAAGGTCATTTTCGGGACCACCTTCGACCGCACGTCACCCAATCCCATCCTTTCGCCGGCCAGGATGCGAATTTCTTCAAGGCGCGCCTTGAACTTCTTGTCGGCGTCGAGTTCCGCGGGAGCCTCGTACCCGGACTTCCCAAGATCCGCGGCCCGCAGCACGGCAACCGGCATACCGTTGTCGATCAGCGTTGCTTCGATCCCGCCGAGTTCATCGAGTGAATGGCCCGTTGGCAAGAGTGCACCGCAAACCGAACCAGCGGTATCGAGAAAATCGATACGGATCGCGGCGGCGGTGCCGGGCACGCCGGCAATAGAAGCTGCTCCTTCGTAGACAACTACGCCACCGGGTGTCGGCACATGTGCCACGGCGACGTTTCCGGTGTTCACCATGTAGATTTTGACCGGCGTGACCGGATCGCGGGACGCGACGAGACCTCGCTCAATCGCAAAAGGCCCAACGCCCGCCAGCATATTCCCGCAGTTCGGCGTGACATCAACAAGCGGCCGGTCCACTGAAACTTGCGCAAAGAGATAGTCGACATCGATTCCAGGCCGCGAAGAGCGGGATACGATGGCCACTTTGCTTGTCAGAGGATCCGCGCCGCCAACGCCGTCGATCTGCCGGGCATCGGGAGAACCCATCACGGCGAGCAAAACGCGATCACGCAACGAAACATCGCTCGGCAGGTCACTAGCCAGGAAAAACGGCCCCTTCGAGGTGCCTCCCCGCATGAGGGTGCAGGCAATCGGAGTTTGCGAGAGCCGAGTCATGCGATCCTCTCCCTCACACGTACTCCAGGCCAAGTTCCTTGACCTTTGCACGCAGGCCGTAGATGTCCAGGCCCAGCTCTCCGCGCGCCAGCCGCTCCCGTGTCGCTTCCTCTTTGCGGGTTCTCTGCTCCGATGCGGCGGCTACTTCGCGCGCTTGCGCGCGCTTGACGACTACGACGCCGTCATCATCTGCGACAATTACGTCGCCAGCTTCAATGAAAGCGCCTGCGCAAACCACTCCTACATTCACCGATCCAAGCGTGGCCTTGACTGCTCCTTGCGAACTGATGGCGCGGCTCCAGGCCGGAAACTTCATTTCTGTAAGGAAACGAACATCCCGGCATCCTGCATCGATTACGGCTCCTTTGACGCCACGAGCCCGCAGAGAAGTCGCCAGCAGCTCGCCGAGATAGGCGTCGGTACAAGGTGACGTGGGAGCCACCACGAGGATATTTCCTGGGCGGCAGACCTCGACGGCCACGTGGATCATCAGATTATCTCCAGGCGGCAAGGATACGGTGACCGCTGGCCCGGCGATTGCCGCACCGGGAAAGATCGGACGCATATAGGCAGCGAGTAGCCCACAACGCCCCTGGGCTTCGTGCACCGTCGCCACGCCATATTTCTCCAACGACGCCACAACCTCCGCCGGAGGTTGCTCTACCTGCCGGACCACCACGGGCTTGTTCATTGCAACTCCTCCGTGACCTGTGGGAAGAGGCGCTGATACGCTTCTCCGTATTTGATGTTCTTATTGGAATTACGCGAGGCTTGCACGCCGCGCTGCAAGGCCACGCGTTCGTAGTAGTGCCAGAGATGCTCTTGGGCCTTCATTTCCTGGAACGCTGCGTATTTTTTGGACCACACGGGAGTGATATCGAGCAGCACCTGCGGCTTCCATTCACACTGTTCCGGCTGGTGCGGCTCGAACAAAAAGATAGGGGGCGCGCCAATCACCGGCGTGGCCGGTTCGTGCCCATGGGCCTGCGCCACGATGCGGGCTTCCTGCGCGACATGAGACACGAGCGGATGGTCGAAATTGTACGGATCTTGGAGCGAGTGTGTGAGCACAAACTCCGGGCGAATCTTCCGGTAAAGCGCCGCCAGTTCATAAAGGGTGGCGTCCGGTATTCTCATAGGGTAGTCGCCCACGTCGAAGAAAATTACCTTCGCGCCCAGGATTTCCGCCGCGCGCGTGGCTTCTTCTTTCCTGTTCGCTTTCACCGCCTCCATGGTCATTCCCGGCTGGCGCCAAAGTTTCGCGGACTCGCCTCGTTCGCCGAACGATAAACAGGCGACGGTAATTTCCCAGCCGCGCTCGGCATAAAGCGCGATTGCGCCTCCGGCCCGCCACACAAAATCCGCCGAATGGGCGCTGACCACCATGGCGGTTTTTTTATCAGACATGTCTTTGCGCCTTCTTGAACTTCAAGTCAGGCAGCCCTCACCGGATCGCATCAGTGTTTTTTGAGCGATAGATTGAGCGAGTTCTTTTCATCCCTTGTTGACCTGCTCCACTGGAGGCGTGCCATAGGTATGGAACGATTCTATCGTCTTGAGGCCCCAGGCCTGCCCTTTCTTGCGCTCGGCCTCGCTCCAGCGAATCGGTTTCCAATCAGGCGCCAGAATCAGCCGCGCACCGGCGTTGGCCACTTCCACGCGATTGCCTCCAGGCTCAAACACGTACAGAAAAAAAGTCTGCTGAATGGCATGCTTATGCGGCCCGGTCTCGATGGGCACGCCGTTCTCCAAGCAGATGTCCGCCGCCAAGAGAACTTCTTCTCTGCTGTTGACCGCGTAGGTGATATGGTGGAAACGTCCTTTTGTTCCGGTGTGGTCGCGGGTGTAGGCGAAGTCGTAGCTCTTGTTCGTGCAGGTCATCCACATCGCGGCTTCTGAGCCGTCGTCCATTACGATTTGCTCCGTCAACCGAAAACCGAGGTATTTTTCGAAAAACTCGCGGTTGGCCGCGATGTCCACAGCCAGCCCGTTCCAGTGATCGAGGCGGCGAACGTTGATGCCACGCGCGGGAAATCGTTGGGCTTGATTCTTCAAGGCCGGCCGCAATTCCGGCGGCGCTTGGTACCACTGTGTTTCGTAATAAAGCTCGATTTTGTGCCCGTCCGGGTCCTGGCAAAGGAACGTTGGCCCATGCGCCAGGTCGCCCTTCGTCCAACCGATGTCAAACCCCGATCCTCTCAGCGCTGCCGCGCGGCGCTCGAGGGCTTGCTGGCTTCGCGTGCGGTAGGCCACATGCCCAAGCCCCGGTAGTTTGGAGGCCGTGAGTTTCAACGAGTGGCGTTCGTAGTCGTCGTATGCATGCAGATAAACCGAACTGTTGTCTCGCCCGGTCTCGGTCATTCCCATCACGTCGACGAAAAATCGCAGGCTCTCTTGTGGTTTTGGAGTCAGCAATTCCAAATGGCCCAAATGGGCGACATCCATGACCGGTTCATTTTGCATGGACACCTCTGCCGCGAGGAAGGATGTTAAGTATACTCAATATAGGTCTCACTTTCCCGACCGCTTGTCTACCGCATTTTGAAAATGACTGGCTCTTGACAGAATCCGCCACAAGCAGGAAGATGAGCGACGTTCAGTATACTGAATGTTGGAATCACTGACATGGCAACCACTGTGAGCGCCCCGCCCGGCATTGCCGAGATGTTGTGCGGCTATTCCATCGAAGTGAATCCGAGCGATTTTAGAGTCGTGGATGCGGCAGTGGAACGCCTCGATCCTGGGACGGAAGTGTTCCTTACTTGGATTCCCAGAGCGAACCCGATGGACATGGTCGGGCCGTCAGCAAAGCTGCGCCGCGCCGGTCTCTTTCCTGTGCCTCATGTTGGCGCTCGTCATCTTGAGAGTGCGGAACAGCTCCAGCAGCTTGCATCGCGTCTTGCGAAGGAAGCGGGTGTAGATCGCGTTCTTATAATAGGCGGAGACCGCGTCAAGCCGGCCGGGCCCTATGACTCAAGCCTGGGAGTCATGCAAACGGAAGTGTTTCAAAAGGCAGGCATTCTACGAATGGCGGTAGCCGGATTTCCCGAAGGCAATCCCAACATTTCCGACTTTGTTTTGGACGAAGCACTCGAGGCCAAGGTGAATCTTGCGCGTGCTGCCGGTTTGCACCTTTCGATTGTCACGCAATTTTGCTTCAAGGCCGAGCCGATCGTCGACTGGTTGAAACGCCTTCGCGCTCGGAGATTAGATGTCCCCGTACGAGTGGGGCTTGCCGGTCCGGCGGGGCTTATTACCTTGACGCGCTATGCCGTGCGGTGTGGGATTGGAAATTCCCTGCACGTGCTGACCGAACATCCCTCGTTTGCAAAGCTTCTCATCGAAAAGGGCCCGGAACCCATCATTCGCGATATCGCTGCTGCGGCAGGCTTCGAAAACACAGCGGCGCTGCCGCCCGGCATCGCCGGCCTGCACTTTTTCGTTTTTGGCGGGTTCAACAAAACCGTCGATTGGATCAACGCTCAGCGGGCCCGCTAGCCCACGCTCCGCTTACGCTTGCGCCGTGCGCCAACCTTTCGCATAAGTTTCCCGCGCAACTTTGGAGTAAGGCACCGGACTCACGGTCGCGCGAATTTCCAGTTGCTTGTGTCGTTCGACGGTTGTTTTCCGTGAACCGCCGCCCGATTCACCCCAAACAATCTTGACTTCGGCACCCATCTCGATTTCGGGGTCCACCACGCCCAGCGAAAGCATCGCCCGTTCGTTGTAACTGTAGCCGCTGAACATCGAAAAGCCGATGGATTTCCCGTCTTTCACGACCTTGTCATACGATGCAGAAGTGTAATTTGACAGCGGCAGATCGATGTACTTATACATGTCGCCGTGCTCGAACATGGACGCAAACGCCCTCATGACATCGTCGGCGTTCCAGGCAAAAGTCACCTTCTTCCTTTGCGGCGCCCCAGCCATTTTCTCGAGGGCTTCTCTTCCAATGAAGTCGTGATCGAATTTTACGAACGGCCCGTAACCAAGGGCGTACGGCGACATGTAATAGTCTTCAATGTTGTTGGATTCGAAGCTGCCGCCGATGGAACCGGTGCCTTCATAGCTCGTCGCCGGCAGCCACTGTCTGTAAGCCTTCATCTTCTCGCCGGTATAGACCGCTGGAAGGGGCGATGGAATCCATCCCGACTCAAGCGTGTTTGTCGCATAGGCTCTGGACCCAACTTCACGAAGACCAAAGTCCTTCCCCGCGCTCACGATCGCAGCGCGGATTTCCTCGCGCTCCTCGTAAGGCCCCCAAACTTCCAATCCCGGAGCGCCCGCCATGCCATGGCGCAGCGCCCGGACTTTGCGTCCGGCAATGTTGATGAGACCCATGTTGAAGAACTTGATTTCCGGGAGCGGGCCACCGTTGAGCTTCTCGAGGACTTGCGGTGCATTGGGGCCTTGAATCTGATAGCGGTAACACGTGCGCGCAACCGCCTTGCCCCGTGGGTTGGAAGGCGACCTATCGTCTTTTTCGATCTTTACCTTATGTCCTCCGGTCTCGGCGTGGAATTGAATCCAGTTAGCGGTCGGCGCGCGCCCGACAAAAACCAAGCGATTCTCCTCAAGATGAAAGAGAATGCCATCACCGATCACAAAGCCATCGTAAGTGCAGGGCGCGAATTGTTTCGCGCGATTGACGGGGAAGTTGGCGAAACTGTTGGTCGCAAGATAGGAAAGCATCTTGAGCGCGTCAGGGCCCTCCACATAGACATTCGCCATGTGGTGCGTCTGGTCGAAAAGAACCGCGGTCTCGCGCCAGGCGCGCTGCTCATCGCGCCAGTTCGAGTATTCGGCAGGCACTACCGGATAAACGTAGGCTCCGATCTGCGAATTGCGCAGCATGTTCACTAGATTCCCGGCGTTTTGGATCAAGTCCTCTAAGCTTTTCACGCTCATTGCTGCTCTCCTTGTTCCAACAATGCCCTATCCTAGAGAGTTGTCCCCAGGTTGTGAAGCCCACAAACTCCGGATGGGACCTGCCGGAAGTCAACGCAACTCGATGCCTTGTAGAGCGCCGTTCAGTATACGGAACGTGACGGCATTTTGCCACATCTTCGCAAGAAAATTCTCGGCACAGCCTTTGCGCAATTGCCGCTGCCCGGACCTAAAATGTTTGGCTCCTCTTCAGCCCTTTCGTTTGAAGCGGCCTCGGTGGGATGCCACGACGGTTAACCCGGCAGGACGGGCGTCCAGGGACGCGCGTTCGAGCGGAGCGCGGCTTTTCTCATTATTCAAATGCACGAATTTCTTCAGCAGACCTAGAAAGATTTTCCGCTCTCCTTTGCTGAGCGGCTCGAGCAATCGGCGGTTCAGGAGACGCCCGGATGGGATGAGCTTTTTCACAAGCGCAACTCCCTCCGGCGTCAGTTGAAGCAAGCGAAAGCGCTTGCTCTTCATGGGCATCATCCGTTTGACGAGTCCGCGCTCTTCCAACCGCACTGCCAGGTCCGCAGCGGTCGACGTATCAAGGGCACAATAGCGCGCCAGCGTGACCTGGTCGATTCCGGGATGGTCCTGAAGAATTCGCAGCACAGCATACTGAACGGGCGTCACGTCGTAGCCCATCGTCGAATAGAACGACGAGACAGCTATCTGTTGAGCGCGGCGAATTAAGTGTCCCGGCTGATCGTAAACGTCGGTCGATCGCAGGCCGTCACGTTTGGGCTTGCTCTCAGCTGTAGCTGCAACGCGACGATTCATGCTTGCTCCACAAGCTCCCGGGAAAAGCCATTCCTTGCGCCGAGAAGCAGCTTAGCACACCCTTGCGGCAACGAATTTCATCCAGTAAGCTTCCGATGTTGAGTACACTTAATGAGTGGCGAACTGTGCTAAACGCGCCTTTGCGGCCAGTGCGCTTCTTCGCGCCCGAGGTCGAACTAACCGAGCAGTCCGATGGCACGCGTATCATGCGATCCATCGAGCCGCTGGCCGACTACAACAACCGAGTTGGCGACTGGTTGGACCACTGGGCGCAGGAAGCGCCGCAGCGCACCTTCTTGGTTGAGCAAACCGCAAGCGGCGAACGAAGCATTTCCTACATAGAAGCGCACGAATCAGTTCTTGCTCTTGCCGAAGGCCTGCTCGCTTACGCGCTTGGTCCTGAGCGGCCGCTTGCCATCCTCTCCGCGAACGGCATCGACCACGCCCTCATTATGCTGGCCGCGCTTTATGTCGGCATCCCGGCCGCTCCTATCGCACCCGCCTATGCGCTACAAAGCACCGACTACGCCAAACTTTCTCACGCTTTTCGTTTGCTGACGCCCGGGCTGGTCGCTGTGGACGACGGCATGCTCTATCGCGACGCGCTCCAACAGGCCCTCGCGGCTGAGACACCTGTCGTCGCTTTTCGCAATCCGCCTCCCTCATCGAATGTGCGTAAGCTTGAATCTCTGCAAGGCCACTGTAGCCGCCACGAAGCGGTGCTTGCAGCGGCAAGCCGAGTCGGTCGAGAAACAGTCGCCAAATACCTCTTCACGTCCGGTTCGACAGGCGTGCCCAAGGCGGTGATCAACACTCACGGCATGATCTGCTCCAACTCACAGATGAAGCGCCAGGTAGCGCCATGTCTCGCCGATGAGCCTCCGGTGATGGTGGACTGGGCTCCTTGGAATCACACGGCTGGCAGCAACAGCAATTTCAGCATCATCCTTCACAACGGCGGTACGCTCTATATTGATCCTGGAAAACCGACTCCTTCTTTGTTCGGCGCCAGCCTGGACTTGCTTCGCAGAGTTTCGCCGACAATTTATTTCAATGTTCCCAAAGGCTATGAACTGCTGCTCCCTCACCTTGCTGCCGATCGTGCATTTCGCGAGCATTTCTTCCGCCACTTAAAGTTCCTTTGGTATGCGGCCGCTTCGATGCAGCCGGCGACATGGTTCGAACTCGAACGCCTGGCAATCAAAGCGGTCGGGCATCGGATTCTGACCGTTACGGGCCTGGGCATGACCGAGACGAGTCCCATCGCTCTCTTTGGCAACATAAACGCCACCGGTCCCGGCGTCGTCGGGATTCCGGTACCGGGAATGGAACTTAAGTTAGTGCCACATGAAGATAGCTTTGAGGTCCGCTATCGAGGTCCCAACGTCACTCCCGGTTATTGGCGCGATCCCGCAGCGACCCAGCAGGCCTTCGATGAGCAAGGCTATTTTCGCTCGGGCGATTTGCTCAGTTTCATTGACCCCAAACGGCCCAAAGCGGGCCTCCGCTTTGATGGCCGAATCAGTGAAGATTTCAAGTTATCCTCCGGCACAAAGGTCAGCGCCGGAAAGCTGCGTCTTGATGCCTTGGATGCTCTGCGGCCGTTCGCGAATGAAGTTGTGGTGGTCGGAGCGGATCGCAATGACGTGCGGATTCTGGTCTTTCCCGATTGGGAGACTTGCGCCTTGACTGCGGGGTTGGATCCTACTGCCACACCCGAACAGATCGCATCGAACGAAACCGTGAGGGCGCTTTTCCAAGAACGCCTAGCCAAGCTCGCTGCTGCTGGAACGGGCAGTTCGAACCGCATCGTTGCCGCCCTACTGGTAGAAGTACCGCCGTCGGGCACTGCAGGCGAGTTGACGGAAAAGGGTACCGTCAACAGTCGCGCTCTGCAACGCAACCGCCCTGCACTTCTCGATACGCTGTTTGGGGAACGAGATGAGCGAGTTCTGCGCATCGACCCAGCTTACATACATCCATCGTCAGTTTGTGCATCGCCCCCTTCGAACAATTAGTCTCCGAAAGCGAATGAACCCTCCGCTACTTCACGGGATGAGCGAGTTGCCTCTCCTTGAAAAGGCTGCGTAAATATCACAAAATAGCAATAATCCCCGGTAGCTCAGCGGTAGAGCATTCGGCTGTTAAGAAGGCAGTAAAAATCAAATAAGTGCTGCCTCTGGTGTCGCTTACAGCCGAAAGGGTCGCGCAATCACCCTCTTGAACTGGACCGAAGTTGGACCGAAATTTTGGGGTGAACCCCTAAGATGGCACAAATTTTTGGACAAAGGTTCCGAGTGGCCGGGATCTATCTTGTGTAGCATCTCGATCGAGTCATCCAGGGTGGTTACTTAATTAAACCGACAGCACATCTTCGTCCAAGTAGATGGCTTCCCGCAGTGCCCGCGACTCGGGCGAGCGCCTGCAAAGGTTCGGGAGATGATTCACGGTCAAATCAGAGGTCCAGTCCAACGCCGCGAACCATGTCTTTGTAACGTTTTTCCTTGCGAAGCGGATCGAATATGGCATCAACCTTCAAGCTGACCATGCATGGCTCGCGATTGCGGAAAGCCTGTTCAAGAGCGTCCAGCGCCCGCTCCGTGTCGTTCAGCCCAACCCAGGCCATCGCCAGGAACCAGCACGGCACGTACTCGTATTTCTTCATGAGCAGATCCAAATGCTGCTTTGCTTCTTTCTTCCGGCCAGCATGGCCGAGTCCGTAAATCAACGCCGCCACAGAAAATACATTTCCGGGTTCTTTTTGTACCGCAGTGCGCAACGCTGAAATAGCCTCGTCAAATCGTTTCTGCTGCAGCAGCGCCAGCCCGAGACCAAAATAGAGTTGGTCCCATGCAGGTTCCAGCTCTATCGCCTTTTTGATCTGTTCGGCTGCTTCGCCAAATCGCCGCGCGTAATACAATGCAAATCCTACTTCCTGGATTGCGACAATCGAGAAAGGATCAAGCGACTCGGCATGGAGATGGACCGAAATTGACTCATCGCAACGCCCTGCATACCGCAAGAAAACTCCCCGCTTCCAGTAGACGTACGGATTGCCCGGGGCCAGCTCGATCGCTCCCCTCGTTTCCGCATCTGCTGTCTGCCAATTCCAATCATCGAGCAAGCGAAGCAGCCCGAGCGCAGCGTGCCCTTCGGCAAACTCTGCATCCAAAGCCACTGCCTTGATCGCTGCGGGCTTCGCCTCGGCAAACGCTTTTTTCGGGTCCATCCCAAAGAAATAGGCTAGCTCGATCAGGCATTCAGCCAGTCCGGCATAGGCAGGGGCATAATCGGGATCGCATTGGATCGACTTCTGAAAATGAAGAATTGCCTTGCGCTGTCCTTCTTCGGTGAGGACTCGCGCAAAGTATCGCCCTTTGAGGTATAGCGAATAAGCTTCGGGACTTACCTTGCGGCTTAGAGTTAGCCGCGCTTTCTCGTCCCGGCTGAGTTGTGCGCGAATCGCTGCCGCAACATCGCGCGCGACTTTGCTCTGCACCTCAAGTACATCCGCAATCGCGCCGTCGTATACTTCTGTCCACAGGTGCTGGTCGCTGTGGGCGTGAATCATCTGCAGCGTGATTCGCAGGCAGTCGCCCGATTTCACCACCGAGCCTTCCAGGATCCCCTGCACTCGCAACGCCCGGGCAATCTGCCCGACTGGTTCGGTTTTGCCTTTGTACCTCATTACGGATGTTCGAGAAACGACTCGCATGCTGCCGATCTTTGACAGCTCGGTAATCAGAGCTTCGGTGATTCCGTCTGCGAAATACTCTTGGCTCGAATCGCCGCTCAAGTTTGCCAGCGGAAGCACAGCAATAGAGTCAATATGGCATGGAATCTCAACTGTGCGGACAGGACCACTGAACCTGTACCCACGTCGCGGTACTGTCCTGATGTACTCGCTGCGATTGTTCGCTTCGAGCGCCCGTCGCAGCAGGAAGACCATCTGGTTCAAATTCGCCTCCTCGACAAATGTTTCGGGCCAGATGGTTTCCATCAATTCTTTTTTTTCAACGACTTCGCCAGGCCGCTTGACAAGCTCAGTCAGGACTTCCACTGCCTTGGGAGGCAGCGAGATGACTTCGCCTCCACGCTTCAGACTTCGCCCAGCCGCATCCAGTTGATACGGTCCGAACTGATAGGCTAGAGATCGAAGTGCCTTCACAGGCGGGTATTCTATTAAAAATTTGATATTTCGTTGAGGACTTTCCTTCAGCCTCTATGCGACGGTCCTTACAAGTCGTCCCAGATTCAGTTCATCAACTAGGACAATGCCGATGATTGCGGAATCCGCCATTCAGCAGCTCAAATGCTCCCTTCGCGGACAGACCTTTTGTCTCCGCGATCCAGGCTATGACGAGGCGCGCACCGTTCCCAACGCTATGGTTGACCGGCGTCCCGCTGTCATCGCTCGGTGCGCTGGCGCTGCCGATGTCGTCGCATGTGTCCGCATCGCTCGCGAACACGACATTCTCGTCTCAGTTCGCGGTGGCGGTCACAGCATCGCCGGCAAAGCCGTTTGCGACGGCGGCCTGATGATTGATATGTCCGCGATGAAAGGGATTCGTGTTGACCCCGCAAGGCGCACTGTCCGTGCCCAAACTGGTTTGAAACTCGGTGAATTTGACCGCGAAACTCAGGCGTTCGGTCTCGCCACGACACAGGGTGTCGTTCCTACTGTGGGCATTGCCGGGCTGACCTTAGGCGGTGGTTGGGGCAACTTGCACGCCAAGTTCGGTCTTGCCATTGACAACGTCATTGGCGCGGATGTCGTCACCGCCGACGGCCGCCTTTTGACCGCGAACGCCTCGGAGAACGAAGACCTCTTCTGGGGCATTCGTGGCGGCAGCGGCAACTTTGGCGTGGTCACTTCCCTCGAATACCGCCTTCACGAGGTCGGACCCATCTACGGCGGTGCGATTTTCTTCCCTGCCGCCAAGGCAAAGGAGGTCCTACGTTTCTGGCGTGAATTCTGCGAACAAAGCCCCGACGAACTGGTTAACCAGGCTACGGGCGCCACTCTGGAGGGCACCCCAGTCTTTGGCCTGGCGGCCTGCTATTGTGGTCGCGTCGCCGAAGGCGAAAAGCTATTGCAGCCTCTCAGGAAGTTCGCCAAGCCATTCGCCGATATGCTCGGCCCCATGACCTATATTCAAATCCAAAGTATGTTCGAGCCATTCTTCCCGCCCGGACGCCTCGTTTACACGAAGTCGAATTTTCTCCGCAGCCTGGGCGATGACGCCATCGACACTCTCGCGCAATTTGTGGGCAAGTGTCCCTCTCCCCACACCTTCGCTCCCTTCGTCGAACACTGGCATGGCGTTGCCACCCGCGTTGCGCCTGGCGACACGGCTTTCCCGCACCGAGAGTATTCCTGGAATTTCTTTGCCTGGTCGATTTGGACTGACCCCGCCGAATCTGAAAAGAACATCCGATGGACACGCGAATGTTGGGAAGGCTTGAAGCCTTTTCTGATCGCGGGAGCGTACGGAAACTACGTCACTGACGAGGGCGACGCTATCGCTCGTGAGGCGTACGGCTGCAATTATGATCGCCTCGTTGCTTTGAAAAACAAATACGATCCGACGAACTTCTTCCGCATGAACCACAACATCAAGCCCACCAAAACAGCACAAGCAACGACTTGATTGGAGGCTGCTGTCGGCTCCCGTCCAAAGCATGCCGCTGCCAAAGGACAGCAAAGATGGTTGAAAGACGCCTTCCGTACCCTGCGTGGTGCTGATCTCCACAGCTCTTCAAGACGACCATTCGGCCTCGAACCGAAATGGGTGCGCACGCGAGCGAGAGATTTTGAAGCTTTCGTAAATCTCGCTCGGACGAAGGAACCCAGAACAATGCCGTTCCCAGCCGATGCGGAAAATGGTTTCGCTTTGCTGTTTTCCTATCGGAAACGGGCGGAGCTGGACCGAGTGGACTGACGAATCGAAGACTGGGTATTGGAACGCTGCACCGTAAGCCTTTGAAAGTACAATGGCCTGCAGTGTAGGCCCGCATGAGCCTCTGCTGGAGAGCATTTGGCAAGCTACCGAAAGGTTATAGCGTGAATTTGCTTGATTTTGTAGAATGCAAACGCTGAAAATAAAGCTGTTAGCAGTTCCCCGGTAGCTCAATGGTAGAGCATTCGGCTGTTAACAGAAAACTTCAAATCACATAACTCGTTTCTCTGGCGTCAATTAACAGCTCAGGACCATCCCCCAACGCCCTTTTTCTTGTCCCCAAGATGTCCCCGATGGGACTTAGCAAATCGCAACGGCTCGGAAACGTGTGGTAGCAATTCCGCGATCCTATGCGGGAATTTGGATTTGAGCCTTATCGGCACTTTCGAGAGCGTTTACGACCGTGACAGTGTCACCATCATGGGGTCCTTGTGTGAGACGGCGATGCCGTGGGGCAGTCGAAAGAGGAATGACGATGCCCACACGCCCGATTTCAATTCTTTCAATCAGGCTGCGAATGATCTCTCGCTTTCGATTCCAATCCGAGTCCTCTCGGCTGGGTCCCAGGTGGACGGCAAGCTTTTGGAAATGATTCACAAGAAGTCGTAATTCATGCCGACGATCAGCGCCCTCAGCGTTTGCGTGAATTTTCGCCTCGAGCATGGTCTTACACGGCTAAGCTGCTGAGCCGAGCTAAGGAACAGGGCGCGGTCAGTGAACCGACTCGACGAGGACGCCGAACGGCGGAATGGTGAAATGGGCGAGGAACTCTGATTCCTGGCCAATTTCTGGAACAGCAAGCAGCGTCTTTGCGGAACTGGTTTTGAATCCAAACCGTGCGAGCGCCAGCTTCACCGTGCGCGGCTCCGTGCTCATGTTCAGGACGACGAGGACAGAGTCGCCCTTGCCGCGATTTCTGCGCAAATAGGCGAGAACATTGGGATCCTCACGATCGAGAGAGAGATAGCTTCCGTCACGCAATGCAGGCTCGCTCTGGCGCAGAGCCAGCAAGCGTTTGTAGAAAGACAGGATCGAATGTGGGTCCCGAGACTCCACGCTGACATTGTGTTCAGCCGCGCTGGGCGGAATGGGCAGCCAAGTGTGGTTGGCGGTACTGAAGCCTGAGTCCTTCGAATTGTCCCACTGCATGGGCGTGCGCTCGCCGTCCCGGCCCTTCTCTTTCGGCCAGCCAATTTTCCCGATGGGATCCTGGACATCCTCCTTCCGAATGGGAGGCGTGGTCCGCATGCCAATCTCCTGGCCGTAATACATGAGCGGCGTCTGGCGTGTGGTAAGAAGGAGGGCGGCCATCAGTTTGGCAATCTGGTCATTGTGAGCGCCGTCTCCATATCGATCCCACTCGCGTGGCTGATCGTGATTGCTGAAGAAGAAGTGGGGCTGGCCGTGAGCGCGATTGTTATTGACTTCATCCAGCAGCTTGCGGAAATCCGGCGCGGAGAGCTTGTTCACGTCGGCGATCTGAAAATCCATCGGCAACTGAACTTCATCGTTCTTGTCGCCGTACATTTTCGTGAGTTCCGCGATGTTCGGTTCATCGGCCTCGCTGATCAAGACGGGATTTCCGGGATACGCGTCGACCAGGCGCCGCATCTCGCGCAGCACCTCATGAATTTCGGGCAAATTGTCGGTGTATTTGTGGACGATATTGGGATCGCCGTAGGCATTCTTGCCGGGCAGAATCGGATCGTCGCGCAAGTTGGGATCTTCGAACAATCGCGATACGGCATCCAGACGGAAGCCGGCCACGCCGCGGTCAAGCCAGAAACGCATGGCGTCGTACATGGCCTTGCGCACTTCGGGATTGCGCCAGTTCAAGTCGGGCTGTTCCAGGTAAAAATGATGATAGTAATACTGATTGGTGGTCGAATCGAATTGCCAGGCGGAATGGCCAAACCACGACTGCCAGTTGTTAGGAGGTTCGCCGGGCTTCTTCCCGTCACGCCAAATGTACCAGTCGCGCTTCGGATTTGTGCGAGAAGATCGCGACTCTTTGAACCACGGATGCTGGTCGGAAGTGTGATTGGGAACAAGATCCATGATCACGCGGATATTTCTTTTCTTCGCCCCGGCCATCAAACGATCGAAATCTGCCAGCGTGCCGTAGAGAGGATCCAGCGCGGTGTAGTCCGCGACGTCGTACCCAAAATCGACCAGGGGCGAGGGATACATTGGGGTAATCCAGATGGCGCCAATGCCGAGGTCCGCCAAGTAGTCCAGGCGCGAGGTGATGCCGTTGATGTCGCCGACGCCATCCCCGTTCGAATCCTGGAAGCTGCGCGGATAGATTTCGTAGATCACGGCGTGCTTCCACCACGGGTCCTGCCCAATCTGCCGGGCAGGTATTCGTTCGACTCTTTCCGGGGGAGGCTGTAGCGCCGGAGACGAGGCTTGTTGGGTTTGGCCAGACGCCGCGACAAGAAAAAACCCGAGCGTTAATGCGAGACTAGAAAACTTAGTGAGCGTCGGCACGAGTAATCTCCCTAAAAGCGCTTTTGTTCGTATGGTTCCGTCACGGTTTTGCGTCCGTACGATTCTGCAATTGCTCCGATAGCTTGAGTTCGCGCTCAGCGTCTTCGGTTCTGCCGAGGTCGCGGTAGGCCAGCCCGAGCAAATGGTGCGGAATGGGATTGTTAGGATCCATCGCGAGGGCGCGCTGCAAAGCGCGAGCCGCAAGCGCCGGCTCTCCTTTTTTTTCCAGGACTTTGCCCATCAGGATGTACGGCCCGGTCGAAGAAGCATCTAGCCAAATCGAGCGTTGCAGGAGCTTTTCCGCTTCTTCGTATTTCTGCGAACGCGTGTAGGCGTCGGCCAGTTTGTAATAAATGGCAGCGTCGCCTGGATTCAGCTCCAATTCTTTTTGAAACTGTTCGGTGGCCTCCGGCAACCGCGACTTGTAAAGATAGGTTTCTCCAAGGAGGGAATGCGCCAGCGGGAGTTTGGGATCCAATTCGACGGCCTTCTTTGCGTACTCTTCGGCGACGGGCGCAAAATCCTGGCGCAGCAGCATCCGTGCGGTGAACAGGTAGCCGGCCGCGGAGTCGGGAGGAACCGCAAACATCTTTGCAAACGCCTTGCGTGCGCTGGGATAGTCCTTGGTTTGGATGTAGCACATGCCGAGAATGTACGCGGCATCGACATTCGCGCTGGGATACCACGTCTGCACTTTTTCGAGCGGACCAATGGCCTCGGCGGGGCGCCCGGCAAGATAATACGAGATCCCCAAAAGCTGCGTGGCTTCGTTGTCGTTTGCGTTTTCCTCGAGCGCTTTCTGGAAGTTATGAATGGCTTTCAGATAATCGCTCTTTTTGTAATAGACGATTCCCAGTTCATGCGATAGTCCCTTGGTGTCTGGCTGTTTGGCGGCCAGCGCTTCCAATTGTCCCATCGCCTCGTCGAATTTCCCCTGTCGGGATAGGCGGCGCGCCTCGGCGAGGACTGTATCCGGCGAGACCATTTGTTTGGGCGTGGGCGCTTCGATTTGTTGCGGCGACAGTGGGGCTGGCCGCATCTCCGCTCTGCACAACGCGAGAGGAGCAAGCATGCCGATCATCGCGGGTATCACTCGAGGGAGACTGCTTGTTATTCTCGCGCCATTCATCCGTGCACCAGGGTATCGGAAGTTCGCCACAGAAAAAACGGGGAGCCCTTGAGGGCTCCCCGTCGGGGTGTTGGTGCGTCCTTGTCCTTGTCAGAAAGAGACGCGCAATGAAAACGTCAGGAGGCGCATCTGCGTGTCAGCCTCGATATCGCTGATCCGTCCCGCGTTGCCGCCACAGTCGATACAAAGACGATTACCGTCATTGGTGTTTGCGTTAAATCCCATGACAGGATGGTTAAAGATGTTGTTGGCATCCATACGGAATTCAGCCTTAAACCGCTCGGTGATGCGGAAGTCTTTCGCAAGCGACAGGTCCGAGGTAAAAAGATGCGGTCCGGTGAACGAGTCAAATCCGATGTTGCCGAGTGCACCAGCGGCTGGACGAGAGAATGCTCCTCCGGATCCGCCCACACCCATCGTTGGAATCGGCGTAAACCAACTGACGAAGCCGGTGGTTGGATCTCTCTTTACACCAAGAGAGAATGACCCAGAGGCTCGATTGGGGCGGCAAACACCGACGTCCTCATCGGCGCTGCAATTGCTGTAGGTGGGAGTCCAAGGCAAGCCTCCGCTCCAGTTCGTCGTGTTGGTTAGCCGCCATCCGCCGACGACGTAGTCCATCAGCGTATTGGCATCCCCTATGTACTTCTTACCTTTGCCGACTGGCAATTCGTAGACCACGTTTGATACCCAAACGTGTTTGCGGCTCTGATCGTCCGGGCCGTAGGCAATTCGCGGGTCGACGGCATAATAGTTGCTGTCATAGTGCATGGTATGCGCATAGGTATAGTGAGAAACGAATTGGAGTCCCTGCGAGAACCGCTTCTCCACTTTTATCTGTATGGCGTTGTAATGGCTGGTGGCATCCATGCCGAAATAATTCCCCATGTCCACGGAACAGCAGACCAGTTGGTCGCTAAGCGGGTAAGAAGTTCCTGCGGTGCACACTCCCAGTGAAACAGAGCAGTTGGGATAAATGAATTTGTTGTACAGCAGTCGCCGCTGGGCTTGGCTGATGCTGCCAAAACCCACGATGGAGGGCTGGTTAATGTTGTATGTAGGGCCGTCACCTACGAAGCCGTGCGTGCCTTTGTTACCGAGGTAGGCAACTTCCACGGTCATGGTCGAGGTCAGTTGGTGCTGAACCGTGGCGTTCCACATATCAATCGTCGCGAGCCTCTGTGTCGTTGGGCGAATCCGGGGGTCCACGTTGTTGGTGGGACCTTCTATTGGCAACACTCCATTAACGATCGAACTGGTGGGAAACACCACCGCAGTCGGTGCCGAGTCCATTTGATACGCTGGAACCACGTTGGCCGTTGCGCAACCGACCGTGTTCACACAATTGAAAGTTTGATGGACCAGTACGGGCAAATTCTGGGTCACGACGTGGCCAAAGTTGGATCCGAACACGCCCATGTCAAAGCTGCGTCCGTATCCGACGCGCACCACCGTCTTCTGTCTGAGTTGGTAGGCAATGCCTATGCGTGGGGCAAATGCCCCCAAATTGCTGCCGATGTTTCCGTTAAGTCCGTACGGTCCTTCGCCCGCCACGCGGATAACACCCTGGCTGACGTTGGCAAATCCTCCTAAGTCCTTGCCCGCCATCGTCTCCGGGGCGTAATCCTCCCAACGAATGCCG
>Ga0335081_10005639_pt1 | contig 19827 bp, 21 predicted proteins | sample Lox_Sample_35_FD_206713 | JGI IMG/M metagenome (GOLD analysis project Ga0335081, IMG submission 206713) | Soil microbial communities from Loxahatchee National Wildlife Refuge, Florida, United States - Lox_Sample_3.5 | ecosystem: Environmental > Terrestrial > Soil > Wetlands | place: USA... | reverse complement strand
CAGATCAAAGTTCTTCCGGTCATCGATCCGACCGCAAAAAAGCCGAATACTGACAGCACAATTCCAGATCAAACCGCCACCCAACCCGACACTTCTCCCACGGCTTCGACGGATCAAGGAACGGCAAATCCTGCGCCCGGCAGTGGCGGTCAGCAGACCCCAGCAAATATCCCGCCAACTCAACAGACGACTCCAGACGCCACAACAACTCTATCGAATCCGCCGTCTGTTCCAGTCGTGTCCGCTCCCGTGATGACCACGCCCATTCCGGTTCTTACTCCTGCGCCAACAACCGCAAAGCCGACGGCCTCGATCCCCAAGACGGCTCCGGTGCAGTACACGTCACCCGGAAACATCCCTTCCAGCTTGAGGACTCAGCTGGCTCCCAACAGTCCTGACCCGGTCGCTCCCAAGCTCCCCGGAGGCGCCGCAGCGGCCATTGAGCCCGTCGCCGTTGGCGAGAATGCCGAGCGTGCCCTGATTTCCGATCAGCCGATCATCCCCTACCCTGCCTCCGCGAAAGGCCAGCGAGGGACCGTGACGCTTCAGGTCCTCATCGGACGCGACGGCGCTGTGCAGGACGCCAAATTCCTTCAGGGCTCACTCGCCTTTGCCGATGCGGCCGTCACCGGCGTCCGCCAATGGAAATTCAAGCCCTATATCTTCAACGGGCGCCCGGTGTCCGTGCAGACCCTGCTGACCATGACATTCGCCCCCCCGGCCCACTAAGTCATTTGTTATGTTGAAAACGCAGACCGCCCCGGGTCTTCGCACAGACCCTTGTTACCTATGGGGCACAAATCAAGCAGCCAGGGATTTTCAGGACGCATCTAGAGCTATAATGAGAAGAGTTTGACCCGAGTTCCTTCCGGAAGAAGATCACAACCAAGATGTCCATGAAAACTAAAGCAGCGATTCTCGTCACGTCTTTTGCCGTACTACTCTTCGTCGTTGTAGGTTCGATGGGAGGCGTCCATGCTTCCTCTAATGACGGCGCTTATCGTCAATTGCAGGTTTACAGCGAAGTGCTGTCGCGCGTTCGCAGTGAGTACGTCGAAGAGCCGAACATCCCGAAAGTCACCGACGGCGCTCTCCATGGACTTCTCGAATCTCTCGACTCCAACTCGGCCTATCTGACGCCCGATGCCTACAAGGCATTCAAAGCTCACAAGAGCGAAGGCAAAGCCGGAATCGGCGTGGTCATCTCGAAGCGCTTCGGCTACGCGGATATTGTCGCTGTGTTGCCCGGTTCATCGGCCGAGAAGGCTGGCATTGAGTCGACCGACATCTTCGAATCGATCGAAGGCAAGAGCACCCGTGACCTGTCGTTGCCCGAGATTCGCAATCTCTTGCTGGGAGCGCCCGGGACAAACCTGAATGTCGAAGTCGTGCGCGCCCGCCGCGCCGAGCCCCAGCGAATGTCGATCACCCGTGATGCCATTGTTGTTCCTCCAGTTACAGACAAACTAATGGAAGACGGCATCGGCTACGTGAAAGCCGAAGCCCTCACCAAGGGCAAGGTCCAGGAGATTGCTTCAAAGGTTAAGTCTCTCGAAAAAGAGGGAGCCAAGAAAATCCTCCTCGATCTCCGCAATTGCGCCGAAGGCGACGAGCAGGAAGGCATCGCGACCGCCAACCTCTTCTTGAATCACGGCACGATTACTTATTTGCAGGGTCAGAAGTTCCCGCGCGAAGCGTTCAATGCGGATCCTTCGAAGGACATTACAACTCTTCCGCTCGCCGTTCTCGTCAATCGCAGCACTTCTGGCGCGGCCGAGATTGTTGCCGCCGCCATTCTTGAGAATGCCCGTGGCGACGTGATTGGAGACAAAACCTTCGGCGACGGCTCAGTCCAGAAAACGATCGAGTTGCCGGACGGTGGCGCGCTGATCCTCTCCGTCGCGAAGTACTATTCGCCCAGCGGCAAGGCAATTCAGGATACTGCGGTCACGCCGAATGTGGTGGTGGCCGATGCCGCTGACGATGCCATCAGCCCCGATGACGAAGATGGTGCCGCAACTCCTGAAGAGGAAGCGAAGCCGAAGAATACCGTTGACGATCAGCTGAACAAGGCCATCGAAGTTCTCAAGAGCCACACCAGCTAACCGTAGAATTTCGAAATATTAAAGGGACGGCTTCCGGGCCGTCCTTATTTCTTTCCCGGCAACTTCCTGCCCTTCTGTTATGGTTGAAGTACCCATACAATTCATTGCGTTTCGACCGAGGCCTGGTTCTCTAAATGGAGACGATTACACATTCCCTCAGTTCGCTGATATCGCTTTTCCTGATCTCCGCGTTAGCCGTTCTTGTCGTCTATCGCGTCTTTCGTGATCCCAAGCCGTCGGATAAACCGCGCCGCCTCGAGTTCGACGTCAAGGAAGTCGGACGCTTCACTTATCTCCAACTCGCTCTTGTCAGCTTGCTCAGCCTGTTCGTCGAGATGCTGATGATTCGCTGGGTCTCGTCCGAAATCAGGATCTTCGCCTATTTCAAGAACTTCGTCCTGGTCGCGTGTTTCCTGGGATTCGGCCTCGGATGCTATCTCTCCCGCCGTCGCGTTCGCTTGTTCGCGATGATCGCTCCGCTATTCTTGCTGACTATTATCCTGAAGACGCCAATCTCGCCGCTTCGTCGAACCATGGAAGCTCTGCCGCTCTTGCTCGGAGGCGGCGTCGAGGTCCATGTATGGGGCGTTCCCGCGATGCCGGCCAGTTGGACCGGGATGATTCTCGCGATGATCGTGGTCGTGCCGCTTTTTGCCGTGATCGCAACCACGTTCATTCCATTCGGCCAATTGGTTGGGTCCTATCTCGAGAACGCGCCCAACGGTGTTGCCGGATACACCGTGAATGTATTGGCCAGCATCGCCGGAATCGCTGGATTCACCTTCCTCTGCTTTCTGCACCAGCCGCCGTGGGTCTGGTTTATTGTTGCCGGGATCTTTTCTCTTTGGGTATTCTGGCGGCACGCGGACTCGCGAAAAGCTCTGGCCGCCACTTTTCTAGCCTGCATCTGCCTGCTCGCGATCCCCGATCATCGACACGCCACTACTTACTGGTCGCCTTACCAGAAGCTTGTTCTTCAGCCGATCAAGGCGAACGGCGAGCTGCAATACTATTCGCTCACGACGAACGGTTCCTGGTACCAGAAGATTCTGAATCTCTCCCCCGAATTCGTCGCCTCCCACCAGGACGTTTTCCGAGAGCACCCGATCGATGAAAACGCCTACAACATGCCGTATGACTTTTATCCGTCCCCACCATCTGTGCTCGTCCTCGGAGCCGGTATGGGCAACGACGTTGCCGCCGCGCTTCGCAACGGTGCAGGCCGCGTCGAGGCGGTTGAGATCGATCCCGTGATTCTCCAGCTGGGCCGGGAACTCCATTTCGAACATCCGTATCAGTCGCCTCGTGTGCACGTCGTTCTTAACGACGCCCGCAACTACATCGAAAACAGCCACGATCACTTCGATCTGATCCTTTTCTCCTTGCTCGATTCGCACACCACCACTTCGCATTTCACCAACATCCGCATCGATAATTACGTCTACACACGCGAGGCGCTTCACCGCGTGAAGCAGTTGCTCACACCCGATGGCCTGCTGGTCGTCAAGTTTCAAGTCGACAATCCCTGGATCGCCGGGCGTCTCTTCCGCCTGATGCGAGATACCTTCGGCCAGGATCCCGTTCAATTTCAAACCGACATCGGCGGCTTTGACACCTCGGGCCGCTTCTTCGTCGGAGGATCCCGCGAACGTCTCGCCAAAGTCACCGCCGAGCCCTGGCTCGCGCAATATCTCGCCACTCACGGCAACATGCCGCTAGAATCCGCCAGCCTGACCACCGATGACTGGCCGTACTTCTATCAGCACGAACCCGGTCTGCCGATCAGCGTGATTCTTGTGTCGATCGCGGTGCTGATTATTTTCGGATGGTTCCTGCGCCAGACCAGCGGGGAAGGCGCGCGCCTTGATCTTCATTTCATGTTCTTGGGTGCCGGCTTCATGCTGCTCGAAGCCCAGATCGTCAGCAAGATGGCGCTTCTGTTCGGCACCACGTGGGTCGTGAACGCCGTGGTCGTGTCGGGCCTGCTGTGTCTGATTGTCGCCGCGAATCTCGTCTACGAAGCGTTCCGCCGCATTCCTCTCGCGCTTGCGTATGCGGGACTGTTCCTTTCGCTGGTGGTGATGTACGTGCTGCCGCTCGAGAAACTCTTCTACGAATCGTGGCTGCTGCGCGGCCTGCTTGCTACCGTCGCTCTTTGCACTCCCGTATTCTTTGCCGGAATCATCTTCATTTCCAGCTTCGCCCGCGCCGGATTCCGCGGCAGCGCCCTGGGATCCAACCTCTTCGGCTCGCTCGTCGGAGGCCTGCTTGAATCCTGCTCCCTCTGGTTCGGACTCAAGTCCCTAACGATCCTGGCCGCCCTGCTCTACATAGGTTCTGCAATCTTCCTCAACCGGCGATCAGCAGCAGAGGCAGATAAGGAAGCGACCCCAACCTTGGTTACGCAGGCAAAATGACAGACTGGAATTTCGTGTGCGCAAGAAGAGGACTGAAACTCGAAACTAGACACTCGAAACTAGACACCCGAAACTTAGTTCTCCCTTTGTGAGACTTCGTGCCTTTTGTGTCTAGTTGTTTGCCAGCGCCACAACCCCAAGTGCTATTCTGACCATAACTCCCGATGAAGTCGCTTTACGAAGATCTTCCTGAGGTCGAGATCGGTGGACGCCGTCTCGTCGGCCGCGTCCTCTTCGGTCTGCTCGTCTTGATCTCCGTCCTCGTCGGCGCGACCGCTGGATTGCTTCTCGTCTACACAACCGACTTGCCGCAGGTCGATGCCCTCGAGGCCTATCGCCCAAGCTCCATCACAGAGCTCTACGACGACCACGGCCGCGTCATCGGATCGTTCGCCCTTCAGCGTCGGGTCGTCGCAAGCTACGACGACTTTCCTCCGGTCCTGCGCAATGCGCTCGTATCCATCGAAGACAAGGATTTTTACAGTCACTCCGGAATCAATTTCTGGCGCATCGTCGGCGCCGCGTACCGCGACATAGAGTCTGGCGGCAAGGTGCAGGGAGCATCCACGCTCACCATGCAGCTTGCCCGCAATCTTTTCCTTTCGCCCGACCGCCGCTGGCAGCGTAAGGTACAGGAGGCGATGCTCGCCATCCAGATCGAGCGCCACTTTACCAAGCCGCAGATCTTCACGCTTTATGCGAACCAGATTTTTCTCGGACACGGCGTCTACGGCTTCGAAGCCGCGTCAGAGTTTTATTTCAGCAAGCAGGCCAAGCAGCTCACGTTAGACGAAGCCGCGCTCCTCGCCGGATTGCCGAAGGGCCCGACGGTTTATTCGCCGATTACGCATCCCGACCGGGCCGTCAAGCGCCGCAATCTCGTGATCAACGCCATGCTCGAAGATGGCAAGATCACTGCTTCGCAAGCCGACGAAGCGCGCTCTGCTCCACTCGTCCTGCATCTCGCGCACGACCCGAATTCGCTCGCTCCATATTTCGTCGAGGAAGTGCGCCGCTATCTCGAAAGTAAATATGGCACCGACCAGGTTCACGAGGGAGGACTGAAGGTCTACACGTCGCTTGACGTCGACATGCAGAAAGCCGCGAACCAGGCCGTTCTCGACGGCGTCGCTGCCTACGAGCGACGGCACGGATGGAAAGGTCATCTCGAAAACATCGTCGATGAGGGCATCGCGCTCGACAAATATTCGCATCCCGATTGGGAGGACGAGCCCGAAGTCAACGGATATGTTCACGCTCTCGTGACCGCATCCGGAACCGGAATTGCCACGCTGAAATTCGGCCGCTACACCGCCGCGCTTTCGCAAGCCGATGTCGCCTGGACCGGCCAGAAGCTTGCCAACATACTCAAAACCGGTGACATCTGCTACGTCAAAATTCTCTCGCTCGGCACCAACGGCGCAGCCCACGTAAGCCTTGAGCAGGATTCCGGCGCTCAGGGAGCCCTGCTCGCCATCGATAACGCCACCGGAGGAATCAAAGCTCTCGTCGGCGGGCGCGACTTCAACGAATCCAAGTTCGACCGTGCCACGCAAGCGCTGCGCCAGGTCGGATCCTCCTTCAAGCCCTACGTCTACACGGCGGTCATCGACGGTGGCGCAACGCCAGACGACACGATCCTCGACGAGCCGGTCAGCTTCGACACGCCGTCCGGTCCATACACTCCGCACAATTACGACGAAAAGTTTGAAGGCATCATCACGCTGCGACGCGCGCTGGCACAGTCGCGGAATATCCCGGCTCTGAAGCTTGCGAATAAGGTCGGAATTCAAGACGTCATCGACTACGCCGAGCGTTTCGGGATTACCTCGAAGATCCCGCCCTATCTGCCGATCGCTCTCGGATCGGCCGAAATCACGCTGCTCGAGCAAACGGCGGCTTACAGCGTTTTTCCTAATGACGGCGTGCGCGTGACACCGCGCTACATCACCCGCGTCACCGACTACGAAGGGCGTGTCCTCGAAGAAGATTTCCCCGACGTGAAAGACGTGGTCAGCGAGCGTACCGCACGCATCATGACTTCTATGTTGCGCGAAGTCGTCCTCCACGGTACCGGCATTGCAGCCGCGAAACTGCCATTTCCCGTAGCTGGAAAAACGGGGACCACCAACGACTTCACCGATGCCTGGTTCGTCGGATTCTCCCCAACGATGAGCTGTGGAGTCTGGGTCGGCTACGACGAAAAGAAATCCCTCGGGGCAAAAGAAACCGGCGCACGCGCCGCCCTGCCCATCTGGATGAATTTCATGACCACAGCCATGTCCGGCAAAGACCCAGGCGAATTCCAGCCCCCGCCGTTAGTCCCGCACGCCGTAGCCCAAAAAACTGACACGCCCGAGAACGCCCCAGCCGCAGAAGAATCGCACTGAGTAGCGCCGGCGTCCCGCCGGCTGTCGCGAGCGCGTCTCGCGCTCGCAGCATAAACCGTCTATCATTCCGACAGATTTCTCACCGATCGCTAAGAGGCAATCATGCGCACAGCCGTCTTATCCGCACTACTGGGTCTATCGTTTCTCTGCATCGCAAACCAACCATCCCAAGCCCAAACCAACCCCAAATCCGCCATCGAGCAAGTTCTCCGCTTCCAGCAAGACGCCTGGAATCGCCACGACCTAGACGCCTTCATGTCAGGCTATTGGAAATCTCCGGATCTCACCTTCTTCTCCGGAGGAAAGGAAAATCATGGCTGGCAAGCAGCCATGGACCGCTACAAGGCTACCTACACGAGTCCTGGCCACGAAATGGGCAAGCTGGATTTTTCCGATCTGCGTATCGAAATGCTGGGTCCTGATGCCGCATTCGTCCGCGGCGCTTGGCACTTGACGATGTCCGACGGCAAAACGCCCAATGGCCTCTTCACGCTAATCTTCCGCAAATTCCCCAACGGCTGGAAGATCATCCACGACCACACCTCTTCCGCAGACTAGCCCTCGCTGATCCATTCACTTTGCGTTGTCATCCTGAGCGGAGCGAAGGACCTATGCATTAAGCGCCTCACAAAACCACAAGGACACTAAGTGACACGAAGGAGAATTTCAAAACTACCTTCGTGGTACTTTGTGCCCTTCATGGTTAAAAAAGGTTTTACTTCCGAACCCGCACCTGCACGCGGCACCCATCAGGCAAACTCCCGTTCAACAATTCAATCCGCCCGCCGCGAACGACTCCCTCGAATTCCTGCGGCCCAGACGAAACCGGTGCCGCGGGCCGCGCCCGTCCCATGCCCTTATCCATCGCCTCATTCGCCAGCCGGTCCGCTTCCTGGTTGTGCTCGCGCAACGCATGCCCAATCGCAAACCATTGCAGCTGCGCGATCAACTCCTTCGCCAGCCCATGCAAATCTTGCAGCGTCGGATTCTTCACCTTATAGATTCCCTTGATTTGCCGCACCAGCAACTCCGAATCACTGATCACCTTCAACGCCTTCGGCCCATGCTGAAGCGCATACTCCAGCGCCGCAATCAGTCCCTGATACTCCGCGAAATTGTTTGTCTGATGCCCGAGGTATTCGCTGAGTGCCGCGACCTTCTTCCCCGATTCATCCTTGATCACCACGCCGTACCCGGCTGGTCCGGGATTCCCCCGCGCCCCGCCATCGCTGTGCGCGACGAGAAAGTGCTCAGGTGGATTTTCGCGAAGGTCGAACAGATCTCTACCAGCCGAAGATGGAGACATTTCTAGAGTCTAATTCCCCCGTGCTCCTCTGTGTCCCCTGTGGTCAAAAAGAATTTGATGAAGAGATCGTCACCGGCCGGCCGCAAGCCGCGTAGCTAGCCGCGCCGGAAGCTGTGCGGCGAATATCCGATCCTGCGCTGCCTTCAAATTGTAGGGAGTCCGGTGAAACTCGACGACCTGCTCCTCGGTATCGTACATAGCAAACGCCGCACGCCAGTCTCCATCGCGCGGCTGCCCTACCGATCCCGGATTGATCAAATACCGCGCCGTCGACTTCAGCTGCATCTGTATCGACTCCGCCTGCCCAACTGTCCGATACTCCGGGCGAAATCCATCAGCCGCCGACCCGTTTGCAAAAAATCCTCCCTGCAAATGCGTGTGCCCGAAAAACGTCAGCGGCATCGTCAATGTGATCAGCGGCGCAAGCGCATCGCCCAGCGAAACCACATACTCATCCTCATCATTCGGCGAACCGTGCACCAGCTGCACATCAGGAAAATCCGGCAACGAAACCGGGCCATGCGGCAGCCCCTTCAGCCACTCCAGATTCTCCGGCGTAAGCTCATTGCGCGTCCAGATCGCTGCCGCCGCCGCCATCGGATTGAAATCGTCCAGATCCATAATCCCTGTCGCCGCCTTGTCATGATTTCCGCGGACGAAGATCTTCCCTATCTCGCGCGACCGGTTCGTCACCTCATTGGGGCTCGCGCCATATCCCACGATGTCGCCCAGGTTGACGATCGCGTCAAACGATGGAGCATTCGCGAGGCATGCATCAAGCGCCTCAAGGTTGGCATGGATGTCGCTCAGCAGCAGTATGCGCACGGATCACCGGACAAGTTGCCGATTATAGACTGACTTTTGATCTAACGTATTCCGCCCGGATATTAGCTCTTATAGAATCTTCGAAATGAACTGGCAGTTCAAAGATGGGACTCCTATTTGGGCATGGATCCTTGCTGTCCTCTTGATCCTGAACATTGCTCTACAGATTGCGACCGCATACGGTGTTCCGCGTTGGGCGCCCGTCCGAGCCGATCTCATACATTCCTATCCCATCCGCTATCACGGAGGACCAACCTACTTTGTTCAACCCTGGCTCGGGCTATATTTTGATTACGGCTTCGAAGCCGCCTTCGGTCTTCTGGCAATCTTTATTGTGTTGCTGTTTCTGAATCGAGACAAACTCGAGCGGGTGAGCTAGGAATTCACTACCGGGCACCGCGCCCAATGCCCGCTCGCTACCTCCACTAGCGGCGGCAACGCCCGTGCACACTCGGCAATCCGCGAATCGCACCGCGGCTCAAACGCACATCCCGGAGGTAGCGCCTGCAGCCCCGGCACCGTTCCCTCGATCGTCTCCAGCGGACGGCTGCGGTCCGTCTTCAGATCCGGCACCGCATGCAGCAATCCACGCGTGTAAGGATGTGCCGCCGCCTGAAAAATATCCCGCTTCGCCCCAAGTTCCACCAGGCAGCCCGCATACATCACCGCCACGCGGTCGGCCACTTGCGATACGACCGCCAGATCGTGCGAGATGAAAAGCATCGCAAGCCCGAACTTTTCCCGCAGCTCCGCCAGCAACTCCAGAATCTGCGCCTGAATCGTTACATCCAGCGCCGTTGTCGGCTCGTCCGCGATCAGCAGCTTCGGACGATTCACAATCGCCATCGCAATCACGATCCGCTGCCGCATGCCTCCCGAGAGCTCGTGCGGATAGTCCCTCGCCCGCAGCTCCGCGTCCGGAATCGCAACATCGTTCATCGCCTCCACGGCGCGCTGCCATGCTTCTGCCTTTGAAGCTTTCCGATGCGCAGTCACGGCCTCTGCAATCTGATCTCCCACTCGCATCACCGGGTTCAGCGCGGTCATCGGCTCCTGGAAGATCATCGTCATACCCGATCCACGCAGCTCCCGCATCGATTCGTCGCTGACCGTCGTCAGATCGCGCGGCCCCGCCCCGTTCTCAGCAAAAAGAATCTCTCCGGTCATCCGCGCCTGAAGCGGCAGCAACCGCATGATGGCCAGCGATGTAATCGATTTCCCCGACCCGGATTCCCCCACCAGCCCCAGCACTTCGCCCGCGCCAATCGAAAAGCTGAGATCGCGCACGGCAGGCAAAATCTTCGGAGAGCTGGCCAGTGCCGCGCTCGCAGCCACAGGGAACCCAATATTCAGTTGACGAACTTCAAGCAGGGAAGGCACGAACCCATGGTAGCAAGTCGCCGATCCATCCGCTGATTCGGCAGTATTCTTCAGCGCAGCAGCCACCCCGCCGCCGCGCCAACAATGACCAGCTTCACCAGCCACCCGGTTGCATACGCCGTCACAAACACGCGATGCAGTTTCATGAACGCGGCATTCGTAAGCAGCATTGGCAGCGGTCCAATCAGCCAGATCGCACCGGCCAATCCCACGGCGCTTCCGATCGAATGAATTTTCAGCGAGCCGCACAGCACGGCAAATACCGCGCAGGTCAGAAACGGCAGAGGGCTGGCCAGCGCAATCGCTCTCATCTCCAATCCCTTCCGCCAAACCTCAGGATAGGTAAACCGCCGATGGATCCAATCTCCGGCAAAGAACCAGTCAGTCAGCGATGTCACGACGCCAGCCCCGATCGTGATCAATACCACGCGCGTCCATTCCATAGGGATTCTCTCCTCTATGGAAAAAGGATTCTACAGCGTGCGGTCAAGTCCGAAAGGCGAGAGCCGGATAGTAGAAGCCGGACCCTGAATCTTGCCTCCCCCTCGCCGCATCTCTTACAGTACCAGTATGAGCAAGATTCACATTCCTACGCCTTTGCGGCAGTATGTGGGCAAGCAGGCTTCCGTCGACGTCCAGGGATCAACCGTCGGAGAGGCCATGAACTCTCTGGTGGCGCAGCACCCGGACCTGCGCAAGCACCTCTACACCGAAGACGGCAAGCTTCGCGCCTTCGTCAATCTCTACCTCAACGACGAAGACATCCGCTACCTGCAGAAAGAAGCCACTGCGCTCAAAGACGGTGATAACATTTCAATTGTGCCCTCCATTGCCGGAGGCGCGGCCTGACTGGGGATTTCTAACTTGAACCTCGCCGGAACAATGCGCCGTCGCTGCTGTTGCCCCGCCTGTTGTTGAACCCGCATGTGTACGGTTCGTCGATCAAATCCCAGGAAGCTGAAAATTAACGAGGAGATATGGCCACCACTACCACCGAAGTTCCAGTAACACTCAATAAAGACGAGATCCTGCGCTACTCGCGCCACTTAATCATGCCCGAGGTCGGCATGGAGGGTCAGCAGAAGCTGAAAGCCGCGCGCGTACTCTGCATCGGCACTGGCGGCCTCGGCTCGCCGCTCGCCTTATATCTCGCCGCGGCGGGTGTCGGCACGCTTGGCCTGGTCGATTTCGATGTGGTTGACTACACCAATCTCCAGCGCCAGATCATCCACTCAACCGCCGACGTCGGGCGCAAAAAGCTCGACTCCGCCGCCGACAAGCTCAAGGCCATTAACCCTTATCTAAACCTCCGCACCTTTGATACCAAGCTCAGCAGCGCCAACGCTCTCGAACTCTTTCGGGAATTCGACATCATCGCCGATGGCACCGACAACTTTCCCACTCGCTATCTGGTGAACGACGCCTGTGTCCTGACCGGCAAGCCGAACGTCTACGGATCGATCTTCCGCTTCGAAGGCCAGGCCAGCGTCTTTGCCACCGAAGATGGCCCGTGCTATCGCTGCCTCTACCCCGAGCCGCCACCGCCCGGATTGGTCCCCTCCTGCGCCGAAGGCGGCGTCCTCGGGATTCTTCCCGGTCTTGTCGGAGTCATGCAGGCCACCGAAGTCATCAAGCTGATCCTCGGCGTGGGCGAACCGCTCATCGGCCGTCTGCTGCTGATTGACGCGCTGGGCATGAAGTTCCGCGAGCTCAAGCTGCGCAAGAATCCCGACTGCCCCATCCAACCGTCACGAAGCTGATAGACTACAACGAATTTTGCGGCATTCGTGGGGAGGAAAAATCTGTGAGCAGCGGGGTTCCCGAAATTCAGGTCGAAGAATTAAAGCGTCGTCTCGATGCCAAAGAAGATTTATTCGTCCTCGATGTGCGCGAGCCGCACGAATATCAGATCTGCAACCTTGGCGGATATCTCATTCCCCTGAACGATTTGCCGAAGCGTGTCAACGAGCTAGATTCGAGCCGCGACATCGTCGTCCATTGCAAGATGGGCGGACGTAGTGCGAAAGCCGTCGCCTTCCTCCAGCAGGCCGGATTTCAAAAGGTCCACAACCTCGCCGGAGGCATCACCGCCTGGTCCGATCGCGTCGATCCCAAGGTGCCGAAGTACTGAGGCTCACATACGCGTCGGGAAGGGCACAGCTTCAAAGCAGCGCCCCTGATGTGTCCCGTAAGGTGGAAGAGCGGCGCTTCAGCGCCGCGATGAGGCGGTAAAGCAGACGGGGCTTCGGCCCCTGAGCCAACCGGAGCCGTTTATTTCCACTTTTGACACCGGGAGCGCCAAACCGCTCCGTTCCTTGTGTTCCAATCATTGCTGAATCCCCGCAGACAGCGCATAATAGCCAGTTTTTTCTTGATCCGGTCCAAGTCCGTTCGCCGGGAGCGCCTTTGTGAAAACTCTTACTCTGCTATTTGCTCTTCTTCTTGTATCCCTGATCTCTTTCGGTCAGGCGGATACGAAACAAGATGCGACATCGCCAGCTTCACCACAAGCGCAGGCAGCGCAGCCTTCCACCGGCGCCAACTACACGTCTGCTAAAGGATTCGTTCTCGAAGATGGAACTCCGGTCAAGTTGCGCATCAATCGCACGGTCTCCTCTGCCGATGCCCATGTCGGAGACACAATTGATTTCGAAGTTCTCGAAGACGTCAGCGTCAATGGAACTCTCGTGATTCCAAAAGGCGGCCTCGCGTTCGCAACGGTCACCGAGGCGCAGGCAAAGCGTCGAATGGCTCGCGGCGGCAAGCTTGATATCAACATCGACTACGTGAAGCTCATCAGCAGCGAGAAAGCGGCGCTCCGCGCAGTCAAAGATCTAAAAGGCGGAGGCCACACTGGCGCGATGGTCGGAGGGATGGTCGCCACGAGCCTCGTATTTTTCCCTGCCGCTCCATTTTTCCTGTTCATGCACGGCAAGGACATCAGCATCCCCAAAGGAACTGAAGTCACCGCCTACATTAACGGAGACATGAAGCTCGACCAGGCGAAATTCCAGCCGCCATCGCAAGAGCTGCAAGCTGCAAATGCCGCCCCAGTTCCTGCTGCCGCGTCATCCGCCAAGATCCAGATGGAATCGGACCCACAGGGTGCCGACATCGAACTCGATGGCAGCTTCGTCGGAAATACTCCCTCCGACGTTCAGGTCGCTGGAGGTGATCACACGATCAAGGTAAAGAAAGCAGGCTTCAAAGATTGGGAGCGAACGCTGAAAGTGAGCGCAGGAAGCAGCGTCCACCTGAACGCAGAACTCGAAAAAGTTACTACGGAACAAGGCCCGCAATAGGGTTCAAGCAGCCGCACACAGCGCATCAGTGCGGTAAAAGAAAAGCACACACGGGTGCCCCACTTCTGGCAGGTTTTGCCAGAAGTGGGGATTTCCTTCTTCACTCCATGCTCTACTTGCTCGATCCCGCCTGCATCGCATCGCTCGCCTGCGAGAGATCCAAAGCGTATTTCTTCCCCGCAAAGCGAACGCTCGACAGCGTGCTCGATCCATCCTCATTGCGATTTACGACCGCCGCGCTGTTATCCGGAGCCTTGTTCAGATCCACGACCTTGGCTGGCACTTTGGCGAGAACTTTCTTGCCCTGCAGGATGCTGACCTCCACATTCGGACCGCTTCCATCCCACTCCAGCTTGTAGTCGCCGGCCTTCAGCTGTGTCCCATTCACTGTCGTAGGATTCAACAACGACAAGTTCGCCTTGTTGGCTGCGAACGCGCTTGAAGCCAGCAGAACTGCCAACCCCATCACTACACTCTTTGACACTGTCGAGAACTTCATTGCAGCTCCTTTTTCTTTCCCGAGAAAACGTCGAGAAACGGTTGGGGCGGCCCCGGTTCACGACAGCGCGAGAAAACACTTGTGTTTCCCCACGAATCGCCTACAATGCTGCCGCCGGGGTTCGCGCAAGCCAAAAGCCTGCGCACCGCTTGGGGGTTTTCTCACCTGGGCCGCCAAACCGAGCGTGAGAGAATCCCCAGACCCCGCGAAAAATCTTTTCTGTACTTCAACCAGCGTCACCTCTGCGCCGGTCTTCCCCACGATTAGCTGTTACGTTTGCGCCGCGCGTTTTGTTCCTTGTCAGCGCTTTCCTATTGGACGCGCTCAGATTTTCTTGGATAGCAAATATTTAAAACGCGCGAGAGCGCGAAGGAACACTCCTGGAATGTTTTGTTGATGTGTTCTGTCGATGAAGAGATTACTTCGGTTTCTTCGGAACCGGCAGTTCTACACGGGTTTTCAATTACAAACTTACCCGATTACCAAATTACAAAATCTCGTTTTTGTGGCCGTAGAACTAAAGTCGCGAATCGCCCGCTCAGTCCGCGTCCCCGTGCTGCCGCTCCACCGACCATACGCTCGCCTGATCTTTCTCGAACGGATACACGTGTACCATCCAATTAAACACAACCGGCAGAAATGTTCCGCCTTCGGCGTCACAAGCGTCTTTCGTCGAGATCGATCCCAGTGCCCCAAATTTCGCATGCGGACCAAACGACTCTCGCAGCTTCCGCAGCGGAGCCCTGCAGAAATTCACGTGCTCATGCCACTGAGCAATGCTCAACGGTATTCGTGCGTCAAGCTGATCTTCCGTATAGCTCTTCGGCGCCGTATACATCACGCCCACGAGTTTGTAATCGTCGCCATGCTTTTCATAGAGCAGCGATGTCGGATGCTCCGGATTGAAATGAAACTGCGCCTCGATCGCGTAGCTGCGGCTCGTGAAGTGATAAATTTTCTGCGGGACATTCGGCAAAAATATGTGGAATCCGTCCGCCAGCGCCACATGATAGTCCGTATATTTCTCCGCCGCTTTGCGCGCTTCCTCCACCACTTTCTCTGCCCGCTCGCTATCACCGGGCTTCGCCGCGCGCAACTCCGTCATCTTCATGTGCGGCCCCATGTCCATATGGCCTTCCATGGAATGCATCACGTCCGGACTTCCCTTGTCCTCGTTCATGTTCGACATGTCGTGACCAGACATGTCCATGCCCGGCATCGATTGCTGCCCGCCTGCAGGCGCCGAATTTGTCGATGTTTGCGATTGTCCCCAAGCGATACTGCACAGTAAAAGACTCACAAATACCAGAAGCTGTTTCTTCATAATTCCCCCACAACCTTCAATGTGATTAAACCCTGAAGCACTGCGGATGTTTCGACAAGAGATCGCAAGTCACGCGCGGTGACATTAGTAATCACAGGTGGATCGAAAGGCCACCAGCTACGCAAAAGAACCACACACGTAAGAACGGGAAGGGCACGAGTCCGCTCGTGACCGTTAAGCCGTCGAGAATGCCGTGCGCTTTAGCGCCTGGGGTTCTGTACCTGGAACCGCATTGGTTTTTCATTCTGAGCGTAGTCGAAGGATCCCTACACTCGCACAGAACTCTCGCGTCTAGCTGAGCCGCGCCGCTGGCGACCCGCCCCCATTTCTGATACATCTACCTTCTTGACCCTGCCAATCGCGATCTTCCTATTCTTCGCTGGAGTCCTGGGCGGCGCGCTGAACTCCGTCGCCGGAGGCGGCAGCTTCATCGCCTTTCCGGCCTTGCTCTTCAGCGGCGTGCCTCCCATCCCCGCCAACGCCACCAACACCATCTCGCTCTGGAGCGGACAAGCCGCAAGCGGCAGCGCCTATCGCAAGCGCCTCGACGTTCCACGTCGCATAATGATCCCGCTCCTCACCGCCAGTCTTATCGGGGGCTTCGGCGGCGCGATGCTTCTTCTCCACACCTCCGCGCACACCTTCATGCGCGTCTTGCCCTGGATGATCTTGGGGGCAACTCTGCTCTTCGCCTTCGGCAAAAAACTCGCGGGCGGACGCAAGTCCGTCATCGAGCAAGAAACGACCCTCGCCGCACTTAGCGCAGCCACGCTCTTTCAATTCTCAGTCGCGATTTATGGAGGCTACTTCGGAGGCGGGATGGGCATCGTGATGCTCGCCATGCTCACCGCGCTCGGCATGTCCGACATTCACGCCATGAACGCACTGAAAAGCGTCTTGGGATTCGTCATCAACGGAGTCGCCGTCGTCACCTTCATCATCAATCGCGCCGTCTACTGGAAGCACGGCGCCATCATGATCGTCGGCGCCATCCTCGGCGGATATCTCGGCGCCCACTACGCGATGAAGCTGCCCCAACAGTGGGTCCGCAACTTCGTAGTTCTAGTCGGCGCCGCCATGTCCGTCTATTTTTTCTGGAAAGCGTATTAAACGACAGTGGCTGGTGCTCAGTGGCTAACGATCACCGATCGACAATCCCTCACGGCTTCTTCTAATCACCAGTTCACTAATCACTGACCACTAACGACGAACGACTAACGACCAACGACCAACGACCAACGACTGGCAGCTGATGCCTGGCAGCCGGCCTCTGCCTCACTGCATGGGAACCGACACGTGCTCATGCACGATCATCCACTTGCCGCCGTCATTCTCGAACACAACGGTCCACCGCATGTTCCCCATATCGACTTTGCCGTTCTTGTGATCCATCTCGAACGCGACCGTCGCCGTCGCCCATGTCAGGTCTCCATGCGGATGAATCTCCGCATCATCGTTCACCGTGAACTTCGCGCTCTTGTAGCCGGCGAGTACATCCTTGACCCCTTTTTCATACTCGTCCCAGCTGTTGTACTTCAGTGGAGCGATGTCATAAAAGACATGCGGCCCGGTCGCGTAGAATTTCGCCGTGTTCGCCGGATCGAGCGTCGACCATCCATCCCATATTTTCTGCAGGTAAGCTTTATCCGGCGCAGCCGGAGCAGCCATCTTTTTCGCCGATTTCCTGGTCTGCGCCGATCCGCACATCACCAGGGCAAGCAAGCACAACGAAACGGTAAAAACCAGTCTCTTCATTGTCGAATCCTCCGTAAAATCCGGCGGGAATTGTCGCACAAGCAATCACAAACCACAAAGACCCCAAATACTCGGCTTCCTCCGCGTCCTCGGCGGTATTCATCTGAATTCCGCCCAGACCCCCATTCCGTTTGACCGTTCTCCGTACCCCACGATAAAATAATCAAGTTTGCCTGTACTCGCCGACCCGTTCTGGGGACGCCTGCCCGGCTGCTGAAGCGCCGCGGCGGAAAAACACAGCAAGCAAAGAAATCAGCAAAACCCGCGGGAGCGCCAGTGTGCGCCCGATTTTCAGTTTGACGTTGCGCGATCGAAGCTCCCGGATAGCTTCTCCCACGGGCCGGTTTTCAACGACATTGACGGAGGCAAACGTATGTACGCGGTGATCCGCGCAGGTGGAAAGCAATACCGGGTAGCGCCCGGAGACGTCATTCGCGTCGAGAAACTCACCGGAACCGACGGGCAGGTCGAGTTCCCCGTAGTCGCCGTTTCTGGCGAAGAAGGTCAGGTCGGAAATCAGCCCGATGCCCGCGTAGTCGGCCAGGTCGTCGAAGAGGGACGCGGCGCCAAGATCCTGGTCTTCCATTACAAGCGCAAAAAGCAATACAAGAAGCTTCGCGGACATCGTCAGGACTTCACCGCCGTCCGCATCGCCGAAATCGCCTTCGGCGGGCAGAGCTTCAAGGCCCCCGACCTTCCCAAGAAAGAAGCAAAGCCGAAGAAGGTAAAGCCGGAGGAGACGACCGAAGAACACGAGACCGAGCCAAAAGCAAAGAAAGCAGCAGCAAAAAAGAAATCCGCCCCAAAGAAAGCTGCGAAAAAGTCTGGCGGCAAGAAGAAGTAGTAAGGCTCCTTTGGGTTGCAAACGACGAACGACTAACGACTGACGAGAGCTGATTTATGGCACATAAAAAAGGACAAGGCACATCACGCAACGGCCGCGACTCCAACTCGCAGCGGCTTGGCTTCAAGGCATTCGGCGGACAAGTCGTCCCCGGCGGCACCATCATCGTCCGACAGCGCGGCACGCGCGTGAAGCCCGGCCTCAACGTCGGCCGCGGCAAAGACGACACGCTCTTCGCCAAGATCACCGGCCGCATCAAGTTCATGGACAAAGGTTCCATGGGCAAGTTCGTCATGGTCGAGCCCGTAGAAGCGAAGTAGCAAATCTGCGTCAGCAGATTTCCTGCCGGCCAACACTGCCTCGCCTTCGGGACGAGGCATTTTCTTTTTAGTCGTTAGCCGTTGGTCGGTAGTCGTTGGCCAAAAAAACGCCTCGCAGGATGGCGAGCGGCTAACGGCGAACGACCAACGACTAACGACGAATTTCTGACGACTGATGACGGACGACTGACGACGGTTCTCCCATGTTCATCGACGAAGCCAAAATCAAAGTCAAAGCCGGCGACGGCGGCAACGGATGCATGGCCTTCCGTCGCGAGAAATTCGTCCCGCGCGGCGGACCCTCCGGCGGCGACGGCGGCAAGGGCGGCGACGTTGTCATGGAATCCAGCGAGCGTCACAACACGCTCGTGCATTTCCGCTTCAATCCCGAGCACAATGCCGAGCGCGGACGCCACGGTGAAGGCTCGAACAAGACCGGACGCGACGGCGTCGATGTGCTGCTCAAGGTTCCCGTCGGGACGATCGTCTATGACGATGAAACCGGAGAGAAGGCCTTCGAATTCACCGACGCCGACCAGCGTTTCGTGATCGCCCGCGGAGGCCGGGGCGGGCGCGGCAATGCCCGCTTCGCCACCTCGGTTCATCAGGCGCCGCGCGAGCACGAGGCCGGACGCCCCGGCGAAGAGCACACCTACCGCCTCGAACTCAAGCTGCTCGCCGACGTTGGACTCGTCGGATATCCGAATGTCGGCAAGTCCACGCTGATCTCGCGTATCTCGTCGGCGCGTCCAAAGATCGCCGACTATCCATTCACGACGCTCGAGCCAAATCTCGGAGTCGTTGCCGTCGGCGATGCCAAAGATGAAATAAGTTTCGTCGTGGCCGACATCCCGGGCCTGATCGAAGGCGCGCACACTGGTTCGGGACTCGGCACGCAGTTCCTCCGCCACATCGAGCGCACCCGCCTGCTCGTGCACCTGGTGGACGTCTCCGACTCCAGCGGCCGCGACGACGTCGTCAAAGACGTCGAAGTCATCATGGGAGAACTCGCCAGCTTCGGCGCTCATCTCGAAGAGAAGCCCATGATCATGGTCGCCTCAAAGATCGACGTCGCCAACAAAGACAAGCTCGCCAAGCTGAAACGCTACTGCAAGAAACAAAAGCTGAAGCTCTACGAAATCTCCGCCGTCACGGGCAAGGGCATCGAGGCCCTGAAGTACGCGATTGCGGATGAAGTGAAGGAGCTGCGGGAGCAGGATCTCAAAGCTGAAGTCTGAGTACCCTCCGGAGTAGGGCCCGATCCACGAATACCGGTTCGCGTATTAGACAAAAGACATATCGTGGGTTGCAGTGCACATCCCCGGTGACGTAACTTCGATTGTGTAAAAGCGAGAGGGTA